>FWWM01000267.1_pt1 | contig 176618 bp, 179 predicted proteins | sample 2228351 | NCBI WGS metagenome assembly FWWM01 (sample SAMEA103939774, study PRJEB20133) | metagenome | reverse complement strand
CAGCCTTCAGCCAGCGAATGCTCCGAACCCAATGAGCCGCCCGACGAGCCGGTCCAGCAGGAGAAGCCACCTGAGCGGTAGCCCCCAACCCGGAGCCGATCTGAGTCTACGCGGATCACTGGCCGCTGGTCAGGGCCGGCGCTGCGGCCTTTGGCGGTGACCCCGAGTTAAGGAGAAAAACCGGCCCCACCGGCCCGATGCTCCCCGGAGCTCCGGACTTCTCCCTCCCCTTCAGCTGCTTGGTCGGCCGAGCCGGCGTACGCCTTATCTTCTCGCCGGAGCACACTTGGGCTCCGGGGCATCCATGCCAGCAAAAAGTCGCCTACGCTAACCGGCGACAAGTCGAACCGACCGCGGCGACGTGCTAGTTCTACTCTCCAAGATGACGAGCCCGTTAAGCCGTAGGGTAGCGCAGGATCTGCTCGATTCTCTGGTCCTTGTACGCCAGAACGCGGACCAGTACACTGCCGGTCCCCCGCGGATACCTTGGCTTACAGGTGCTGGCACCTCCCGCGTGACAGCGCCCCCGGCGCCATTGCCATGCGATACCGACTTGCACCCCCCGATAAGTTAGTTATTATGCACACACCGGGAAGCTACCCTGCGCCTACGCAAGCCGGAAACGTTCGAACAGAATTAGCCTACACCTGAAGTAGCCTAGAATTGGCGGTTCGCCGTGACTGGGTTTGTGCGGCTCTGGGTCAAGCCTACAACTGAAGTAGGCTGGAGTCGAGGTAAAGTTTGGGTGGAGATTATGGTATGGCGTGGAAGGCGGAACCGTTAAATCCGTTAAATGAGTATGGCGGGGGCGCGAGCAAACTTGCGACGTGCGTAAATTGGTAGTAGTGACCAAGAAGCGAGGATGACTGTAGGGCCAATGATGAGAACCCGAGCGAACGGGAACGGCGCTTCTTGACGTGATCCGCGTCAAGGGCCATCCTATTAGCTATGAGAAGGTTTCGACCTGAATTAGTAGCTGCGCTGGAAGGTGACGCGCGTCAGTCATTCTACGTCGCTGGTCCAGATGTGGGTGGCTGCAACTGACGAACCGGGTGAGGACAACTGGGTCCCGGACGGCGATCGCGTTGAAATGAGCCTCCGGGTGCCGACGCCCGGTTTGCTTGCAGACCTGGAGCGCCGCTACAACGGCGCGTCGGTCGGAGAGTACGCGTCGCTCCTGGTAGCAGCGGAGGATGCCGAGGCCGAGACCCGGGGGGCGGCGAAGAAACGGCCGGAGCAAGGGTTCGATAACGAGCCGCCGCTTAGGCTTCCGCCAGAGGTGCCCACTTATCAAGGCTACGCTTGTGCGTCTGCTGGAGGCCCGAAATCCGCGGTTGCCGGTACGGTGTTCAGCCCTCGACTCGGAGTATTTCGCCTAGAACGTGAGAGTGCGCCGTTTAGGGCGCTGGATTTGCGGTGCGCGGCAGTCGTGGCGACCCGGTGGCGAGAGAGTCTCATCAGCCATTGCAACGGCATGCCCGACCGCGTTCGGGCGGTGGTGAGCGGGCACGACCGGGACGGAGCGCCACTCCAGGAGCCGCATCTCGCGTTTCTCCCGCTCGCCTTCGCCGGGCATCCCCATGCGGACGGTCACCTGCTCGGCATGGCTGTTGCGTTGCCGCACGAGTTGCCTGCGGAAGAGCGTCGCCAGCTGCTGCGGGTGCTCGCGCGCGTGGGCCAGCTCAGGCTGGGCCCGCTCGGTGTTTGGCACCTCGAGCGCGAGACGAGTGCACGGACAGCATGGAATTTGAGGGCCGAGACCTGGACCGCCCATCCCAAGGGCGCCACGCAGTGGTCCACCGTGACGCCAGTGGTTTTCGACCGGCACCCAAAAGCCAAGGGCCGAGGCGACTACCAACGCGAGGTAGCCCAGATGATCGCGGCGGCGTGCAGGGCCGTCGGCCTTCCTAGCCCGCGCGAGGTCGTCGTCACGCCTGTTTCGGCGCATCTGGGTGTACCGCCGGCGCACGTCTTCCCGCGCCTTACGCGCAAGGATGGGAGCGAGCGCCGCCACGCGCACGCGATACTCGTGTTCGACCAGCCTGTGCGGGGGCCAGTGCTGATCGGGGCGGGGAGGTATCGGGGGTACGGGGTCTTCGCACCGTTCAATCTGCACCGGGGACCATGATTTCTAGGGGCGCGCCATGACCGGACTTGATCCTAAGGCACTCGTTGAACAAGCTCTCGGGCTTAAGGAAGGTCAAACCCTGTTCCCGTGGCAGGAAGCGCTTTTGGAGAAAATGCTTGAGGGAACTCCTCCAGAGTTGATCGATATACCAACTGGGCTCGGCAAGACGTCGATCGTGGCGATCTGGGCGGTGGCTCGGCACTGCCGCGCACAGCTGCCACGGAGGCTTGTCTACTGCCTCCCCATGCGAGTTCTGGTACAGCAGACTCGGGCCCGGGCTATCGAGTGGCTCGCCAGGATAAATCTGCTCGCCGGCGATGCTGTGTTGGAGGGCCGCACCGTCAAGTCGTATCAGGCCGCTTGGGGTCTTCCCGACAAAGTCGCTGTCGTCACTCTGATGGGCGGCGAGGCAGCCGATGACTGGGTGGAACACCCGGAACAGCCCGCTGTCCTCGTTGGAACGCAGGATATGCTCCTTTCTCGCGCGCTCAACCGGGGCTTCGCCATGGCGCCTCAGCGGTGGCCGGTGGACTTTGGGTTTCTCAACGTGGACACACTCTGGGTAATGGACGAGGTCCAATTGATGGGTCCGGGACGCACCACGAGTGTTCAGCTCCAGTGCTTTTGGGAGAAGCAGCCACCGGGGCATGGCTCCAGGCGGACTGTGTGGATGAGCGCCACGCTCGGCAGCCAACAGGGCTTGGAGCGCGCACAGTCACTGCGTGCATACGCGAGAGATCAGGTGCTGAGCGCCACGCTCGGCAGCCAACAGGGCTTGGAGCAGCCGTTGTGGATGCGGACTCCCGAGCGCGAAAACGCCAGCCTTTCAAATCTGCCGCTTCGTCGAACCCAAAGGGACCTAGAGCATCCCGAATTTAGAGGCAGATGGAGCGCACCGAAGGGCTTGGTCCTGCGGCTTGGCTCGGACTCGGCGGAATCCCGGGAGAAAGAGGCACGGGGGCCTAGGCGTGTCAAGACCGCTTCCCGGCACTCGGATTCGGAGCGCGGATGGACGGTGGAGAGCAATGAGCTGAAGGATGAAATCCGGAAGCAAGCCAATGGTGGTCGCCTAGTGCTCGCCTTCGTCAACCAGGTCGGGAGAGCCCGGTCCCTCTACGAGGGACTAAAGGAGGGAGTCGAGTCTGGGCCCGAAGTGCTTCTTCTTCACGCGCGGATGCGCCAGCGCGACCGGAACGCTACGGAAGACAAGCTCGACTCCGCACCGCCGTCCAGTGGGCGCATCGTTGTAACCACGCAGGTGCTGGAAGCCGGCGTGGACGTCGACGCCGACGCGCTGTTTACGGAACTGTGTCCCTGGCCTTCGCTGGTTCAGCGGCTGGGGCGGCTGAACCGGAGTGGCACGCGACCGAGCGCAGAGGCGGTGGAAAGCGGCGAATCGAAGTTCGCGCCCGCCATCGTTTTCGACTTGCCGCTACCTCCGCGAAAGCTGGGAGAGTCCAAGAAGGACTACGAGAAGCGGAGCAGGCGTGACTGTGCTCTGCCCTATGACTATGACGCGATAGAGGAAACCCGCGGTCGCTTGGAGCGTATTGGCCACGGCGGCTCGGTCTCTCTGGAGAACCTCGCCAAGGAACCACTGAAGCTGCCCTGGGAGGGCCCAGTCCTTCGGCGCTTTGACCTTGACGACCTCTTCGACACGGACCCCGATCTGAGCGGGGGGCACACGGACGTTTCTCCATTCGTCCGGGGGGCCGACCGGGACGTCGATGCATACATACTGTGGCGCCGTATCAAGGACGGCCTGAAGGCTGACGAGCAGGTCCCAATCCACCGGGATGAGTTGTGCCCGGTACCTTTCTATGAAGCGCAGGAGGCGTTCAAGTATCGCGACGTTTGGATCCTTACCCTCGCAACGGGACGAAAGCGCGGTGCGGCATGGCGCAGGGCCGGCGGCGGGGACATCGAGCGCGGCGACACCGTGATGGTGGACGTAAGCGCGGGAGGATACCGGGAAGACACTGGCTGGACCGGCGACGCGAAGGACAGGCCGAACATGGTGGTAGATCGGTATGAACGGGGTGACGGGAGCCCGGTGCGTGCCTGGGTAAGATTGGATGCCGGTGGGCGATCGCTCGTAGAAGAGATCGACCAGCATGTGGAGGGGCCTCGGGCTCGCGGCGAAGATCCCCGAAGCTTTAGCAAGCAGTGGCTTGAACTTCAGCCGCACCTCGAGCGGGCCGAGCAAGAAGCTCGTTTGTTAGCGAACACGCTCCGTCTTCCAACGCATTTCACTGAGTCCGTGGCGACTGCGGCCCGCTGGCACGACGTGGGCAAGGCCCTGGAACGCGATGTGAACGGCGCCGCCCGCCAGCCGTTCCAAGAAATGCTGCGCAAAGCGGGTAAGCCGGAAGGTGGCCATCCGGTCGAGGGGGTTCTTTACGCGAAGTCGAATGGCCGCGGCGGTCAGCCCGCAGGCTTCCGACACGAACTAGCATCGCTACTCGCGTTCCTTGAGGCGAATCACAGCGACGATTTGGCTGCCTATCTGATCCTCGCCCATCACGGCAAGGTGCGAATCTTGCTGGAGGCATGGGAGTACGGTGACCCGAGTGACCTCTGCGGGGTGCGTGGTGGCGACCGCATACCGCCGGCGGCTCTCCCTTCGGGTTCGAAGCGGCCCGTCGTTCTTGATCCCCAGAAGCTCCTACCCTCCCAGGCGGGGCCCGGTTGGCAGGGGCGCGTGGCAGGGCTCCTCGACCAACACGGGCCATTTCTCTTAGCCCACCTCGAAGGGCTGGTCCGGGTCGCGGATTGGAGGGCGGGTTCATGACCCAGATCGTCTTCACCGGCGTGTCGCCTCGCTCTCTCGGGGACTTGCTCAAGGGCTACGGGATCATGGCCATTTTGGGCGAGTATTGGCCCGAGGCGCTGTTCTGGTGGGACGACGGGTACCACCTCGTTAGCCGGATAAAGGAGGCTGACGGTCACGTTAAGAAGCAAATTGAAAAGATGCTTAGCGATAAACTCATCGACTTGGCAAAGGACGTCGGTGGGAAGTTTCGTCCGCGCCGCGGTAAGAAATGCGGCTGCTCTCTCCCATGTCCGTATCACGGAAACGTGGGCGCAAGGAGAGGCAAGTCAACCTGCCAAGAGGGTACTTTGCTGCTTCGCACTCTGCGCTTTCATCACGAATTGGGTGAATTGCTGGCGAGGTACGCCCGCGGCGTGGCGATCCCGCTCCTGCGGCGATCAGGCCGTCAAGAGGCGCGGAAATGGCGGGATGAGACCGAACCGCACCCGCTGTTTCCAGCTCACGGCCAGGAGGGTAGCGGCGACTACTTCTCGCAGCTCGAGAAGGCGGCCAAGGCCGCAAAGAAGGCCGAGCAGGACATCGCGTGGTCCCTATGGGGAAACGGGCCTCGACCGCTGCGCAAGGTGCTCGAAAGCGGCTACTTGTTTTTTCCCGAGTCTATGAAGAGGTACGCTACTGGCTTGGCTCGGTGGGAGCGAGAGAAAGACGCCGTACGTAGTCCTTGGGATTTTTTGCTGGCTGTGCGTGGCTTGCTCCTCTTCCGCGGCAGCCTTCGGCGCATGCGGTGGCGTCACTCTCGACCCTACGCGGCCTTCCCCTTCGTGTTCGAGGGATCGACCGTGCACCTAGGCGGAGAGAGGTTTTTCCGCAATGTTGAGATCCACCTGCCAACATGGACTGCGGATCACCCTCGCACGCTCAAGGAGTTCGAGATGCAGATCTGGCAGTTCCAGGCTCGGCTCTCCGCCCGTGGGTTCGCCGCCACCGCAGCGGAGTTCCGGGCGGCAGTTGTCGGGCGAGGCGTGGGGGCGGCGTTCGACACCTTCCACCGGTTCGTCCTCGAAGGACGTCGGCCGGGACGGGGCCAGCAGATGCGACAGGGAATTCCAAGGGGGACAACCCGCGTTGGCGGCAAGGCAGCGGGCAGCGGGGCGTTGCGGATAATGCTGGCCCCGATTGCCGAGACGGGCTGGTTCGACCAGTTCAGGACGGACCGCCTGCGTGCGGCTCGTGCCCGTGCAGAGGAGGCCATTCACCGTGCCGTGGATGAGCCAGGTCTCGAAGCCTACCGCGGGGTTCTGGAAGCGCTCTGGGATCTGAACCGCTCCATCCTGGTGCCTGGTGCACTAAGCCGCGACCTGGAGGGCGCAGGACGCACGCCTCGACCACTGCTGGCGCTTCCACCGCGCCACTGGGAGGAAGCTCTCCGCGATGGACTTCGGTCGGATCCCGCGTATCGCCTGGGCCGCGCCATCGGTTCGATAACCGGCGTAAAGGGACCGCAAGGGAACCCCGGCGTTGGGCCATTATTGGAGCATCTCCTCCCGGTTCGCTACGACTGGGATCGCAAGGCTTGGGTCGGGCCCGAGCAGGTGTCGTCGCGCGAGCTGCGGTGGGCCGGGCTCGATCCCCTCGGCGACTTCCGGCAGCTTCTGTGGTGGCGATGGCTCGACAGCGCGGAGCTTGAGCGGCTGCCGTTCGGCGCGATGAGGTACGCCTCGCTCGACGACATTGCTGCCCTGTTACGTGGCGACGTCGACGTTCAGGAAATCCACCGTCTCACGGGTCTATTTGCGCTGCTCGATTGGTGGCGGTCGGAAGCGCCTGAGGGTCAGGTCAGTCCGCCGACGAGCGCTGGACAGATCCCTCCTGCGTACGTCGCGCTCCGGCTGTGGTTGGAGCTAGGAATCGATCCAGCGCATGACTCGCGTCCGCCGCGGGACGGCGCGGTCGTGCGCCTCCTCGCCATTGGGCAGCCCGCGCAGGTGGAACGGGCCGCGGAGCGGGCCCTGGCACGACTGAGGGTGGACGGGCTTCCGTGGGAGGATGACCCGAGGCCCACTGGAAAGGCTGTGGCGCGCTTCCAGCCGCGAGTCCCACCGGAGCAAGCAGCCCGGATGGCACTGGCGGTGATGGTTCCAATCTCAAAGGAGGACAGGTTGGCACTTTCGCGGCGCCTCTGGGTGCCGCTCGACGAACAGGAGGCAACCGTATGAGCACAGAAGCTGGCAGGGGATCTGCACAGGGTACGTCCCTGGTGGACACTTTGTTTCGCCAGGACCGCGTGGTGATCACAGCCTCACTCGAACTCGCCAACGGTCGCTTTCTGCAGCCGACGGGTTTCCCCGACATCGGCCCCTGCATCTACCGGGACAAGGAAGGGCGCCGGTGGTGTCTGGTCGAGAGCGAGCAGAGCATGGCCAACAGGCTTGAAGCGGTCTGTATGAAGTCTCCTGGAGTGTGGGTTAATGAACTCAGGGGCTTGCCCGTGATCGCAGTATACGACGAGAGTGGCGACCTCGTAGCAACGAACCTGACCGAGCCGCACCGCATCGCCTCGTCGTACGTGCTCCGGGGCAAGATCAACGGCAACAACGAGCTGCGCGCGATCCTCGAAGACAAGCTCGGTCTCCGCAAAGGTGGCACCTCCTGGGCGCTCGACAAGCGGGCTAAATTGGAGAGGCTCGTGTTCGGGCTCGACCCAGCGGCGTTGCTCCACGGATTCCAATTCGTGCAGTGGGAATTCGTGGGGCTGCGTCAGACGCGTCTCTTGCATGGGCGACTCGAGGCCGAGCTCGCCGACGAGCCCGAGGTCCACTACGGGATGGTGAAGTGGGACGCCATCGAACCAGAATCGACGCGGGAAAAGCACGCCAACAAAGGACAGAGCATCGCGGCGAAGAGCCGCATCGTGCCCAAGGAGATCGTCGCGACGTTCGAGATCGACATGCTGGGGCTAAAGAACCTCGCACTGGATGACAACGAGGGGACGAACGAGACCAAGCAGCGGTTCCTGCTCGCCTTGGCGCTGTGGAAGATCGGTGCCTTCCTAGCGAACAGGCCCTCCTTCGATCCACGCAGCCGTCAGACGTCGCCCAGCCTCCGACTGCGGGCAGACTGTTATCTAAGGTGCGGGGCCGTCAAGTGGGCCGGCGACTCCGGCGACGGCGGGATGACGCCCGAGCATCTGCTAGGAGCTCTTGGTGAGCAGGCCATTCGAGACCTGAATTTCGACAGGCTGGTTAGTAGTGAGCTCCGCGCCGCGGCTGAGGACAATGGCGCCGGCGAGACCAGGACGGTTTATGAGGGGCCGCTGGTCGAGGTAACGTACCACCGCAATCCGCCGGCGGAACGGAGGCAGCCTGCCACTCAGGGTGAACGGGAGGAGGCTGAAGAGGGTGAGGAGGAAGATAGCGACGAATGAGCGGCGGTACGGTCGTCGAGGCCGAACTGCTGTCCGGACGCTACCACGCTCACGTCTGGGGCGAGGCGCAGTTCGGGATGTCTGGTCCCGAGTGGCCGCCCTCGCCGTGGCGCCTGCTGCGTGCGCTGGCAGCCGCGTGGTTTGAAGCACGCCCGCGGCCGTCGTCAGAATCGGCGCGGGATGCGCTGCTAGAAAGGCTGGGGCGTGCCGATCCGCCCGAGATCTGGCTACCGCGCGCTTCCTTCCACGAGATCCGCTACTACCAGCCGATAAAGCTCGGAGCCTCCGACCGCGTCCTGCACCATGACCACTACGCGGTGCCGGAGGGCGGTCGCTTCTGGTTCCGCTTCAAGGTCGAGTTGCCCAGGGAAGAGCGCGAGCTGCTCGCCGAGCTTCTCGGACGCCTGCGGTACTTCGGTCGGAGCGAGTCGCGAGCCGCCCTCCGCCTGGCGGAGCTCACAGCCCCGCCGCCCGGCGTGGAGCCTATTATGCCGCGGGACAAAGGAATGGTCCCAGACGATGCGGTCTATCGATGGGTGCTGTGTACCACGCAGGACTTTCAGGCATCGGACCTATGGTCGCTGCGCTCTGAGCAGTCCCAGCAGGGGCACCTGGCCCACCTGGTTGAAACCCTCCTCTCTCAGAAGATGCCCCTACCCAGCGGGACTCGTTGGGTGGAGTACGCGGTACCAACGAGGCTGCTGGTCAGCGAAATCCGGCCTCGAATTAAGAGGCGCTCAGGCTCTCGTTCGGAGATCTCCGTGGCTGAGATCCACTTTCGCCTTAGCCGCCGCACCCCGATCCCCCTTCTTTTGCTTGTAGCGGTGGCGCGTGCGTTCAGGGATACCGCAGTGCAGGCGCACCGACGACTGACCGGAAGTGAGTCAAAGACCCTTTCAGGTTTGGAACCCGACGGAAGCGTCGCTCGCGGGCACCAACACGCGTACTATCTGCCCCAGCTCGCGGAAGGCCGTCCTCACGTCGAGAGGCTCGTTGTCCGCATCCCGACGGGCCGGCTAACGCCAGACGAGCTGGATGCCTTGCTCGGGGTGGAACGTATTCGAGTGGACGGCAGTCGGTACCCGGTCACGGTCGTTCGCGAGTGTGTCGTTCCGGAGTTACAGCCGCCGGCGGCAGCCCGCAGGTGGCAGAGTGCCACGCCACTCTTGCTTCCGTGGAGACGACGCAGAAGGCGCATTGACACGTGCATTCCCCAGCAACTGGCTGCCTGGCTCGCACGCCATTACGGACTCCAGCCCACCGGCATTGAACTGGTGCGTGGTCGCGGAAGCGTGGGTGCGGTGTCGGGCCTCCTTTGCCATTGGTACGGGGCACCGTCGCCCGGCGCGACCAGACATTGGACGCTGACAAGGCGTCTGGGCTTCTGGATCGTGCTGACGTTTGATCAGCCCGTGGCTTTAGGGATGCCAATAGGGGCTGACGCCCACTTCGGAGCCGGTCAGTTCGAGCCTGGGTAGCGCCATTCACTGACGTCTTTCCGCGCCGTTTGGGCCCACGACGCTTTTCGCTGGCAGGAGATTCTGGCCGATCGGGTCGCAACAGGCGAGTGTCCTCGGGCCCTTACCCTCGGCACCCCTCCGGCAAGGCCGCCTGCCTCGAGATCGCGATCTACGCCCTCGCCGCACAGGTTGCGGATCGGCTCGGCGCCCTGAGCGGCACAGAACGCCCGCTCGCTGCGCTGCAGTTCCGTGGAGGAATCTTCCCGGACGGGAGACGCAGACGGATTCCCCGGCAGGCTGGCCGTTCGAACGCGACGAACTCGTGAAACCGTGAACGCCTCACTTGCGAGCCAAGGATCCCCAGGAGTCCGAACGGCCCGTAGTAGTCGTCAGCACCCGGCCTGGCACGCGGTGGGGGGGAAGCCCTTGGGGGAGCCGACCCGGGGCTATGGCCGCGGCGCTACTGGGCAGCGACGCCCCTTCCACTACAAGCCATGCCCCACCCCTCGATGGCAGGCGGTGCATGAACCGGACGTCCTGGTCGCCGGAAGGAGCAGTCCGACCATCGCCGCGTGGCAACGCACACAGTTCCGATTGAGGTGTTCGCGGTTCCACCGGTTGATACGCAGCACCTGCACATCCTGGAAGGTGAACGCCCACGAATGGCGTAGCCCATTGTCCATCTTCGCGAGGTGCTTTCCAACGAGGTCGTGCGGGACGTGACAGTCGTTGCAGGTCGCGCTCCGGTGACTGGAGACCCGCCAACTGGCATATGCGTCCCGCATGATATGGCAGTTGACGCAGGCAGCCGGATCGTTCGACAGATAGGAGTAGCCCTTGCCGTAGCTGAACGTATAGGCGCCCGCGCCGAGCGTGACGCCTGCGGCCAGTGTGGCCAGCGCGGACGCACTTGGCGCCCTCACTGGGCGCTGCCTGTGGCCGTGGCCGCGACGGCGGCGCGCTGCGCAGCGATCTCGGCCTGTCGCGCGTAGTCGATCGCGTCGGCAAGAATCCGTGCTGCCTCCTGGGGGCTGTGGAACCCCATGCTGTTCTCGGCGCTCACGAAGTCCCAGCGTATGAACGCGCGCCGGTGCCAGCCTTGCGCCTCCGATAGTGCAGCGCCCGACGCACCGCGCCTGCGGCTGGCTGCGATCGCGTCCTGGGCGGCCAGGATGGCTTCCTCCGCGCGCTTCAGCAGGGTGTAGGTCCGTTCCTGGGCAGCGAGAATCCGGCCCCGAAGCTCTTCGTCGGGGAGCCGGTGACAGGTCGCGCAGGCGTTGGTCAGGTTGGCGAGCGGGGTGCGGATCCAGTGGTCGGTGACCTTTATGGCACCCTCGCGGCGATAGGGCATGTGGCAGTCGGCACACGAGACCCCGGCCCGTGCGTGGACGCCGCTCGACCAAAGCTCGAACTCGGGGTGCTGAATCTTCACCAGGGCGGCGCCGGTTTCCTCGTGGGTCCAGTCCTTGAAACCGATCCCGTCGTAGTACGCCTCGATGCTGTCGATCGAGAGCCCCCGGTCCCAGGGGAAGACCAGGTACTTCTCGGGCCCGCGGAAGTAGTACTCGACGTGACACTGGGCGCAGACATAGGTCCGCATCTCCTGGTGCGTGGCCTTGGCGAGATCCACGCCGCGGCGCGTCATCGCCTCCACGAACGCGGGGCGGGTGAGCCGCAGCGCCATGGTCCCCGCGGTGTGGCAATCGGCGCAAGAGACGGGGTGCGAAGGGTTGAACCGTGCCATCAACTCCTTGGCCGGTGTGCCGTAGAACCCGGCGGGGGTGAGTTCCTTCATCATTCGCAGCACGTTGCTGCTCTTGCAGGTCATGCAAGTGCCGGGCTTCGCGTCGCCGAGGCGTGCAGTCGCCCACATGTCCTTCAAGGCCATCATGTGACCGCGGTCTTCCCGGTACTCGACGGAGAAGGGATAGCCGGCGAACAGACGGCGGTAGGCTGGGTGCACGTCGAGCTTGGAGAAGGCCTCGGAGCCCCCGTAGCGGCCGAACCGGCTGTACTGGATTAGCTCGGAGGTCCGCATCGTCCGCACGTAGGCCTCGTACTGACGCGGGAAGTTGCGGCCCCACACGGCGGGGTCCGGTTCGTCCTCGGCGATCTGCACGATCTCGAAGTGGGTGAGCCGCGCCTCTTGCCGGCGCTCGAAGATGCTGACCAGCAGGGCGAGGGCAAAGAAGGTTAGGAGGGCCGCCGCCAAAAGGAGAAGTGTGAGCCTACTTCGCGTCATTGGGGTCCTCCAGATCACTGGGGCCGGGCCCGGCCCGCTGAGGTGCTGCCAGCGCCGGACCAGCGAAGACACTTAACGCTTCTCGCTATCAACGTCAAGCGTTACCAAGAGCGCCGCCTAAGGGTCACGGCAGAAGCTGCGGCAGGTCGCGGTCCAGGAACTGCTTGCCGATGTCGCGCTCGCGGTTGGAGCCCTGGTTCCCGTTGCCGCGGCTAACAGCCCCCGTATCGAGCACGACGGTTATGCGGCCCCGGCGCTGAGGGAGGGCAGCACGTGCTGCAGCCAGCCCCAGTCTGCGCTGGAGGCGGGCGGGATGCCTAGGCTGAAGCGCTGGTAAGGGTCGTTGTCTTAAAGGTCGGTGGGGAAGTCTTGGTTCCACATGGGATTGGCGACCACGGCTTCGAAGGTCTGCAATTGGCCCGCGCCGTCTTTGAAAGCCGGCTGGCGCATCGTGTCGCCAATCCGGATGTCGGCTTTAGGTCGTGGATCACCGCATTCATGCGTGCGATGGCGAATGTAGCCGGGTTGATTTCCTGGCCGAAGAGCTGCACGGGCGCGACGTCCGTGGGCAATCTGGTGACGTCCGTTCCCCCAGGAAGCGTGAGTCTCCAGCAGGCGCAGATAGCACTTGATGAGGAGCCCGCCCGAGCCGCAGCACGGGTCGTAGATGTGTATTCCCGGTTGCGGCTCGATGAAGTGGGCCATGAGGACCGCGACCTCGCGCCGGGTGTAGAACTCACCGGCACTCTGGCCGCTGTTTTCCGCGAAACTTCCTCAGCAGATATTCGTAGGCCCGGCCGAGCATGTCGGGCTCCGCCGCCGGGCGTGAGTGTCCAGCTTGGCTTAAGACGCTCTACCTCGTCGTCGAAGACGTTGGAGAGCCGCTTGAGGAAAATGAGGGGCAGGATGTAGTCTTTGAACTTGGCGGCGTCCGTGCCTGTTTCAAGATATGCGACAGCGTCGATCGCTTGATGGGCCGGTGGGCTGGCACGATGAGCTTCAGCGTTTCTTCCGGTGTGTGCTTCTGGAGTCGAATGTGACTGCCGCGCTTTCGAACAACAATCCACCCATCCCGTCGAAGTGCCCGAACCACTTCCTCGTAGTTCAGGCTCGGGACTTTCATCACACTGTAATCTCGACGACCTCGGCGTCCGGCGAGAGAATTGCATCGTCCTCGACCACCTCGAGATACAGTCGGATGGCTTCCTGGACATTGGCGAGCGCCTCTTCGCGCGTGTCGCCCTCGCTGATGCACCCCGGAAGAGCGGGGACAATCGCCGTGAATCCGCCCTCGTCACTCGGCTCCAAAACTACATGCAGCTTCATCGCGCTTCCCCCACTGCTACCTGTGCGTCCACCGGAGAGCGGCCCTGCCGCAACGGACGGTGGTTAAGATGCGAGGGCTTGCTCGCCAGCGCAAGGCAACTCGGGCGCGGACATAGGATTGGGCGGCCAAGGGGACGCAACTGTTAGTTGGCCGTTTGCGCTCACGATCGCTGGCGGCATAAAAGCTCGAGCGCTCCCAGCCCAATTCACACAGGCCAGCGCGACGCCATAGGGCCGAGAGGTGGAGGTCATTGGTAGCCTGGCTCATCGCCTCGACCTCTTCAACCCCAAAGGGAGGCCATCGGCTAGCCTCCGGTTGGCCTCCCGCAAAAGCTCGTTTCGCATGGTGAGCTCGCCGATGACCTCCTTGAGCCTGGCAATCTTCTCATCCCGGGCATCCCTGGGGCGATTTTTCAGGCTCGCCGAACCGTCGGCCAGAAATCGATCCCGCCACTGCGAGAGCTTGGCCGCTTGTGAGCCCGAGCTCCCTGCTCAAGGCATCGAGCTCCTCACCGCTAGGGAGCCGGAGCACAGCTTTTACCTTTCTCTTGGTGGAAAAGCGCTCGGGTATCCGAGTCGATCGTAAGCTTTACCAGGTCTAGGGCGCAACTGTCGAGCAGAGCGTGGCGGAGAATGAGATAGCCTCTCGCTCGGAGTCCGGTGCCAATCTACTTCGCGAGCTTATCGTTAAAGGCCAAAAACCACAGCATGGCGAATCTCTCCCGAAGCCCGATGATTAGGTGAAGTGGGTGCGCGGGCCGGCTCCGAGTTCGAGGATCTTCTCGTCGTCGCCCTGGTTACTCGTGGATGCCCTTTGTAGATTTGGGGTTAGCAGTTTAACGGCTTCCGTTTCCGTTGAGGGAGCTGAGGCAGCTCATAAGAGGGCCGTTCGTGCGTGGCCCGCGCGCTCCGGCCGCAGAGACAGACTTTCCTTTAAACACGCGCGCGCCGGTCGGCAGCGAACGGGTGTTACGCTGCTCATTTTGCGAATGCCCTCTCATAGTCCTTCAGTCTCCGCTTGTATTCCTTGACCAGGGATCTGAGCACCCGATTGAGGTCCGCGTCTCTCGGAACCTTCCCGGTCGCGCGATTTCCACGTGTCGGCAGCAAATTGTGCAGCAACGTTTCGATGTGTTTGAGGTATCGGACCCGGTGTATACGGAAGATGACGAAGTGATCCCAGCCCCCAGCGTGGCGGTCTCGCGTGTGCAAGCGTATCCGGCCAAAGAGATCCCGAGTGAGGCCCCGAGGGAGATAACCTGGGCGTACACCATCTTGGTCCGGACGCCGCGATGTGCCAAGAGCTCCCGCACGGAGCGCATGTCGTAGCAGCTCTAAAGAAGAAGCCACTGGCGGCCCGCCCCGGGGGCAGCGTTCGGGCAGCCCATGGTCGACCGCTAACTATGACGCTCTTTCGACGGATAACTACTGGTCTACCGCTGAACCGGGCCCCACCGCCGCCTGCGCCGCTGCCAGACGGGCAACCGGCACGCGAAACGGGGAGCAAGAGACGTAATTGAGCCCAACCTGATGGCAAAACGCTATCGATCGTGGATCGCCCCCATGCTCTCCACAAATACCGACCTTGAGAGCCGGATTGGCCCTCCGCCCCGACTCCACCGCCATCTCGATCAAACGGCCCACCCCCTCTAAATCCAAACTCTGAAACGGATCGTCCCCCAAGATCCCGGTCTCCAGATAATACGGCAAAAAGCTCCCCGCATCGTCCCGGGAAAGGCCAAAGGTGGTCTGGGTGAGATCGTTAGTCCCAAAAGAGAAGAAGTCTGCCACAGCAGCTATCTGCCCAGCGGTGAGCGCTGCCCGCGGGAGCTCGATCATCGTACCCACGGAGTACTCCACCCGACAACCCCTTTCCCGAAACACCTCCTCCGCCACCGATCTTACGATCTCCCCCTGGCGCCGCAACTCCTCGACATGGGCTACCAACGGTACCATCACCTCGGGATGCACCTCCACCCCTTCAGCCACCACATCACAAGCTGCCTCGAAGATGGCGCGCGCCTGCATGACGGTAATCTCAGGATAAGTCATCCCCAGCCGACAACCCCGGTGCCCCAACATCGGATTGGTCTCGGTCAAGCGCTCGAGAGTACGCCGTAGTTCCTCTCCGGATACGCCGAGCGCCGCTGCCAAACGCGCAATCTCCTCCCGATCACGAGGCAGAAACTCGTGAAGCGGGGGGTCCAGCAATCTTATAGTCACGGGAAATCCATCCATCTCGCGGAAGATTGCCGCGAAATCCATGCGCTGGATTGGCAAAAGTTTTTCCAGAGCCCTCCGCCTCCCCTCGGCGCTACGAGCTACTATCATCTGGCGCATCGCCAATATCCGGTCTTGGCCCAAGAACATATGCTCGGTACGACAGAGACCGATCCCCTCGGCCCCAAAGTGTCTCGCACGACGCGCGTCTTCAGGAGTGTCGGCATTGGCCCGCACCCTGAGACGACGCAACCCGTCGGCCCACTCCATGAGACGATAGAACTCCGGCCCGGGCTCGGGATCCACCAGCGGCACGCGACCCAGGAACACCCGCCCACTAGTCCCGTCCACGCTGATCCAGTCTCCCTCCCGCACTAGCTTCCCGTTGGTCCAGAACCGCCCTTCAGCTTCGTCCAGCTCCAGATCCTTGGCCCCCACCACGCAACACTTCCCCAGCCCCCGCGCTACCACCGCGGCGTGACTGGTCAAACCCCCTCGCGCGGTGAGGATTGCCTGAGCAGCCACCATGCCGTGAAAATCGTCCGGACTGGTCTCCCGCCGAACCAAAATCACCGGCTCTCCCGAGGCGGCGCGCTCCACCGCAGCGTCGGCATCCAGCACTACCTTGCCCACCGCAGCTCCGGGAGCAGCCGGAAGACCAGTGGCAATCACCTCGCCACCCGCCCGCGGATCTACCATGGGGTGCAGCAGCTGGTCGAGCTGACCGGCCTCTACCCGCCGCACCGCTTCCGCTCGGTCGATCAACCCCTCCTCCACCAGATCCGCCGCAATCCGCACCGCCGCCTGCACCGCCCGCTTGCCGGTGCGAGTCTGAAGCAGAAACAGCCGGCCCCCCTCGACCGTAAACTCGATGTCCTGCATGTCCCGGAAGTGCTGCTCCAAAGTAGAGGCAACCCGAACCAGCTCTTGGTAGGCCTGCGGCAAGCGCTGCGCCATCTTCTCTATCGGTTCGGGATCCCGAATCCCCGCCACCACGTCCTCACCCTGAGCGTTGGACAAAAACTCCCCGAACATCCCGCGCTCCCCAGTAGAGGGGTTGCGAGTAAACGCCACCCCGGTCCCGGAATCGTCCCCCAAATTGCCGTACACCATGGCTACCACGTTGACCGCGGTGCCGAGGTCGTGAGGGATACGGTGCAGCTTGCGATACTCTACGGCCCTCCGGTTCTCCCAACTGCGAAAGACGGCTTCGATAGCGCCCCACAACTGATCCCAAGGATCCTGAGGGAAGGGAGAGCCCCTGAAGCGCGCAACAATCTCCTTGAACTCGGCTACCAGCCGCTCGAAATCCTCCGCCGAGAGGTCGATGTCTCGCTCGATTCCCCGAGCCCGCTTCAGCTCCTCCAAAGCGCGCTCGAAAGGATCGCCTTCGGCTTCCGTGCCCTTGATACCGAAAACCACGCTGCCGTACATCTGAATCAGGCGGCGGTAAGAATCGTAAGCGAACCGACGGTTGGAAGACTGGCGACCCAACGCCTCCACCGTCCGGTCGTTCAACCCCAGGTTCAGGATGGTATCCATCATCCCCGGCATGGAGAACTTGGCGCCGGAACGCACCGAGACCAGGAGCGGGTTGTCCGTCCCACCGAACTTCCGGCCGGTGACCTGCTCCAACCGCGCCATCGCACCCTCGACCTCCTCCTTCAACTCCTCCGGGAGCTTTCCACTCCTGAGGTAGGTCATGCAGACGGGAGACCCGATGGTGAAGCCCGGCGGCACCGGTATGCCGAGGTTGGTCATCTCGGCCAGGTTGGCGCCTTTCCCGCCGAGCACGTCGCGCATGGCGGCGGTACCCTCAGCGCGCCCCTGGCCGAAGAAATAAACCTGCTTCATGGACCTCGAGTCCTGCTCGCCCCTCCGCGGACTGACGGTCCGCTCGCTAGCGCCGCGCCGGACAAAGCTTCTTCCAGCGAACCGTCGGGGATGGGAGTAGGATAAGCGCCGGTGAAGCAGGCGTCGCAGAACCGGTCGGTGTTGCGGCCTATGGCGCCGTACATCCCTTCTACCGAAAGATATCCCAAGCTGTCCACGCCGAGGTGCCGGCGAATTTCTTCGATGCTGTGGGTCGCCGCTATCAGTTCCTCTCGAGTAGGGGTGTCGATCCCGTAATAGCAGGGCCCGGTGATCGGCGGCGAGGCGACCCTAAAGTGAACCTCCTTGGCTCCGGCCTCCCTGATCATCCGGACCAGGCTCCGGGAAGTAGTGCCCCGAACCAGAGAGTCGTCCACCACCACCACCTTCTTGCCCCTTATTACGTCCCTTACCGGGTTGAACTTGATCCGCACCTTGGCGTCGCGGGCATGTTGCTCGGGATTTATAAAGGTCCTTCCCACGTAGTGGTTGCGGATCAGGCCATGCTCCAGCTTTATCCCGCTCTCCTCAGCGTAACCCAAAGCCATGGCGTTGGCAGAATCCGGCACCGAGAAAACGCAGTCGGCCTCGGGAGCAGGATGCTCTCTGGCCAGCTCCCGCCCCAGGGCGCGCCGTACCCGGTCCACCGACTCGCCGAAGACCACGGAGTCCGGTCGCGAGAAATAGATGAGTTCGAAAACGCAGCGCCGGGACTCTTTTTTCGGAAGAGGGGGCAAATCGATCACGCGTCCCTCGTCGATCTTGAGCCACTCGCCGGGCTGAAGCTCTCGCACCGGTTCAGCGCGCAGGATATCCAGCGCGCAGGTCTCCGACCCCAAAACGTAGCCGCCGTCGAGTCGGCCTAATACCAAAGGCCGAAAGCCCCTGGGATCTACTATGGCGTAAAGCGTGCGCCCGATGGTCAGCAGCAAAGAATACGCCCCCTCTACCCGCTCCAGCGCGTCCAAGATCTGATCTTCCGGCCGGCGCGCCTCCGAACGGGCGATAAGGTGAACGATCACCTCGGAGTCGGAGGAGGACTGGAAGATCGACCCTTTGCGCACCAGGTCGTCCCGGAGCTGCTGGGCATTGGTGAGGTTGCCGTTATGGGCCAGCGCCAAGGGCCCTCCGTGATAATTGACGATCCCCGGCTGAGCATTCGCCAAGACCGAGCCGCCGGTGGTGGAATAGCGCGTGTGGCCGATCGCCACGTCTCCTTTGAGGCCCCGCAGGATTTCCTCGGGAAAGACCTCCTCCACCAATCCCATGCCCCGATGGGCGTGCGCGGTGCCGTCCGGCTCCAGGGAGACTATCCCAGCCGACTCTTGACCCCGGTGCTGCAAAGCGTAAAGCCCCAAGTACACTAGCTGCGAGGCGTTCTCGATCCCGTACACGCCAAAGATGCCGCACATCGGTCAGCGAACTCCTTCCGCCGTAACCCCAATACCCATCCTTCGCGGTATCGCGGTAAAGTATATCTCCCTCAACTGAGATACCGGGAAGGCGAGCTCCTGATTCGAAAGCTGGATCTCCATTAGGCCGTCCCAAGCGCCTACCGTGCCAATCACTCGAGCGGGCACCCTCTTGTCGCTTGCCAGCTCGAGAATCGCCGGTACATGCGCGGCGCTCGCGCTGAGGAGCGCTCGCCCGGACTCCTCTCCGTACAACAAGGCGTAAGCGTCCAGCGCTCCCTGGAGTTCGGTCAGATCTACCCGCGCGGCGATTCCTCGTTCCTCGTAGGGCGATCCGATGCAGCACTCCGCCAGCGCCACCCCCAACCCGCCGTCGCTCAGGTCGTGGGCGCTGCTGAGTAGTTTGCGGCGAGCCAGCTCGACCAAAAGCAGAATCAGCGAGCGTTCTGCCATCAGGTCGACTGCGGGAGGAGCGCCGCCTACCGTCTCCAGGATGTGAGCCCAATAAGCGGAGCCACCCAAGTGGCCGCGGCAATCTCCCAGCAGGATGATCGTGTCACCTGGATTGGCGAACCAGGAACGGACGGCCAGCTCCACGTCATCCAGCAGACCTACCATGCCGATCACTGGCGTGGGGTCTACCGGCCCGGCGGGACTCTCGTTGTAGAACGAGACGTTGCCTCCCGTTACCGGGATCTCCAGCGCGCGGCAGGCGTCGGCTATTCCCCGGCACGCTTGCTCGAACTGGAAGAAGATCTCGGGGCGCTCGGGGTTTCCGAAGTTGAGGCAGTTAGTGATACCGATCGGTGTCGCCCCAACGCACGCCACATTGCGCGCCGCTTCGGCCACGGCGGCCTTGCCGCCCTCGTAGGGATCGAGAAGCACGTAGCGGGAATTGCCGTCGGTACACAGGGCGAGTCCGAGGTCGGTATCGGGCACTCGCACCACCGCCGCGTCGCCTCCCGGCCCGATTACGGTGGCAGCTCTGACCGTGGAGTCGTACTGCTCGTAGACCCACCGCTTACTAGCGATCCCGGGTACGTCCAACAATCTGAGGAGCGCGGCTCCGGGCTCCACGGCGACACTAGGGGGGCGCAACGCCCGCCGCCTCTTTGTTTCCTCCGACTCTTTCGCCTGGGGACGGTAGAGCGGACAGTCCTCCACCAACCGGCGGGCGGGAATCTCCACCACCAGCCTTTCGCCGTGTCGCACGCGGTACCAGCCGTCGGCGGTGATCCGCCCGATCGCTGTCGCCTCCAGCTCCCACTGGGCAGCGATCTCCTTTACCTTGGGCAGAGCCTCCGGCTCTACCACCAACAACATCCTTTCCTGCGACTCGGATAAGAGTATTTCATAGGGCGTCATGCCCGGCTCCCGCGTGGGGACTAGCGAGGTGTCCAGCTCCACACCTACGTTCCCCCGAGCTGCCATCTCCGCGGAGGACGATGTCAGGCCGGCTGCTCCCATGTCTTGAATCGCCACCACGGCGCCCGAAGCAACCAGCTCGAGGCACGCTTCCAAAAGCAGCTTTTCGGTGAAAGGATCTCCCACCTGCACTTGAGGTCGGCGCGCCTCGCTAGCCTCGCCCAAGGTCTCCGAGGCAAATGCGGCACCGTGGATCCCATCTCTACCGGTGCGGGCTCCCAAGACCACGAGGAGATTCCCCGCGCCCGTCGCCACCGCCCGGGTAAGGTCTGCCTCCCGCAGTAAACCGACGCACATGGCGTTGACTAAAGGGTTCGCGACGTAAGAGGGACCGAAATCGACCTCTCCGCCCACCGTGGGCACACCCACACAGTTACCATAGTCGCCGATACCCCGGACCACTCCCGCCAAAAGATATCGGTTCCGCGCTTCACTCAAGGGGCCGAAGCGGAGACTATTGAGAAGCGCTACCGGCCGGGCGCCCATGGCGAAAACGTCGCGCAGGATTCCTCCCACACCCGTGGCCGCTCCCTGGTAAGGTTCCACGGCGGAGGGATGGTTGTGGGACTCGATCTTGAAAGCCACCGCCCAGCCTTGACCGATTCTGAGCACGCCAGCGTTCTCGCCCGGCCCCAGGATTACCCTGGGCCCCGAGGTGGGAAACTGGCGGAGAACCGCTTTCGAGTGTTTGTAGGAGCAGTGCTCGCTCCAAAGCGCGGAGAAGATACCGAGCTCGCTGAAGCTCGGTGTCCGCCCGAGAATCTGCTGGATGCGACGATACTCTTCCTGGTTGAGCCCGTGCTCGGCGACGAGGGCTTCCGTTACCGGCGGATCGCCCGGATAGGGCTCAACCGCTGGGGGATTCATGCGGGGCGACGTGCTTGCCTGAACCGCGAACTCCTCTGACCAGGGCGGTGAACAGGCCCGCGAGCCCGCCGCCCCGGTGGTGCATCCTGATCAGCTCCTCGGCCTCACCGGCGTCGAACCAGACTCCGAAGCACTCGGGACATCTATCGACCTGAATGCCCTCTTGCTCCTCGGTTTTGAGATCCGCACCGCATTTGGGACACTTCATGTAGTGACTGCGGCGCTCGGCGTCGCGGGCAGCCCGCTCGGCAGCCTCGCGCCGGGCCTTCAAGAGCTCGGCTTCGCGCTTGGCAAAGTATTCTTCCTCGTTGCGACTCGGCTTGTCGGGCACGGCAGTTCTCCTACTGGCGCACTGGTGGAGTGAACTCAGCCATTCGTCCGGGCGGCGAGGAAGAGGTCCCAGCGTAGTTGTGCCCGGGACCCCGCACTATGGCGTCCACCACCTGACCGCCTTCCAAAAAGACCACGTCGAAAGTCCCACAGGTGACCTCGCATCCGTTGCGGAAGTAAAGGTAAGTCCGGTTCCCAACGCTGCGCTCCGCTACCGGCACTCCCCACAGAGCGATTACCTGCTCCCGAGTCATGCCCGGCGCTACGGTACCCGTATCTATGGGCGTCCAGGGCTCGTCCACCAGCAGCCTCGCCACGGCGGGACTCTCGACCTCCTTCGCCGGCGAGGGTGCAACGGTGGAAGGTGCGGCAGTGTCGGCCGGCGCCGCAGCTGTGGCTGGCGTGGTGCGCACGGCGGTATCCGGCGGCGCTTCCTTCTTGCCGATCAAGGGAATCCGGTCGCAGCCGCTTAAGGCCAAGGCCAACGCGGCCAGGAGAGCCTGCCACCTCATGGGGCACCTCCGCTGGTTAGGGCCGTAATCTGGACGGCCGAGACGAACATGGTAAGACCATCCCCCGATCCGAGAAGCGGATCCACAGCCCGCTCAGGGTGCGGCATTATCCCCACCACGTTGCGCTCCCGGCTGCAAATCCCTGCGATGTCGTTGGCAGAACCGTTAGGATTGCTACCCGGCACATAGCGCAGCACCACGCGCCCCTCCGATTCCAGCTCCTCGATTACCTCGGGCGGCGCTACGTATCGTCCCTCGCCGTGCGCCACCGGTAGAGTAAAGATAGCGCCCGGAGAGTACAACCGGGTAAACGGAGTATCGGTGGCTTCCACCCGAACGCGAACGGGGCGGGAGACGAAGGTCAGGCCGGCGTTGCGAGTCAGCGCTCCGGGGAGCAGCCCCGCCTCGCAGAGCACTTGAAAGCCGTTACAGATTCCCAGTACCGGACCGCCCCCGCTAGCGTGATCGCGAACCGGTTCCATCACCGGGCTGAAGCGCGCTATAGCACCGGCTCTGAGATAGTCTCCGAAGGCGAACCCGCCCGGCAGTACCACGATGTCGGCGCCCTCCAGCGATCGTTCCCGGTGCCAAACGAAGTAGGCATCCGCTCCGGCGAGCGTAAAAGCGCGCAGGGTGTCCTCGTCGCAGTTGGAACCGGGGAAGCGAATCACCGCTACTCGGATCATGGTGCCTTCGTTATGGCGATGTAGAAATCTTCAGTGACTGGGTTGGCCAGCAATCGCTGGCACATCGCGCGGACGCTCCGTTCCGCCTCCTCGGCGCTGCCCGAGGTGATAGCGAACTTGATAGCCCGGCCGATCCTCACGCCGCCCACCGAGTCGAACCCCAGAGCGTGGAGGGCGTGCTCCACGGCCTGGCCCTGAGGGTCGAGCAGCGACTCTCGTGGCATCACTCTCACTTCGACTTCGAAATCGGGCATCGTCCTCCTTGGCTCAGGTAGCTTCCGACTATACCCGCCGCTGACCTCCGGGCGGCATTTCCCTACGCTGCGACTCGGGAAGCTGTTTGCGCTGGTGCAGTGCAATCGGCGGCTCCTCGAGCTGGGCTGCGTCCTCTCCCTTCTCCAAGAATCCGACGACCGCCGCCCGGGCCATTCCGTAAGTGAGGTAAGCCACTCCCAAAGGGAAGAAAAAGATGTCGCGAGCCCAAATACCGAAGCCCAGGATGGTGAGGTTGATCGCCAACCCCAACAGGCCTCTGAGCGTGCGGACCCCGATCCGAGGAAGACGGGCGTAGTGAACGTGGCTCACCATGGCGAGGCTGAGCGCGATCATCAAGAACGGCAGCAGCTGCGACCAGGGAAGGCCGGCCAGCTCGGTTCGGTACCAGTCGGTGAGGGTGAAGGGGTAGTACGTCGCCAAAGTCATCCCCGCCGCGGGGGAGGGAAGCCCAGAGAACCCCGCCGCGTGCTTGCCGGCCGCTTCCACGTTGTAGCGGGCCAGCCGGAGGGCCGCGCAGATTACGAACCCGTACGAAAAGACCCACGCGAACTGGCCCATCTTGGAGAGATAGAGGACATAGATCAGAACCGCGGGGGCGACGCCGAAGCTCACCAGATCGACTAGTGAATCGAGTTCCGCTCCGAACCTGGTCCCCGATCGGCTCATCCGAGCTAGCGTTCCGTCCAGGAGATCCAACACTCCGGCTATCACGATGAACCAGCTGGCCCGGTAGAAATCTCCCTGGAAAGACAAAACTATCGACCAGATTCCGAAAAAGAGATTCGCTAGCGTGAAAAGGCTGGGCAGGACCACTACCACCCGCCGCACCCTCGGGGAGCGGCCTGAGGGGGATCTCACGAGACCCACCTCGCAATGATGGTGACTCCCCCTACGGTCCGGTCTCCTTCTCTGACTTCGACCTTGGCATTGTCGGGAACGAAAGTGTCCACCCGCGACCCGAACCGAATCATGCCCATTCTGGCTCCCTGAACTGCGCGATCACCCACCTCGGGATCGGTAACGATTCTTCGGGCGATAAACCCCGCAACCTGCCGCACCAACACCCGCCCCCGCTCGCACTCGACCCCTACGTACATGTGCTCGTTCCGCTCGGGATCGCGCTCTTTGCCCGCATGAAGGAATTGCCCTCTGTTGTACCGCCTGAACGCCACCGTCCCTGCTACCGGAAAATAGTTGATGTGCACGTTGAAGATATTCATGAAAACCGATATCCGGGTGGCCGGCCCTCGCAGAAACTCGGGCTCTTCCACCCGGCGCACGCTCACCACTCTACCGTCGGCCGGGGCCACTATCGCATCCGGATCGCGCACCGTCTGCCGGGCCGGTACTCGGAAAAAAGTCGGGGTCCACAGAGCGACCGGGAGCCAAACTCCCAAGGCGATCCACCATCCATCTCCTTTCCACACAGCCATGCCGAGAAGGATGGTCAGGACTGCGGCAGCGCCAGAGACGAAAGGGGTACCTTCAGGCGCCAGCCTCACTAATCCTCCGGCAAGGGCTTACCGGTGATTCGGAGATACGCCTCTTGATATCGCAGGCTAGTGGCGCGCACCACCTCGGGAGGCAGCGGTGGGGCAGGGGGATTCCCGTCCCACTTTCCCGCGCCCTTGAGCCCGCTCAAGTAGTCCCGCACCGGCTGCTTGTCGAAGCTGGGTTGGCTCCTGCCGGGCTGGTAGTGCTCGGCAGGCCAGAAGCGAGAGGAATCCGGCGTGAGGATCTCGTCGATCACTAGAAGCTCACCCCCCGAGCCGTGGCCGAACTCGAACTTCGTATCGGCGATGATGATTCCCCTGCGGGCGGCGCGGTCCCGAGCCTCGGTGTAGAGCGTAAGGCTCAGTTCTCTCAGGCGTTCGGCTAGAGCGTCCCCCAAAGCCTGGCGCATGCGGTCGAAAGAGATGTTTTCGTCGTGACCGGTAACGGCTTTGGTCGCGGGGGTGAAAAGGGGCGGCTCGAGACGGTCGGATTCGCGGAGGCCCGGCGGCAGGGGTTCGCCGGCCATGGTGCCTTTTTCCCGGTACTCCGCCCACGCCGAGCCCGAGAGGTAACCCCTAACCACGCATTCGAAGGCGATCGGGACGGCGCGGCGCACCAGGGTGGACCGTCCCTGCACCTGATCCCGGTAGTCGCGGAGAGCCGGTATGCGTTCCAAGATCTCGTCGGTGGATGCGGTCACGAAGTGGCTAGGGGCGATGCTTGCGAGCTCGCGGAACCAGTAAGCGCTCATCTGGGTCAGCACTGCGCCTTTCTTGGGTATCGGTTGGGGCAATACGAAGTCGAAGGCGCTGATGCGGTCGCTCGCTATTAGCAGGAGATGCTCACGGTCCACTTCGTATATCTCCCTGACCTTGCCTCGGTTGAGCAGAGGAAGGGGCAGCTTGCTTTCCGCGAGTACCTGGCCAGTCATACTTTCACCTCCTCTTCGATGGGGCTGTGGGTCGAGCGCAGCGATGCGAGCAGCGGATCCAGCCGGTCGGCGACGTACTCCTCCACCTGCTCAGCGGCGCGCCCAATGTAGTGCGATGGGTCGAGTTCCTTTTTCAGCGCCTCGGCGTCCACCCGGGAAAAGCCAGGGTCCGCTGCCAGTCGTTCCAAAAGATCGTTCTCGCCGCCCGACTCCAGGGCGTGGGCAACTTCGCGGGAATGGCGTCGAATGAGCTCGTGCAAGTCTTGCCGGTCACCGCCTGCGCGGACTCCTAAGAGCAGCCACCGTTCGGTAGCCATGAAGGGCATGACCCGCTCCACGTTGCTGCGGATGACGGTTTCCTTGACCTCCAATCCTCGGGCCACGTTGCCCGCCAGGATCAATATGGCGTCCGCTGCGAGCATGGAGTCGGGAAGCACCAGCCGCCGATTGGCGCTGTCGTCCAGGCTGCGTTCGAGCCACTGCGTGGCTGCGGTGTAGGCGGCATTTTCCCTCAGCGCTATGAGGTAGCGCGACAGAGCGCAGATCCGCTCGCAGCGCACCGGATTGCGCTTGTACGGCATCGCGCTGGAGCCTACCTGCTCGGATTCCGCCGGCTCCAGAATCTCTCCCTCGTGCTGGAGCAGCCGAATGTCGGTGGCGAATTTGCCAGCCGACTGGGCTACGCCGCTCAAGCGGTCCAAGATGCGGCTGTCGATCTTGCGGGTGTAGGTCTGCCCGGCGAGAGGCAGAACTTCGCTAAAACCGAAGGCTGCCGCCACGTTGCGGTCGAGCTCCCGCACCTTCTGGTGGTTTCCCTGGAACAGCTCCAAGAAGCTCGCTTGAGTGCCGGTGGTCCCCTTGCAGCCACGAAACGGGAGCTGCTTCGAAGCATCGCTCAAGTCGGCGGCATCTAGGGCGAAATCCTGGAGCCACAGGGCGGCCCGCTTGCCCACCGTAGTAAGCTGTGCCGGTTGGAAGTGAGTGTAAGCCACCGTGGGGAGCGAGCGGTACCTGAGGGCGAAGTCCCGCAGCGCCTCCAGCACCACTATCAGCCGGCCGAGGAGGATGCCCAAAGACTCCCGGATGAGTATCAAGTCGGCGTTGTCTGTCACGTATGCAGAGGTGGCTCCCAGATGCAGATAAGGACGCGCCGCCGGTGCTTGGTCTGCGAAGTGGTGAATCTGTGCCATGACATCGTGGCGCACTCGGCGCTCGTAGCTCGCCACCGCCGCCAAATCTACATCGTCCAAATGCTCCCTCATCTGCCGTATGGCCTCTTCCGGGATGGCGACTCCCAGCCGCCGTTGTTCCTCGGCGAGGACTAACCAGAGCCTGCGCCACAAACGGGCGCGGTGCTCCGGGCCCCACAGCTCCGACATGGCCCGGGAGGCGTATCGCTCGGCCAAGATCGACCGGTAACCGGCGGAGTCGGTCATCTGATGTAAAAGTCCGTGTAGCCCAGTTGCCCCTCCCGCTCGAACCACACTCTGACAGCGCCCCTCCCGGCCGCAACTCGGAAAGCCCGGCGGGCGTCTTCCGCCGTCTCGATCGGCGTGCGGTTGATTTGGAGAATCACGTCGCCAGCTTGAAGGCCGGTCCCGAACTGGGTTTCCTCGCCGATGCGGTAGATCAACGCTCCCCGCGCACGACTGAGACCGCGCTCCTGCTGGATAGCCGGCGTCACCGTGATGAGCTCCATGTCTCCCAACCCGGTAACCCTCGGCGCCCGGGAAGTGGGAAGTTCCTCCACTAGCATCCTCACCGTGCGCTCTCTCCCTCCACGCAAAAGCACCACCGCCAGCGTGTCACCGGGGCTGACGTCGAGCTTTACCGCCTCCCAGTCCAAGAAGATCCTGAGCGACTTACCTCCGGCTCGGAGCAGCACATCGCCCGGCTCGACCGCTGCGCGTGCCGCGGGACCGCCCGGGACGACGCGCGTTACCCTCAGCCCGCCGGATCGCTTCCACCCCTGGAGCTCTTCCGCACCCGCTACGTCGAGGCCGAGCCAGGCGCGGCGCACCTCGCCGTAACGACGCAACTCCTCCGCTACCTTCAGCGCCCGCTCGATGGGAATGGCGAAGCCGATACCGATAGAGCCTCCGGTGTTGGAGAAGATCGAGCTGTTCACGCCTACCACCTCGCCCCGCGCATTGGCCAGCGGCCCCCCCGAGTTTCCCGGATTGATAGCCGCGTCTGTCTGGATCATCCCCACATACACCCCGGGCTGATCCCCGGTGGGCAGCAGATTCCGGCCCACCGCGCTCACCACTCCCGCGGTGACCGAAGGCTCGGTGTTGCCCAGTAGATATCCGTAGGGGTTGCCGATCGCTATCACCCACTCGCCGATCATCAGATCTTGGCTCGATCCGATGGGAACCGTAGGGAGGTTACGGCCTTCGATCTTCACTACCGCGACGTCGGTAAGCGGATCCTCGCCTAACAAAGTCGCCTCGTAATCCACGCCGTCGCGAGTGGTCACCACGATTTGCTCGGCATCCTGCACCACGTGCTGATTGGTTATTACCAAGCCGTCGCTCGAGACGATGAAGCCGGATCCCAAGCCCTGCACCATCCGCTCATAGCCGCGGGGCACGAAAAAGAAATCCCAGGGGGTTCTGGGCAGCTGCCGCTCCCGCCGCAAGACATTTACGCTCACCACCGCGGGTGCTACCCGGGCGGCTGCTTGAACGATCGCGGTTTGCCGGCTGGCCCCAAGACCCGCCTGAGTCGCAGCGCCAGGATGCTCGATAGAACGCGCCTCGGAGACCGAAGACGCCAACGCCACCCTGGCCGGCTGGGGGGCCTCCCGGCAGGCCGCAGCGAGAAGGCCTAAAAGGGCGACCGAGGCGGCCCTCAGGCGTTTACCTTGGCGCGGGACGCCAGCTTGCTCCAATCGTTGAGGAAGCGGTCGAGACCGCGATCGGTAAGAGGGTGCAGGAGCAGCTTCTTGAGCACTTCGGTCGGCATGGTGGCCACATCGGCCCCGATCAGCGCCGCTTCCGCTACGTGCCGGGGATGACGGATCGAGGCAGCCAAGATCTCCGTCTCTATGTCGTAGTTGTCGAAAATAATCCTGGCTTCGCGAACCACTTCCATCCCTTCGTGACCCACGTCGTCCAAGCGCCCGAGGAAGGGCGAGACGTACGTGGCGCCGGCCTTGGCCGCTATTAGGCACTGAACCGAACTGAAGCAAAGGGTCACGTTCACCCGAACGCCGTCGGTTACCAAGCGGCGCACCGCCACCATACCCTCTTCCAGCATCGGAATCTTGACCACCACGTTGTCGGCGATCTTGGCCAGCTCGCGGCCTTCGCGGTACATCCCTTCGGCATCTACCGCTACTACCTCGGCGCTGACCGGACCGTCCACCAGGGAGCAAATCTCTTTCAGCACGTCTCTGGGATCCACGTCTCCCGCCGCCTGAGAAAGGAGCGTAGGGTTGGTGGTCACCCCGTCGATCAGGCCGGCTTGGGAGGCCCATCGAATGTCAGCGAGATTGGCGGTGTCGAGGAACAATTTCATAGTCCTAGATCCTTCCCGAGTTTAGGGTACCGGGCTCCGATGAAGTATAGTCCCTGGGGTGGTGCTGGAGGACTGGCTTCGCTGTTGCTCGCACTGTTCAGCAATCGTGCTATATCGCTCGGTGGCCGCCGGCCGCGGGCGGCATCTACCATGGTGCCAACTAAAAACCTAACCATGCGATGCAGGAACCGGTCCGCTTCGATAGTAAAGATAAAACCCTCCCCGTTAGCGCGCGCCTCCCATTGGGCTATCAGGACGTTGCAGCGGTAGTGGCGCTTGGACTGTCCTGCCGCCGACAGGCCCCGGAAGTCGTGCTCCCCCGGCAGCAGCGCCGCTGCCTGGACCAGGGCTTCCTGATCCAAGGGCATTCCCAAAGCCCACTCAAAAGGGCGGCGAAAGGGCGACTTGGAAGCTGGGTCGCACCCTACCACGTAGCGGTAGCGGCGCGATGCTGCGTCGCGACGCGCGTGAAATCCCGCAGGAGCTAGGCCTACTTCTTGCACCCAAATTTCCTTGGGAAGCAAAGCGTTGAGTGCTCGCTGGAGGTCGGACGGGGTCCACTCGGCGGGCATCTCGAAGCTTGCAACCTGCCCCAGGGCGTGAACCCCAGCGTCGGTGCGGCCAGCCGCATGCGCTACGACGCGCTGTCCCGCCAGCCGCTCCAAGACCCGCTCCAACTCTCCTTGCACGCTACGCTGCGATGCCTGACGCTGCCAGCCGGCGAATGGGTGTCCTAGGTAGTGGAGGACCGCGTAGCAGGTGATCACCTGCGCGGCAAGTTAGGATCGCGTCCTGAGCACTGCAACCGGCGCTGCCGGGAACCTACCCCCCGGTTGCGCTATCCAGACCGAGCCCGACTGTGGGCGTCGATCTCCACGCTGCGGAGCTGTTGGCCCAGAAGCCGCCCCCAGCGCTCGAGGCGTTCGATCTCGGCCAGGGCAAGGTGCAGCCGTTGCAGCGTTTGGTCCAGCGAGATGTCCACCGCTTCGGTTTCAGCCAAGGCGTGCACCACTTGGAGAGCGTTGCGAAGATGGCCGCCGGGACTTTCGCGCCGGTTACCGAGTCGGCGGCGATCCCCGCCATCGCGGCGATCGTGCGGTACCGGAACCGCCCTCGAGCGTCGCTCTCCCAGGCGGCGATCGAAGATCGCGCGCCGGTCTACGACCCCATTGGGAAGTTTGACGACCGAAAAAGGGAATTGTGACATAGGCTCAAAGAATGAACAAAGTGCAAGCCGGCAATCTTGCTGTCAATCGTCCCGCCCCTTTATGTTGGACCGAGTCGCTCGACGGATTATCAACTACTGACTTTGCGCGTGGAAGACAGGCCTGTCCTCAGAGCGCTGCGCGCGCTCGCTTTCGGCGAGCGGTTGGGGGAAGCGCTGGCAGCGGAAGCCTTCGCCGAGCTTATGAGCGGTGCGGTGGCTCCCGCTCAGACCGCGGCTCTACTCATGGGGCTCAGGGTGCGAGGCGAGACCGCTGAAGAGATCGCGGGAGCGGCCCGGGCGCTGCGAGGTGCGATGGTCAAGGTCGAGACTGGGAGCCGGGATCGACTGGTCGACACTTGCGGAACCGGTGGGGGGGCGGTGCCGACCTTCAACGTCTCGACCGCCGCAGCTTTCGTGGTAGTCGGCGCCGGCGGGCGGGTCGCGAAGCACGGAAACCGATCCTATACCTCCAAATGCGGATCGGCGGACGTGGTGGAGGCGCTGGGGATTCCGATTTCGACTGCTGCCGAGGGGGCGGCTAAGATGCTCGAGTCGTGCGGTTTCGCCTTCCTCTTCGCGCCGCTGTACCATCCCGCCATGAAAGCCGTGGCGCCGGTGCGCAAAGAACTGGGGGTCCCTACCATAATGAACGTCTTGGGTCCCCTGGCCAATCCCGCTGGTGTCACCCGCCAGCTGGTAGGCGTGGCGGACCGCACTCGCGCGCCGACGCTAGCGCAGGCGCTGGCGCGGTTGGGTGCGGACCACGCGCTGGTGGTACACGCAACGGTGGGTATGGACGAAATCGCTCCTGTGGGACCCACCGAGGTATGGGAGGTGAGGTCGGGCGAGCTGGGGAGCTGGACTTTGGATCCAGAGAAGTTGGGGCTGGAAGGAGGCGAGCTAGAATCGCTGGCAGGGGGTGATCCCGCCAGCAATGCGCGTCGGATTCGGGATCTTTTCGAGCGACCTAGGGCGGACCCGGTGGCTCGGGCAACCGTGATACTGAACGCTGCTGCGGCGCTTTATGTCGCCGGGTTGGTATCGAAGCTTCGCGATGGCGTGGAGCTGGCGGCGGTTACTCTGGACGAAGGCCGGGCGGCGCAAGCCTTGGACAGGGTATCGCAGCAGGCAGCGGTTCTGAGCTAGTACTTTCTCAACACTCCCACCACCACCCCCTGAATAATCACGTCGTTCTCGTGGACCCGGATGGGCGGCATCGTCTGGTTTGCCGGCTCCAGCCGAATCCAGCCCCCCGGCTCTCGGTAGAAGCGCTTGACGGTGGCGAAGGTGCCGTCTATCAAAGCGATGACCGTCTCGCCGTTGCGAGCGGTGTTTCGGCTGTGCACGATTACATAGTCGCCGTCTTGGATGTGCTGGTCGATCATCGAGTCGCCCCGCACGCGAAGTACGTAACTGACTCCCCTGCGAGGGATGAGGTCGTCCGGAACCGCTATGGTCTCGTTGCCCGGCACCGCCTCGATCGGTTCGCCCGCCGCGACCTGGCCAAGAAGGGGTAGCTCGGTGGCCCGTGCGGTTCCCGGCTGGGGAACTAGCTCGATCGAGCGGCTTTCGTTATAACTGCGCTTGACGTATCCCTTGCGCTGGAGATTGCTCAGATGTTCGTGGACCGTCGCCAGAGAAGAGAACCGGAACCGCCGTGCGATCTCCTCGAAAGAGGGAGCGTAACCGTGGTCGGCAATGTAGCTTTGGAGGTAGTCGAGGATCTCTTTCTGCCGGCGGGTGAGAGCCATTGCGCATGCCCCGAATAAAGTCCGAATGGAATATACCCGAATACAGCCCGAAGCGCAACCCGAGCCTTGCAGTCTGACCCGGATCTTGGCTGACACCCGGCGCGCGGTAGCCGAAAGGAGGCAGAGACGGGCGGTGCTGGAGCGGGCCGTCCAGGAAAAACCGGCGCCGGCCAACTGGGTACAAGCCCTGATGCGCTCGGACGTGGCGGTAATCGCAGAGATCAAGCGCCGGTCCCCGTCGGCTGGCGAGATCGCAAAAGATCTCGACCCTGCCCTCCAGGCGCGGAACTACCGTAGCGGGGGAGCGGCTGCCATATCGGTTCTCACCGAGGCCACTCATTTCGGGGGCTCGATGGAAGACCTGGCCGCGGCTGGCGTGGCCGGCGGCCTGCCGGTACTGTGCAAGGACTTTATCCTCGACGAGATCCAGCTCTTGGAGGCCCGTGCTGCTGGTGCCAGCGCGGTACTTTTGATCGTTCGAGCCCTGGATCAGGCGCTCCTCAGGGAACTTCGAGAGCGCGCCCGGGAGTTGGGCCTCTCGGTGCTCGTGGAGGCGCACACCCTGGGGGAGCTGGACCGAGCGCTCGCCGTAGAGCCCGAAAGTGTGGGCATTAACGCCCGGGATCTGGAGACTTTGGAGGTGGACCTCCGAGGCATCGAGCCGGTCCTGAGGGCGGTACCGCCGGGCATCGTAGCCGTTGCCGAAAGCGGGGTTGCCTCCAGGGCCGACGTAGAGCTGGTGGCTCGATGGGGCGCGGATGCGGTGCTCGTCGGCACCCTCCTGAGCGGCGCCAAAGATCCGGTACAAGAGTTACGCTCGTTGGTGGGCGTGCCGAGGCGGGGTCGTGGCCGCTGAGGTGGGGGTTGAACGACCGGAAGGTCGTTTCGGGCCCTACGGCGGCCGCTACGTACCGGAGACTCTGATCGCGGCCCTCGAAGAGCTCGCGGCGGTCTACGATGCGGCGATAAAAGATCCAGATTTTCGAGCCCAGCTGGACGACCTGCTCCGCAGCTATGCGGGGCGACCGACCCCGCTCACCGAGGCTCCCAGGTTTTCCGAGCTGGTGGGCTGCCGGGTTTTTCTCAAGCGCGAGGATTTGGCCCACACCGGTGCACACAAAATCAACAACACCTTGGGGCAGGTGCTCCTGGCGCTTCGTATGGGTAAGCGGAGGATCATCGCCGAGACGGGAGCGGGCCAGCATGGGGTGGCCACCGCCACCGCCTGCGCCAGGTACGGCTTGGAGTGTGTGATTTACATGGGCGCCGAGGACATGGAGCGGCAGAAGCTGAATGTGTACCGGATGGAGCTACTCGGCGCCCAGGTCGTTGCGGTCAACTCGGGGACTCGCACGCTCAAGGATGCCACCAACGAAGCTCTCCGGGATTGGGTCACCAACGTGTCCACGACCCATTATATCATAGGTTCGGTGGTGGGTCCTGACCCGTTTCCCAGGATAGTTCGCGACTTTCAGAGAGTCATAGGGGACGAAGCCAGGCAGCAGCTGGTGGAGCGAATTGGCCGGCTTCCAGGATCGGTGGTGGCGTGCGTCGGAGGGGGCTCCAACGCTCTGGGTATCTTCGCGGCCTTTCTCGACGATCGGGAGGTGCGCTTGGTGGGGGTGGAAGCTGGGGGTGAGGGTCTTAAGACGGGCAGGCATGCCGCCTCTTTGGTAGCGGGGCGGCCGGGGGTGTTGCACGGTAGCCTGAGCTACTTGCTGCAAGATGAGGACGGGCAGGTCCTGCCGGCCCACTCGGTGTCGGCCGGGCTCGACTATCCCGGTGTGGGACCGGAGCATGCATATTTACGGGACAGCGGGCGGGTCCTTTACGAGGCGGTCACCGATAGCGAGGCGCTAGAAGCCTTCGCCCTGCTGGCGCGGCTGGAGGGGATCATACCGGCCCTGGAGAGTGCGCACGCGGTGGCTTGGGTGGCGCGGCAGGTTTGGGATCCGCGGGATGTGGTGCTCATCAATCTCAGCGGGCGGGGGGATAAGGACGTAGCCCATGTTGCTCGGCTGACGGGGGCAATTCGGTGAGCGACACGACTCAAGAAGCTCCAGACGCCCAACTCCAGCTGGTGGACGCGCTGATGCAGTTATTTGTCAAGGCTCAGCGCGCCTCGCAGCTCTACCTTCCCAACAATCCGGTCTACCAGCAGGCGATCCGCAATCTCAAGTCCAGCTTTGCTTCGATCTGGGAGCATCTAGACGAACTGGTGCTGGACGTCACCGAGGCCGATCTGGTTTGGGAGCAGAAAGCGGTTCTGTCGCAGAAGAACCGCAGCGATAGCGTGCCTTGGCTTTTGTTCAAAGACGGGATCAGGCGAATGACTTTTTTGAGGGGCGCTGAGGAGGAGATGGCGCGGTTTCTGACCGTGTTGAACCGGGCCAGGAATCTACCGGCCGACGCCGATGACGACCTTGTGACCTTGTTGTGGGAGCAAGACTTCGAGTTCATTCGCTACGATTTCGTAGAGCTGGCGACGCCCGATACGGTTCCCCTGGCACCTTCGGCGGAGCTCCCCAAAGCCGAACCACCAGAGGTGCAGCGTCAGATCCGGGAGGAAGTGGCCGAGCCGGAGCCACCCAAAGGACTGGTGAGTCTCGAAGATTTCGATTCGACTCTCTATTTCCTAGATGAAAGCGAGCGCACCTATTTGGAGCAGGAGATCGACCGAGAGTATTCACAGGACCTGCGGAGCAACGTGCTCGCAATACTGTTCGATCTTCTGGAGCTTCAGACCTACAGCACGGTGCGCGCCGAGGTGATTTCACTCCTGGAGAACTTTCTCCCCTATCTCTTGGCGGTCGGCGATTTCCGGTCCGTAGCTTACGTTTGCCGGGAGATCGGAGTGGTGTTGCGCCGGGCTCGGGACATGCTGCCGGAGCATCGCAGGACGCTGGAGGAAATTTTGCTGCGGCTTTCCCAACCCGAGGCGTTGAGCCAGTTGCTCCAGTCCCTGGACGAAGCGGCAGCTTACCCCACAGAGGAGGAGTTGGGGGAGCTGTTCCGGGAGCTCGGACCGGAAGCGCTGGAGACGCTTTTGCGATGGGTGCCGAAGTTGACCAATGAGAGGATCAAGGAGCTAGTCGCCGAGGCGGCACGTCGCTTGGGCCTGGCGCATCCCGAGGCGGTCACTCGGGCTCTGGAGCTGAAAGACCAGAGCGTCTTGCTCCAGGCGGTCAAGATGGCGGGCAGTCTAAAGCTGCCCCCCGCGGTGCCGGCCCTCGGTGCCCTGTTGGCAGACGCGAGCCCCCAAGTCAAGGTGGCCGTGGTCGAGGCCTTGGCCTCGATCGGGACTCCGGGTGCGATACAGGAGCTAGAGCGGGCGATCGATGACAGCGAAAGAGATGTAAGAGTGGCGGCTGTGAGGGTCTTGGGGCAGCGCGGAGCGCGGCGGGCTCTCTCCAAGATCGAAGCTAGAGTCAACGGCAAGGATTTGCGGACGGCGGATCTTACCGAGAAGATGGCGTTTTTCGAGACCTATGGTCTACTGGCCGGCAAGGACGGGGTCGAGACGCTCACCGGTCTTTTGTTCAGCGGGGGATTGCTGAAGCGCAAGGAGGACGCCGAGACCCGGGCGTGCGCCGCCATGGCATTGGGGAAGATCGGAACGCCGCAGGCGCGGGAGGCTTTGCGGCGTGCTTCAAAAGACAAGGATCCGCTGGTTCGGAACGCTGTGAGCCAGGCCCTGAAGGAGCTCGGTTGAGCATGGTCGAAGAAGGACCCCGGCGAACCCCGCGCAGCTCCATTGCCGATACCATTCAGAGCACCGAGGGGCTTTTGCGCCAGGGCGGGCGCGATTTTGTGCTGGCATTCTACACCGCTCTGCGCAGCCTCAAGCTCTATCCCTTGGAAAACAATCAGGTACAGAGGGCCCTGGACGGCATCCACTCCGTGGCCGCTACCCTCCTCGAGGTGGAGGAGGAACTGGAGCTTCGGGTTTCGGGGGATTTCCTGTTCGTAAACGGCACCCGTTTGAGGCTGGATCTGGAAAACTACGCGTCTTTCGGCCACGTCTTGGGCACTCTGCGCCAGTGCGGGATCGGAATCTTGAGGGTGGAGGCGGGAGCGGAGCGGCGAGAGTGGCAGGTGTTTCTCTCGTTGCTGTTGAGCACTGCGCCCCGGGAGCTCACGCCCAACAAGCTCTACGAGCTCCAGCACAAGCTCGTTCAGGGAAACGTTACTCGCATTTCGGTAGAGCCTCCGGTAGAAAGCGACCAGGAACTGGAGGACCAAGAGCGTGCCAAGCAAATAGCCAAGCGCACTTACGAGCGGTCGGTGGCGGTGACCAAGGAAGTGGTCAACAGCGTGCGGATGGGTCGCAGCGCCAGCGTGAAGAAGGTCAAGCGGGCGGTGCAGGCGATCGTGGATCAGGTGCTGAACAACGAGGCGTCGTTGGTGGGTCTCACTACCATCAGGGACTACGACGAGTACACCTTCACGCACTCGGTGAACGTCTGCATCTTCAGCGTCGCCATCGGCAAACGTCTGGGTCTTTCCAAGCTGCAGCTCTACGATCTCGGCCTGGCGGCTCTGTTTCACGACGTGGGGAAGAGCCGCGTGCCCCTGGAGATTCTGAACAAGCAGGGACCGCTGGACGAAAACGAGTGGCGGATCATGCAGGCCCACCCTTGGCTCGGAGTTTTGACCCTCTTCGGGCTGCGCGGGTACGGAGAAGTACCCTACCGGGGTCTCATAGTAGCATACGAACACCACATGAAGACCGATCTCACCGGTTATCCCAGGAGCCTGAGGCCGCGCAGGCTGTCGGTCTTCTCCAAGATAGTGGCCGTGGCCGACAGCTTCGATGCCGCAACGACCAGACGGGCGTATCAGTCAGAGCCGATCCAGCCCGACCAGGTGCTCAAAGAGATGTGGGCCAATCCGAGGAGAGGCCTGGATCCGGTTCTGGTCAAAGCGATGATCAACTTGCTCGGGATATATCCGGTGGGTACCTGCGTGGTGCTGGATACCTTCGAAGTGGGAATCGTTCATGCCGCTAACCCAGATCTCACCCAACTTCACCGGCCCCTGGTGCGAATAGTCTTGAGCCCGGAAGGAGGGGGGCTGAGACCGGGTCCGATAGTCAACCTCGCCGAAACCAACGCCGACGGTAGCTACCGGCGCACCATAGTCAAGGTGACCGATCCGGCCCGCTACGGTATCGATCCAGCCGACTACCTTGTCTGAGAGCGCAATAGCCGCTCGCTGGAGAGAGCTAGCGGCACAGGAGCGAGCCGGGCTGGTTGCCTATGTGACGGCGGGTTATCCCGATCGGGATACCAGCCTGGAGGCGTTGAGGGCGATGGAGGCCTGCGGCGCCGATTTGCTTGAGGTAGGGGTGCCGTTCAGCGACCCGTTGGCCGACGGTCCCGCAATTCAGCGAGCCACGCAGGTCGCCCTGCAGCGGGGGATGACGCTCGCGGGAACGCTGGACCTGATCGCAGGGGCGGAGCTAAAGATCCCGGTGGTGGTCTTCAGCTACCTCAATCCTATTCTAGCGTACGGGATCGAGCGCTTCCTTCAGGATGCCCGCGCGGCGGGAGCGTCGGGAGTGCTGGTGACCGATCTGCCGGCCGGCGAGGATCCCCGATTGGAAGACCGGATTCTGAGCAGCGAGCTCGATCTGATCCGCCTGGTCGCTCCCACCACTACCGAACAGCGGACGCACTTGGCGCTGCAAAAAGCGCAAGGCTTCGTTTACTTGATTGCGCGCTTGGGTGTCACCGGACCGAGGACCGAGCTGACCGGCGAGCTGGAGCGGCTGATCGGCAGGGTCAAAAGCATGACCGACCTTCCGGTCGCGGTCGGTTTCGGCATACGGAGCGGTGAACAAGCGGCTGCTCTGGCGGGGGTGGCGGACGGACTGGTTGTGGGGAGTGCGTTGATGGAGCGTTTGGATCAGAGTGTGGATGCCGCTGGCGCGCTGGTGTCGGAGCTCCGCCGAGCGTTGGATGCGGCGTGCAAGGCGGCTTTTGACAGGTAGAACCCTTTACCGCTACCATTCGGCTGTGAACGGAGACTGCATATCGCTGAAGGGGATGAGGTTCCACACCTGCGTGGGGCTGCTTCCCCACGAGGCGCACCTGCCGCAGCCGCTGGAACTCGATCTCACGGTCTGGCGGTCTTTGCGCCAGGTGGGGCAGACCGACTCCCCCCAAGAGCTTCTGGACTATCGGCGCTTGTACGCTATCGTCGCGGATACCGTAGGCCAGAGCCACCACCGGCTGCTCGAGGCGCTGTGCGAGAAGATCGCTGCCCGCACCCTCGAGACCGGTCAGGTAGAGCGAGTACGAGTGGCTGCGCGCAAGCCCCACGCACCGATAGACGGTCCCATCGACTACGTGGAGGTCGTTCTGGAACGGACCCGCGAGGATGGCTGAGTGGGTGTTCGTGGCGTTGGGTTCTAATCTGGGAGACCGGCAAGCTTATCTCGCCTTCGCTCGGGACCGCCTGGCCAAACTACCCAGAACCCAGTTGATTGCCGAGAGCGCCATCGAGGAGACCGAGCCGATCGGGCCCATCGCTCAGGGGCCTTTCCTCAATCAGATGGTGTTGCTCAAGACCGAGCTCGAGGCGCGAGAACTTTTGGAAGCCTGCCTGGAGATCGAGCGCGCTGCCGGCCGGGAGCGGAGGGTGAAGTGGGGTCCGCGCACTTTGGACATCGATATCGTGCGCTACGGCGAGCTGATGGTAAGAGAGCCGGATCTGGCTCTCCCCCATCCGGAGTTGGAGAACCGCCCCTTCTGGCAACGGGAGCTGGCGGAGCTAGAGGAGCATGTCAGGGTCCCCTAGACCGGTCACGGTTCACGAGCTTTTGAACCGCAAGAAAGCGGGAGAGAAAATCGTAATGCTCACCGCCTATGACGCTCTTTTCGGCCGCCTGTTGGACGAAGAGGGAATCGACATCGTCTTAGTAGGCGACTCGGTCAACACGGTGCTCGCGGGTAGAGAGACTACCCTATCCGCCACTTTGGACCAAATGATTTACCACGGGCGCAGCGTGAGAGCCGGGGTAAAGCGCGCGATGCTGATCGTGGACATGCCCTTTCTCACTTTTCACGTTTCCCTGGAAGACACCAAACGCAACGTGGGCCGGGTCATGCAGGAGACCGGAGCTACGGGAGTGAAGCTGGAAGGGGGCAGGTCCGTGGCCCCCACCATTCGAGCGCTGGTGGACATGGGAGTGCCGGTGATGGGTCATATCGGTTTCACTCCCCAATCGGTGCACGCCCTCGGCGGCTACCGGGTGCAGGGACGAGGAGAAGAGGCCGCCGCCAGGCTGGTCGAGGACGCCCGCGCGCTTCAGGATGCCGGCGCCTTCAGCATCGTCCTGGAGCTGATGCCCTCGGCGGTGGCACAGCGGATCACCCAGGCGGTGGAGATTCCCACGATCGGGATAGGATCCGGCCCGCACTGCGACGGGCAGGTTCTAGTCTTGCACGATATGCTGGGACTGAACGAGCAGTTTACGGCCAAGTTCGTGAAGCGCTACGCCGATCTCGCCGAGCAAGCGCGCCGTGCCATCCGGCAGTTTCGCGACGCGGTGCGCAGCGGAGAGTACCCCGACCAGGCCCACAGCTTCGAATAATGATCGAGCTCGTATCTCCTGAGGAGATGCGCTCCTGGTCCCGCCGGCAGCGCGCCCATGGGAAACGGATCGGCTTCGTCCCTACGATGGGATATTTGCACGAAGCCCATCTGCGGCTGGTGGACCGGGCCCGCAGTCTGTCCGACGTGGTGGTGATGAGTATCTTCGTCAATCCGCTGCAATTCGGGCCGGGCGAAGACTTCGAGCGTTACCCCAGGGACTTGGAGCGCGATCGCGCGGCAGCCGCTGGTCGCGCAGTGGACTGTCTGTTTGTGCCCACCGTGCGGGACCTTTATTTCGAGCCTCCGGCGGTGCGCGTGGTGCCAGGGCCCCTGGCCGACTACCTCTGCGGCCCTCGCCGGCCCGGCCACTTCGAGGGCGTGCTGACCGTGGTGACCAAGCTGTTCCATTTGGTCGAACCGGACATCGCCGTCTTCGGGCGCAAGGACGCACAGCAGGCGGCGATCATCCGGCGCATGGTGAAAGACTTGAACTTTCCGGTAGAGATTCACGTCGTTCCCACAGTGCGCGAGCCCGACGGACTGGCGCTGAGCTCGCGCAACACCTACCTGAATCCTGAAGAGCGAAAGGCAGCTTCCGCTCTAGCTCGAGCGCTCCAAGCGGCGCACCAGAGCTTCAAGTCCGGGACGAGCGATACCGCCGCCCTTCGCCGAGTGGTGCAGGATACCCTGGCACAAGAAACTTCCGTCAGGTTGGAGTACGTCGAAACCGTAGATCCCCGCTCCATGGCCCCCGTAAGCGAAGCCTCGTCCGACACCTTGCTTGCACTCGCCGCGTGGATCGGGCGGACGCGCCTCATCGACAATATCATCTTGGGAGAGGGGATCGGCGGGGACGAAATTGTGCCGCCGACTTCGGAGGGCCGCGGTTGAACCCGCACGGCCTACCCCCCTGGGCGGCTGTCACCGAAGAGAGAAGGGCGCACATAGAGCGGGTTGCCGATTTGCTGCGCCGCTGGGCCGACGTTCTGGCAATCGACCCCGAGGAAAAAGATCGTTGGCTGAGGGCGGCTTATCTCCACGATGCGCTCAGAGACGCCGAGCCGGCCCTCCTCCAGGAGCTCGCGCCCCACGCCTGGGGTGTGCCAGCACTCCGGCACGGCCCGGCCGCGGCCGTCATGGCGGAGCGCGACGGGGAAAAAGATCGAGGAGTTCTGGAAGCGGTACGCTACCACTCGGTGGGCTACAGCAAGTGGGATCCGGTAGGGAGGATGCTCTACTTGGCAGATTACCTGGACCCGGGACGCCCGTTCAGGAAGGCTGAGCGCCGGGCGCTAGCGGATCGGGTGCCCCGCGACCCAGAAGGAGCCCTGCGGCAGGTAGTGGGTGAAAGACTGGCATGGACTATACAACGCCGAAAACCGCTGATCGAGGAAACCGTGGAACTGTGGAACGCGCTGGTAGGCGTAGAATTGCATCAGCCCTAGCAGTGGCGGTCTTGGCGGGCGGAGGCATCTGGCTGTTCCATCACAGAAGAGAAAAACCGCGACCGCCCATTCCCGGAGAAGGGGATTCGCCGGTGGTGGAAGTTCTCAACACCACCCGAACCGACGGTCTCGCCCGCGAAGTGACCCGCCGGCTCAGAGGTGCCGGGATAGATGTGGTCTATTATGGAACGGATTGGAGCAAGGCGGTAGATTCGACCACGATACTCGTGCTCAGCGCCGATTCCGCGGCGGCCCTCGAAGTGCGCAGGGCTCTGGGATTCGGGCGTCTAGTCTGGGAGCCCAACCCTAGGCTCTTGCTCGACGCCACTATCCTTCTAGGTTCGGACGCGGCGCGCTCGTTCCACCTCCACCCTTAGCTGCCCGCAGGCGGCGCTGATATCGAGTCCCCGGCTTTTCCGAACGCTGACCGCTACTCCCAAGGCCCGCAGTCGCTCGGCGAATGCCATGATTTCCTGGAGACTTGCCGGGGCGAGCGGGACGGCACCGCCGGGGTGAAGCGGGATGAGATTTACCAAGGCCTTGAGTGGTTTGGCCAGAGCCGCCAGGGCTTGTGCATCCCCCGGAGAATCGTTGCGACCGCGGATCACTATGTACTCCAACGTAACCCTGCGCTCGAACTTTTGTAGAGCCTCCATCAGCCGCCCCAGGTTGTACTTGCGCTCCACCGGCATCAGGGCAGGCCGGGCCTCATGAGTGGCAGCGTGAAGGGAGATCGCCAGCCGGAACTGCTCTTTTCGCGCGGCCAGTTCAGCGAGACCCGGGAGAAGGCCCACCGTGCTTACGGTTATGTGTCTCGCTCCGATGCCGAAACCCGAAGGGTGATTCAGGATAGTCAGCGCGCGGTCCACTTGCTCCCAATTGTGGAGCGGCTCCCCCATGCCCATGAAGACCACGTTGGTGGGCCGCTCGCCTATCTCGAGCACGGCTTCCCGCACCTGGCAAGCGATCTCCCAGGAGGCGAGGTTGCGCTGAAGGCCCATCGTCCCGGTGGCGCAGAAGATACAGCCGAAAGCACACCCCACCTGGGAGGAAATGCAAAGGGTACGGCGCCTGCCCTCCGGGATGAGGACCGATTCTACGGCCAGGCCGTCTTGCAGCCGCCACAAGTATTTGACAGTGCCGTCTCGGGAGACTTGGCGCGCGTCCAGCCTCAAGCGGGGCAGCGGGAAGCTCGCATCTAGCTCGTTCCGGAGCGCGAGAGGCAGATCAATAGCCTCCGACCACGATCGCACCGGCCGCGCCCAGAGCCGAGGCAGGATCTGCCCGATCCGGTACGCAGGCTCTCCCCTCGCTTCCAGCCAGCGCCCGAGCACGCCCGCCGCCTCTTCGGGGACCAGCTCCAGCGGGTTCATCTCGCCAATTCCAGGTCCAAGCCTACGCGGTAGGTGGCCCCCACGTCGTTCAGCCCCGAGGCGCGAGCAGCTGCGATGGTATATCGACCCACCCTGAGCCGCACTCCAAAGGTAGGTCGCCAGGCTGCCCCACCATAGGCCACCTCCCTCACCAAATGCACATCCACCGCAAATCGCCGATTGGTCGACCATCCCAGTCCGAACCCGTGCTCCAGGCCGCCAGCGGCGCCCTCCCGGTGGCTCAAGCCATAGCGCGCTGCGAGCTCGGATGCAGCACCCCAGAAGGCGGGGGTGCTTACTGAATACTGTAGCGCGGCATAATAATCGGTGTAATCCCGGCCGGTCAGGTCGATCGGAAAAAAATGGGTGGCTGCGGCAAGCGTGAGGCTGGGTCCCAGAGCGACGCGGATACCTCCGTCGGCGGTAAACCCTCGCTCGCGCTCGGCGTCGAATCGGGCGTCGTGACCAAGAAGCAAGAAGCCCAAATGCACCGATCCCAGTTTCAGGTTCGCTCCCAAACCGGCGAGCTGCTCGTAGATCGGGATAGTTCCGAGCTCGCTAATGGGCGACGTGGTAGTGCGGGAGAGGCCGCCGATGTCGGTGCGGCCTACGAGGAAGTTGACCTGAAGATTGCGACCTGCGGTATGGGTCACTGCGCCGAGTATCGAAGAGACGCCCAGCACGTCGGAGGTTTGCACCAGTTGGACTCCGGCGATCCATCTGCCCTCGATTGCGGCCGCTGGGTTCCAAAAGTGCGCCGTAGCACCCTGTGGCAGTGCCGCTGGAGCGGCGATCGTGGCGGTAGAGATTCGCCACAGCTCGGCGGCTGCGGGTACTTGGCTCCCTGCCCGCTGCGGTCCGAGCAAGAGCGCCAGGGGGAGCAGAATCCGTCTTCGGTGCACGCGCAAGCTTGCTCAGCCCTGTTGCCGCCTGTCAAGCGGGCGCTTGTCGGGGATTGTGAGGGCCATTATGTTCAGGTCATACCGGCACTTGAGCAACCTAGGCGGTGTTGCTTTCCGACATTCTCTCGCCGGCGCGGATACGGATTCCGCTCCGCGCTAAGGACAAACCGGCGGTGCTGAGGGAGTTGGTGGGCCTGGTGGCCGAAAACGGCGGGCCTCAGTTCGACGACGTTCTAGCTGCCGTCACGGCGCGGGAGTCGGTCCTGTCCACCGCGATCGGCTGCGGGGTGGCGATACCGCACGGGAAGTCGTCCCTCTTACCCGACCTTCGCCTGGCAGCCGGCACTAGTGCGGAGCCTGTGGGTTTCGACGCGCTGGACGGCCAGCCGGTTAGGCTGTTCTTCCTGCTGGTAGGACCTGAGAGCGCGGCGGCCGCCCACGTCAAGGCGCTGAGCCGCCTATCCCGCCTGGTGCGCAAGGAACTGTTCAGGGAGCAGCTGCTCGAGGCTCGTGACCCGGAGGAGTTCCATCGGTTTCTCCGCGAGGCGGAGCAGCGCTAGGCGCGGCTTGAGGCAGCGGTGACCGCCACAGCCATGCGCACCCACCGGTGCGGTGCCCTGCGCGCCGCCCACGCCGGTCAGGAGGTACGGCTCGGCGGCTGGGTACACCGCAGGCGCGACCTGGGCGGCCTAGTCTTCCTGGACCTCAGGGATCGCGACGGAATCGTGCAGGTAGCTCTAGGGCCGGAGTGGACTCCGCCCGAGGTCATGGAACGGGCAGCCGGCGTCGGGGCCGAAACCGTCGTTCTGGTAAAGGGGGTGGTAACGTTGCGCCCCGAAACTGCGCGCAACCCCCACCTTCTTACCGGAGACATCGAGGTGAAGGCCGTCGACTTGACGATCGCTGGACGGGCGGGCACTCCGCCGATTCCGGTAGCCAGAGTAAAGGGAGAAGAGCTGCCGGCAGAAGAGCTGCGGTTGTTGCATCGGCACCTGGATCTCCGGCGCCCCGAGTTGCAGCGCAATCTGGCCTTGAGACATCGCCTGCTGCAGCGCGCCCGCGCCACCCTTTCGGCGCTGGATTTCTACGAGATCGAAACGCCGATTCTCACCAAGCCGACGCCGGAAGGCGCCCGGGACTATCTGGTGCCCTCGAGACTGCATCGGGGAGAGTTTTACGCCCTCCCCCAGTCGCCGCAGCTTTACAAGCAAATTCTCATGATCGCGGGTTTCGACCGGTATTTCCAGATCGCGCGCTGCTTCCGAGATGAAGATTTGCGCTCCGACCGGCAGCCAGAATTCACTCAGATCGATCTGGAGCTCTCCTTTGTAACCCCGGAAGACGTGCACGAGGTGGTCGAGCAGGTGATCGCAGCGCTGTGGGAAGAGGCGAAGGAGACGGTCAGCGGAGCGTTCCGGCGCCTGTCGTACCGGCAGGCGATGGAGTCCTACGGCACCGACAAGCCCGACCTCAGGTTCGAGTTGGCCATATCGGATCTGAGCGACCGTTTCAAGGGCCGCGGTTTCGATGCATTCGATAGCGCCATCGCCAGCAACGGGAGGATTAGAGGGATTCGTTTGCCGGGCGGTGCCGCTTTGTCCCGCAAGGAGATCGAGGTGCTGATAGCCGAAGGCCAGGCGGCGGGTGCGAGCGGCGTAGCCACCTTGAAGCGGCAGGGAGACCGTCTGAGCGGACCGCTGGCAAAGTTGGAAGGGATGAGCGTGGAGCTGGCGGAGCTGAACGACGGCGATCTCCTTTTGGCCGTGGCGGGGCCCGATTCGGTAGCGCTTCCTTCTCTGGGCCGGGTTAGGACAGCGGCCATCGAGCAGCTCAAGCTCAAGCCCTTGGAGAAGCACGTCTTCGCCTGGATCGAGCAGTTTCCCCTCTTCGAGCGCGATCCAGAGAGCGGGGATCTGATCTTTGCCCATCATCCCTTTACCGCCCCGCACCCGGAGGATGTGGAGCGCCTGATGGCGGGAGAACTGGAGCGAGTGCGCTCGCTCCATTACGACCTGGTTTACAACGGCGTGGAACTTGGAAGCGGATCGATCCGGATAGTCGATCCCGAGCTACAGAGGAAAGTGTTCGAGCTCACAGGGTTGAGCCGGGATCAGGTCGAGGCCCGATTCGGTTTCTTGTTGCGGGCGCTGGAGGCGGGCGCTCCGCCCCATGGAGGTTTTGCGATCGGCTTTGACCGGGTGGTAATGTTGTTGGCTGGCGCTGAAAGTCTAAGAGACGTGATCGCGTTCCCCAAGACCACGGCGGCTCGGGCGCTGTTCGAAGGGGCGCCCACCGCGGTGGATCCTCAGGAGATCGCGGAGCTCGGTATCAAAGTTCTGCGATGAGCGAGGACGTAACGCACCGCTTGTCCGCCGAGGGCGCCGATTTGGTGCTGCTTACCGGAGTCAACGACGCCAACCTCCTGGAACTGGAGCGGGCCACCGGAGTGAGCGCGGTGTTGCGGGGAGACCAGATGTTACTGGCGGGTGAACTCAGGGCGGTGGAAAGGGCGAGCCGCGTGGCGAGCGCCATGATCGACATTGCCCGGGTGGGCGAGCCGCTCACTCCGGAGGACGTGCGCCGCTTGGTCGGCGAGAGCGAGGAAGCAGAGCCGGCTGTAGATCGGGATCTGAGGATTGTGCTTCCGGGGCTGAGGCGGGGGGTGCAGCCTCGGAGTGCGGGCCAGCGTGAGTACATTCGGGCGATGCGGGAAAACGACCTAGTGATAGGGATCGGTCCGGCCGGTACGGGGAAGACTTACCTCGCGGTGGCGGTGGGAGTCGAGGCGTTGGCTCACAAGCGGGTAAGGCGCCTCGTGCTGGCCCGGCCGGCGGTGGAGGCGGGTGAGCGCCTGGGATTCTTGCCGGGAGACATACAGGCCAAAGTTGATCCCTATTTGAGGCCCCTTTACGACGCCTTGGAAGACTTGATGCCGCAGGAACGGATTCAGAAGGCACTCGAGAGCCGGACTATAGAGATCGCCCCGCTGGCTTACATGCGCGGGCGCACCCTGGCGGATGCTTTTGTGATCTTGGACGAGGCGCAAAATGTGACCGGGGGCCAAATGAAGATGTTTCTTACCCGGCTGGGAACCAACTCCCGGGCCGTGGTGATCGGCGACAAGACCCAGATCGATCTTCCGAGCCGGGAGGAGTCGGGGTTGATCCAGGTGGAGCGCATCCTCCCGGGGATCGAGGGAGTGGCGTTCTGCTATCTGGACGAGAGGGACGTCGTGCGCCACCGGCTGGTGCGCGAGATCATTCGGGCTTACGCGGAGGATCAAGGGGTATGACGCGGCGGTCGGGTGGCGTTCTCAACTTCGAGTTGCCCACCAGCGAGCTCCCCCAGCGCATCTTGTTCCACGGGGGCCGCTGGGGGATGCTCTTGGCTCTCGCCTTGCTGACCTATCTGCTGTACCCGCTGGCGGGAGGATTCGACGTGCCGCTCATTGAGCCGGGAAACGTTTCTTTGGTGGATGTGGTGGCGCCCTTCGAGTTCAAGGTCAAGAAGTCGGCGGCGGAAATCGCCCGCGAGGCTGGGGCCCTGGCTGCCACGGTGCGTCCGATCTACGAGTACCGGCCGGCAAACCTCGACTCGGTGCTGGTGCAAATAGATAGCGTCTTCGCTGCCTTTGCCGCCGCGCGGTCGGCAGCGGAGCTCGGGGGCGCGGCACGGCGATACGCTGTCCGGCTGTCGCCGGAAGAGGCAGAGTTTCTTCTGCCCTCGTACCGCCAAGCCGCCTTCAGGCGCGCCTTGGTGCGGATGGCCCGGCAATACTTGGTGCGGGGCGTTCCCGCGAGCGGCGCATTGGAATTCGAAATCAGCTCCGAGGTCGTGATCCGCCGCGGAGGGAGCGAGCAGGTAATGCACCGTGATTCGGTGCTGAGCTTCCAGCGCTATCTGGCGGCCCGCACCGCAGTACACCCTGCACCCAACTCGTCGATGGGCGACCAGGTATTCGTGAAGCTCATCCACGGACTTTTCCGCCCCACCCTGGTGCCCAACGTGATCGAGACCGAAGCTTTGCGGGCGGCGCTCAGAGCCAGCGTCGACTCGGTAAAGGACGTAGTCCAAGCCAACGAGAGGATCGTCGCGGCGCACGAGGTGGTATCCCCTGAGGCGTACGATCGCCTCCTCGCTTTGCGCAACGAACTAGCTCGCCAGAATCAAGGGCGATCCGGCTCCCTGGCGGGAATGCTGGGACAGGTGCTTTCCAACGGTTTGATTCTTTCGATCTTTTGGCTGCTCCTGATGCTCTACCGCCCCGAGACCTACCGGGATCTGAAACAGATGAGCCTAATAGCGCTGCTTTGCGCCATTACCATCACCGGGGCTTTCGTCAATTACCGGATTCTATTCAAGACCGCAGCGCCGGAGCTCATCCCTATACCCTTCGCTGCGATGCTGCTCACCATCCTCATCAGCGGAAGGGTGGCGATGTTCGCCGCGACGGTGTTGGCCGTGCTGCTCGGCTCCCAGGCGGTTTACGGCGGACAAAACGCCTTTTTCATAGCGCTGATCGGAGGAGTAAGCGGGGCGCTGAGCGTCAGGACGATAAGGAGGAGAAGCCAGCTGATAATTGCCTCGGTAGTGGTGCTCGGGGGCTTCAGCGCCGCAGCCCTGAGTCTCGCGCTGCGATTCGACTGGCCCCTGGGGGACGTGTTGGAAAGCATAGGGCTGGCAGCGGTGAACGCGGGTGGTTCCGCCGCCTTGACCATGCTGTCGCTGCCGATCTTCGAGCGGTTCAGCGGAACTACCACCGAACTTACCCTGCTGGAGCTCTCCGACCCCAGTCACCCCTTGCTTCGCAGGCTGGCAACCGAAGCTCCGGGTACCTACGCCCACAGCATAGCCATGGCCAATCTTTGCGAGGCTGCCTGCAACGCCATCGGCGCAAACGGTCTTTTGGCGCGGGTCGGGTGCTACTACCACGACATAGGCAAGATCCGAAAGCCGCAGTTCTTCGTGGAAAACCAGGCTCCGGGAATAAATCCTCACGACAAGCTCAAACCGGAAGTCTCCGCCACCATTATCCGCAACCACGTCAAGGACGGACTAGCTCTGGCTGACGAGCATCGGCTGCCGGCAGTGGTGACAGCGTTCATTCCCGAGCATCACGGCACCTTGGAGATCTCCTATTTTCTCGACCGGGCGCGGTCGCGCAACGTGGGCGAGGAGGTTTCCCCGGAGCTGTTTCGCTACCCCGGACCCAAGCCCCGTTCGGTGGAAACCGCCGTCACCATGCTGGCGGACGGGGTGGAAGCAGCGATCCGGGTGTTGGACGATCCTTCGCCGCAAAAGGTGAGGGAGCTCATAGAGCACATATTTCAGCAGCGGATCGCCGGCGGGCAACTGGCCTCAGCCCCGCTCACTCTGGCCCAGCTCGAAAGGGTGAAAGAGGAGTTCGTGCGGGTTCTTTCGGGCATGTACCACAATCGGATCGACTATCCTGTATCCAGCGGAGGCATCACTTCGGAGTGGGAAGGCGCAGCCCGGGAAACCAAATCACGATAGCATCGACCGGGGTCCGGCTCCCTCTGAGCAGAGCGCGCCTTCGGCGGGTCGTGGCGACAGTGCTCGAAAAAGAGGATAAGAGCGGGGCGATCGTGAACCTCACTTTCCTTTCCCCCGGGCGAATGCGCGCCCTGAACCGCAAGTCGTTGGGACGCTCGTCACTCACCGACGTCATCGCGTTCTGCTTGGCTCACCAAGGCACCGCGGTAGGAGACATCTACATCTGTCCCGATGCGGCCCGCAGGAACGCGGAAAAGTTGGGACTGCGGTTCGAAGAAGAGATAGTTCGCCTGGTGGTTCATGGGACTTTGCACGTTTTAGGATACCACCACCCCGAAGGGCAGGGACGCCAGCGTTCCGGCATGTGGCTGCGCCAGGAGCGATACGTGCGCAGCCTGGCTTGATGAGCGATACCCTGCTCACTGCCCTCGCCTTAGCGGTCGCCCTGGCGTCGGCCGCCTGGGCTGGACTTCTGAGTCTGGCCGAAGAGGCTCGGCCGGTGCTCCGCACCATTTCCGAAGAGGCCTCGCGAAAACCGGGCCATCTCCCCCTCTATCGAGCTCTTCACTTCAGCCGTCTGGCCCTGCTTATAATCTGCGGAATCGGCGCAGCACAGGCCGTAGGGTGGTGGCACCGGCCGCTGCCGGCGGCCTGGGGTACGGCACTGATATCAGCAGCGTTCTTGTATATGGTGGCGGACGCCCTGCCGCGGATGATCGGCTCACTGGTACCCGAGCTAGCCGCCGCCGCAGTCGGTCTCGCTAGCCGCTCGCTGATTTTCTTCCGCCCCCTGCTCGAGGGCATGGCAGCCGTGGAACGGGGGGTAAACCGGGTGCTTCCCTCGCCTAAGAAAGCCGCGGAACTCCTGGGGCCCGCGCAAAGGGACCTGTTGCTCGGGGTTTTCGCACTGGGAGACACTACCGTGGCGGAGGTCATGAGCCCGCGCCTCGACATAGTGGCGGTAGAGGCCAACTGGGAGTGGCCGGAGTTGGTGGAAAGGCTGAGGCGAAGCGAGCATGCTCGGCTGCCCGTGTACCAGGGCACGCTAGACGACGTGGTGGGTATCCTCTACGCCAAGGATCTGGTACCCGCAGTAGCGGGCGTAGTACCACCCCCTAAGCGATGGCAGGACTTCGTTCGGCCAGCACAGTTCGTGCCCGAATCCAAGACCCTAGCATCGCAACTCAAGGACTTCCAAGAGGGACCGTCCCACCTGGCGATCGTAGTGGACGAGTTCGGAGGCACCTCCGGCCTGGTCACCCTGGAGGACATTCTCGAGGAGGTAGTCGGGGAGATTCACGGCGAGTACCAAGTCGAGCAAGAGCCAGCGATCGAGCAAGAAGGGGAAAATCGCTTTTGGGTGGACGGGCGTGTTACCCTAGATGAGCTGTCGGAGGTACTGGGAAGTCCTTTCGAAAAAACCGATGTCAACACGGTGGGAGGTCTCATCTACTCGGAACTGGGACGGGTTCCTGCTGCGGGAGAAGAGCTGGTGCTTGGCGGATTCCGAGTAGTGGTGGAGCGGGTGGTGGGGCGGCGAATCAGGAGGGTTTTTTTCGAAAAGCTTCCTAGCGGGGCAGCTTTGCCAGCCGAGGCTCCGGAGGAAAAAGCACAGTGAGCGGGTGGGTGCTGCTACTGGGAGGAGCGGTCCTGGCCACCTTGGGGACGACGGCCGGGGTGGGTGCCGCTGCCGTCAGCAGAATGGAGCTCAGCCGGTGGATATCGCAGCGGTTGCAGGGGGCGCGGGTTGCTGGAGTGCTTCTCGGGGCTCCCGGCAGAATATTGGCGGCTACCAATTTTGCTGCGACTGCTGGTACCTTGCTTGCGGCGCTCGGCCTGGCGCAAGTGCTGGGTGACCTGCCCCCACCGGTTCTGGGGGTCACGGTCGTGCTACTAGCCGTGCCGCTCTTCGGGGCATTTACTTACGGGTTTCCGTGGGCCTTGGCTCGCCGGTGGCCCCAGCCGGTAGTGCGGGGTGCGGTTCTCTGGTTCGATCGGTTGGGGTTCCTACTTTCACCCCTGCTCCCCGGTGCGGCGGCCCACCGGCCGGACCTCAAGGACCTGCTCCCGGGCGGGGAAGGGAGCGATTGGTTCGAGCGCGGCGAGCTGGAAGTCCTGGCCGGTCTGATGGCGTTCACCGAGCGACCGGTGCGGGAGATCATGACCGCCCGGACCGAGATAGTAGCGGTGGAAGAAGGACTGTCCCCGGACGAGGTGGCCCGGATCTTCGCCGAATCCGGCTACTCCCGGCTGCCGGTCTATCGGCAATCGCTGGACAACATAATTGGTATGATGTACGTGTTCGACCTTTTGAAGGTCAGCTTGGGCGGCGGTCTGCCGGTTCGTCCGGTGGTGACGGTGCCGTCGTCCAAGGCGTGCGCCGATGTGCTCTTCGAGATGCAGCGGGAGCGAAAGTACTTGGGTGTGGTGCTGGACGAATACGGGGGTACTGCTGGGATCATGACTCTTCAGGATTTGTTGGATGCGCTGGTGGAGGGGATTTTCGGCCAGACTCCCCAGCGCCAGGCCCCAGAGAGCGAAGTTGCCGAGATTCTGGAGGCGGACGGTAGCCTGAGGATTACCGACCTGGCCGCTCGGTTCCAGGTGCAGTTACCGAGCGGGGCGGAGACGGTAGCCGGCCTGCTGATTCGGGCGCTGGGGAGGATCCCCCGCGCCGGCGAACGGTTGGTGTATCAGGGGCTGGAATTCGACGTCCTGGAAGCTACACCCGCAAGGGTGCAGCGGGTGGTGGTGCGACGTGCGCCGGTGCAAAAGATCGTATTGCCAACTTCGGGTGAAGCGTGAAACCGCTCGTGCGACGTCTCAGACGCTATTTCCTCGTAGGCTTGGTGGTGATCGCCCCCGTTGGGCTCACGGTATTCGTGCTGGCGTGGGTGTTCAATGTACTGGACTCGATTCTGGGAGATCCGCTGCAAGACTTCTTGAGACTGCGAATCCCGGGGCTGGGGTTCGTTCTGCTTGCGGCGTTCGTCTTCCTGGTGGGATGGGTGGTACACCAGGCGGTGGGGAGGCAGTTGCTGTACTGGTGGAACCAGGCGCTGGTGCGGTTCCCGCTCACCGGTCGCATTTACAACACCTTGAGCCAGATCGTGCAAGGGATCCTCGGCGACCAACGCCGGGTCTTTCGGCGAACGGTTCTCATCCCCTACCCGACTCAGGGCCTTTGGGCTGTCGGCTTCGTTACCAGCGAAGAGCCGGGTGCGGTATCGGCAGCGGTGGGAGAGCCTTGCGTGAACGTTTTCGTACCTACCACTCCGAACCCCACATCGGGTTTCCTGCTCATAGTACCCCGGGAGCGTCTGAGGGAGCTGCCGATCTCCATCGAAGAGGCGATGAAGCTTATCATTTCCGCGGGGGCGGTAGTCCCGAAAGGCGAACCGGTAGTCCTGCGCAAGGGGCTCGATCTGGAGACACTCTTCGGAGGCGAGGGTAGATGACAATTCCGGCTGCTAAGCGGTACTGTCTGCAGCAGGCCGCCGCGAGCCGTGGTGGTTCGCCGTCTGTTCGCAACCCAGGTCGCAGACCCGAGTGGCTTGTTGCTGCTCTTGGGGCTGGCGTCCTGGCTATTGCTGTAGAGAAATGCAGATCGAGCAGCTAGCGGAGGGAATCCGCAGGCGCCAGATCCCAGCCCTGGCCCGGGCGATCTCTCTGGTGGAGAACGGCCGCGACGGATTCGAGAGCCTACTTTCTGCCTTGCATGAGGACCTGGGGCGAGCTCATCGGATCGGCATTACCGGGCCGCCAGGGGCGGGCAAGTCTACGCTGGTGGAGTGCTTAATTCGGGGCTATCGCAGGGCGGGCAAGACTGTGGGCGTCATAGCGGTGGATCCCACCAGCCCCTTCAGCGGGGGAGCCCTCTTGGGCGATCGAATTCGTATGGAGTCGGCGACCAGCGACCCATCGGTTTTTGTCCGTTCCATGGCGACCCGGGGCGCGGGCGGGGGTCTGTCGACCACCGCGCGGGAGGTGTGCGATCTGTTGGATGCCTTTGGGTTCGAGCGGATTGTGATCGAGACGGTGGGTGTGGGCCAGTCGGAAGTGGCGATCGCCGCCACCGCCGACAGCGCTGTTTTGGTGCTGGTTCCGGAGTCAGGCGACGGGGTGCAGGCCTTGAAAGCAGGGATCATGGAAATTGCCGATATTTATGTGGTTAACAAGGCCGACCGGCCCGGAGCCGAGCGGGTGAAGAGAGATATCGAGGTAATGCTGGGAATCCGCCGGGGGCAGGTGTACCGCCATGTAGCGCCTCACCACCGGCCGGAGCTCGCTGGGGCGCAGAGCGGCCGGCAGGCAGCACAAGCGAGTCGCGAAGATTCATGGGAGCCTCCGGTGATTCTCACTACTGCGGTGAAGGGGGAGGGGACAGAGTCGCTGATCGAGGCTTTGGAAAAGCATCGGGAGTATCTGGAGCTAAGCGGCGAGCTTGGCAGAAGGCGCCGGGACAGGATCGAGCGGCTGACGCGCGAGGTGGTGGATCGCACCCTTCGGCAGTGGGTTTGGAGCCAGTCCGATGCGGAGCTTCATCTGGCATCGGGGCTGGACCGGGTTCTGCGCGGCGAACGAAGCCCTTACGAGCTGGCCGGCGAAATCGTGGCTGCGGTACGGAAGGAGATAGGTCATGGAGCGTGAAGCCGAGGGATTCAGCGCCTGGCGTGAGGAGTACGGCAAGGGGTTCAAACGGAACATCGATTTCGTGACTCAGAGCTCCATGGAGGTCGAGCCACTGTACACGCCGGCGGAGCTCGAAGGTTTCGACTACGAGCGGGATTTAGGCTATCCCGGGAGCTACCCTTATACTCGCGGGATTCACCCGACGATGTACCGGGGCAAGCTCTGGACCATGCGCCAGTTCGCCGGATTCGGCACCGCGGAGGACACCAACTGGCGGTACAAGTTTCTACTGTCTCGAGGCCAGACGGGGCTCTCGGTAGCTTTCGATTTTCCCACCTTGATGGGTTACGATTCCGATCACCCGAGAGCCGAAGGGGAAGTGGGCAAGTGCGGGGTAGCTATTTCGTCTCTGGCGGACATGGAGACTTTGTTCGACGGTATCCCGATGGATCAGATATCCACTTCGATGACCATCAATGGCCCGGCGGCGATGATTTTCTGTTTCTACGTGGCGGCCGCGGAGCGGCAGGGGATTGACATCCGCAAGCTACGGGGAACGATCCAGAACGACATCCTGAAAGAGTACATGGCGCAGCACGCCTGGATCTTCCCCGTGGAGCCAGCGCTCAAGATCATCGTGGACATCTTCGAGTGGGCCTCGCAGCATACGCCTCTGTGGAATACGATCTCGATCAGCGGTTATCATATTCGCGAGGCGGGAGCCACAGCGGCGCAGGAGCTCGCTTTTACGCTGGCGAATGCTTTCGAGTACGTCAAGCGGGGCGTGGCACGCGGCCTGCCGGTGGATCGGTTCGCTCCTCGGCTGTCTTTCTTTTGGGACATTCACAACGATTTCTTCGAGGAGATCGCCAAGCTGCGCGCCGCCCGGCGGATCTGGGCCCGTCACATGCGTGAGCAGTTCGGCGCCAAAGATCCCCGATCCTGGAAGATGCGTTTCCACTGCCAGACGGCGGGGGTGTCGCTCACGGCGCAGCAGCCGCTCAACAACGTGGTCCGCGTGGCTTACCAGGCTCTGGCAGCGGTCTTAGGCGGTACCCAGTCGCTGCACACCAACTCGTTGGACGAGACCTTGGCCCTGCCCACCGAGGAGTCGGTGCAGTTGGCCTTGCGAACCCAGCAGATTCTGGCCTACGAGACGGGGGTGGCCAACGTTATCGATCCCCTAGGTGGATCGTACTATGTGGAGGCTCTCACCAACCGTCTCGAGCAGGAAGCGGAGGCGCTCTTCGAGGAGATCGAGCGGATCGGCGGAGTGGTGCGGGGGATAGAGTCCGGGTGGTTCCAGCGCCAGATCGCCCAGAGCGCACTCCGGTTCCAGCACGAGGTGGAGCAGAAGCGCAGGATCGTGGTCGGGGTGAACGACTTCGTAGTAGAGAACGACCGCCCGATCGAAATCCTCCGTGTCTCGGACGAGGCGGATGCTGTTCAGCGGCGCCGCCTGGCTGAGCTGCGGGCGCGGCGGGATCAGGCTGCGGTGGATCGAGCCTTGGCGGAGCTGCGCCGGGCCGCTGAGCGGGATGAGAACGTGATTCCACCGATGCTAGATTGCGCCCGCGCCTATTGCACGCTTTATGAAATTCGGCATGCATTGGAGGAGGTCTACGGTGTCTATCGTGAGCCGGTCTTCTTTTAGCGGCACTGTGGAGGCCGCGCCAACAGAGGCGCAGACCATAGCAGCGATCATCTTCCGGCTGGGAGCGATTCCGGCCGGAGATCATTGGATAGTTTCGTGCTACCTCAAACTCGAACCCCGCGACCGGACCAGGGGTAAGTACCTGATCAAGCTGAAGAACCGAGTCAAGGAACAGATCGAATGGCTCGAGGCGACGGGTTTGGGGCGCCGCGAGCGTGAAACGGTGATTCGGGATCTGAAGCGGGTGCAGGATTACCTGGCTATACCGGGGAATCTGCCCGGGGGCCGGGGCATCGCTTTGTTCGCCTGCGAAGCGATCCGACTGTTCGAGGTGGTACCGCTGCCGGCGGTTTTCCGGTCCCGTCTGGCTGTGGCCCGCACTCCCTTGATCCGCGAGCTGGCGGCACTGGACGACGAGTTCGGCCTTCTGCTCTGCGCGGTCTATGACCGGACCGGGGCGCGGTTCTTCAAGATCAGCGCCTTCGAGGTGGACGAGCTCCCCGGCTTGGTGGCGGAGGGCGTGACCCGCAGCGGCCGTTTTAGAGGAGATGTCACTGTGGCCCGGCCTGGACCGGGGGTAGCGGCGGCGGGGGAGCACAATTTCAACCAGCGTATCCGATCGGAGAGGCATCGCCACTACGCCAACATAGCTCAGCGGCTTTTCGAGATAACGCGTAACCTTCCGTTGAGAGGCATCGTGCTCGCGGCGACCGGAACTGAGGCTGCAGCGGTGCGACCGCATCTGCATCCTTATCTGGACCGAATGGTCATGGGCACTGCGCGACTCAATCTGGGAACCGTTACGGCTTCCGAGGTCCGCGAGGCGGTGCTCGAGGTGCACCACCGGGCGGGGCGGGCTCGGGAGCGGGAGCAGGTGGAAGCGGTGCGCGAAGGTCTGGGAACGGGTTGGGCAGTGAGCGGGGTGGAGGAGACCTTGCGCGCCCTGTCGCGAGGACAAGTGCGCACCTTGCTGGTGGATGCTGAGGCTAGCGCGCGGGGCTGGCGATGCGGCGAATCGGGCCGGCTTACCGTGGTGAATCAGAACTGCCGGGGGGAGGGAGAACCGCAACCTTTGCCGGATGTGATCGACGAGGCCATTGAAGAGGCGTTGCGGCAACGCGTTCGGGTGGACGTGGTGGAAGACGCCCAAGCGCGGCGAGAGATCGACGGTCTGGCAGCTCTGCTGAGGTTCCGATGACTTCCACCAAAGCTGAACGCCAAGCACGACCTGGCAAGGCGCGACCGATACGCGTCCTCATAGCGAAGCCCGGGCTTGACGGCCACGACCGCGGCGCCAAGGTGGTGGCAGCAGCGCTGCGGGACGCCGGGATGGAGGTGATATACACCGGGCTTCATCAGACGCCCGAGATGATAGCCTCCGCCGCGGTGCAGGAGGACGTGGATGTGGTGGGCCTTTCCATTCTGTCGGGAGCCCACATGACCCTGTTCCCCAGAGTCAAGACACTACTGGAAGAGGCAGGCCGAGGTGACATACTTATCGTCGGCGGCGGAATCATTCCGCGCGAGGATATGGAGCGACTGGAAGCCCAAGGGATCGGCAAGCTCTTCGGCCCCGGTACACCTACCGGCGAGATCGTAGCCTACATCCGGCAGTGGGCGGCCAAGCGTCCCGAGTGAGCAGCCGGCTGCGCACGCTCACCGACCGATACCGCCAGCTGGCCGATCGCCTGCGGCAGGGCGGCGGTCCCGAAAAGATCAAGAAACAGCACGATCAGGGGAAACTCACCGCCCGCGAGCGGGTTCAGCTGCTATTGGACCCCGGCAGTCCCTGGTTGGAGCTGGGGCTCCTGGTCGCCTGGGACAAGTACGACGGGCAAGCGCCGGCGGCGGGGGTGATCACCGGACTGGGGGTGGTATCCGGTCACGAAGTAGTAATCGTGGCCAACGACGCCACGGTAAAAGCGGGCTCGTGGTGGCCGGAGACGATCGGGAAGATCTTGCGGGCGCAGGAAGTCGCCATGCGCCAGCGAATTCCGATCATCTATCTGGTCGATTCGGCCGGAGTGAATCTTCCCTACCAGGAGGGGGTCTTCCCCGGCCAGTACGGCGCAGCGCGAATCTTTTATTACAACTCGATCATGCGCCGCTTCCTCAAGGTCCCCCAGATCGCGGCCGTCATGGGGCCCTGCGTAGCCGGAGGTGCGTACTTGCCAGCCTTGTCGGACATCATCTTCATGGTCGAGAAAACCTCGTTCATGGGCCTGGGAGCCCCCAATCTGGTGCGCGGAGCTATCGGCCAGAGGGTGGACGCTGAAGATCTCGGCGGGGCGGTTACCCACACCGAGATCAGCGGGGTGGCTCACTACCGGGCCGCGAACGACCGCGAATGCCTCGAGGCGATACGAGAGTATCTTGCGCGACTTTCGGTCCGGCTAAGCCCTACCACCCCTGCGCTTAGCGCCAAAGCGCCCCTTGGCGACCCGGCATCGCTCTACGATCTCCTCCCCGACGACCACCGCATGGCTTACGACATGAGAAAGCTTCTCGAATGCCTCTTAGACGGTGGCGAGCTGCAAGAGTTTCAACCCCACATAGGTGCCGAGCTGATCTGCGGCCACGGAGCGATTGCGGGCTACTCGGTCGCGGTCATAGCCAATCAGCGCGGCTTGATCAAAGATTCCAAAGGAGGGCGGCCCAAAGCGGGCGGCATTATCTACACCGAGAGCGCAGAGAAGGCAGCCTACTTCATAGAGAACGCTTCCCGGGAAGGAGTCCCGCTGCTGTTCGTGCAGGATGTGAGCGGATTCATGGTGGGCCCTGAGGCGGAACATTCGGGGATCATCCGCGCCGGTGCCAGGTTCGTGGAAGCTATGGCCACGGCGACCGTGCCCAAGATCGTTCTGACCGTAAACCACGCCTCCGGAGCCGGCTATTACGCCATGGCGGGGCAGGGGTTCGATCCCGACTTCATCTTCTCGTGGCCCACCGGACGCATGGGAGTGATGGAGGGAGACTCTGCGGTGCAGGCCGTTTTCGGCGATCGCGCCAACGACCCCGCAGTTGCGGACCAGGTGGAAAAGATACGCGCGGACTATGAAAAACATCTCGACGCGACGTACGCCGCCGCTCGAGGATTCGTAGACGCAATCCTGGTGCCGGAAGAAAGTAGAGACACGCTGGCTTTCGTGCTGCGGGTGACGTCCCGCTTCCGCGGGCCGCATTTAGGGCCGTTCGTGCTGCCTTTCGGAGAGGCAGAGGTCCGCTGAAATCGTGTTTGCCACAGTGCGCTGCGGGTTGCTGCTATCAGCCGCCGTAGCTGCGGCGAGTTGTGCCGGACGTGGTGGCGCGGTCTCCCCGGGGCCCGAAACTAGGGCGGACAGTGGATCCCCAAGCCCAGCCGCTAGCGCCCCCGGTTCTTTGGCCTCCCCGCAACCGGCATTGCCTCCCGAGCTCGCCCACCTGGCAGGACTCCTGCCGCTCAAGAGCGCCGGGGTTGAGTCCTTCCTCAGGCGCTGGCCTACCTTCGACGGACGCGGCGTGCTGATAGCGATTCTGGACGGAGGAGTGGACCCCGGAGTCCCGGGACTGGCGCGGACCACTACTGGACAGCTCAAGATCGTCGAGGTGAGAGATTTCTCCGGCGAGGGCCGAGTGACTTTGAAGCGAGTGTGGCCGGGGGCTGAAGGGTGGATCGAGGTCGGCGGTCAGCGGGTGACGGGAACAGGCCGATTGCGGCGGCTGGCGCTTCCGCCCTACTACGCGGGGCTGCTGAAGGAGAGCTCTCTAGGCTCGGGCCCTGCCGCTGATCTCAACGGAGACAGATACGACACCGACAACTACTTGGTGGTGGTGGCCAAGGCCTCGGACGGATGGGTGCTGATGACCGACACCGACGGCGACGGCTCTCTCGAGAATGAGAACGCGGTCCGTGACTACTCCGTGGCCGGCGATACCTTCGGCTACGGGACCAAGCCCATGACGCTCGCCGTCAATCTGGCCGAGTCGGGAGGGGAGCCGGTTTTGGATTTGGTCTTCGACAACTCCGGCCACGGAACTCACGTGGCGGGGATCGCTGCCGGCTACGATCTCTTCGGCGTCGCGGGATTCAACGGCGTGGCTCCCGGCGCTCAGATTCTGGCCTTGAAGATCGCCGACAACTCCCGGGGAAAGATTTCGGTGACCGGGAGCATGTGGCGCGCGATGCAGTACGCCGCCCAGTTCGCCTCCGCCCGCAACTTGCCACTGGTGATCAACCTTTCCTATGGCGTCGGCAACGAGCTGGAAGGCTCCGCCGTCATCGATTCGCTCGTTGCCCAGTTCGTCTTGGAACACCCCGAGGTGCTGGTCGTGGTCAGCGCCGGAAACGACGGTCCTGGACTAAGCACGATTCTATTCCCGGCCTCGAGCGACTTGGTTTTGTCGGTCTGTGCCCTGTTTCCCGGAGCGTTCGTGCGGCCGCCCGAGCCAGGGGTCATGCAGGCGCGGGATCTGGTAGGATGGTGGAGTGCCAGAGGAGGCGAGGTGTCCAAGCCAGATATCTGCGCTCCGGGGGTGGCCTTCTCCAACGTCCCGCCGTGGCGAACCGGCGACGAGATATCGGTGGGTACCAGCATGGCTGCCCCGTACGTTGCCGGGGTGGCGGCCCTGTTGCACTCCGCTATGCTCCAGCAAGGGCAGCGAATAGGGGCCGCGGAGCTAAAAGGAGCGCTCCTGGCTTCGGCACGCTCAGGCAGGAGCAATTCGGTATTGGATGCAGGTAACGGTGCGATCGACGTAGAGGCAGCCTACCGCTGGCTTCGAGCCGGGCACCAGGCGGGACGGTATCTCGTACGCGCATTGCCCGACGGAGCCAACAGCTCACGCTCGTCAGGGGCTTATCGCAGAAACGGACTGGCATCGGAGGGGGATACCGTACAACGCTTCACCATCGTTCCTCTAGAACGGCAACCGGCAGCTCGACTGATTACAATGTCCGACGCTCCTTGGCTGGAGGGTCCCGATACCATCGAGCTCTCCGGAGGTCCGGTTACGGTTACCCTTAGGTACCACGCCGCTTTGCTTAGCAGTCCCGGCCTCTACGTCGGTTCGCTATGGGCTCGTCCCGCCAGCGACACCCTAGCGGGCTGGGCGCTGAGGCTGACCAACACGGTCGTGGTCCCCCACCGCCTAGACGTTCCGCTCGAGGCAAGAGGTCAGGTCGCACCGGACTCGGTGGCGCGCTACTTCCTGTCCATTCCTGAAGGAGCTGGCGGGCTGGAAGTGGCAGCGGAGTTGACCGGCGGGGAAAGAGCCACGCTGAGCCTGTACGAGCCCAGCGGCCGGCCCGCCCGCGGTGGAGGAAGGGTGGAGTTGGCTGCCGGAGAAGCTCTGGATGGCAGGATCGCGGTTGCGGCCCAGGATCTCTTGCCCGGTACCTATGAGGTTGCGCTCACTTCCGCTCCGCACCAGGGAGTGCGTTATCGCCTCAAGGCGGCTATCGCCCCGGTTGCAGTGGCCTCGATCTTTTCCGGCCCCGGGGCTACCCTGGCCAACTCGACAGAACACTCCGTGGCGGTGAGCCTGGCAGCGCGACTAGTTGGGTTTGGCCGGCGCTTCCCGATCGGGAGCCAGGAACGGGCCGAAACTATCCAGGTGCGGGTGCCGGCGTGGGCGGCGGTGGCCCTCTTCGAAGTAACGGTGCCGACCGAGCTTTGGAACCGGGTGACGGATTTCGGGGTGACCTTCTACGACCGGGGCGGCCGAAAGCTGAGCGAGACTCCTCTCAACTATTCCTACGGTCGGCATCGGCTGGTTCTGGATTCCAGCCTGGCGGGCTCGGAGATCACCGTAGAGCTCTTTCCCGGGTTTGCGCTGGAGAGAGGTCTAGATTACCGGACATGGCAGGCCAACGTAACTGCAGTTCTGGAACTGGGCGAGCCCGTGGCCCTGAGTCCCCGGTTTTGGACCTCGGAGCCCGACTCGCTGGTAGTACCCCGCGGAGCGGCGGTGGCGGTCGGGTTCAATTGGCCTACCTTGGAGGGGATAGAGATACCTTCCGGGTACGACCCGGTGGTGGAGGTTGCGGCGGTGCCCAAAGACGGTTCGGGGCCGGGATCGGTGCGGCGGGCTTTGGTGAGGCCGACGCCGTGGCACTAGGGGGGAGATGTATGGGTGTGAGGTACGAAGGGAGCGCGTGCCGAGACGCCTGCGTCCGGGGGGAAGGTATAAAGAGAGCGTGATTCCCATGAGGGATAAGGTTCGCATAGCGTGCGGTCAGGGTTTTTGGGGCGATTGGCTGGAAGCGCCGATTCTCCAGGTAGAGGGCGGGCCGATCGATTACTTGGTTATGGACTACCTGGCCGAAGTCACCATGTCGATTCTGCAAAAGCAACGCAGTAGAAATCCGGATTTCGGCTACGCCCGGGATTTCGTTCCTCTCATGGAGCGCTTGCTCCCCTCGGTGGCTGAACGGGGAATCAAAGTGGTGACCAATGCGGGAGGGGTAAATCCGCGCTCCTGCGCCGAGGGAGTCTTGGCAGCTGCCCGTAAGGCTGGGGTCTCGATCAAGGTAGGAGTGGTGACCGGAGACGATCTTCTGGACCGTTTGGACGATCTTCTGGCCGCGGGACATGAGATGAAGAACCTGGACACTGGCGAGCCGTTGAGTTCCATTCGCCCGCTGGTAACCAGTGCCAACGCCTACTTCGGTGCCGCTCCCGTGGTGGAAGCGTTACGCCGCGGGGCCGATGTGGTCGTGACGGGGAGGGTCACGGACACGGGGCTCACCCTGGCTCCCATGGTTCACGAGTTCGGTTGGCAGTCCGACGATTGGGACCGGCTGGCAGCGGGTACCGTGGCGGGACATATTATCGAGTGCGGAGCTCAGTGCTCGGGAGGGAACTGTCTGCTGGACTGGGAGCGAATTCCCGGGCTCGAGAATCCGGGATATCCTATCATCGAAGCCTTTCCCGACGGGTCCTTCGTGGTAACCAAGCATCTCGGGACCGGGGGCCGGGTGTCGGTCGCTACTGTAACCGAGCAGCTGGTTTACGAGTTGGGGGATCCGCGGTCCTATATAACACCGGACTGCGTGGCCGATTTCACCACCATACGATTGAAGCAGGAGGGCAGAGATCGGGTAAGGGTGAGCGGCGTGCGGGGTCGTCCGGCCACGGACACGCTGAAAGTTTCCATCTCCTATTTCTACGGTTACAAGGCGGTGGGCACTCTAGTGTACGCCTGGCCCGACGCCTATGCCAAAGCCCGCCGCGCTGACCGAATACTGAGGGCACGGCTGAGGCAACTGGGGCTGGAATTCGAGGAGATCTTGACCGAGTACCTGGGGGTGAACGCAACTCACGGGCGACTTGCGGGAGAGCCGAGTCCCGACTTGGCCGAAGTCGAGTGGAGGATTGCGGTGAGGGCAAAGGCGCGGGAACCGGTAGAGCGATTCACCCGAGAGATCGCACCTTTGATCCTCAATGGGCCACCCAGTGTGACCGGATTCTCTGGTGGGAGGCCCAAGGTGGAGGAGATAGTGGCCTATTGGCCGGCACTGATTCCCAAAAGCGAGGTGGAGCCGCAGGTGGAGGTATTCGAAGCGTGAGTCGGCAAGTGCGAAGCCGGCGGGCTCGCGAGGTGCCGCTCTTGGCCCTGGCCCACGCGCGCAGCGGGGACAAAGGTGACACCGCCAATATCGGCCTCATAGCGAAGCGTCCGGAGTATTACCCGCTGCTGGTCAAGGAGGTAACCGCAGCCCGGGTGGCCCGCCACTTTCGGGGACTGATCCGGGGTCCGGTGCAGCGGTTCGAGCTTCCCAACCTTTATGCCCTGAACTTTCTGCTGCACGGCGCACTCGGCGGCGGGGGAACCGTTTCGCTCAAAACCGACGCCCAGGGCAAAGTTCTTTCCACCGCCCTGTTACGGATGGTGATCAAAGTACCCCGAGACGTGGATGTCAGCTGACAGGGTCACCGCAAGGATCGAGGGGGGCGTATTACATCTGACGCTCAACCGGCCCGAAAAGCGGAACGCGATCGACCGTCAGATGGTAGAGCAGCTCCTCGAGCGGTTCGATGCAGCCGATCTGGATTCCAAGATCAAGGTCGTGGTGCTCCGCGGGGCGGGGAGCGACTTCTGCGCGGGCGCGGACCTGGGGGAACTGCTGAGATCGGTCGATTCTTCTGAAGAGGAGCACCTCCAGGACGCCCTGAGACTGGGCCAGGTGTTCGTGCGAATCCGCCAGATACCCAAGCCCTTCGTGGCAGCGGTTCAAGGGCGTGCCCTGGCCGGCGGGTGCGGTTTGGCCTTGGCCTGCGATATCGTCATCGCCCGCTCCGATGCCATGCTAGGATATCCGGAGATCGCGAGAGGTTTCGTTCCCGCCATGGTCATGGCGTTGTTGCGCCGTTCGGTGGGAGAAAAGGCCGCCTTCGATCTGGCGGCCAGCGGCAGGCTGGTCGGTGCCGAGCTCGCCAAGGAGACGGGTTTGGTGTCCCGAGTCGTACCTCCAGAGCAGTTCGAGACCGAGGTGGCACAACTTGCCGAATCCTTGGCTTCGAGTAGCGGCACCGCTTTGGCACTGACCAAGCGGCTGTTCTACGCGATCGACATGATGGACTTCACCGAGGCAGTGAGGCTCGGCGCCAAGGTGAATGCTCTGGCCCGCAGCACGCCCGATTTCAGGCAGTCGGTGGAGCGGTTCCTGAGGAGTTGAGAAAGGAGCGATCATGAAACCCAGATTTGCGTTAACCTGCGTAGCAGTGGCGCTGTGGTTCGGGGCGGCGACACCGGTGATGGGGCAGCGCCCTGATTCTGCCGCGCCGAGGCCGACCTTGGAAGATCTGTTCACCGTAGTCTCACTGGGTAGCTTGGATCTTTCGCCCGATGGGGAGCGACTGCTCTACACCGTGCGGAGCGCCGACTTGGAGAAAAACCAAACTGACACCGATATATGGCTCTTGACCCTGCCTCAGCGGGGCGCGCCGCGCAGCGTGCGGCTCACCAGGAACCCCAAGAACGATTCCCAGCCCCGCTGGCACCCGGGGGGAGACCAGTTCGCCTTCCTCTCGGTGCGGGAGGCTGGGAGCAACCGTGAAGAGCGCCCAGCGCTGTATCTCATGTCGCCCAGCGGGGGAGAGCCGGAGAAACTCTACGAGCATCCCACCGCCATTCGAAGCTTCGAGTGGTCGCCCGACGGCGAGTGGATCGGATTTACCGCCGTCGACGAGGAGAGCGAAGCCGAAAAGAAGCGCAGAGAACAAGGCCGGGACGTGAGGCTAGAGGACGAGCCGGGGAGATATACTCACCTCTGGCTGCTCGATGTCGAGGCCCGCAAAGCCCGCCGGCTCACCTCCGGAACGGAGCTCAACGTAGGGTCGTTTGCCTGGAGTCCCGACGGCAAGACTATCGTTTTCTCGGCGACGCCCACGCCCCGGATCACCGATTCTTGGAAGAGCGACCTTTTTCTGGTGGATCCTTTCGACAGCACCGCAACGCCAAGACGGTTGACCGAAAATCCCGGCCCCGATGCCTCTCCGGTCTTCAGCCCGGACGGGAAGTTCATCTACTACCAGGGTTATCGGAGCGAGCGCTACCGAGTGGGCTACGACCGGGTATTTCGGATTCCCCAGGAAGGTGGAAGCCCGGACGATGTATCGCCCAACATGGATGTGAACCCGAGCCCCTACACCTTTACGCCCGACGGCAAAGGGGTCTTTTTCGAGGCTACAACGGGTACCACTAGAGGCATCCTCTACATGCCGTTGGATACCAAAAGACCCGTGAGACTCACCGGCGATCGGGGAGTCTGGATCCAGGCCTCCTTTTCCCGGGATCGACGGCGTGTGGCCTTCGTTCACGAGTCTCCGCTGAAGCCCCAGGAGATTCACGTCGCCGAGCTTTCCGAGCGGCCGGGAGAGGGTGTTTTGAAAAACGTGGGCCCGCTGACCCGCCACAACTCTCACGCCGAAAAGTGGGCTGTGGGTCTGACGGACGTAATCCGATGGAAGAGTGCCGACGGCAAGGAGATCGAGGGGATTCTGGTCTATCCGGCCGGCTGGACTCCGGCCCGGGGGCCAGCGCCGCTCATCGTGAAGATCCACGGTGGGCCGGCAGGGGTTTTCGTGCAGAACTTCCAGGCTTCCTCCAGCGGTTCTGACGCTCAGCGATACGCAGCCGACGGCTATGCGGTCTTTCTGCCTAATCCTCGGGGGTCCACCGGCTACGGCGACGCCACTGTGCGCGCCGTGATCGACGACTGGGGAGGGATGGACTTCCAGGACATTATGATCGGCGTGGACACGCTAATCGCCCGCCGCGTAGCCCATCCTGACTCGCTCGGGGTGATGGGTTGGAGCTACGGCGGTTACCTGACCGCGTGGACCATATCGCAGACCGATCGGTTCAAGGCTGCCGTTGCGGGAGCGGCCATCACCGAGACGATCTCCATGTGGGGTACCCACGACATCCAGCACGTTTTCGAGGAGTATTTCTCCGGCAGTCCCTGGGATCAGGGTCGCTGGGACGAATATCAGGCTTCTTCACCGCTGGCCCACATTAGGCAAGCGCGCACTCCTACGCTCATCATCCATGGGGTGAACGATCAGAGAGTACCGCCCAATCAGGCGCAAATCCTCTACCGCACGCTAAAAGCTTTGGGCGTGCCTACCGAGCTGGTCTGGTTACCGCGCACCGGGCACGGTCCCACCGAGCCAGGGCTTCAGTACCAAACCGCGAGGCGCCAGAAGGAGTGGATGGATCGCTGGATCAGGAAGAAGGGGGTCAAGCCCGCCGCCAACTGAGGCCTGGCACAGCTCGGCAAAGAAGCACGGGTAGGAGGGCGCTCCCGCTGGTAGGCGCGCTGAGCCTCCTGGCCGGGGCACGCGGCGATTCCTCAGGCCCGGGAGATCGAGACGAGTCCCCGGTCTCGGTAGCAATCACGCAAGCTCCCGCGATACTGCGGCAGGGCGATGTAGCACAGCTCGCAGCCGAAGTGCGGCGTTGGGACGGCACGCAAGTCTCGGATGTGCGAGTGTGGTGGTCGGTCTCGCCGCTGGAGGCCGGGTTCGTAGACTTTAGGGGCCGGCTGGTAGGTTACGCACCGGGACCCGCCAAGGTCATAGCTCAGGCTCAGGGCGCCGCAGACACCGCGAGCCTTATGATCAGGGAACGGGTGCTCAACTCTCCGACCGCCACGGTAGTGGGGAGGGGGGTAGTGCCGGATCGTTTCACCTCGGACCTCTGGGTGCACGGAGGCTACGCCCACACCGGGACCTGGGGACAGAGGAACGGCCTGTGGGGCGATCGGCTGTACGTATGGGACGTCAGCACCCCCAGCTCACCCGCCCTCGGGGATTCGGTGGTGGTCGATGCCAAGACGGTGAATGACGTCAAGGTACGCGCCGACGGCAAGCTGGCGGTGTTGACTCACGAAGGATCCGCCGACGGGCGCAACGGAATCACGATCCTGGATTTGACCGATCCTGCGCACCCTGGAACGATTACGCGGTTCACTCGGAGTCTCGAGTCCGGGGTACACAACGTTTGGATCGAAGGTAACTTCGTGTACGCCGCGGTAAACGGCGAGGGCGATTTGTTCGGCCTTCGAGTGATCGACATAACCGATCCCGCTAACCCTAAGGTGGCGTCGAGCTTCTATGGGGGGTTCAGTTTCGTCCAGCTTTAGCGTTTCGCGATACTTGGATACTTCGCAGCACAGAGCGGATGACGCCTCCCTAGCGAGAGCCCCCATTTTTTCCGTCCCATGGATCTGCGGGACGGTTTTCTCCAAGACGCCGCCGCCCGGTTAGTCCAAGAGGTTTGGGGATACGCCGCCCTGCGCGGTCTTCAGCGCAAGGTGGTTCTGGCCCTGCTCCGCGGTCGCGACTGTCTCGCCGTGCTTCCTACCGGGGCCGGGAAGTCGCTCTGTTATCAGGTCCCGGCGCTGATGCTTCCCGGTCTCACGGTGGTCGTCTCCCCCCTGATCTCGCTGATGCAGGATCAGGTAACGGCGCTCAGGGCGAGAGGGATACCGGCAGCGTATTTGACCAGCACGCAGTCTCCCAAAGTCCGCCGCGCGGTCTTGAGGGCGACGCTGAAGGGCAGTATTCGCCTGCTGTACCTGGCGCCGGAGCGGTTGCATCAAATGGGGCGCCTGGCAGGGCGCCTTAGCGTTTCGCTCCTTGCGGTCGACGAAGCTCACTGTATAAGCGAGTGGGGGCACGAGTTTCGGCCTTCGTACCGGAGGATCGGCCGCTACCGCCAACTGCTGGGGCGGCCGCGGACGGTGGCTTTGACGGCAACTGCTACGCCGCGGACCAGGGAGGACATAATCCGAGTCCTGAGGCTCGAAAGTCCGGTTCTGGCGATCGCTTCGTTCGACCGGCCGAATCTCTACTTCGAAGTCCGCAAAGTGGAGGACGAGCGCTCGCGCTTCCAGGCGCTGGTTTCTAGCTTAAGGGAGCTAGAAGGAAGCGCCATCGTCTACCTTCCCACTCGTAACCGCACCGATGCCATGGCAAAGCTGCTCCGCCAGCGAGGGCTCAACGCGGCCCCCTACCACGCCGGCCTACCGGGCCTGGCGCGCCGAGCTCTGCTGGCCCGGTTCCAGCGCGGAGAGATCGACGTCATGGTGGCTACCACTGCTTTCGGGATGGGGATCGATAAACCCGACGTAAGGCTGGTAGCCCACTTGGGCTTGCCGGTCCGGCCGGAGTCCTACTACCAAGAAGCTGGCCGCGCCGGGAGGGACGGCAAGCCTGCGCGTTGCATGCTGATCTGGGCCCCTTATGATCTCAGGCTAGCCTCTATTTTTTTGCAAGGGGGCGCGCGGAGAAAGCCCGGCTCGACGAGTCTGGCCGCGGGTGAGGGCGCCGCTTTCGACGAAGCTCTAAAGCGGGCCTTCCGTACTATGCGCCGCTACGTAGACGGCCGCGAGTGCCGTAGAAAGCTCCTCCTGGAGTACCTAGGCGAGCGGATGTCCCGGTGCTCGGGATGCGACCGATGCGGTCCCGCAACGGCTCAAGTCCTGGCGTCTGAATAGTGCTGGGGCGCTGCAGACCTGCTAGACGGAGACCTCTGGCGGGCCCAAAGTTGCTAGACTTCCGTGCGCGATCGGCGGGCCGTACCTTAAAGGTTGTGACTGAGTCGAGGTTCTCAGCTATGTTCCGCTGGCTCGCGATCCCCGCTCTGTGGATCTGGCTGGTTTTCCCGATCCACTCGTTTTCTCAACAGAAAACGGTGTACCGAGTAACGGTCTCAGGAGTGATCGAGCTGGGCCTCGCTCCTTACGTGGCTCGGGCGTTGCGGCAAGCCGAGGCCGCAGGAGCAGCAGCCGTGGTGTTGGATGTGGAGACGCCGGGGGGCAGAGTGGATGCGGCGCAACAGATGGTCAAAGCGATCACCGAGGCTCGGCTTCCGGTTTACGCCCTGGTGAACGTCCATGCCTGGAGCGCCGGGGCTATGATCGCCCTGGCTGCCGACTCGATTTACATGGTGCCCGGCTCCTCCATAGGTGCAGCGACTCCGGTGGGCGGTACGGGGGAGAAGGCTCCCGAGAAGATAGTCAGCGCCATGCGGGGGGAGTTCCGGGCCCTGGCCGAGCGCCGGGGGCTCGATCCCCGTATCGCGGAAGCTATGGTGGACGAGGACGTGGAGATAGAAGGAATAATAGAAAAAGGAAAGCTGCTCACGCTTACAGGGGGAGAGGCGGTGAGGCTCAAGGTAGCAACGGCGGAAGTGGAGGATCTGGAGGCCTTGCTAGAGCGTCTGGGGCTGGCGGGTGCTACGGTGATTACGGTGGGGGTGAACTGGGCGGAGCGGCTGGTTCGATTTCTCTCGCATCCCGCGGTGGCGCCGTTGCTGCTCTCGATCGGCGTGCTGGGGGTCCTGATCGAGCTCAAGACACCGTCCTTCGGCCTGGCCGGAGCGGCGGGTTTACTTGCCCTCGCGGCGTTTTTTGGGAGCCACCTTATCGTTGGGCTCGCCGGGCTAGAGGAGATCATCTTGCTGATCGCTGGACTCGTAGCTCTTGCCATAGAGGTATTCGTGACCCCGGGATTTGGGGTAGCCGGGATCCTCAGCATCCTGCTGATTGGGAGCTCGGTTTTCCTGGCGCTGATCGGCAACCTTCCGACCTGGGAGGACGTGGCGCGCGCCAGCGGCATCATGCTAGTCGCCGTGCTGATCATCGTAGCCGCGATTTACACCGTCTTCCAATACTTTCCCGCGAGCGACCGCTGGCGCGGTATATTCCTTAAGACTGCTACCGCGAAGGGCGAGGGTTACATTGCGGCCCCGCCCCGTACCGACCTCATAGGGGCTGAGGGTGTGGCGGCAACGGATTTGAGACCTTCGGGCGTCATGCTCCTGGGCGGGGAGCGCTTAGACGTGGTCTCCGACGCTGGTTTCGTGGCCAAGGGAACCCGAGTTCGCGTGGTCCGATCCGAAGCCTACCGTCTGGTGGTCGAACCGGTGGAGTGAAGCGAGCCGCTATATCTCAAGGGGGTTGAAAGATGAGTGAACTTTTCGCGCTAGCACCTTGGCTGCTGCCGGTGCTTTTGATTCTGGCGGCGATCTTGGTGGCGGGGATTGCGAGCTTCATCCCGGTAAGATTGTGGATCGAGGCCCTGGCCGCGGGGGTCAGGGTGGGCCTCGGAACGCTCATAGGGATGCGGCTACGAAAGGTAAGTCCGGCCGCCGTCATTCGCCCCTTGATCAACGCCACCAAAGCCGGGCTCAATCTGGACATCAATGCCCTGGAAGCTCACTATCTGGCGGGCGGCAACGTCGATCGGGTGGTGAAAGCTCTGATCTCGGCGGACAAGGCGGGTATAGATCTCACCTTCCAGCGTGCCGCAGCGATCGATCTAGCCGGCCGCGACGTGCTCGAAGCGGTACAAGTCTCGGTAAACCCCAAGGTGATCCAAACGCCCAAGGTGGCGGCGATGGCCAAAGACGGGATTCAGCTGATAGCCATCGCTCGGGTTACCGTGCGAGCCAACATTCACCGTCTGGTGGGCGGAGCCGGCGAGGAAACGATCTTGGCCCGGGTAGGGGAGGGGATCGTCTCTACCATCGGTTCCTCGGAGTCTCACAAAGCAGTGCTGGAAAACCCTGACCGAATATCCAAGACCGTACTAGAGAAGGGCCTGGATAGCGGTACGGCATATGAGATTCTTTCGATCGACATCGCCGACGTAGATGTGGGAAAGAACATCGGGGCCGAACTTCAGACCGACCAAGCGGAAGCGGATAAGAGAATCGCCCAGGCCAAGGCCGAAGAGCGGCGGGCGATGGCCGTAGCTTTGGAGCAGGAGATGAGGGCGCGTACCCAGGAGATGCGAGCCAAGGTCGTGGAGGCTGAAGCCCAAGTGCCTCTGGCGATCGCCGAAGCGTTCCGCAACGGTAGGCTGGGCGTGATGGATTACGTGCGGTATCGGAACGTGGAAGCCGACACCGAGATGCGGCGCAGCCTTGCGCGGGGCGACGAAGCGAGAGAGGAACAGTAGTGGACCTAGACAGCCTGATTCAACTGATAGTTCTCCTAGGCGCGGGCCTGGCCTGGCTCTTTGGCGGGACCCGTAGGCAGCGGGAAGACCGATTGCCGCCAGACGTGCGGCCGCGTGCCAGAACGGGGCCGCGCGGTACACCGCGGCGGCCGAGACCAAAAGCGGGGCCTACCACGACCGGGCGTTTTGAAGCTCGAGCCCAAGCTCGCCGGCGCCCGGAGCCCGCTGCACCGCGGAGAGAAGCAACGCTGGAGGATCTGTACCGAATTCTAAGCGGGCAGCCGGTGGGAGGACCCGTGCTACAGGAGCCGACTCCGGCGGAAGTCGAGCCCTCGGCTAGCGAGGCGGAAGCGCTGGAGTCGATCCCCGGGGTCGAGGCTCGCTCCTTGGAAAGCGTGGAGCCGGTCGCGAAGGCCCCACGGCCTCGGATCGAGCCAGTAGAGGAGCGTTCCTTGGAAACTTTGGAACCCGCGGGAACCCAGAGCCACCAGCGCTTCCACGAACTTTACCTCGAATCACCGCAGCCCCCGCGCAGACGGGCCCCGAGGCTGCGGCTCGCATTGGGGCCCTCTAGCGCCCGTGAAGGAATCTTGTGGCGAGAAGTGTTGGGCCCACCCAAGGGACTCAGATGATCGATTCTCCGTACCTGACGCGGGAACACAACCAGCTCAGAGAGGTCGTTCGAGATTTCGCCGAGCGGGAGATCAAGCCGGTAGCCCGGGAGTACGACGTCGAAGCCGCCTTTCCCTGGAAGACGGTCAGGCGCATGGCGGAGCTCGGGTTTCTCGGAGCCCCCTGGCCGGAGGAGCTCGGGGGAGCGGGGATGGACTACCTCTCCTACATCATCCTTATAGAGGAACTGGCCCGGGTCGATGCCTCCCATGCGATCACCGTATCGGCCCACACCACCCTCGGTACCTCGCCCATCGTCGAATTCGGGACCGAGGAGCAGAAGCGGCGCTTCGTCCCCCTGCTGGCATTGGGTAAGGTACTCGGCGGGTTCGGACTTACCGAGCCCGGCGCGGGCTCGGACGCGGGAGCGACCCGCACCACCGCGGAAGATCGCGGCGATCACTACGTCATCAACGGCTCCAAGGTGTTCATCACCCACGGCGGGGTGGGAGAGATTTTCGTCATAACCGCCCGCACCGATCCCGACGGCGAGTCCCGAGGGCGGGGGATCACCTCCTTCATCGTCACCAAGGACACCTGCGATCTTAAGATTGCGGAGGAACTGGGAATCGGCCATAGCGCTGAGCTACCCAAGACGCCGGGGTTTAGGGCCGGAAAGAAAGAGGACAAGCTCGGCTGGCGCGCGTCCGATACCAGAGCGCTTTATTTGGAGAACGCAATCGTGCCCAGGGAAAACGTCTTGGGAGAGATAGGGCAGGGCTACGTCAACTTCCTCAAGACGCTGGACTCAGGGCGGATCGGGATCGCCGCACTGGCTTTGGGAATCGCCCAAGGGGCCCTCGAGGAGTGCCTCGCTTACACCTGCCAAAGGCGGCAGTTCGGTCGCCCTATAGCCTCCTTCCAAGGAGTGCATTTTGCGCTGGCCGACATGGCCACCGAGATCGAGGCGGGCCGCCACCTGGTTTACCACGCAGCGTGGCTGAAACAGACTGGGAGACCGTTCAAAAAGGAAGCGGCTATGGCCAAGCTCTTCACATCCGAGCTCGCCATGCGGGCCGCCATCAAGGCTGTTCAGCTGCACGGTGGGTACGGATACACGACTGACTATCCGGTCGAGCGTATGATGCGCGATGCCAAGATTTGCGAGATCGGAGAAGGTACCAGCGAGATTCAACGTTTGGTGATAGCGAGGGAGCTGTTAGGGGAGGAGATCGTTCAGACTTCGTAGCATAACCCTCTGTAAAATAATATATTAGCTTATGCGATCTAAAGCTACATGTCACCTCTTTTCTGCGCTATAGGAGCCGCCGATTCAATTGAAACGCGAGATCTTGATTTCAGCAACCAAGAGGGAGACCCGGGTTGCCATTTTGGAAGATGACCGGCTGGTGGAGCTTTTGGTCGACCGGCCGGATATAAGGCGAACAGTCGGTAACATCTATCGGGGCAAGGTGGAGGCGGTCTTGCCGGGCTTGCAGGCTGCTTTTGTGGATCTAGGGCTCGGCAAGAGCGCCTTTTTGCATGCTAGCGACTTGGTGGAGCCCGAGGAGGAGGAGCTTGAGGAGGATGAACCGGAGCGCCGGCGGACGTCCAAGAAGGCTCCCAACATTCAGGATCTGGTCAAGCGGGGCGACACCTTGTTGGTGCAGGTGATCAAGGAGCCGATCGGGACCAAGGGACCCCGGGTTACTACCCAGATCTCTCTGGCCGGTCGCTATTTGGTTTACCTGCCCTTTGGCTCCAAGCTAGGCGTCAGTCGCAAGATCGAGTCCCGCCAGGAGCGTCAGAGGCTGCGAGAGATCGTGAGCCGCTTCCTGCCGCAGGGGGTGGGCGGGGTGATCGTCCGGACAGTGGCGGAGGAGGTGAGCGAGGAGGCCCTGAAGCGGGAGCTCAAGTCGCTCATAGGACTGTGGAAGAAGATCAAGCGGAAGGCCGCTTTTGTCCGGCCGCCGGCGCTGGTGCAGAGGGAGGCATCCCTTACCAGTGGTATCATCCGGGATCTCTTTAGCGACCAGGTCGATCATCTGTGGGTCGATTCCAAGGAGGTCTACGAAGAGATCCGGCAGTACCTCAAGCAGCTAGATCCTGATCTTCTGGATCGGGTGACCATGTATCAGGACCCGGTTCCGCTGTTCGACAAGTTCGACATCGAGAGCGAGATCCGCGACCTGTTCAAACAGCGGGTGCAGCTTGCCACCGGTGGTTATTTGGTGATCGAACCCACCGAAGCTTTGGTGTCGATCGACGTGAACACCGGGCGGTACACCGGCAGCGCCAAGGATCCGGAGAAGACGATTCTGCGCACCAATCTGGAGGCGGCGCGGGAGATAGCCCGGCAGTTGCGCCTCAGGGACATCGGGGGGATCATCGTAATCGATTTCATCGACATGGAGTCTCGGGCGAACCGGGAACGAGTTTTGCAAGAACTGCGTACCCATCTGGCGCGAGATCGCGCCCGCACCAAGGCGTTTGCGGTTTCCGAGCTGGGCTTGATCGAGATGACCCGCCAGAGGGTGCGAGAGTCGCTGTGGGCGCTGATGACCACGGTCTGTCCGGCGTGTGAGGGGACGGGGCGGGTGTTCCGGCCGGAGGTGGTAGTGCGCCGGATCGAGCGTTCCTTGAGGAGGGTGGCTCTGGAGCGCAAGGAGAAACAGCTGACGGTGAGGGTGCATCCGGAGGTTGCCTTGTATCTACTGGAGCAGGAACCGGGATTCTTGGAAGAGGTGGAGGCTGCAACAGCGGTGGATTTGGAGCTGAGAGACGATCCGATGTTGCGGGTGGACGAGTTCCGCTTCGTGGCGCAGCCGGCGGGGAGGGATGTGACGCAGAAGTACGCCGTGGCGTGAGAGTCTCCCTTTTGAGAGCTTGGGCGGGTACAGCGCGAGAGTAGTCTCCCAGCTCCCGCGCCCGGGGTATCGGGTCCGCATCGGGCGCTACTGAGTTCTAGCCGCATTCGGCCCGGTTGACGTAGCGCCTGGGCCCCGCTAGCATTCTCGCGCCATGAGTTACGCGATCTTTCGTGCCGCAGGAAAACAGTTCCGGGCTGAGAAAGGCTCGGTGCTTAGGATTCCCAGCATTCCCGGCGATCCCGGATCGAAGGTCACCTTCGAGGAAGTCCTTTTGTGGTCCGACGGCGAGAGGGTCAAGGCGGGTCGGCCGGTGATCGAAGGAGCCCGGGTGACGGCGGAGATCTTGAGGCACGGCAGGGATCGCAAGATCGTGGTCTTCAAGTTCAAGCGCCGGAAGAACTATCGCCGCAAGGCGGGGCACCGGCAGGGTTTCACCGAGATCAAGATTACCGATGTGAAGGCCTGACGATGGCTCACAAGAAGGGTGTCGGTTCTAGCCGAAATGGTCGTGACTCCCGGCCCAAGTATTTGGGAGTCAAACGGTTTGGAGGTCAGCTGGTAAGGGCGGGGAACATCTTGGTTCGCCAGCGAGGAACCAAGTTTCACCCGGGCAAGAACGTGGGACGGGGTGGTGACGACACGCTCTTTGCCCTCGCCGACGGGGTGGTTAAGTTCGAGTACAAGAGCAAGGGGCGGCTCATGGTGAGTGTCTATCCCACAGCCGCCCCCGCTCAGTAAGGTCCTCTAAAGACCGCCTCCCGTCCTGAGTGCGGGGCCCAGTGTGGGCCCTGGGCAAAACTGGGAACCAGTCATTGTCGGTGGCTGGTAGCCAGCTCGAAGGTAAGCGGCTGCCCCACGATCTCGATCTTGACCAGCCTGCGCGGCGCTTCTCGAGTCACGTAAAAGACAAAGGGCTGCGGCGTCCCGCTCACCTCTACTCGGTATACCGAAAAATTCCCTGCCGGGACCGTGACATCGGTTACACCTGCCACCCTCACCGTCAGGGTCCGGGTGCGCTCTTCGGCCGGTTCGAAGACCGGAATCGAGAAACTGGCTCCTTCGGCCAGAGGGAGGGCCGCTACCAGGGGCTGAATTGCGCTGGCGTCCAGTGTCCCCTCCGCCACGGTGGTGTCTACCTCCACCACCCGCGGCGCTCCGGCTCGGGGATCCGGCGCTTGGGCCCGTCCCTGCACCCGGCCCTGTCGATACGTAACCTTGGTCTCGAGAGCCTGGCCAGCAACCTGCCCCGTAGTTTCGACCCTGAGCACCGCCAGCGATGCGGGATCGAGTCGCAGCGTGGTCTTTTGGCGCAATCCCGCGGCCGCTATCACGGTCTCCTCGGTATAAACCAAGCTGTCAGGGAAGCGGGAGAGTTGGGCGGTCATGTAGCCGAATGGGTTGCCCTGTACCAGTACGTGGAAGGAATCCCGGCCGGAAACCAGCTGCGAGGGATCGAAGGCCACGCTCGCCGGTTTCGGCTTGAGATCCTCGGCTGTAAGAGTTCTACCCTCGGGATCCACGATGCGCACGGGAGCGATTTTCAGGATCTTGTCGTATATAGCCTCCCCGTCGCCCACCACCACGATCACCGCCGAGTCGGGTCTCATCAAGCGTCGCGCCGCGTTACGGATATCTTCGGCGCTCACCGCCGCCAGCCGCTCCCGGTAGGTTCGTAAGTAATCGTCGCCCAAACCCAGCAGCTTCACCGTGGTTACCTGGGAGGCGATCTGTTGCGGCGTTTCGATGGACCGAGGGAACGACCCGATGAGGTAACCCTTGGCGGCGGCGAGCTCGCTGTCGGGCACCACTTCGGTTCGGAAGCGCCTCAATTGGGCTAAGAGCTCCACCAGCGCGCTGTCGGTAACTGGGTTTCTCACCTCAGCATTGGCCGCAAAGAATCCGGTGCTCAGACGCCGGGTCACGCTGGAATAGGCACCGTAGGTCCAGCCTTTCTGCTCCCTAAGGATCTGGAACAGCCGGGCATCAGCCCCTCCACCGAGAATTCGGTTCCCAACGGTGATCGCATAATAGATCGGATCACGAGGACCCATCGCCAAGTTGCCCACCAAGATGTTGGATTGAGCCGAACCTGGCCGGTGTACCAGCAGGATTTCCGTGGGCCGCGGGGCGGGCGGGTCGGGATCGGGGCTTGCGGCTGGAGGAGATCCGGTCCACCTACCCAAGTGGCGCTCCAGCATATCCCTGGCGCCCGAGAGGGTCATATCGCCGGCTACGACCAGATAAGCTCCTCCCGGCCTGAGCCGCGAGCCTGCGAACTGGACCACGTCCTCGCGGCTCAATGCCGTAATAGAGGTCTCGGTCACGGATCTGCCGTAAGGGTGAGCGCCGTAGAGCTCGCGGGCGAAAAACCTCGTGACCAGGGCACCCGGGTTCGACTTCTCCAACTGCAACTGCGACTGAAACCGCTTGACCGCCAAATCGAACTCGCTCTGGGGGAAGGTGGCGTTGAGCAATACGTCGGCCAGCAGTTCTAGCGCGAGTTGGATATGGTCGGTGAGCACGGTGCTGGACACGGTGAACCAGTCAGCTCCGGCCGACGCGCTGAGCGATCCCCCCACACCTTCTATGGCGGCAGCAATTTGATCGGCCGTGCGGCTGGGCGTCCCCTTGGTGAGAAGCTCCGCGGTCAACTCCGCCAGTCCTTCTTTGCCGGGAGGGTCGTAGCGCGACCCCGCGGGAAAGGCCAAGGACAGACTGACGATCGGCAGCTCGTGGTTCTCTACCAAGATGAGCTGCACCCCGTTGGAAAGGCGCGTCTGTTGGAACGGGGGAAACTGCATGGGGCGCAGCGCTGCCGCCGGGGGCGGCGTAGGTGGAAACTGGGCTCTAGCCGGCCGCGGCTCCGAGAAAGCGGCTCCCAACAGTCCTGCGCCCGCGCAGGCCGCGGCCACCGAAAGGCGAGTATCGCGGATCATTGGTTCGCTCCCGCTTTAGGAACTACTGTGATGGTCAAGCTGTGCTCCGGCACCAAATAGGCACGGGCCACTCTCTGGATATCGCTCCCGGTGACCGCCAAATACCGGTTAAGCTCGGTGTGTATTTCGTCCAAGCTCGAGTGGTAGTGGGCATAGTGCTGCAACTGCTGGGATACGCTCATGGTAGTCTGTAAGCCGAAGATAATACCCGCCCGGTGGTCGTTGCGGGCCTTGGTGACCTCCTCCTCCGAGACTCCATGATCCCGCACTCGGGCTATTTCGGCCAGCAGTTGCCGCTCCAGCGCTTCGGCCGACACGCCCTGATTGGCTATGGCAAAAACCATGATTACACCCGGTCCGCGGCGTGACTGGAACTGCGAGCCCGCACCCAAAGCCAACTTGGATTCTCTGACCAGGCTTCGGTGCAGGCGGGAACTTTCTCCGGCACCTAGAATGGTGCTCAAATGCTGGAGCGCCGGCGTGTCGCTGTGATCGTGGGGAGGCACGCGGTACGCGATGATGACAGCCGGGAGATTGGCGTGCTGGTCCTCCCAGGTCTTGCGCATCGAACCTGCGTCGAACCGGTAGCGGCATTCCACCGGCGGCGGATCCTTGCCTCTGGGAATGTCCCCGAAGTACTGCTCGATCAGCTGCTTCGCCTCCGCGGGATCGAAATCACCGACCACCGTGAGGGTGGCGTTGTTGGGAGCGTAGTAAAGGTCGAAAAAGGCTTGCACATCCTCCACCCGGGCGGCGTCCAGATCCGCCATGGAGCCGATCACGCTGTGCGCGTAAGCGAAGCAGTCGGTCGAGTCGTAGAGCATGGCGATCCCCTCGACCAGTGCCGGAACGTAGGGCTGATTATCAACCCTGAGCCGGCGCTCCTCCTTTACCGCCTGCCGCTGGTTCTCGAAGTTCTCGGCAGTGACGGAGAGAGACCGCATGCGGTCAGCTTCTAGCCACAAGCCGAGGTTCAGCCGGTTGGCGGGCAAGGTCTCGAAATATGCGGTGCGATCCTCGTCCGTGGTGCCGTTCAGCGTGCCGCCCGCCCGCTCGATGAGCTGGAAGTGTTCTCCCTTTTTCACGTGGGCCGAGCCCTGGAACATCATGTGCTCGAAAAGATGGGCGAAACCGGAGCGACCCACTCTCTCGTTGCGACTGCCCACGTTGTACCAGACGTTGACCGTCACGATCGGGGTCGAGTGATCTTCCGCCAGGATCACTTTCAAGCCGTTGGACAGAGTGTACTGCTCGTACGCTATCCGCTGCTGTAGCGCCAATACCGGCGTCTGTAACGGACCTACCAGCGCCACTGCAACCAAGGGTACCTTCGCGTGCGGGAGATTCATTTTGAAACCGCCTCCTCGGAGGGGATACTGAGAGCGCGGCTTACGGCAAGCCATGAGCTAGTATGGTGTGCGTCAGGCGCTCTTGTCAACAGCGAAACCACCACCAAGATCGCGAGATTACCAGCGAGACCCACTAAGCCTTCGTGAATGCCGAAGGGTCGTAAATCCGGAAAGACCACCAACAAACCGGTGATCAAAGTACCGATCACCAGTCCGCTCACCACGCCCACCGCCGTGGCTCGCCGCCAAAGAAACGCGGCGTAAACCGCGGGCGCCAGCTGGACGATCGCCCCGTAGGCCACTAGCAGCAAACCGACCAGAGATCTTCCGCTCGTCAGTGCTATCAGAAACCCGACCACTCCGGTGGCCAGCGCCAGGCGGCGTATTAAAGTGCGCCGCTCTTCGTCTGCCACCGCCTTCTGCGCCAGGGGCCGATAAACATCTTCTATCGCCATCGAAGCGGCGCCGTGGACTAAAGCGTCTCCGGTGGACATCGAGGCCGCCAGAGCTCCTGCGCAGAACAGGCCCACGACCAGTTCCGGAAGCCCGCTCGACAGCACTATGTGGGGCATCACCGCGTCGGCCTGCGCCGGAGGGTTAGGATAGAGAACCCCTGCGAACCCGATAACGAACAGCGGCACCAAAAAGACTTGGAAAGACGGAAACAGAAAGATCGTTCTGCGGATCGTGGCCTCGTCTTTTGCCGCGAAAGCTTTCATGAAAAGGTGAGGCCACATCATGAATCCCAACGCCGACACTAGAATGGCCGAGCTGTAGGCTGTTGGTTCCCAGGGCCCCCCGTCGGGACCGAGACCCGGCGCGGTAAGAAGCTCCGGTCTCAGCTCGGCGATCTGCTCGAACATCGAGCCGATCCCACCGTACAGGCGGTAGGGCAGATAAAGTCCCAGAGTCCAAGCGATGGTTATCATGAACAGGCCCTGGAAAACGTTGGTCCATCCTACGCCCATCACTCCCGAGTGCCAGACGTACACCAAAACCACGGCGTAAGCCGCAGCGGCGCCGAGCCATTGCGGTACGTGGCCGCCGGTTACCTGCTCGATAACGATGCCGGCTCCCTTAATCTGGAGAGCTATATAGGGCAGGCTAGCTATCACGCTCACGCTTCCGGCCGCTATCGCCACCCAGCGGCTCTGGAACCGGTGGGCGAGCATGGAGGCTTGGGTCACGTATCCGTGCACCCGGCCCACTCGCGCTGCCCAAGGGCCCAGGGCGAGAAAGGGCGCCATCCCCAACACGCCGTACGAAAGGATGTAATACGCTGCGCCTCCCCGGCTGTAGGCCCAACCGGGACCGCCTAGAAAGGCAAAAGCAGAAAAGATGGTGGCTCCGGTCACGAAGTACATAAGTACCGTGCCGAACCCGCGATCCCCTGCTACGTATCCGGCAACCGAACGCGAGGAACGTCTGGCCGGGATAATCCCTACCGCCAGATTGGCCAGCAGCCAGGTCACCACCACCGCTGCCACTATCCGCCAATCGGTCATCGCCGATTCTCTACCAGATATACCAGATAGAAGACGATCCCGGCGCCGATCACCCACCCCACGACCCAGGCAAAAGAGAAGGGCAAGCCCAGTATCATGGGGCGGATGGTGTTGAAGGGACGGACCCCGGGGAACGTCACAGCGATGGCCATGAGGGCGAAGTACAAGGCGGCAAGGATCCGCACTGCGCTACGCATCGCTCAGCGCGTTCTTTCCCTGAAACGCTCCAAGAGGCGCCTTGCGATCGGTCCTGGCCTGCCGTCGCCGACCGTTTGGTCGTCCAGGCGTACTACCGGCAGTATCTCTACCGTGGTTCCCACTATGAAGATCTCTCTGGCTTCAGGGAGCTGGTGGTAGTGCACCGGCATCTCCCTACCTGATATCCCTTCGGCGCGGCAAATCTCCAGTACCACTTCCCGGGTGATGGAGGGGAGGATGTAGTTGTTCTTGGGAGCAGTACGCACCTCGCCGTCCATTACGAAGAAAACGCTGGTATGACTTCCTTCCAGCACTACGCCATCTCGCACCAGCAGCGCTTCCTGTGCCCCTAGCCGGCGGGCGCGCTGGTTGGCTAGACAATTGGCCAAGAGCTGAATTGACTTGATGTCGCAGCGAGCCCACCTGGTGTCGGGAACGGTGATGGCGGCGATTCCGATGGTAGGATCGCCTTTGGGAATGAAACGGCCGGCTTGGGCGTAAACCGTGGGCGGCACGGCCGGCTCCGGAAAGAAGTGGGTTCGCGGCGCTGCTCCCCTAGTGACCTGGAGGTAAACCGTTGCGTCGCCCTGGGACAACGCATTCCTCTCTATGAGTTCGCGGCACACCTCCGCCAGCGTGCCCGAATCCACACCACCGATCTCCAGCTCCTCCAAGCCGTAGCGCAATCGGGCCAGGTGAGGTTCTAAGGCGAAAAGTCTACCCTCGTACGATCGAACCACCTCGTAAACTCCGTCCCCGAAGAGAAATCCCCGGTCGTCGGGCGAAAGCCGCACCTCCTCCTTGTGGAGGAATCGGCCGTTGAAATAGACGATCTGGTTCATAGTTCAGCTCGACGTCACTCCTCCGATTCGCTCAGCGATTGCAACACCATCCTCGCTTCCTCCACGCGCTCCCTCGCGACCAAGAGGCTAGTTCCTGGGGGTAGCGGACCTACACCTATCCCTTCCGCCGATCGAATGACGAAGGGAATACCAGCCTCCTGCAACAGGCCCGCTGCTATCTCGGCGTCGAGTCGGGTTCTGAAGGTAGCCACCACTACCGGGTCTCCGGACATCCTTTTTGCCTCTGGCATTTTTACTTCCGGCCGAACTTCATCCAGCCCACCAGATTACCACGGCGGTAACAACTAGAATCGACGCGAAATTCAGCGCCAGCCCTGCACGAGCCATGTCTCCCGGAGCTACGGCGCCGGAGCCGAACACCACGGCATTGGGAGGAGTCGCCACCGGCAGCATAAATGCCATCGACGACCCCAAAGCGCCGGCTGCCATGAGGAGCAGAGCGGGCACCCCCAGACCTCCAGCCGCCCCGGCTAGGAGGGGCATCCCCAGCGCTGCGGTCGCGGTGTTGCTGGTGAGCTCGGTGAGAAATACGAACAACGCCGTGCACGACAGCGCTATGAGCACCGGTGAAGCGCCTCTCAAGCCCTGAAGCCTCGCTCCGATCCATTGCGTCAAGCCGCTCGCCTCGAACGCCCCCGCCAAGGCGAGACCGCCTCCGAACAACAAGAGGATTCCCCAGGGCACTTTCCTGGCAGTGTCCCAATCCAATGCGACCCGGTATCGAGAGCGGGGTAGGGGAACCACGAACAAAAGCAAAGCCGCCGCTATGGCGATCGCCGGGTCCGAGATCCCCGGCAGAAGATCGCTCAAGCCGAAAATCCTGACCGCGCCCACAACCTTGGGCTCGCGGAAGATCCAGGCCGCAGCAGTCCCCACGAAGACCCCGATCACGAACCGCTCACCCGATTGCATCCGCCCGAGGGACGCCACCTCTCGCTTGATGTGCTCCTCGAGGCCGGCCACGGAGCCCTCTACGCCGAACATTCTTGTCAGAACCATCCAACAAATCAAACACATGAGTATCGCCACCGGTAATCCTAGTGCCATCCAAGAGCCGAAGCTCACTTCTTCTCCCAACAGCTCCCTAGCGCTGGCGGCGAAGATGGCGTTTGGCGGAGTACCGATCAACGTCGCCACTCCCCCGATCGAAGATCCGTAGGCCACGGCCAGCATCAAAGCGGTGGGAAAGCCTCCTGAGCGCGCCTCCTTGCCGGCGCTGACTGCCAGAGCGATCGGCAGCATCATCAGCGCGGTGGCGGTGTTGGAGATCCACATGCTCACGGCGGCGGAGGCTAGCAGAAACGCCAGGACCACTCGCTTCGCCTCGACTCCGACCGTGCTCACTGCCACTAGGGCGACCCGCCGGTGCAACTCCCAGCGCTCCAGGGTAGCAGCCAGTAAGAATCCGCCGAGAAACAGGAATATGACCGGATCCGCGTAGGATACAGTTACCTGTCCCAAGGATCGCACACCGAGCAGGGGAAGGAAAACGATGGGTAAGAGGGCGGTGGCCTCCAAGGCGATTACTCCGGTGAGCCACCACAGCGCCATCCAAGCAGCCAGTCCCGCCACGCGCCAGGCGGACTCCTCCATTCCCGCGGGCGGGGGTGCCAGCAGCACCCCGGCCAGGCAAGCGGGGCCCGCCATCAGCAAGCTGCTCCGCCTCACTTCGGGGGAAACAGTTCCATGGGGGTGATCCGGGTCGCCTTCTCCTTCAGCGATTCAGGAAGAGGCAGCGAGAGGAACTCTTGCAAGTTTTCTCCCATCCCGCTCACTCCGGGGCTGGGCCAGTCGGTACCCCACAGCAGCCGCCCCTCCAGCTCCGCCAGTCGCGGAAAATATTCCAGCAGGCGCCTGGGCGGAATCCCCGAGAGCTCCAGGTATACGTTCGGATGGCGTCGCAGGATGAAGAACGCCTCATCGCACCACAGCGGCCGGCCGCCGTGAGCCATCAAGATTACCAGATCGGGGAAGTCGATCGCTACGTCGTCCAGCTCCATTGGCCGGCCGTACTTGCACCTGGCCCCGGGAAACACCGAGGTGCCGGTATGTACCATGACCGGCAATCCCCGCTCCTCGCAGCGGCGATAGATCCGGGCCAGAGCCTCCAATCCCATGGTGTATGCGTTCGCCGGGTAGAGCTGATGGGGTGGATGGATCTTGATGCAGCGGATACCCAAATCCAGTAGCTCTTCCACCTGTCCCTCGGGATCGCGAGCGAACCGAGGGTGAACCCCGCCGAAGGGCAGCAGTCTATCGGGAGCCGCCTCAGCATAGCGGGCGGCGAATTCGTTGGTCTCGTCGGTGAAGCCCATTACGTCAGGGCTGGGATAGTTGATCAAGCCCGCCCGTGCGATGTCGTCTCGGTCCATTATCTCCAGCAGAGCGCGGGGATCGTCCATGAGGGCTAGCAGTCGCTCCCACTGCTCCTGCTTGCCTCTGCGCATCACCTCGGCTACCGCCGGCTTGAGCTGGCGCCAGGGCTGGATGTGGATGTGGATGTCGGTAACGCCCGGTCGCGAGGGAGAAATCATCGTCCTTTGAACACCGGTGCGCGTTTCTCCAGAAAGGCCCGAACTCCCTCCTCTTTGTCCTCGGAAGAAAACGCCAAACCGAACAGGGTGGTCTCGTGACGCAGGCCCTCGTCGAGGGAGGTGCGCACGCTCGCCCTCACCGCCCACTTGATGAGCTCCAGCGCCACCGGGCTCTTGCTGGCGATCTTTTCAGCCAGCGCCCGCACCCGCGACATGAGCTCGGCCGCGGGCACGACCTGGTCCACCAGGCCAATGCGCAACGCTTCCGCTGCGTCGATGGGATCGCCGGTGTAGAGCAACTTGAAGGCGTTCCCCAGCCCCACCAGGCGAGGCAGGCGCTGGGTACCACCTCCGCCCGGTATGATCCCCAAGTTGATCTCCGGCTGGCCTAACTTGGCCGTGTCGGCGGCGATCCTGATGTCGCAGGCCATGGCGAGCTCGCAACCGCCCCCCAAGCAATACCCGTTGATCGCGGCGATGATCGGCTTGGGAAAAGACTCCACTGCGGCATAGACCGGAGAGGCCAGCATGGCCCTGAACTGGTCCACCGCAGTACGTCCGGCAAACTCGCCGATATCGGCCCCCGCTATGAATGCTTTGTCTCCCGCTCCCGTGAGCACCACCACGCGCACGGCCGAGTCGCTCTTCATCTGGTCCAGATAGGCGAGCAATTCCGCGCGAGTCTCTGCGTTCAACGCATTGAGCTTCTCAGGACGGTTCACCGTGAGCACGGCTACGCCGCCACTTACCTCCTTCAGGACGTTCTTTCCTTCGGCCATTGGTAGAATCCTTTCCCCGTTTTCTTCCCCAACTCGCCGGCGCGCACTTTCGCCCGCAGTATCTCCGGCGGCCGGTAATGAGGTTCTCCCAATTTGGCGAATAGATACTCGGCTATCGCCAATCGCACGTCCAGCCCCACCAGGTCGCTCACCTCGAGGGGCCCCATCGGGTGGCCATAACCTAACTGCATCGCCTTGTCGATGTCTTCAGCGCTGGCTACACCCTGCTCCAGCATGCGCATCGCCTCGAGGCCCAGTACTACACCCAACCGCGAGGACGCGAAGCCGGGACTGTCTCGGACCACTATCGGCTCCTTTCCCATCCGCATCGCGACCTTGCGCACCAGCTCCACTACACCGGGGTCTGCGCCATCGTGCTGCACGATCTCCACCAACTTCATCAGATGCGCTGGGTTGAAAAAGTGCATCCCCACCACTCGCTCGGGCCTCTGAGTGGCGGCGGCGATCTCGCCCACCGAGAGCGAAGAGGTGTTGGTGGCGAGTACCGCCGAGGCCGGAGCCAGCCGATCGAGCTCGGCGAACAGCAGCCGCTTGGCTTCCAGATCCTCCACTATCGCCTCGATCACCAAATCCGCCGAATCCACTGCCTCCCGCAGCGACTCGCAGAGAGCGATCCGAGATAGGGCCTCGGCTTTGTCCTCAGCCGCCATCTTGCCCCGCTTTACCCCTCCTTCCAGGTTGTCCTCGATGAGCCGGATGGCTCCCTCCAAAGCCTCCTTGCGCGAGTCGGTAAGGAAAGTGTCGAAACCCGTCATCGCCGCAACTTGGGCGATCCCGTGACCCATGGTTCCGGCTCCCACTACGGCTACCCGCTTCACCCCAGTACCTCCAGCGCCAGGTCAGGACGGTTAGTACAGATTCCGCTTACACCCCAGGAAACGAGAAATCTCATGCGCTCCGGATCGTCCACCGTCCAGGCGTAGACCGAGATCCCGTTTCGGATGGCGAGTTCCAACAGCTCGGAATCGATCATGCTTTCTTCCTGCCACAGATCCGCGGCCAGGGCATCGAGTACCTGACGGAGAGGATCGACCGGGTAGGAGACCGACAAGACCCCGCACCTGAGCCCCGGCTTCTGGGAACGCAGTCGGCGAACGATCCGGTGGTCGAAAGCGTGGACCCGGTAGTTCTCCGGTGCCGGTCCTGCCTCCAGTGCGGCCAAGAGAACGTGGTCGAGGCACGAAGGCAGACTCTTCACCTCCACGAAAACCAGAGTCCCTTTCCCGATCGCTTCCAAGGCTTCTTCCAGAGCGGGTATCGGCTCTCCGTTGGCCAGCCGATGTCGGCGGACGCTGCTCCACTGAAGCGATCCGATCTCGCTGCCCGCCAAGATCCTGTCGTGGATCACCGCCAGCTTGCCGTCGGCGGTGGCGTGCACGTCCAGCTCGACTCCTTGGGCCCCCAACGCCACGGCCTCGCGAAACGCGGCTAGGGAGTTTTCCGGCTCGTGCGCCGACGCTCCCCGGTGGGCGATCACTATGGGGCGCATCCGGTCAACCCGTCAACTCGGGCTGCATCCGGTCACACGGTCAACTGCCGCGAAACGCCGGAGACCGCTTTTCCAAGAAGGCCAGGAGTCCTTCCCTCGCATCGGCGCTCTTAAAGCAGCGAAGCTGGTTTTCCAGCTCCAGGTCCAGCATCTCGTCCAAAGAAGAGTGGGCGCTGCGATAGACCGCCTCTTTGGCCAGCGCCAAGGCGATCGGAGGCTTGGCGGCCAAAAGCTCCGCTACTCTGCGGGTCTCTTCTTCCAACCGGTCGTGGGGCACTACCATGTTGAACAGGCCCAGCCGAAGAGCCTCCTCCGCGCCGACCATCTCCCCGGTGAAGATCAGCTCCAGGGCTTTAGACGGTCCCACCAGTCGGGGCAAAAAATAGGTTCCGCCCCAGTCGGGATGCAGTCCGATGCGGTTGAACGTCTGACCTATGGAAGCTCGGTCGGAAGCGATTCTGATGTCGCAAGCCAGAGCCAAGTTGGCTCCTCCCCCGGCCGCCGGCCCGTTCACGCTGGAGATTACCGGTTTGGGAGCTCTGCGGATCGCGGTCACCACCGCTCGCCCCGCCTCCACCAGCGCCTTGGCGTTTTCCCAGTCTCCCGTCTCCACCAGCGTGCGCATGTAACCGATATCGGCGCCGGCGCAGAAAGCCCGCCCCGCGCCCGTGATCACCAGCACCCGTACGGCACCGTCTTCCGAGAGCCGAGTCACCGCCTCGGCAATCTCCTCGCGCATGCGGCCGGCAAAGGCGTTTAGCTTCTGCGGCCGGTTCAACGTGATCTGGCCGATCGCCCCATCGACCGCCACCAGCAGATTCTCGAACTGGCTCACACCCGCTCCACCACCATGGCGATGCCCTGACCTACGCCGATGCACATCGTAGCCAGACCGTAGCGCCCGCCCGTGCGCCTGAGACCATGGATCAACGTGGTGAGAATCTTGGCCCCGCTAGCTCCCAAGGGATGCCCCAACGCAATAGCGCCGCCGTATATGTTGGTCTTGGCAGGGTCGAGCTCCAGCTCCCTGATGCAGGCTATCGCCTGTGCGGCGAACGCTTCATTCAGCTCTATGAGATCGAGATCGGCGACGCTGAGGCCAGCGCGCGCCAGCACCTTGCGGGTAGCCGGTATGGGACCCAACCCCATGCACGACGGATTTACCCCAGCAACCGCGGTGGCAACGATCCGGGCCAGAGGCACAGCTCCTCGGGGCAGCGAGCGACAGGTGTCGGAGAGCACCAGCAGCGCTGCGGCTCCGTCGTTGATTCCGCTCGAGTTTCCTGCGGTAACCGTACCGCCTTCGGAAAATGCCGGAGGGAGGCGGCCCAGCGACTCCAGCGTCACCTCGGGTCTTGGATGCTCGTCCCGAGTAACCAGATGGCGTTCTTCTTTGGAGCCGCGCTTTAGCACCACTTCCACCGGCACGATCTCGTCCTCGAAAACACAGCCCTCGATTGCCGCCGCAGCCCGCCGCTGGCTCTCCCGGGCGAACTCGTCCTGCTCCCGCCGCGTGATCCCGTAGCGGCGAGCCACTACCTCGGCGGTCTCGCCCAACGAGATAGTCCACTCTTTGGGGAATTTGGGATTGACGAACCGCCAGCCTACGGTGGTGTCGGCGATCTCCGGAGGGCGCCGGTCCCACGCCGTTCCCCGTTTCAGCATCACGTAGGGCGCCCGGGTCATGCTCTCCACGCCTCCGGCTACGAAAGCCTCGCCTTCCCCCGCCTTGATAGCCTGGGCAGCGCTGGCTACCGCTTGAAGTCCGGAGCCGCAGAGGCGGTTTACGGTTTGTCCCGGCACCTCCACGGGAAATCCCGCGAGCAGGGCCGCCATTCGCGCCACGTTCCGATTGTCTTCTCCCGCCTGGTTGGCGCAGCCCAAGATCACATCGTCCAGCCGCGAAGGGTCGAAGCCCACCCGTTCTACCGCGGCCTTTAGCGCCACTGCCGCCAGATCGTCCGGCCGGACCTCCGCCAGAGCCCCGCCGTGGCGGCCTACCGGGGTACGAACCGCGGAGTAGATCAGCGCCTCACCCATGGCGTGCATCGGCAGCAGGGCGCGCTAGCGGAGTCCCACCCAGATCGTCTTGACCTCGGTGTAGGCGTCCAGTGCTTCGCGCCCCAGTTCTCTACCGAAACCGCTTTGCTTGTACCCACCGAAGGGGGCAGCCGCGTCGTAAAAGTTGTAGGTGTTGATCCAGACCGTGCCCGCCTTGATCTCGCGGGCAACGCGGTGCGCCTTTTGGATGTCTTTGGTCCAAATACCGGCAGCTAGGCCGTACATGGTTCGGTTGGCTAGCTGTATCGCTTCGTCCAAGTCGTCGAACGTCAAGACCGCCAAAACCGGACCGAAGATCTCCTGGTCCACGATCTTCATCCCCGGCCGGGCATCGTCGAAGATGGTGGCTTCCACGTAATAACCCCTGCCATTGACCTTGGCCGGGTTGCCACCTGCTATCAGCCTGGCCTCTTGCTTGCCAGCTTCTATGTAGCTAAGCACTATCTCCTGCTGCTTCTTGGAGACCACCGGCCCGAGCCTGGTGTTCTTGTCGAAGGGATCTCCCGGGACCAGCTTACGAGCTCGCTGGGCCAGCTCTTCCACCACCTGGTTGTGCACCGAGCGTTCCACCAGCAGGCGCGAGCCCGCGGCGCAGACCTCACCCTTACCGTAGAAGATCCCGTTGTGGGCGCCCCGTACCGCTGCTTTTAGATCGGCATCGGCGAAGATGATGTTGGGACTCTTCCCGCCCAGTTCGAGGGTGACCCTTTTCAAGCTGCCGGCCGCTTCCCGCATGATCTCCTTGCCCACGGCCGTGGATCCGGTGAAGGCGATCTTGTCCACTCCTGGATGCCGCACCAATTGGGCGCCCACGGTAGATCCGCCCCCGCACACCACGTTGAACGCTCCCGGAGGGAACCCCGCCTGCTGCATGATGTCCGCCATAGCCAAGGCGGTAAGCGGAGTTTCGCTGGCAGGCTTGAGAACCACCGTGCATCCCGCCGCCAGTGCGGGGGCGAACTTCCAGCTCGCCAGATTGAGCGGAAAGTTCCAGGGAACTATCGCCGCCACCACGCCCACCGGTTCTCGGAGCGTGTAGGTGAAGAAAGGGCCATCCACCGCAATCGTGTTGCCCGCGATCTTGTCGGCCCACCCGGCGTAGTAGCGCAGCGTCTCGATGGTCATCTCCACGTCGATCTTGGATTCGAAGAGCGGCTTGCCGTTGTGGAGGGTCTCGAGTCGCGACATCTCTTCGAGCCGTTCCTCCAGAAGATCCGCCGCGCGGTAGAGCAGGGCACCCCTCTGCCGCGCGCTAAGAGAGCGCCAAGCGTCGCTTTCGAAGCAGGCTCGAGCCGCCTTGACCGACGCATCCACGTCGTCCGGCGAAGCTTCCGCGACCTCGGCGATCACCTCCTCGGTGGCCGGGTTGACTACCTCGAAGCGGGCTCCCGTGGATCCGGGACGCCACTGGTTGCCGATGAAGAGGTCGGTCTTGAGAAGCGGACTGATCGTAGCCGTCACTGCTTACATCCCTTTGAAGGCTGCGGTGCGTTTCTCGACGTAGGCGGCGAGTCCCTCTTTTGCATCCTCGCTCTGGAATAGCTGCTGCTGCAGCTCGCGCTCGATGGCGAGGCCGCTCTCGAAGGGTACCTCGAGCCCGGAGCAGACCGCCCGCTTGATGGCACCCACTGCCTTGGCCGCCTTGGCCGGAGGGCAGAACTGGCGAGCGTACTCCATCACATCGTTCCAGAAAGTCTCCTTGGGGAAAATTTGGTTCACCAGGCCGATCTGCTGCGCTTCCTCAAAGCTCATCAGCCTACCGGTCGCCATCAGCTCGATGGCGCGGGATTTTCCCACCAGGCGCGAGAGTCGTTGGGTCCCGCCGGTTCCTGGGAGTACGCCGAGGTTGATTTCCGGGAGCCCGATCTTCCCGGCATCCTTGCATGCGAGCCGGAGGTCGCAGGCCATGGCGATCTCCAGGCCCCCGCCAACCGTATGCCCGTTCAAGGCTGCGATCACCAGCTTGGGGGTGTGCTCCAGACGGTTGAGGGTCTCGTTGGCGTGGAGGCAGAAGAAGTATTTGAAACGGGGAGTTACCTCGCTCAGCATCTTGATGTTAGCCCCGGCGGAAAAGAACTTGTCGCCCTTGCCACGGAGCACGATTACGTGGACGCTGTCGTCCATCCGGGCTTCCAGGATCGCCGCGTCCAGTTGCTGCATCATCTCGTAGGTGTAGGTGTTGGCCGGCGGATCGTTCAGCTCCATCACGGCCACTCCGTCTTCCACCCGGTATTCCACTAGAGTCTTGGTGCTTCGCTCCGCAGTGCTCACAGCCATCGTGGTTTACCTCCTCGGTTGGTCCAGGAACGCGGGAAGATCCAGCTTCTCTCCGCGTTCGCTCCACTTGATCGCCTCGAAGTACGACCGGCAGTGACGGCAGTAGTGTAAGCTTACCATCAGCGACGTCCCAAAGTCGCTTCGCTTGTCCGTATCCTGCGATCCGCAGAACGGACACGGTTTCACAGCGTCACCCATCAGGTCAACTTGAAAATCTGGTTCTTGGATCCCCTCATGTGATAGAGGATTTCCTCGCTGACCGCACTGTTGCCGGTCCTGCGGGTTCGGGGATCCCATCCATCCAATTCGACAACCGGGTCCAGCCGCAGCTCGACTCCGCAGGCCTCCGCTAGCTCCCCGAGGTCGCTCTGGAGCTGAACAGCGAGCTCAGCGTTCGGCCGGCTCTTGATGCCCCGACTCACCAGCAGCTGATCTTCCGCCTCGTCTTGCGGTCCCCACCATATCCCAGCCGAGCGGAACGCAGCCTCCACCCGCTCCTTGAGTCTAGTGCGGGTCGCCTGCTCCCGTCCCGCCAGTGCCCGGAACCACCCTCTGCCGTGGTGCGCGTGATAGCGCTCTTCGTCCAGCATCTTGTCCACCACGTTGCGCACCGGCAGGAAGGCTGATTCCCGCATGGAGTAAAGCACCAGGCTCAAGGCTCCGTCTATCACCAACGTGGCAGCCACTACCGCCGCCCAGTCGGGCAGCTCCCGGTCGAGAAACTCGGCGCCGCCGATCTCCCCAGCCGCGCGACTTTCCATCAGGCGCTCCGGGTCCTCTCCGAACTGCGACTTGAGGATCCCGTGCAACAGCCGCACGTGACCCAGCTCGGTCTGGGAGAGCGAGCAGTTGGCGATCGACGCCTCCAGCACCGGTGTCCCGAAGGTCCACTCTCCGTAGTGGTACCCCAAGAGGAGCTTGGTATCCGCGATCGAACTCAAGAGATTCTTGAGCGCCGTGCGGCAGCTCACCTCCAGTTCTTCCGCCGAAACGATCTCTACCATGAAAGCCTCAGTTCCCCCAAACCGGAACCCGACCGTGCTGGGTCACCGGGACAATCGCCGATCGAGGCACCACGCACATTTCCACCCAGCTCTCCTCGTCGTACAGCGCCCAAGCGTAAACCTTTGCTAGCTCCGCGTCGGTGGCCTCCACGCTCCCCACGTGCTTGAGTTCTTCATGATGGTCTTTTCGAGCAAAAACTTCGTATATCATCTCCGGTCCCTCAACTCAGCACGCCGCACGCCGCCAGGAGCTTGCGCCCTCGCTCGGTGATCCGCTCCTTGGTCCAGGGGGGATTCCACACCAGCTCCACTTCCACCTCGGAGACACTCGGCAGGGAGGCAATCGCCCGCTTCACGTCCTCGATTAGCATCTCGACGGCGGGACATCCGATAGAGGTGAAGGTCATACGTACTCGGACGACCGCGCCTTCGACCGAGACTCCGTAAACCATTCCCAGGTCCACGATGTTCACCGGGTACTCGGGATCGCACACCCGCTTCAAGGTGTCCCATACCGAATCCCTGCTTACCACCTGCGCCCTCCGAACAGTCCGTCGGCGTCGCCCTGGATCATTTCCACATAGCGCTGGTTCATCGGCCCGCGCGCCTTCCACCTCTCGAAAACCTGGTCCCAGGTTATGGGCTCGTCGAAGAGCCAGCGTTTTTCCTCGGGATCGTATTGGCAAGGAAAGGGATAATCGATTACGTATTCACCCTTGGCAGCGTCGTAGTGAGCGGGGACCCGGATCCCGATGCTTTCGCACAGCGGCACGGTGGCTGCCATCCAGGTTTGGCGCAATTGATCGTTGGTTTTTCCCTTGAGGCGATAGACCAGCTGATCGCTGTGGCGCTTGAGATGGTCCGGCAAGCCAAACCACTCCAAGGTCATAGGGAACATCCAATCGACCGCCCGCTGCAGCGCCTCCCGAGCTTCACCGCCGGCCTTGGCCAGGCGTTTCATCCAAGATTCCCCATGTCTTAAGTGAAGAATCTCCTCCCGATCCACCTTGACCAGAGCCCGCCGCAACGGCCCGTAGCTGGTGTTCTCGTGGACGTCCGAAAGCAGACAAATCCCTGCCCGATCGAAGAATCCGTTGGCCACCACCATCTCCGCCCAGTTCTCCAGGGGCTGGTCGAACCCGTAGGGATGTTTGAACTCGTGGGGCTCTCTGCCATAAATCAGCCACCGCTTGTCCACGCCCAGGTCTTCCATCAACCGGTACGCAATGTTCGCGTGGCCCAGTTCGTCGTGGACAATGGCGATCACGGCAATGCGGCTGTTGATCGTGGGGGCATCCCGTGCCGCCAAATAATAGGCCGGTCCGCTCATCAGCTCGGTATCGCCCTGTACCGTAAGCTGGGTGAGCAGGGCCTTCTTGTATCCCGGAGTCATGTCCTCTTCGGACTCTACCGTGAAACCGGCTTGGAGCTTTTCGACCAAAGCCCGTTCGGCCCGATCTGCAGTGAGATCCTTCACAGCGGTCAACTTGCACCCCCTTGTTCTATTGCTACCGCTGCGCCGCGGCGGTTGTAAACCAACGCTTGTTCGGATGCTACCAGCTCGGCTCGGGCGGGTCAAGCAGCAGGCCCTTAACTTTGCCCCTATGCTAGCGTCTGTTCTGGTGTGACAGCTCCGATGCCGGAACCCGAAAGCTCCGATCAGGACCTCATAGAGCGCTGGCGTCGGGGCGACGAGACGGCAGCGGCCGAATTGGTGCGGCGGCATGCCCGAGCGGTGGCGCAGTTTTTGGCCGCTCAAGGAGCGGGTAACGACTTGGAGGACTTAGTGCAGGAGGCCTTTTTCCGGGCGTTTCGCAGCATCGACACCTTTCGCGGAGGGGCAAGCTTCAGGACCTGGGTGATGGCGATAGCCTCCAACGCTCTGAAAGACATGAGGCGGCGCGAAAGGCGTCGTATCAGGTTCGACCCCCTGGATCGAGATGCAGCCCATCCCCATACCCCCTACGAAGATGCCAGGAGTCGGGAACTGGAAAGCAGGTTCGAGGAGGGGATCTCCCGGCTGCCGCCGATGCAGCGGGATGTTTTCTTGTTGCGGGCCCAGCAGGGCTTGAGCTACGAAGAGATAGCCGCCGCCCTGGGCACCACGCCAGGCGCGGCTCGGGTTCACTATCACCACGCAGTGCAGCGACTCAGGAAGTTGGTGGACGACTGATGGACGAGCGCGAATTGGAACGAATGGCCCGGATCCTGGGCAGGAAGAGAGCCGAGGCGTTGGACTTGGAGCGGGTGGTCCGCGGTGTGGCGGAGCGGTTGCGAAAAGAGGCGGCGCCCAGTCGGCCCCGGAGAGCGGTCTGGTCAACCCCCGCGCTGCTTCGCCTCGCCGCTGTTTTGGTCCTGTTCGTGGCCGGGGGGATATTGTTCTCCAGCCTGCTGCCCAGGGGCGCCCCGGAAACCGGACTGGTCGCAGTGCCCCAGTTGTACCAGCTTTCCGAGGAGCAGCTGGTAGAGGTTCTCGACTCTCTTGCGCTCGAGGTTCCGGTTTTCGAACATCTGGTGGTCCTGAGCGACTTGGACGAGTCGGAATTGCGGGAGCTGTTGAGAGCGATGGAGGGATGATGCTACGACCTGCGGTCTTGTTCACATGTTGGCTAGTGGCTTCATGGCCGTCGGGCGATGCTTTGTGGGGGCAGCAGCCCCCCGCCGCTGAGCGGCTGCGGCAGCAAGTCATGCAACGGTTCCTGGACAGTTACCGGGTACAGGCCGGCCTCACGCCGGAGCAGGAGGAAAAGTTCAGCGAGGTATTTCGGAGCTCGGTGCAGCGAAGGGAGCAGTTGCAGCGCCGCCAGCGGGAGTTGTGGCAGGCTTTAGAAGGTCAGATGCGGCCTGGCGTGGCAGCCGATCCCGATTCGGTGACCAAGTTGATGGACGCGATTTTGGCACACAGTGCTGCCCTAGTGGAGCAGGCCAGAGCCGAGCAGCGGGAGTATGCGGCTTTTCTGACGCCGGTTCAGCGGGCGCAATTGTTCATCATGTGGGAGCGGTTTCAACGCCAGATTGAGCAGGTGCGGCGGAGGATCGGGCCGATGCGGGAACCACCGGAGGAAATGCAAGGGGTGCGCCCGCCCGAGTAAGAGACGGCGGCAAGGGCACTTAGTCTCCCCGGTTCCCCCCCCCCCCCGATGTCGAGTGGGCTGGATCAGCCTACTCATCGACCTCTGGTAGTGCCCCTTTTGAGTCGCGTCGCGCTTTCTTGACTCGGCATATCGGCGAGCGCCCTGGCCCTGTCTGGGGCTATTGCTGAACCTTGCGGCCTCGGGTTTAATTTACTGGACGCTATAGCCCGAGTGGCGGAATGGCAGACGCGCCGGACTCAAAATCCGGTGGGGGCAACCCCGTGAGAGTTCGACTCTCTCCTCGGGCATACTCTCGAGGAGGGCCACACTTGCGAAGCGCCATCCCGCTACTCGCCCTCTCTCTGACCTGCTCCACAGGCTGCTATTCGTGGATTGCGGTGCAGGCCCAGGAGTTGGCCACCGCACCCGAACCAGCCACCGTTCGGGTAACCCTCGGCCGGGGGGATATCGTGGTGCTGGAACACGCAGCCTTGTACGGGGACACGCTGGTCGGGCGGGAAACCACCGGGCAAAGAACCGGCCGCACCGCAGACGGGCAGCGGGTAAGACAAACCTTGTTCCGCGTGCTGCGCGTACCCTTCAGCGAGATTGCGGAGCTGGAACTGCGCCGCTTCGACGCCGGGAAGACCATCGGCCGATCCATCGCCGTGGGAATCCCAATAGCAGTGGTCGTGATCACGCTAATAGGGGAGATACTGGACCGGCCAACGTCGGACTCCTAACTACTTCTTCCTGATCTTCTGTCCCTTCCTCCGCTTTCTCATCATCTTGCGCCGCTTGCTACCGATCTTGCGTCTGCCGCGATGCTTCTTGGGATAGCCCATAATCGATTCTACCTCCAACCCAAAAAGTTCTCCCTCAGGTGACCAATACGATAGCGGCGAGCAATGCGGTGACAAGGGGGTAACATGCCGTGCTCCCTTTGCAAGGCTTTGGCCAGGCCAGCTGGACTCCCACTTGACAGCGAGGGAGCGCAGCGGTAGACTGCTAAAGACCTCCACAACGGTAGGATTCTATATGTTGGCCCGCCTAAGCCGCAGGCTTCTAGCAGTCGGAGCCATGACGTCCGCTGCTCTCCTGTCGGGGTGCGATATTGATATTAGCGATATCTTCGGCGACGGAGTTAGCGGTACCTACAACCTGAAAACAGTGAACGGAAAGTCGCTCCCCGCGGTTATCGTTGAAGTGACCGGAGCCTACAAGCTCGAAATTACAGCCGGATCGGTGACTTTGAACGAGGATAACACGTTCAGCGCCTCAATAACCTTCCGCGAAACCGAAGGGACCACGGTAACGACGCAAACGGAAACCGATTCGGGAACCTACAGCGTTTCGGGCAGCACTATCACTTTCACCTCCCCGGGAACTGGCTCCGCTTTCACCGGCACACTATCAGGCGGAACCCTCACAGTTACCACGAGAGAAGACGACACAACGGTCGTGCTGGTGTTCGAAAAGTAGTTGGCGCGAGGCTACCATGGACGCGGTGACAGCCGTCGAAGCGGCTGTCCGGCCGCACCGTTCAGGTATCGGTTTTCACAACCGCTGCGCTCCATCCAGCAAGGAGGAGAAGCTATGAAGCGATTGCCCGCCGCCGCGGCCCTCTTGGGCGTACTGCTAGTCGCCACCGGGTGCTACCACGCTACCATCGATACCGGCAAACCACCCGCCCCCGAGACCATCGAGCGGCCTTGGGCCACCAGCCTAATCTACGGATTGGTTCCGCCGCCGGTGGTCGAAACCGCTGCTCGCTGCCCCAACGGGGTTTCCCGAGTGGAAACTCAACTTAGTTTTCTCAACCAGCTCGTAGCCTGGCTTACCTTCGGTATCTATACCCCGATGTCGATCAAGGTAACCTGCGCTGCAGCGGGATCCGAGGACCAAGCGGTGATGCACGACTCGGTGCTAATCGAGCAGCACGCAGCTCTCCGCTCTCAGCAGCTCCGACTCACCCTTGCTGCCAGGCGGTCGGCCGAGCTGGGAGAGCCGGTCTGGATCGTCTTCCGATAGGCCTCGCTTAGCCTGACTGACACCGGGTTCCGGGCAAGAGCGCCCGGAGTCCGGTTTTTTGGGTGCCAGGTTAGCTTCGCTGTGGTGCTTGCAGCTAGAGAGCAGGGTCGCTAACCTTTCCTCCTGCCAGCAACGCTTTTTTACCGGTCGGCTACTTGGCTGTTCAACCAGTATTCCTACAGGCGATCCCATGACCGCCGTGACTTCTAGCACTACCTTGACCAAAGGCCTGGGTTCTCGACCGCCTGGCCGCAAAGCAGGAGATCGTGGGTTCCGGCCACCGAGTTTACCGCACGGAAGACCCCGGAGCCGCGACAACCGGCTGATTCGGCCCCGGGCCGAATACCTAGGGCCCCTCGGCCTGGCATGCGTACCCATCAACCGGCATGGCCGATGAACGGGCACCTTATCGAGTGGCGGGATCAGCGCTGGATCGTTCCCGACGATCCTGTGATCCCGTTCATCGAAGGAGACGGAACCGGGCCCGACATCTGGCGGGCGGCAAAGCGGGTCTTCGACGCCGCCGTGGAACAGGTCTCTGGCGGAAAACGCAAGGTAATCTGGAAAGAAGTGCTGGCAGGGGAAAAGGCTTACCGGGAAACCGGGGAATGGCTTCCCGAAAGCACTCTGGAAGCGATCCAGGAGCACCGGATTGCAATCAAAGGACCGCTTACTACGCCGGTGGGAACTGGGATCCGATCGCTCAATGTAGCGCTCCGCCAGAAACTCGATCTCTACGCGTGCGTCCGGCCAGTGAGATACTTCCCCGGCGTTCCCTCGCCGATGAAGGAACCCCACAAGCTGGATGTCGTGATCTTTCGGGAGAACATCGAGGACGTTTATGGCGGGATCGAGTTCCCGGCGGGGAGCGAAGCGGCGGAAAAACTACGGACGCTACTGGAATCCTCGTTCGGCGCTAAGATCCGACCGCAAAGCGCGATCGGCATCAAGCCGATGAGCGCTTTCAACTCCAAGCGCCTGGTAGCCCGAGCGATCCGCTATGCGATCGAGAGAGGAAGGTCCTCGGTGACCCTGGTTCACAAGGGAAACATCATGAAGTTCACCGAAGGGGCGTTCCGCGATTGGGGCTACGAGGTGGCACGAGAGCAGTTCGGCGATCGAACCGTGGCCGAATCGGAGCTCGCCTCTCTCCCCGGCGGCGCGGGCGATCGGGTAGTGATCAAGGACCGCATCGCGGATTCCATGTTCCAACAAGTTCTGTTGAGACCGGACGAATATTCGGTAATTGCGACTCCCAACCTGAACGGAGACTACCTCTCGGACGCCTGCGCGGCCCAAGTGGGAGGACTCGGCATGGCCCCGGGAGCCAACATGGGGGACGGCTACGCCGTCTTCGAGGCGACCCACGGAACCGCACCCAAATACGCGGGGCAGGACAAGGTAAACCCGAGCAGCGTCATACTGTCCGGGGTGATGATGTTCCAAGAGCTCGGGTGGAACGACGTAGCTGATGCCATAATACGCGGCATCGAGGGAGCCATCGCGGACCACACGGTGACTTACGATCTGGCGAGGCAAATGCCGGGCGCCACGGAGGTGCCTACTTCCGGCTTCGCCGAAGCTATAATAAAGCACCTCTCACGGAGCGAAGCCGCGTGAACTCTACGGTCAAGGTGGTCCCGCTGGAAAAAGTACCCACGCCGCTGCTGGCGGTCCTGGTGGGCACCCTGGGCGACAAACTGCCCACCAGTCTGTTGAGCTTGGACGAACTCTTGAGCGACGCCCTGAGCCGGGCGCTAGCGCAGCGAGATTTCACCGGTGAGCGGGACTCCACTCAGCTGTTTTACGCGCCGCGGGGGCCGCGCCGGGTCCTTTTGGTGGGCATGGGGAAACTAAGCGAAATAACCAGGGGTGCGGTAAGGCGGGCGGCTGCGGTCGCAGCCCGCAAGGCCATCGCCCTAGGTGTGGACAGCATGGCGTTCCACGTCCCGCACGAGTTTGCTGGCGGAGTGATGCCCGCCGCTTTGGGTCAGGTACTGGTCGAGGGGTCGATGCAAGGAGCCTGGCAGTTCAACGCCCTCAAAGCGGCGGGAGAAAAGAAACCGCCGCTCAAGAACGTGGAGCTGATAGCCGCCCGAGATGAGCGGCCCGAAATGGAGCGCGGCCGCACCATCGGCCAGGCAGTAGCCATCGGGCACAAATTGGCCCGCAACCTCCAGGCTCTGCCGGGGAACATTTGCACCCCCGAGTACCTGGCCAACGTGGCGCGCCAACTGGGAAAGGCTTACGGCTTCAAAGTCACGGTGATGAACGCCGCTCAGATGCAACGCCAGGGCTTCGGCGCCCTCTTGGCTGTGGCTCAGGGAAGCGTCCAAGGACCGCGCTTCATCACCCTGGAGTACCGGGGGGCGGGCAGGGAGCCGCCGATCTGTCTCATTGGGAAAGGCATCACCTTCGATTCGGGCGGCATTTCTATCAAGCCAGCCGAGAAGATGGACGAGATGAAATACGACATGTCGGGTGCCGCCGCGGTGCTGGGGACTTTCGAAGTGCTGGGGCAGCTTGAGCCTCCGGTCAACGTGGTAGGGGCGATCCCGGCTACCGAGAATCTCCCCTCGGGATCGGCCATCAAACCGGGAGACGTGGTGCGTAGCCACTTCGGCAAGATGATCGAAATCGTGAACACCGACGCCGAAGGCCGGCTGATCCTGGCCGACGCCCTCTCCTACGTGCGGCGCTTCAAACCGGCGTGCGTGATCGACGCCGCCACGCTCACCGGTGCGGTGGTGATAGGGCTGGGTCACCACGCCTCGGGGCTCATGGGTAACGACGACCAATTGATCGAGGAAGTCCGCTTGGCGGGAGAGCGGGCGGGCGAACGCTGCTGGCCCCTGCCGTTGTGGGACGAGTATCGCGAGCAGAACAAGTCTGACATCGCGGATGTGAAAAACTCCGGCGGAAGACCGGCTGGAACCATTACCGCCGGGTGGTTCTTGCGAGAATTCGTGGACGGATTCCCTTGGGCGCACCTGGACATCGCCGGCACGGCTTGGACCGACAAGGACCAGCCATTCATGGCCAAAGGACCCACGGGCGTGGGAGTGCGGCTGTTCAGCGAGTTCATCTTGGGACGCGCGCGCGGGTGAAGCGAGTGCGCTGGCTCGAGCGGGCCGCGATCGCAGTTCTCGCCTCGCTCGCCGCTACCAAACCCGACCAACTAACCGCCGCGCCGGCCGCCCCCCAGCAGGCCGATACCGCCAGAGCTAAACGCGCCGCTGCCGTAGATTGGCCTTACTTGCAACGCGGGATCGTGCCCATCCTCCCAGCCGAAGCGCCACCGGGACCGATGGCCCTGGGAAGCCGCTATACCTTCACCCGCGACTCCATTCTATGGTCGGGGGCCCAGACCCTGACGGACTTGCTGGCCGCGATCCCCGGGGTGTACCTAGCCCGAGCGGGTTTCATCGGCCTACCGGAATACATCGCGTACGCCGGCAGAGGAGCCGCTGCCTTGGAGCTCTACTGGGACGGCTTGCCGATCTACCCCTTGGGACCGGACTCCGTACACCTGGACACTGGACGCATACCGCTCAACTATCTGCGCCGGGTGGACGTGGAAGTGTTACCCGGAACTCTGCGGGTTTACCTCGTATCCGAAAGACACGAGACAACCGAGACCCGCTCCCTGATCCGGGTGCTGAGCGGCGATTTCAGAACGGCCTCCTACACCGGCCTCTTCCAGCAGCGCTGGAAAAACGGCCTGGGACTCGATCTCGCGGGAAATTTTCTGGGCACGCAGGGCGGGAGCGGGCCCAACCGGAGCGATCAGACGTTCGACCTGTGGGCCAAAGGTGAATGGTTCGCCGGTTCGACCGCGGGGGTAAGCTACCAACTGCGCCGCCAGCAGTACGACCGCGATCCGGTAATCCAAAGTCGCGACCCCGGACCGCTACCCGTTGCCGAACGAGTGGCCGCTCAGCACGGCGCCAGAACCGACGCCCTGTTCCACCTCTTTGCCGCAACCAGGCCGTTCGGAATGGGCTTCAGCACCCAGGCGGGACTGGGACTCAGCTCCTGGACCAACGATTCGGTGCTGGGCGATCGTCACCTGCGACAGGCCTATCTCGGCGCCGCTTACCGGGCCTCCGATTTCAGCCTCGAGCTGCGCAGCCTGATCGCGGACGCGCGCAGCCCGTTTCGACTGGAAGCCCGAGCGGGCTGGACACCTATCGCCGGAGTGGTTCTTTCGGGAAACGCGAGGTGGAGCAGCCATTCCACCGGCCGTCGCTCCCTAACGGCGGGAGCCGGCGCTGCTGTACATCGGGGCCCGTTTTGGGTGTCGGGAGAGATCTCCTACCAGGACCAAGTGCAGGCTCCCGCACTGGAAAACGACACCTCCCAGGTCGCGACCGATTGGAGTCTCAAGCTGGGCGTGCGCGAAGGACCGATTACCGGGTTCGCCGGGCTGGTGAGCCGGGACTCCTACGCCCCGCTACCGTTCGGCGAGCTGAGAGTAGTCCCGGTTGCAAATCCCACACCGCTGAGGCGCGATCTGGTGGCGGCTTTCCGAATCCAACCGATCGGGCCCGTAGTCCTGGAGGGCTGGTACGCGCGCGCAATAGACCCAGCCGAAGCGGCTGGCGATTTTCGACCGTCGGAACACGCCCGAGCGAAGCTTACCTTTAGGTCCAAGTTCTGGCGCACCTTTCGCAGCGGAGCCTTCGACCTGAAAGTGGAGCTGGGTGTGGATTCGTGGAGCAGCGGCTTGGCCGGTGCGACGCCGGATGGCAACCCGATAGAACTGGAAGGGGTGACCTTTTCGGAGGTGCTGGTCGCCTTCCAGATCGTCGATTTCACGATGTTCTGGACGCTGAAAGATGCCCTGAACGTAAGAAAACAGTATGTCCCGGGGCTGGGTTACCCCAATAACGCACAGCTTTTCGGAGTGCGCTGGGAATTCCGCAACTGAGAAGATTTTCCCGGGTCCAGTTCCGGGCAGCAACCGTGCTCTTTCGATCCACCGGGTACCGGGGAGACCTTTTGACGCAGAGCCCTCGAGGCGATACGTTGCTTGGCCCCGGTGGAGCAGGGGAGGGCGTCGCTAGGTGATCAGATCGATGACCGGTTATGGGGCAGCCGAGGCGGCGGTGGCTGGGGGGAGCTTGCAGGTGGAGATCCGCTCGGTCAATCACCGCTACCTCAACCTTCAATTGAGGTTGCCCCCTGAGCTGTGGCCCTCGGAGTCGCAGATCCGTGAGCTGGTGCGGGATCGAATCTACCGTGGATCGGTTACCGTTACGGCTACTTGGTTGACTCTCCCTCCGGGTACGGTTTCGGTGAGAGTCGATTTAGAGCGCGCGCGCCAGCTCGCCGAGGCCATACGCCAGCTGAAGAGCCAGTTGAACTTGGCAGGGGAGGTGGAAGTAGGTCTCATAGCGAGACAACCTGAGGTCCTGCTGGTGGGCCGTGCGAGCGGGCTCGAGATCGACCCTGGGGAAGTAATCATTCCCTTCCAGGCCGCCTTGGAGGCGGTGATTGCGATGCGCCGGCTGGAGGGGGCGGCTCTAGCAGCGGAACTGAATCGTATCTTGGACGCGCTCGAAAAGGGCCTGGATTCGATCGAACGGCGGGCGCCGGAGCGTCTCTCGGTCGCACGGGATCGCCTGCGGCGCGCCGTGGCGGAGCTTCTGGATCGCCCTCCTGCCGAAGAGCGGCGCCTCGAACAGGAGCTGGCGCTCATAGCCGAGCGTTTGGACATTCGGGAAGAGGTGGTGCGTTTGCGGTCTCACATCGACGCCGCGCGCAGATCGATCGGGGCGGAGCAGGCTCCCGGGAGAAACCTCGCCTTTTTGGGCCAGGAGATGCTGCGGGAACTGAACACCATAGGTTCCAAGGCCTCTGACGACCAGATCGTCCGGACGGTGATCGCAATGAAGGGCGACGTCGATCGTTTCAGAGAGCAGGTCGAGAACGTAGAGTGACGCCTTTTTTGCTGATCCTCTCGTCGCCCTCAGGGGCCGGTAAGACGACCATCGCCAAAGCGCTGCTCGCCGCCCGGGACGACGTGGGGTACAGCATTTCCGCTACCACCCGCCCTCCGCGCCCCGGGGAGAAGGACGGAGTGGACTACCATTTCGTCAGCGAAGCAGAGTTCCGGCGAAAGCGGGATGCCGGCGAGTTCTTGGAATGGGCGGAGTACAACGGTTACCTCTACGGAACGCTCCGTTCGGAGGTGGATCGGATCCTATCGTCAGGCAGGCACGTGGTTTTGGACATCGACGTTCAGGGCGCCCGGGCCATTCGCGAGCGGCGCAATGACGTCGTGACTATCTTTATTCTGCCGCCTTCGGTGGAAGAGCTGGTGGCGCGCCTGGGAGGACGGGGGGGCGAGCCACCTGCCGATCTGGAGCGGCGCCTGCGCAGGGCGGTGGATGAGGTGGAGTGCGCCGCCGAGTACGACTATATAGTTGTCAACGTAGAACGGACCCAGGCGGTGGCTGAAGTGGCGGCGATTCTGGAGGCGGAAAGCCGCAGGACCAGGCGCCAGACGGAGTTGCTAGCACAGTTGGCCGGACTGCAACGGGAGTTGATCCAGGCGGCAGACCGTCTGGGTAGGAAGTGAACAGGGAGATTCGATATGCAGATATTTACCCCTACCGAAATAGCGCGGCGGGCAGGGAACAAGTACCTCGGCGTGCTAGTAGCCGCAAAGTTCGCCCGGTACGTCAACGAGTTCCCTCGGGATCCCTCGGCGGAGCCCGAAAAGAAGCTCACCACTAGGGCGCTCGAGGAGTTGGCGAGCGGGCGACTCACCTATCGGTTGGTCAGAAGGCGGCGGCACGAGACGTGAGGCTGACCGGCCGGCGCGTCGTCTTGGGCGTGTCGGGCGGCATAGCTAGCTACAAAGCCTGCTTCGTTGCCCGGCGGTTGACCGAGGTGGGTGCCACTGTCGATGTGGTGCTGACCTCCTCTGCCGCCGAGTTCGTACGGCCGGTCACCTTCGAAGCGCTGACCGGCCGGCCAGTACTTGCCTCTCTCTGGGACCCGGACCGGGCCTTGGCGCACATCAGCCTCGCCCGAGATAGCGATCTGGTTATAGTCGCTCCTGCTACAGCCAACCTGATCGCCCGAGCGGCTCAAGGGATGGCGGATGACCTTCTGGCCGCCATCCTCCTTGCCAGACGAGGTCCGGTGCTTCTCGCCCCCGCGATGAACGACAAGATGTTTTCCCAACCGCAGACCCAGGAAAACTTAGAAGCACTGCGCTCCAGAGGATGGGTTACAGTGGGGCCCGAAAGAGGCGCTCTGGCTGAGGGTTGGAGCGAGGATCCCGGAAGGATGAGCGAGCCTGAAACCATCGTGGCGTACGCCGAAAGGCTACTCCGCTCGCCCCAAAGTCGATTGAACGGGAAAAAAGTGGTAGTCACTGCCGGCCCGACGCGGGAGGAAATCGATCCGGTCAGGGTACTTACCAACCGCTCGAGTGGGAGGATGGGCTATGCTCTGGCCCGGGCGGCGTTCGCCCGAGGGGCGGAAGTGACTCTGATCTCCGGCCCCACGCTTTTGCCTCCGCCACCCGGAGTCGAGCTGATCGGGGTGGAGACCACCGAAGAGATGGCCAGCGCCGTTGCCGCAGCGCTCAAGAAAGCGGCGGCCTTGGCCATGGCGGCAGCCCCCGCCGACTTCAGGCCGGTCAGCACCGCCAAGCAGAAACGTCCCAGAAGCTCGGGAGCTCTCACCTTGGAGCTAAGGCCTACACCGGACATCCTGGAGCAGACCAGATCGCTCCGCGCGCGCTGTGTGAGCGTGGGCTTCGCCCTGGAGACCGGCTCGGAGCTCGACCGCGCCAGAAAGAAGTTGGAAGAAAAAGGACTCGACTTGATTGTGGTAAACCGTGCCGACGAGCCGGGCTCGGGAACGGAAGTCGAGACCAATCGGGTTACGCTGATCGGGAAGCAGCGGACCGAGAAGCTACCCCTGCTGTCCAAGGAGGAGGTCGCGGAAAAGATTTGGGACGCGGTGGAGGAACTTCTTTGACCGACCCTCTCGAGCTGCTCGCTAGGTATCTGCGCCAGCGCCGAGAGCTGGGCGAACCCCCCGTAGTTCTCGATAAGCGATTTTCGCTGGCGAGCTCTGCTAGCGCGGGTTCCGAGAGTTCGATACCCGATGCGCGGCGCCCGGAACCCCATTTAGAGGGGCGGGGATCTATTTCCCCGGGCGATACGGACCAGGCTGTAAAGCAGCCCAAAAAAGTGGACTGGCGCCGCGGAGCTCCTCCGATTCCGCCGCCCGGGATCGTGGTTCCGCCTCCGGCCGGGGATCTCTTCAGCACAGACCCTCTCTCCAACAAGACGCTCGAGGAGATCGCAGCCTTAGTCAGGGAGTGCACCCGCTGCCGGCTGTGCAAAGGGAGGACCAACGCGGTACCGGGCGAGGGTCCTCCGGACGCCAGGCTGGTGGCGATCGGTGAGGGGCCGGGAGCGGTGGAGGACGAAACCGGCCGTCCCTTCGTGGGACGGGCGGGGGAGCTCTTAACGGAGATCTTGGCGGCGATCGATCTGCCGCGGGAGCGGGTGTTCATCTGCAACATCGTCAAGTGCCGGCCTCCAGAGAACCGCGCGCCCCAGCCAGACGAAATCGAGGCTTGCGTTCCTTACCTATATCGACAACTTGAGATCATAAGGCCGGCGGTCATCTTGGCCATGGGAGGGACGGCCGCCGAAACTTTGCTCAACACCAAGCAGCCGCTGACCAGCTTGAGGAACCGAGTGCACCAATTCAGAGGTATTCCGGTAATCGTCACCTATCATCCGGCAGCTTTGCTCCGCAATCCCAACTGGAAGAAGCCGACCTGGGATGACGTCCGCATCGCCCGTCAGCTCCTCGACGCGCGCGGCTGAGCCGCCGCTCGAGCGCCAGGCTCCCTGGAGCCCCGAGGCGGAACAGGCGGTCCTGGGGGCGATGCTCCTAGACGCCGACGCCGCCCTGAAGGCTTTGGAGATCCTGGACGACAGCATGTTCTACCTGGATCGCCACCGGCGTCTGTTCCGCGCCATGGCGGTTCTGATGGAGAAGGGAAAGGTGATCGATCCCGTCCTCCTCCGGGAGGAGCTTTCCCGCCGGGGCGATCTGGAAGCAGCGGGCGGGATGGAGTACATCGCCCTCCTGCTGGACGCGGTTCCCACCGCGGCCAACGTGGAGTACCACAGCCGCATCGTCAAGGAAAAAGCCCTCCTCAGACGCCTGATAGAAGCGGGCACGGCGGTGGTTCAGGCCGCCTACCAAGGCCGCCAAGATGTGGACACCCTCCTCGACGAAGCGGAGCAGCGAATCTTCGAGGTCTCCTTCCAGCGGGGAACTCGGGAGGCGCTTCGGATAAAGGAACTGATGTGGGAAACGATGGAGCGCATAGAAGCGCGCCATCGCGGCGAAGCTTCGGTACGAGGCGTTCCCAGCGGCTTTGTAGATTTGGACGATAAGACCAACGGTTTCCAGAAGAGCGATCTCATCATCGTGGCAGCGCGTCCGTCGATGGGAAAGACTGCTTTCTGCCTCAACATCGCCGCCAACGCCGCTTTGGAGGCGAAAGTCCCGGTGGCGATCTTCTCGCTAGAGATGTCCCGGGAGCAGGTGGTAGAACGTCTTCTGGCGGCGGAGAGTTTTGTCGATCTGCACCGCCTGCGGAGCGGCCACCTCAGAGACGACGACTATCCCAAGATGTCTCGCGCCGCCGGGCTTTTGGGCACCGCCCCTATCTGGATCGACGACACTCCCGCCCTCACTCTGTTGGAACTCCGCTCCAAGGCACGGCGGCTGAAGGCGGAACACGACGTCGGACTGTTCATCGTCGATTACCTGCAGCTCCTGCGAGGCCCCCAACGGTCGGAAAACCGGCAGGAAGAGATCAGTTTCATCTCCCGGTCCCTGAAGGCCCTGGCCCGAGAGCTTGCCACTCCGCTCATCGCCCTCTCTCAGCTATCCCGGGCTCCGGAACAGCGGGGGGGAGATCGGCGCCCCATGCTATCCGACCTTAGAGACTCCGGCGCCATAGAACAGGACGCTGATTTGGTGATCTTCATTTACCGGCCGGAGATGTACCCCAGCCTCAAGGAGCGGGACGAGACGATCCAAGAAGGTGTGGCGGAGATCCATCTGGCCAAGCACCGGAACGGGCCGACCGGTACCCTGAAACTGGTCTTCCACAAGCAGTACACCCGCTTCGACAACTACACCGAAAGGGAGCCAGAACCGGTAGATGCCTTCTAGGCGCAGCTCGGTATATCGCTGCACCGAGTGCGGCGCCGAACACCCCAAATGGGTGGGCCGTTGCGAGGGGTGCGGAGCGTGGAACACAGTGGCCGAAGAACCGGTGGTCCGGACGCCTGCTAAGCGCGACCGCACAAAAAGCGCGCTGACGGGAAGAACCCCCGTGCGACTGGCCGATCTTCCAGTAGAGCGAGGGGCTCGTTGGACCACCGGCCTGGAAGAACTCGACTACGTCTTGGGCGGAGGGGTAGTTCCCGGATCTCTCATCCTAATAGGCGGAGAACCCGGTATCGGCAAATCCACCTTGCTCTTGCAGTGCGCAGCCCGGCTGGAAGAGCGGGGCGTCGCCACGCTCTACGCCAGCGGCGAGGAAGCCCCCGAACAGGTGAAACTCAGGGCCGACCGGCTCGCCGAAGATTGCAGGAACGTGAAGCTTTTGGGCGAGGTCCGCCTGGAGGAAATCATCGCCCAGACCACCTCGAGCGGGGCCAAGATCCTGGTGGTGGACTCTATCCAGACCGTCTATACCGACGAGCTGGAAGGAGCGCCAGGAAACGTGGGGCAGGTGAGAGAGTGTGCCGCGAGGCTGATGCGCTTCGCCAAGGACACTTCCACCGCAGTATTGCTGGTAGGGCACGTAACTCGCGGCGGTGTGATCGCAGGCCCCAAAACCCTGGAACACATCGTGGACACGGTTCTCTACTTCGAAGGGGACAGTAGCAGCGATTATCGGATTCTGCGCGCGGTAAAGAACCGCTTCGGCTCGGTGGACGAGGTCGGAGTATTCCAAATGACCAGCCGCGGATTGATCCCGGTAGAGAACCCTTCGGCGGCTTTCCTCTCGAGCCGCGACAGTTCGGCCCCGGGCTCGGCAGTGACTGCCTTGATGGAGGGAACCAGACCACTGCTGGTCGAGATCCAAGCTCTAGCGGCCCGAAGCGGCTTCGGCACCCCGCAGCGCGTAGCCACCGGTTTGGACCACCGCCGCCTCGCAGTGCTGCTCGCCGTGCTGGAGCAGCGGGCAGGACTCGAGTTCCATGAACAGGACGTCTTCGTGAACGTGACCGGTGGGGTACGCCTGGCCGAGCCGGCTGCGGACTTGGCCGTGGTCGCCGCCTTGTGTTCCACCCGGTACAATCGCCCGGTCGCCGCCGACACCGTCTTCCTGGGCGAGGTGGGCCTGGGAGGAGAAGTTCGTCCGATCGTAGCCTTAGAGCGCAGGCTCGCCGAGGCCGAGCGCCTGGGCTTTCGCCGGGCTTTCGTATCTTTCCGCAACCGGCCGGTCTCTACCTTGGAGTTGGTTCCCATAGCCCATGTCGCCGAACTCGCCCGGCGGCTCGCCGCCTGAAGTAGGAGTGATCGTTCCCGCGGCCGGCATGGGGGAACGAGCCGGTCGGGGCGAACTGAAACAGTTCCGCGCTATCGCCGGGGTCCCCACGTTGCTCAGGGCGGTGCGACCTTTTGCCCTGCATCCCCGGGTAGCGCAGATAGTGGTGGCGCTCCCTTCTGCAGTGGCCAATTCCCCGCCCGAGTGGCTGACCCCCCTGGCCGGAGAAAGACTGCGCCTGGTGAGCGGCGGAGCTACCCGCTGGCGCTCAGTTGCCGCGGCCCTCGCCGCTCTGGATCCGAGGTGCACCATAGTGCTGGTACATGACGCAGCTCGGCCCTTCGTGAGCAGTGAAACGGTCGACCGGGTCATCGCCGCAGCCGAAAAGGGGCGCGGGGCAGTGGCGGCGGTACCGGTGTACGATACTGTCAAGAGAACCTCGGAAGACGGCAGGATCGTAGAAACGGTGGACCGAAGAGGCCTGTGGCGGGCCCAGACACCGCAGGGCTTCCCCCGCGAGATGCTGGAGACGGCCTACCGCAAGATAGCAGCGTCGGGCGCAGAACCCGATCCCAGCGACGACGCCCAGGTTGCCGAGTGGGCGGGATTCGAAGTGGTCCTGGTCCCGGATCTCACAACCAACATCAAGATCACCACCCCAGAAGATTTCTTGCTGGCAGAAGCTTTGGCCTCGCGATGAGGGTGCTGCCTTTTCGCACCGATCGGGAAGTAGACGCGGCGATCCCGCATGCCGTAGCCCACCTCGAAAAGGGCGGGCTATTAGCCTATCCCACAGAAACGGTATACGGCTTGGGTTCCAGAGCCCGGGAGGAAGAGATCGACGCCCTGGCCGCGCTCAAAGGGCGCCGCAAGGACAAGCCCTTCCTGCTGCTGGTCTCCGACCGGGCCATGGCCGAAGGATGCGGGCTTGTGTTCAACCGAGCGGCTGAAGCTATGGCCCGAGCTTTTTGGCCGGGTCCGCTCACCCTCGTGCTTCCCGGCGGTGAAGGGAAGCTCCCCGAGGCTCTCCGGGGACCGGAGGGAGGAATCGCGGTGCGGTGGACCTCGCACCCCGCGATCGCTCGCCTGGTGGCGAAGCTGGGCGAGCCGATTACTTCGACTTCGGCCAACCGGGCGGGAGGACCCACCGCACCGGGTGCGGAGGCTGTGAGCGAACTCTTTGCCGATGCAATTGCGCGGGGGGTGCTTTTGCTGTTGGACGGAGGAGTGCTGGGCAACGTCCCTCCGTCCACCGTGGTCGACTGCACCGGGCCCGTGCCTAAGCTCGTCAGGGAAGGGGCGATCCCCCGCGCCGAGCTTCATCGACTGGTCGGCAGCTTGGCTCCATGAAGCGCGTCCTCTTGGTCTGCACCGGAAACATCTGCCGCAGCCCGTTGGCCGAGGCGATAATGCGCCGGGAGTTGGCGGAGATCGGACGCAACGATTTCGAAGTAACCTCGGCGGGAACCGGCGCCTGGGATGGCGCACCGGCGTCGGAGGGCGCCTATCTCGTAGCGCTGGAACACGGACTCGACCTCTCCGCCCACCGGGCGCGTCTGCTCACCAGAGAACTGGTCCAGCAGGCGGACGTCATCCTCACCATGGCGCGCCATCACCGCGCCCGAGTGGAAGAGCTCGGCGGCAACGGGCGCACCTTCGTACTGGGAGAGTACGCCGGCCGAAGCGGCCCCGAGGCCGAAATCAGCGATCCTTTCGGCGGCGAGCTGGAGGTCTATCGGCAAACTTTCGAGGAACTGGAAGAGCTGGTCAAAGCCGCCGTAAAACGGCTGAGCGCAGAATACGATGCCGAGGATAAACGCCAGTAGCCGCCTTCTGGTAGTACTGGGCGATCCGGTAACTCACTCCCTCTCTCCCGCCATGCACAACGCGGCGATAACAGCGCTCGGTCTGGACGCGGTCTATGTGGCCTTGAGGGTCGATGCTACCGCGCTCCCCCATCTGATCCGAGGGCTCGAGGCGGTGGGAGTGGCGGGCAACGTCACCCTGCCTCACAAGACGGCCGTAGCGCAGCTGCTGATCCGTCTGACCTCGATCGCCAAGGCTCTCGGTGCGGTGAATACCTTCTGGCCGGAGGGAGGGCGACTGGTAGGGGACAACACCGACGTGCCGGGCCTGCTGGACGTATTGGATGGTCTGGGCCCGGAAGGTCCCTGGCTGGTTGCCGGCACCGGCGGTTCCGCTCGGGCCGTGGCGGCAGCGGCACGAGAGAGAGGAGTGACCCTGCTGGTCCAGTCTCGGGATCCCGCCAGAGGCGCAGCTTTCGCCGCTTGGGCTCGCGAGCTGGGGGTCGACGCCCTGCTGGACGACGGAAGACCGGTGGGTACTGCCATAAACGCCACACCGCTGGGGCTTGCACCGGGGGATCGTCTTCCCTTCGACGATGAGCGCCTGGACGGCTGCCGCGCGGCTCTGGACCTGGTGTATCGCCCGGGAGGGACCGCCTGGGTGCGGCGGCTGAGGGCCAGAGGAATTTCGGCCGCTGACGGCCGCAGCATGCTGGTGGCTCAAGGTGCTTACGCCTTCGAGCGTTTTTTCCCCGGCTGCCGGGCACCCCGAGAGATCATGGCGGCAGCGGTCGAACGGGAGTTGGGGGAAGGCCGATGATCTCCGGCTACGGAGCGCTGCTGTTGCGCTCGCTCGAGCGATTTTTGCTTCCCAACTCCTGCGTTGTCTGCTCCCGGTTGGTGGACCGGCATCTTCCCGACGAGCTGGTTTGTTCCCTCTGCCGCTGGCGGATGAAGCCGCTTGTGGGAGGTTGCGGGCGGTGCAGCCAACCTCTTCCTCCGATAGGGCCTTGCCGCTTCTGTGCTTGGTGGCCGGACGAGTTGCTTTGGGCGAGGAGCGCGGTGTGGTTGGACCCGGAGGCCAAGGCGGTAGTGCATCACTTGAAGTACCGCGGATATCCGGCGCTCGCGGATTTCGCGGCCGTTATGATCGCTCGATACGTCAACCGGCCCGAAGAGGGGGTGCTGGTTCCGGTTCCCCTCACCCGCGGAAAGGAGCGGCGCCGGGGATACAATCAGGCTGCTTTGGTGGCCCGGGCCTTGGGGGCGCGATGGGGTTTGGACGTGCACGACACCCTGCTCGTTCGGGTGCGCGAGGGTGGAAGCCAGACGGCTCTCACGCCGGAGGCGAGGTTGGCGAACATCGAGGATGCCTTCCAGGTGCGCTGGGACCCCGTCGTGCCCGGCCGCTCTGCAAACACGGGAGAACTGGTTATAATTGTGGACGATGTACTCACCACCGGCGCAACTTTGAACGCGGCCGCTAGTGCGTTGGTGGAAGTGGGTTACAGCCGGGTAGCGGCGGTCACGTTCGCGCGAACGTCTCCGTTCGAGCGTCGAGTTTAGGACACGATCGTAGCAGCTTCAGAGGTCCGCAAAGTATACAATCGTCTCAGCGTCAGGGGTCACCGATGGCAGCCAAGATCGCGATCAACGGATTCGGGAGGATCGGCCGCACGGTTTTGCGGGCGATCCTCCAGACGAACAAGAAGCTAGAAGTAGTAGCAGTCAACGACCTTACCGATCCCAAAACCCTGGCTCACCTATTCAAATACGACTCCGTTCACCGCCGATTCCCTGGTACCGTCACCGCCGAAGGCGAAGGGATTTGCGTCAACGGGAAGACGATTCGGGTCTTATCTGCCAAAGACCCCTCGCAGCTTCCTTGGAAAGACTTGGGCGTGGACATAGTGCTCGAGTCTACCGGGCTTTTCACCGAGCGGGCCAAGGCGGAGCTCCACTTGCATGCCGGCGCTAAAAAGGTAGTCATCAGCGCACCGGCGAAGGGCGACGACCTTACGGTGGTGTTGGGAGTGAACCACCAGGCCTACGATTCGGCCCGGCATCACGTGATCTCCAACGCTTCCTGCACCACCAACTGCCTGGTGCCGGTGGTCAAGGTGTTGATGGACAACTTCGGGTTCGAGCGCGGTTTCATGACCACCATTCACAGTTACACCAACGACCAAAACGTCCTCGATCTGCCGCACAAGGATCTGAGGCGGGCTCGGGCGGCGGCGATGAGTATCATCCCTACCACGACTGGAGCCGCCAAAGCCACGGCGCTGGTGTTGCCTGAGCTTAAGGGTAAGATAGACGGGATCGCCCTCCGGGTTCCCACTCCCGACGTCTCCGTAGTGGAGCTCACCTGCGTGGTTTCCAAGACCACCGACGCTCAGGCGGTAAACGACGCCTTCCGCGCTGCAGCCGCGGGACCGATGAGGGGGATACTGGCGGTGAGCGACGAGCCCTTGGTGTCTTCCGATTACATAGGTGACTCGCATTCCAGTGTGGTTGACGCTTTGAGCACACAGGTGATCGATGGTCGCCTGGTCCACGTGACCGCCTGGTACGACAACGAGATGGGCTACGCTATGCGGTGTGCCGATCTATTGGAGCTCGTGGCCAGTAAGCTGTGAAAAAGCGCACTCTAGCATCTTTGCAGGACCAGCCGCTCGAGGGGCAGCGGGCCCTGGTGAGGGTGGACTTCAACGTTCCCTTAAGGGACGGCAGAGTTGCCGACGCCACCAGGATCAGGGCGGCTTTGCTTACCATTCAGTGGCTCTCGGGCAAGGGCTGCCGAGTGGTGCTCCTTTCCCATTTGGGACGGCCTAAGGGAGCCCCAGATCCCCAGTACTCGCTTCGTCCAGTGGCCTCCGAGTTGGAGCGGCAACTGGGCAGTCCGGTTCTCTTCTTGGACGATCCCGCAGGGGAGCAGGCGGTGCAGCGCGCTCGGCAGATGAAGCGGGGCGAGGTCGCTCTGGGGGAAAACACCCGCTTCTATCCCGGGGAGGAGCGCAACGATGCTGAGCTGGCCGGCCGCTTTGCAGCCCTGGGAGATTTCTACGTGAATGACGCCTTCGGAAGCGCCCATCGGGCCCACGCTTCCACCGAGGGGGTTGCCCGCATCCTCAAGCCCGCAGTGGCCGGTTTTCTCATGGCCAAAGAGCTGGATTACCTAGGCTTGGTTTTGAGCGATCCCAAGAGGCCGTTCGTTGCAATCTTGGGCGGCGCCAAGGTGTCGGACAAGATCGGCGTGATCAATGCCTTGCTCCCCAGGGTGGATTCGCTGCTAATCGGCGGTGCCATGGCTTGCACCTTCTTTGCCGCTATGGGGCACGACATGGGTGGTTCGCTAGTGGAGCGGGACAAGCTTGACTTGGCCCGAGAGCTGTTGGCCCGAGTCGGGGAAAAGCTGGTCTTGCCCAAGGGTCTGGTGGTTGCCGAGAGATCGAGTCCCGATGCGTCGAGGAACTCGGTCGCTCCGGAGGCGGTTCCTCCGGGGTGGGCGGCTTACGATATCGACAGCGAGACTTGTCGGGATTATGTAGCTAGAATTCGCCGGGCGCGCACCGTGTTATGGAACGGGCCGATGGGAGTTTTCGAGACGCCGCCTTTCGATGAGGGTACCATGGTCATAGCCCGGGGGCTGGCGGATGCAAGTCGTAAGGGTGCGGTGACCATAGTAGGCGGGGGCGACTCGGCGGCGGCCGTGGCACGGGCGGGTGTGGAGGATCGGATCACTCACGTCTCCACCGGTGGCGGCGCCACGTTGGAGTTCCTCGAGGGGAAGGTCTTGCCCGGTGTGGCGGCGCTGGACGACGCCTGAGAGATCGTCTTGGCTGACGGATGGCATTTGCTGAACCGTCCCCCTTCCGTGAACCGTCCCCTCTTTTGAAGGATCGCCTTTCATGAAGTGCCGTCTTTTCTGTGCCAACTGGAAGATGCACCACGGGCCGAGCGGGGCGCGGCGGTTCCTGGAAGCTTTCCTGAGATCTTATGACGGTGCTGGCGATCGCCGGATTTGGTTTTTCCCCCCTGCCATCTCTCTCACTACGGTCCTGGAGCTGATCCGAGGGCGTGGGGACTTAGGTGCCGGGGCTCAGAACGTCCATTGGGAGGCGAAGGGGGCGTTCACTGGCGAGATCAGCGTACCCATGTTGCTGGAGGCGGGAGCCGTGGGAGCGATCGTGGGCCATTCCGAGCGGCGCCATATTTTCGGGGAGAAGGATGAAGAAGCTGGCAGGAAAGCTCGGGCGCTTTTGGAGGCCGGTCTCACGCCGGTTTTTTGTGTGGGCGAGAAGTTGGAGGAGCGGGAGGCAGGGCACACCTGGGAGGTAGTGGAGCGGCAGTTGCGGGTGCTGCGTGATCTCTCACCTTCGCTTTTGGAGCGCGTGGTGGTGGCGTACGAGCCTGTCTGGGCGATCGGCACCGGGCGCAATGCTACTCCTGAGGATGCGGCAGAGGTGCACCGTGCGATCCGCTCCTGGTTCGAGAATCATGGTGTTGCGGCGGAGAAGCTGTTCGTGCTCTACGGCGGCAGTGTAAACCGTGACAATGTGAAGGAACTCTTGGCCGAGCCAGAGATCGACGGGGTGTTGGTGGGCGGTGCGTCGTTGGACCCTGAGAGCTGGTTGAGGATCGTCGAGCGTTAAAGGCCCCGACCCTCCCTCGAAATACCCCATCGACCCACTAGCTAAGCCTCACGGTCAACGTGGAAGGCCTTTCGTATAAGACGCGAATTACATGCCACTCGAGCAACGGGAGCGTCGTGAGAACGTTGTTTTGTGCCGATCTTATCGTCCCGTCGGGCCAGACACAGATAAACAACCTTTGAGGGTTCCTCCAGGTACAGCACTCCCGCAGCCCTATGTCGGCCCTGTATGGATGACACCCGGTCAGAGTCTGCCGCACCAGGCTGCCACCTCCGCCCAGTCAGACAAGCTCGATTCGAGCCCTGTGTCCGGAGGCCCTAGCCAGGTGCGCATCCCGGGTAATCAGGGGCGCACCTAGTACCTCGGCCAGAGCTACATAAGCGGCGTCGTACGCCGTTAGGTTACGGCGCAGCTCCCAAACCCGACGTAACAGCGGTGTGTGGGGATAACGTCTAACCGGAAAAGCACGTAGATCCTCAATCGCCTGCTCCCCGCGCCTCTGACTCACTTGGCCGGTCACGCAGAAGCGGCGAACAGCCTGGACCACCTCGAGATCGAAAACCGCCGGACTATGGAGGGAAGGGTCCGCCCCTATCCGGTTTTCCACTCTGGCCGCGCCCGGGGTGCCTAGCAGCAGCTCAAGCGCAGCCGAAGCATCCAACACGATCACCGGGCCTGGCGCTCTCTCCGAACCACGGCAGCGGGCGACTCCCGCGTTCTTACCGGCTCGCGCTCATGCACGCGCTCCAAGAACTCCCGCAGCGTCGGTTGGGCAGCAAGCCTGCTGAGCTCCGAAAGCAGATAGTTAGATAGGGACATTCCCTCCATCGCGGCCCGAGCCTTCAGTTTGCGATGGAGATCTTCCGGCACATTCCGGATTTGAATCATGGCGCACATGCTTAAAACATGCTTGTATGCAAATCACATGTCAAGGGGCGGCGGCGACGCCGAGCCGGAGTTGGAAGAGCGGCTCCAGGAAACCAGGGCGACCAGGAACCGAGCATTTCACCTGCGAGTTTGCTAGATTTGCGGAAGCCTAGTAGCACTCTATCCACCCGGAGGCGATCTCATCATGGACTGGGGCCTCCAGAACCGGCTGAGCCGCATCCTCAAGCCCTCCGACGGGCGCACCGTAATGCTCGCCGTCGATCACGGCTACTTCCTAGGACCGACCCACCGGCTGGAAGATCCGAGGAAAACAGTCGAGCCACTGTTGCCGCATGCCGATGCGCTTATGCTGACACGCGGGGTCCTTAGAAACTGCGTGGACGCCACGGCCGACATCCCGATCGTGCTCCGAGTGTCCGGTGGCTCGACCATCGTGGGCCCCGATCTCGCGAACGAGACGCTCACGACCTCGATCCGCGATGCGGTACGCCTCAACGTCAGCGCCGTGGCCGCTTCGGTCTTCATCGGCTCGGCGTACGAGCACCAGACACTCGCCGCCCTGGCCAGGCTCATCGATCGCGCGCTGGATTGCGGTATTCCGGTCCTCGCAGTCACCGCGGTGGGCAAGGAGCTCGAAAAGCGAGACGCCCGCTATCTTTCGCTCTCTTGCCGAGTCGTGGCTGAGCTCGGCGCCCACTTGGTGAAGACCTATTACTGCGAGCAGTTCGACAAAGTTGTGGGAACCTGCCCGGTACCGATCGTAGTCGCCGGAGGCCCCAAACTCCAAACCGAACTGGATGCCCTCCGCCTGGCCTACCGCGCTGTGCAGGAAGGCGCTGCAGGTGTCGACTTCGGGCGCAACGTCTGGCAGGCCGACCACCCAGTGGCGGTGCTGCAGGCCATCCGCGCCGTGGTGCACGAAAACGCTACACCGGAGCAGGCCTACGATCTGTTCCTAGAGTTGACCCGAGCACCCCAAAGACAACCGGTTTGAAAATGCCGCGGAGGCTGCCGGCGTAGAAGTGTAGAAATATGGAGACCCCGCCGATTTGGAACCGGGTCGCTGTCTACTTCTCCAATTGGGAGATCCGACTCGAAACGCGTCCCATCCCGGCGCTGAAGCCAGGCGAACTGCTCCTCGAGGTCCACGCAAGTGGGATCTGCGGTAGCGACCTGATGGAATGGTACCGCCGGCCCAGAGCACCCTGCGTGCTCGGCCATGAGGTGGCGGGCCAGGTCGTCGCAACCGGCGACGGTGTCCAGCAGTTTCAAGTCGGCGACCGAGTCGCAGCCACCCACCACGTCCCGTGTCTCGAGTGCCGCTACTGCTTAAGCGGCCGAGAGACCGCCTGCCAGATGCTGTACCGAACCAACTTCGATCCTGGGGGCTTTGCGGAGTGGGTTCGCCTGCCAGCAGTCAACGTCGCGCGCGGCACGCTGAAGTTGCCCGACCACGTCTCCGACGAGGCCGGCAGCCTGGTCGAACCCCTGGGGTGCGTCCTGCGAGCGCAGCGAAAAGCGAAGCTCGGCCCGGGCGACAGCGTGCTCATCATCGGAGCAGGGGTATCCGGGAGCCTGCACCTGCTCGCCGCAAAAGCCAAAGGGATCGGGCCCATCTTCGTGTCCGACATCGAACCCGCGCGGTGCAGCATGGCAGCGCACCTCGGCGCCGACCGGGTGTACCACGCCGATTCGGAAGTCGCAGGACAGATTCGCCGCGAACTCGGCCACGGCACGGACGCCGTAATCGTCTGCACCGCTGCCCGCGACGCGATCGCCCTAGCCCTAGAGGCAGTGGATCAGGGCGGCAAGGTCATCTTTTTCGCCCCGATGGGCCCCGACGAAACCTACCCGCTCCCCTTTAACCGGGTGTTCTGGAAGGACCAAGTCACTTTGTACAGCTCCTACGGCGCGGCGCCCGCGGACCTGAAAGAAGCCCTCCAGCTCATTGCCAGCGGCCAGGTGGAAGCCTCCCGGCTAGTAACCCACAGGCTCCCCCTGAGCCAGATTCAGAAAGGGTTCGAAATGATGCTCCAGGCGAAAGACTCCCTCAAGATCATCATCGACCCAAGACTGGACGCCTAGTCGACCTCCACCCCTGCTAACGCTACGATCCCGAAGCACAGCAGCGGACGGTGCGCTAACCGTAACAGGACAGACCTGACAACCCGGCACTGCAGGCTCCCGCCTCGTCCGCAAGCTCCATTTGACCCTCGGCCCAAACGCCGCTATCATACAGCCCGATCATGTTCACCTTCTTGCTAATTGTCTTGATCCTCGATTCCATCCTGCTCATCGCCGTGGTTTTGATGCAGGCCGGGCAGGGCGGGGGACTGGCCGCCATGGGGGGCGGGGCTTCCACTGAGACCTTCTTCGGTGGCCGCCAGGCGGTGACCATACTGACCAAACTTTCCTGGTGGTGTGGCGGGATATTCCTTGGACTGTCGCTCCTACTCGCCGGGCTCTCTACCCGGTCGGGACGAGCCCGCTCCATACTACAAGAGCAACTAGGGCCCCCGCCCGCCGAACAGGCCGCACCGCTACCCCTGCAAGAAACTCCGATCCCAGGACTTCCGCCTCAGGACACCGGCAGATGAGCGGGGGCGGAGGAATCGATACTCTAAACGATCGCACCAAACGCATCGGGTACAGCGCTCAGCCCTTCGACCGTAGCCGGAACGCGAAGAACCAGCGGCGCAGATGAACAACCACGTAGGTGCAGGGAGAGCCTACGACCCGGACCGGAGCATCCGGTGGAGCAGAAGCTGAAAGCCTACGTTCTACTGGAAGACGGGACCTGGTTCCCAGGAGCCGCCCGACGGGAATTCGCGCCCACCACGGGAGAAGTAGTCTTCACCACCAACCTCACGGGCTACCAGGAGGTCTTTACCGATTCCTCCTACCTGGGGCAGATCGTCACCATGACGGCCCCCATGATCGGCAACTACGGCGTCAATCCGGAAGATGTGGAATCGACCAAGCCTCAGGTCAACGGGGTAGTGGTGCGGGAACTGTCCAACCGGTTCTCGAACTGGCGCGCCCGGGAAGGGCTCGATGAGTGGCTGGCGCTCCACAAAATCCCGATCGTGGAGGACGTGGACACCCGGCGCCTCACCCGCCACATCCGCGCCGCAGGAGCGATGCGCGGCATCGTAGCGGTCGGCCCGGAACCCACTCCTCAAGTCCGCGAGCAGCTCGCAAAAAGTCCTCGGATGGAAGGGCTCGACCTCGCATCCCTGGCCACTGCCGCAGGGAAGCGGACCGTGGGCGACCCTAACGCGCGCTACCACATCGTCGCCTACGATTACGGAATGAAGGAAAACATTCTCCGTCTGTTCGTCTCCTTAGGCTGCCGAGTGACGGTCGTGCCGGCACACACTCCGGCGGAAGAAACTTTGGAGCTCGAACCCGATGGCTTGTTCCTGTCCAACGGACCGGGAGATCCGGCAGCCGTCCGATACGCCCTTCCCATGATCCGCGAGCTGACGGGAAAGCGAGGTTTGCCAACTTTCGGCATCTGCCTCGGCCACCAGCTCATCGGTTTGGCGTTCGGCGGCGAGACAATCAAGCTCCCCTACGGACACCGCGGCGGCAACCACCCGGTCAGAGAGCTGGAAAACGGCCGAGTGCTGATCACCAGCCAGAATCACGGATTCGCAGTCCGAGGGGAGGGAAGAAACATCCCCGGAGCCAAAGAGCTAGAGATTACCCACGTCAATTTGAACGACGGGACAGTGGAGGGACTCAAACACCGCGAGCTTCCTATCTTCGCCGTTCAGTACCACCCGGAGGCTTCACCCGGTCCGCACGACGCGAGAAAGCACTTTGCGGCCTTCCTCGAAACCCTCGGCGCTGCCCAAGCCAGCTCCAGTCAACACAAGGACTAAGCCCTCAAAAGATACCAAAGTGGGTTAAGTCGTCATGCCTAATTGCAAGCGGGACAATAAGTTGGCATAGTGAAACTTACTCTCTGAGCGATCGGCAGAGAAAGCCTGCCAGTTGGTTAAGCCGCTCCCGGAAGCCCTCCAACCCCTTGACACACAATAGGTAAGCCCGTATGTTCACCGGCCCGACCCCTACAGTACCGGGGTCGGCTTTCGCCCGTTAGGGGCCCAGTTCGGGGGTACCAATGACCAAGGCGGATCTGGTAGAAAAGGTCACGGCCACGATCGCGCGCACCGCCGGACCGATGATATCCAAGAAGGACTGTGCGCGCGTGGTCGATGCCTTCCTGGAAGCGGTTAAGGGCGCCCTGGCGGAGCAGCACAACATCGAGATCCGCGGTTTCGGCACCTTCAAGATAAGAAAGCGCAAGACCCGCATGGCTCGTAACCCGAGGACTGGGGAGCCGGTGGAAGTAGCTGCACGGCCGGTACCGGTCTTCAAGCCCTCCAAAGAACTCAAGGCCCTGGTAGCGGAGACCGCGGAGAACGTAGCTTCGGATTCCTGAGCCGGACGCAAACGGTATACCTGAGCTCCTAGAGAAAAGCTCTACTGTGCCGACCCGGGGGCTTTGAGAAACCGGCGGCTTTAGAGCTCAAGCGGTTGAGTTTCAGCGGAGTGCTCTACCAACCGCGCTTGCGCTGGTTATATTGCCGTCGACTATGGCCGCATTTCCTCGAGCTCCCATCGTGGCTGGAACGTCGGTCACTGTGACGTTCCGGTTCTTCGCGCGATACGCTGAGCTACTGGGAAAGACCGAAAGCAGCGTCACCCTGAAAGCACCGGCCACCGTGGCTGACGCGGTGCGGGCGCTGCGCGAGCGCGTACCCGAAGCGCAGGTCCTGCCGGAGCGTCCACTGGTAGCCCTCAACCGAGAGCACGTGCTCTACGATCGCCCGGTTGCCGATGGCGACGAACTTGCCCTGCTCCCGCCCCTTGCCGGAGGCTGAGTGAAGTATCTCAGTCATTCGCCCATAGACCCTGCGGCGCTGCTGGCCGAAGTAAGCGATCCCGGGTGCGGCGGTACCGCACTCTTTTTGGGCACGGTGCGCCGCAGCGAGGAGGACGGCCCGGTTCGGGCTATCGAATACTCGGCTTACGAAGAGATGGCCGAAGCAGAGTGTGAAAAGATCTTGGCGGAGACAAAGGATCGCTGGCCCGAGGTTCGCTGCGCCATCAAGCATCGCCTAGGTGAGGTTCCCGCAGGGGAGGTGAGCATAGCGGTAGCGGCGGCAGCCCCCCACCGAGCCGAAGCCTTCACCGCCTGCCGTTACCTGATCGAAGAAGCCAAGAAACGACTGCCCATTTGGAAGCGCGAGCTGATGGACGACGGTACTCGAAGGTGGCGGGAGAACCGGGAGGGGACTACGGAAAGATGGGTCTCACGGTCGTCCTGATAGAACCGAAGATCCCGCCCAACACCGGCAACATAGCGCGGCTTTGCGCCGCAACCGAGACCTCGCTACACCTGATAGAGCCGTTGGGATTCAGCCTGGACGACCATGAGCTGTCCCGGGCGGGGCTGGATTACTGGGACGCCGTCGATCTCTGGGTCCATCCTTCCTGGAAGGAGTTCCGAGAGGCGATATCGCGGGAGCGCTGCCTGTACTTTTCCGCCCACGGAAACCGTTCCTATCTGCAGGCGCCGTATCGAGAAAACTCGGTGCTGGTCTTCGGCAATGAGACCGACGGACTCCCCTCGAGAATCAAGGAGAAACATCCAGAGAGAATCTTTCGCATCCCCATGCGCCCCGCCGTCCGCTCGCTTAACTTGGCCACCGCGGTGGCGGTAGTGCTCTACGAGGCGATTCGCCAATTGGGCTGGGATCTGGACCAAGAGGCCCGCGTGTGGGACCAACTTTCGAGAGGTAAGGTCAAGTGTTGAACAAAATCACCGTAGTCGGCGCCGGGAATGTGGGTGCTACCCTGGCGCAGCGGCTAGCCGAACGGGAACTGGCCCGCCAGATCGTCTTGATCGATGTAATCGAGGGCATTCCCCAGGGGAAGGCTCTGGATCAGTGGGAGTCGGGACCGATCGAGGGGTTCGACAGTAAGGTGATCGGAACCAACGATTACGGGTCCGCCAAGGGAAGCGAACTCTTCGTGGTCACCGCCGGAGTGGCGCGGAAGCCGGGTATGAGCCGCGACGATCTGGTAAAAACCAATGCCGGAATCGTAAAAAGCGTAAGCGAGCAGATCAAACGCGCTTCTCCCGGGGCCATCGTGATCGTGGTCTCCAATCCTTTGGACGTAATGTGCTGGGTGGCCAAGCAGGTTACCGGGTTCCCCAGGGAAAGGGTGATCGGGATGGCCGGAGTTCTGGACACCGCGCGGTATCGCACTTTCCTGGCAGAAGCGCTGGAAGTTTCGGTGGAGGACATCCAGGCTATGGTGCTGGGAGGCCACGGGGATACCATGGTTCCGCTGGTCTCCTACACTACGGTGTCGGGGATTCCGGTGACCCAGCTCATCGATCGTAGTAAACTCGACGCGATCGTGCAGCGCACCCGCGACGGCGGTGCCGAGATCGTCCAACATCTGAAAACCGGTTCCGCCTACTACGCCCCTTCGGCCGCGGCCGCACAGATGGTGGAGGCTATCGTAAAGGACAAGCACCGAATCTTGCCTTGCTCGGCGTATCTGGAAGGCGAGTACGGGCTGAGCGGCATATACCTCGGCGTGCCCTGCAAACTCGGGGCGATGGGGTTGGAGCAGATCATCGAGGTCGAGCTCAGCGCCGAAGAGAAGGCCGCTCTCCAGAAGTCGGCCGAAGCGGTACGGCAGACCATGGCAGCGGTGACCCTTTGAACCGTTGGCAAGATTAACCTCAGGAGAACAACTGCATGGCGACTAGCGCAGCACCTCGGGTACTGGAGGAGCGTGGTCTGGGGGCGACCCTGCGGCGGGACGCCTGGTGGTTAGCGCCCACCGCGGTCGCGGTAGGATTGCTGGCGTTCGCGATCTACGCCACTTGGGCCGCCTGGATGGGAGTTCACTACGAGTGGGGGCCCTATCTCTCACCCTTCTACTCCCCGCTTTTTAAACCAGAGTGGTGGCCGTTGTCTCCCGCGTTTCTCATCCTCTGGGCTCCATTGGGCTTCAGGGTCACCTGCTACTACTACCGCAAGGCGTACTATCGGGCGTTCTTTCTGGACCCGGTGGCCTGCGCGGTGGGTGAACCGCGCCACGACTATCAAGGCGAGAGAAAGCTCTTTCTCTTCCAGAATCTCCACCGCTTCTTCATGTACTTGGCGGTGCTGTTCATTTTCATCTTGGGCTGGGACGCGATAGTCTCCTTCGTATGGCCGGTGTGCAGCGACGCGGTGCGGGCGGTGAGCGTTCCCGGGGCCTGCGGTGTGCTCCCCTCCGGCGAGCTGGCTGAAGGGCCGAGGACTTTCGGTGTCGGGATAGGTAGCTTGGTCCTCACCATCAACGTCATCCTGCTCGCCGGTTTCACCTTCGGATGTCACGCTCTGCGGCATGCGGTTGGAGGATCGGTCGATTGCTTCTCCTGCGCCAAGTTCGGCAGGCAACGCTACCGGTTGTGGCGGGGAGTCACCATGCTCAATAAGCGCCACATGTTCTGGGCTTGGATCTCCCTTTTCTGGGTCGGACTTGCCGATCTCTACGTGCGCCTGGTGGCGATGGGCGTGATATCCGACCTGAGACTGCTGTGAAACGGATCGGCACCAGGAGCGGCGGATGATCGAGGTACAGCGTCACGAGCACGACGTCATAGTAATAGGGGCTGGCGGCGCAGGGCTCAGAGCCGCGATCGAGGCCTCTCTGCAGGGTTGCCGAGTAGCTCTCATCTGCAAGTCGCTACTGGGCAAGGCCCACACCGTCATGGCCGAAGGAGGAGCAGCGGCGGCCCTGGGCAACGTATTTCCCGAGGACAACTGGAAAGTGCATTTCCGCGACACCATGCGCGGCGGAAAGATGCACAACAATTGGCGGATGGCGATGATCCACGCCCAGGAGGCACCGGACCGAATTCGGGAGCTGGAAGCCTGGGGGGCGTTGTTCGACCGTACCGCCGACGGTCGGATCAACCAGCGTCCTTTCGGCGGCCATACTTACTCCCGCCTGGCGCACGTCGGGGACCGTACCGGGTTGGAGATGATCCGGGTGCTTCAAGACAAGGCGGTGCACTGCGGTGTGGACGTATTCATGGAGTGCACCGTGGTGAAGCTGGCGACGGTGGACGGGAAGGTATGCGGTGCCTTGGCGTACTGGCGCGAGAGCGGCCGCTTCGTGCTCTTCAAAGCCCACGCCGTAGTGCTGGCCACCGGCGGCATCGGCAAGGCTTGGGCCATTACCTCGAACTCCTGGGAGTACACCGGAGACGGGCACGCCCTCGCCTACGAGGCGGGGGCCGAGCTCATAGACATGGAGTTCGTGCAGTTCCACCCGACGGGGATGGTCTGGCCCCCCAGCGTGCGCGGGATTTTGGTGACCGAGGGAGTTCGGGGCGAAGGGGGAGTGCTGCTCAACAACCAAGGCCGGCGCTTCATGTTCGACTACATGCCGGAGATGTACCGCGCGGACTTTGCCGAGTCGGAAGCGGAAGCGGATGCTTGGGTGACCGGCGACCGCAAGAAAAACCGCCGGCCGCCGGAACTCTTGACCCGAGACGTGGTCTCGAAGGCGATCGTAGCCGAAGTGAGGGCGGGGCGGGGTAGCCCCCATGGAGGAGTGTTCCTGGACATCGCCTCGAAGCGGGATCCAGAGTACATCAAGAAAAAACTCCCCTCCATGTACCATCAGTTCAAAGAGCTGGCGGGTGTCGACATCACGCTTGAACCGATGGAAGTGGGGCCCACGGTTCATTACGTGATGGGCGGAGTGAAGGTCGATCCCGAAACCCAGGCCGCCACGGTTCCGGGTCTCTTCGCGGCGGGAGAGGTGGCCGGGGGGATGCACGGAGCCAACCGGTTAGGCGGCAACTCTTTGAGCGATCTGCTGGTCTTTGGACGCAGGGCTGGCTTGGGTGCCGCGGAATACGCCAAGCGGCAGAGCCGGTTGCCCGAGATCCCGCAGGCGTTGGTGAACCAGACGATCGAGTGGGCTTTGGCGCCCTTCGAGTGCACCGGAGGAGAAAATCCCTACCAGGTACAGGAGGATCTGCGCCGAACGATGCAAGAGAACTGCGGCATCGTCAGGGATCAGGCGGGACTGGAGCAGGCTCTGGCCGATCTCGCGAAGCTCAAAGAGCGGGCTCTACGCACCAGCGTAAGCGGCAGTCGGGAGTACAACCCCGGTTGGCACACCTGTCTCGACCTTCACTCCCAACTCACCGTGGCCGAAATGGTGGTGCGTTCCTGTCTGGAGCGAAAGGAGAGCCGAGGGGCGCACACGCGGCTCGATTATCCCGAGAGCGACCCCACTTGGGAGCGGAAAGAAGTCGTGGTCCGGCGCGACGGAGATCGAATGGAGATCGAGGTCGTCCCGCAGCCCGAGATACCGGACGAACTGATGACCATAATCAAGGAAGGCGCCTGATGACCAAGCGCGTATTCCGTCTGTTCAGAGGGCAGGGAAGCAGCGGCCATCTGGTGGACTACGAGTTGGAGTGCGACGAGGGGATGGTCGTGCTCGACGCGGTTCATCGGATCCAGGCCGAGCAGGCACCGGATTTAGCCTGCCGCTGGAACTGCAAGGCGGGAAAGTGCGGCTCCTGTAGCGCGGAGATCAACGGTAAGCCGCGGCTCATGTGCATGACCCGTCTTTCGGATTATCCGCCCGAGCGGCCGATCACCATAACGCCGTTGAAAGCGTTTCCGCTCGTCAAAGACTTGGTGACCGACGTCTCCTGGAACTACGAAGTGAATCGCCGCTTACCGGAGTTCAAGCCGCGACCGCCCGATTTCCCGGACGGGACCTGGCGCATGTACCAGTTCGAGGTGGAGCGGGCGCAGGAGTTTCGCAAGTGTATCGAGTGTTTCCTGTGTCAAGACGTCTGCCACGTCCTGAGAACTCACCGCAAGCACAACGAGTTCATCGGGCCGGCGTTTTTGACCCGGGCGGCGGCTTACGAAACCCACCCGCTGGACACCAACGACCGGGCGACTTATCTGAAGGAACAGGGCGGGATCGGATATTGCAACATCACCAAGTGCTGCACCGAGGTTTGCCCCGAGAGTATAGCGATAACGGACAATGCCATCATTCCGCTCAAGGAGCGGGTGGTGGACCGGCATTACGATCCGCTGCGGGCTATTGCGAGGCTATTGAAGGGCTAAGCCTTACGCACCTGAGGGTGCACCGCTCACGGACTTCCCTCGATCAGGCCACTTCGCGACCCGGCCCCGTGGCTAGCTAACCTCCGGACACTTGACAAGACCCGGGGGGTGTACTGTGGATGCGGTTCGCATCAGGAGATCGCGGCCATGCCACGCCGGGGACTTATTGCTGGAGCTCTTGCTGTGTCAGCTGTGCTGGGCTGCGGATCGGACCAGGTCGCCACGGACTCAACAGGCGGCAAGCTGTGGGTAAGCCACACGGGAAGCTCGTGTCCCTACTGCTTTGCTCCGGTAGAAACCCAGCGCAATCACATGCAGAATGCGCTGACCTATTACGTGAAGTGGTGGGAATGGCCGTGCAGCGAGGTGATTGGTATACTGGATGGGTTCCTGATTTACGATCAAGTGGGCCTGTTCGACACGTCAGGGGACTAAGCCGGTAAGTGGGTGCCGCCGAGCATACGCCAGCGATGGGCCATCGCCACGGCCACTTGGCTGTGGATTACGCCAGAAGAGGTTTGAGATTACAGGATCCTCGCAGTCGCCTTGATGCACGAGGGGTTCCACCAGTACTACTTATCGAATAGGTCAGAACACTTCTGACGAAGACATGGTTGAGACCAGTGCGAGATCGTGTTTAGTACCGTGAAGCAGTGTTGCCCTCGGCAGTGAGAATAAGGCGCAGCTTCCAAGGAGGACTAATGAGATCCCTGATCGCTCCCAAGCCGCTGGTTCTGGCGACAGTCCTTCTCGTTGCCCCACGAGCGCTTGCGCAGGATCCACCTTTCCGCACCGTTCCGCCGGCCGCAGTCGAGGCAGCAGTTAAGCACGCGCTCGGTCCGGAGCACCAAAACTCACGCGTAGGGTTGGTACCAGAGGCGTTACCGCCCGGTGTAGCCCAGGAGGTGGAGAAACGTACTGGCTGGCGTGTACTTCCTCCCGCGATGAAATTGTGTGCGAGAGCAGGGGGAAATGCCGCTTTCGGACGGTCGACGTGCTGGTCAAACTCGTGAGTGCGGAGGCCGGAGGTAACGGGAGTGTGCGCTTCGTAGTGGAGCGCAGAGTGGTCAGAAAGTTCAAGGAGTATAGCTGGACGTTCCTTACCAAATCCCTGGTGACCGTAGAACCGCGGGGTGAGAAGTGGGAGGTCACCAAAGTCGAGGTGCTCGAGATTAGCTAACTACGTTATACGTGGGGTTGGTGGATCCTAGCGCAACTCCCCCACGTTCAAGGCCACGGTGTCCGACAGTACGCCCTCCATGAGCAGGAGGGAACCTACCAACCGGTATTGCCCCGCGGCCCCGGGTATGGTTAACGACTCCTCGTAAGCCACCGACCCTCCGGCCGCCAACGAGTCGGTGGTTATGACCTGCGCGAACACCCGGCCGGCGCTCCAACGCCACAGTTGGTTACCGCGCAAATCCAAGAGCACGAAATCGTAGCGCTGAGCGGTGGGAAACACCAGCTGGGCCACCTGGGCCCCGGTGTTGGTCACGCTGAGAATGGCCCGAGCTTGCTGCCCGGGAGACAAACGGGCGGGCTCGACCCGCACCGACACCGTGAGCTCCAAGCTACCGACCTCGGCGGAGCCAAGGATACACCCGCCCGCCAGAAAGGCCCATGGCAAGAGACAGGCCGACCCCACCCGCCGCGCGGCGCACAGCGCACGCCATAGGGGCCTCGAGCCCCACTCAGCGATGAGCGATTGGATCGGGGTTACCGTCGGGATCGTTCTTGGCAAAACCGTCGGAACCAACCGGACCCAAGAGCAAGAGTCCGGCCACATGAGGCGTCGCCATGGAAGTGCCGCTCATGGTGGTGGTCCCTCCCCCGCGGGCGGTGGAAAGAATACTCACCCCGGGCGCCGCAAAGTCGATGGGCGGGTTGCCGAAGTTGGAAAACGAGGCAAAGACGTCGTTAATGTCGATCGCGGACTCGGTGTAAACGTTGGAATGCTCCACGTGAGCCGGCTCGAAACCACCGGCGTCGGCGCTGCTGTTCCCGGCAGCGATCGCAAAGAGAATACCGCGACCGGCGGCATTCAGAACGGTGTCGTGCAGGCTCTGGAAATGACCCGAAGCTCCCAGGCTCATATTAGCCACGTCACCGGGCGATGCGTTGGCCGCCACGTAGTCGACTCCCGCCACCACCCACGAGATGAGACCGGAACCGGAGTTGTCCAGCACCCGGACCGCAACGATGGTGGCCCCAGCCGCCACACCCACCACGTCGATCTCGTTGTCCACCGCGGCGATAGTACCGGCTACGTGGGTGCCGTGACCGTTTCCGTCATCCGGACTGTTCTTTCCCCGGGTTACAAAGTTCGCGCTGCGCGCCAGGTCCACTCGGAGATCGCAATGGTCCAAGTCCACCCCAGTATCTATTACCCAGGCGGTCTTTCCGGTAGCATCTACACCCCCACCCACGCGGATAACTCCCCAGGGGGCCACTTCGGCAGGCTCGGCGGAGCACCCCTGGTTCCCACCTCCGCCCTTACCCGGAGGCCGGCGAGCCTGGGCCAGGATGCTGGCGATCCCGTCGGGCTCCACATAACGCACTCGGCTATCCTACGCTATGCGCTGCGCCGCCTGCTGGGACATGGCAGCGGCAAAACCCCTAAGCGCGTGGCGATACACGTGAGATACCTCCGCCCCGTGGGCCGCCGCTAGCTCGCGAGCTATCGCCGCGGGAGATTCGGCCTGCTGGTTGAAAACAACGATGTAGCGACCCTGGGCCGAAGGGGCCGCGATAGAGAAGTCCGGCGCCGAGACGGTGGGAAGGTTGGCATTGCTACAAGCGGCAAGCAAACCGGCCGCAGCCAGTAGCCAGCTCAGTCTCTTGAGCATACGCTTCTCCGCAGTGAGAGGGACCGGCAATCGAGCAAGGGGGCCGGCTCCAACGTACGGCCGGCCGAAGACCGCGTCAAGTGATCACCCGGCTCGGTCGGGGCGGAATTACGCGGAATTACTATTTATTTTGGTAGCAGACATCATGTTGCGGACCGGCGGGGCCAAACACCGGTCGGTGGCCTTGAGCGCTATGGCGGCGGCCAGCATCGCAAGCCCCATCCAAGCTCAAGCGCTCGAGGGCTTCGACTTCAGCTACGGCAGATGGTACGTGGACTCGACCGCCGTCACCTATGCCGTGGGATACTACCGGAAGCTCTTCGGTCCCATCGATTGGGGAATAGCCCTAGACCACCTCGACGACAGCCGCTCCCTCGATCCCCGAAGCATCACCGGCCTGGAGCTTTCATTGGGCATGGGTCGACTGGGGGGAGGATTCTATGCGACCGCCACGGCGGGCCTGGGAATACGACACGCGGACGATAACCTGGAGGCACACTGGAGTGCAGGGCTGGGCTACGGGCTCAGGCTGCTGCCGTTTTTGACGATAGGGCTAGAGACGCGCTACCGCGTGGAAGATCGCCGGGCCCGCGGCTTTTGGAACCTTGAGCCGGAGGATAGAAAAGCCCTGAGCCTAGGGCTGCGCCTGGCGGCCGGGGAGATACGCTCTTCCAGAAGGCCACCAAGGCGACCCGCAGGACCCGAGTTCGAACCCCCGTCGGAAAGCGAAATCGAGTCTGCCCTCAAATCCTCCGGGGCTTCGCACCGTGCGGCGTCGCTGGCAGCGAGGGTGGTGAACACCGCCCTCGATGTGATGGGAACCCCCTACCGCTGGGGCGGGACCGACGACAACGGGTTCGACTGCTCCGGTCTGATCCAATACGCCTACGCGCAGCACGGGATCGTTCTGCCACGGGTGAGCCGGGACCAGATCAGGATGGGTATCCCGGTCGAGCCCCGCCTCGAGATGCTGAGGCCGGGAGACATACTTGGCTTCTCGGTAGAACGAGCGAGGGTTACCCACGTGGGGCTTTACGTCGGAGGGGGCCAATTCATCCACAGCGCCTCGGGAGGGGTAAAGCTTTCGAGCCTTGCGGCCACCGATCCCGACAGCCGCTGGTGGCAAGAGCGGCTGGTAGCTGCGCGGCGGATTCTTCAATAGGGGGCTCCCGGGGGTCGCGATAGGAGACTTGACAACCATAGGGGCCTGAATATTTTTCGGGCCGTTAGCACTCGATAAGAATGAGTGCTAACAGTCCAATTTATTGCCAACCAACAACTTAACCTAAAGCGGAGGCACAGGGATATGGCAACTGGCACTAAGGCCAAGCTCAAGATTCAGCCCCTGGCAGATCGGGTCGTGGTAAGGCCTCTAGAAGAGACCGAGCAGATGCGAGGGGGGCTTTACATCCCCGACACCGCTAAGGAGAAGCCTCAACAGGGCGAAGTGATCGCGGTCGGACCGGGGCGACTCGAGAAAGGCCAGCGGGTGCCGATGGATCTCAAGGTCGGCCAGCGAGTTCTTTACGGAAAGTACTCAGGAACCGAGGTCACTATTGACGACGAGCAACTTCTGATCATCAAGGAATCTGATGTGCTCGCTGTGATCGGATAACCCAAGGTCGCTCCCTACGGGGCGGCTCTCACTCGAGGAGGGGATGACAAGATGGCAACTGCCAAGGAGCTGTTCTTCGATGTGGAGGCCCGAGCGCGGCTAAAGCGTGGGGTTGACCAGATGGCTAACGCGGTCTCCGTGACACTGGGGCCGAAGGGCAGAAACGTCGTGATCGACAAGAAGTTCGGCAATCCCACCGTCACCAAAGACGGGGTGACGGTCGCCAAGGAGATCGAGCTACCCGATCCGGTGGAGAACATGGGTGCTCAGATGGTAAAGGAGGTGGCGACCAAGACCTCCGACGTGGCTGGTGACGGGACCACCACCGCCACTGTGTTGGCCCAGGCGATCTTCCGCGAAGGTCTAAAGAGCGTCACCTCGGGCGTCAACCCGATGGCGATCAAGCGCGGGATCGACAAGGCGGTGGAGGTAGTGGTCGAAGAGCTGAAGAAGCTCTCGGTGCCCACTTCCGGCCGCAAGGAGATCAAGCAGGTGGCTAGCATCTCGGCCAACGGTGATGAGGACATCGGCGAGAAGGTCGCCGAGGCGATGGAGAAGGTGGGTAAGGACGGGGTGATCACCGTGGAGGAGGCCAAAGGGCTGGAGACCACCCTGGAGACGGTGGACGGGATGCAATTCGACCGGGGTTACCTCTCGCCCTATTTCGTGACCGATCCCGAGAAGATGGAGGCGGTGCTAGAGGAAGCCTATGTCCTGGTGCACGACAAGAAGATCTCGGCGATGAAAGATCTGCTACCGATCCTGGAGAAGGTGGCCCAGACCGGGAGGCCGTTGCTACTCATCGCTGAAGACGTAGAGGGCGAGGCTCTGGCGACGCTGGTGGTCAACAAGCTGCGGGGAACCCTCAAGGTCTGCGCGGTGAAGGCTCCGGGCTTCGGCGATCGGCGCAAGGCGATGCTCCAGGACATCGCGATCTTGACTGGTGGCCAGGTCATAAGCGAGGAAGTTGGCTTCAAGCTGGAGAATGCGGTCCTCAACGACCTAGGGCGAGCCAAGAGGATCATCGTCGACAAGGACAATACCACCATCGTCGACGGTGCCGGCAAGCCGGATGCGATCCAGGGTAGGATCAAGGAGATCAAGGCCGCGATCGAGAAGAGCACTTCGGACTACGATCGCGAGAAACTCCAGGAGCGCCTGGCCAAGCTGGCGGGCGGCGTGGCGGTGATCAACGTCGGCGCAGCTACCGAGACCGAGATGAAGGAGAAGAAAGCCCGGGTCGAGGACGCGCTGCACGCCACCAGGGCTGCGGTGGAGGAAGGAATCGTTCCGGGCGGCGGCGTGGCTTTGCTCCGAACTCAGCCGGCCCTGGCCAAGATCAAGGTGGACGATCCCGACGAGCAGGTCGGTATCGACATCGTGCGTCGAGCGCTGGAGGAGCCGATCCGGATCATCGCGGAAAACGCGGGATTCGAGGGTTCCATCGTGGTGGAGAAGGTGCGCAGTGCCAAGGAGAAGAACTTCGGGTTCAACGCCCAGACCGGTGAATACGAAGACCTGGTCCAGGCTGGCGTGATCGACCCGACCAAGGTTACCCGCACCGCGCTCCAGAACGCGGCTTCGGTGGCCGGCTTGCTCTTGACCACAGAGTGCGTGGTGGTGGAGAAGAAAGAACCGGAGAAGACTCCGTCGCCTCCGGGCGGCGGAATGGGCGGCATGTACTGATCGCCCGCTTCTCCAAGTACGCGCTCGAAAGAGCAGCGCCCCGGCACTTCCCGGGGCGCTTTTTTACCGCTAGTGCGACCCCCACCGCTTCCCAGAAATCAGCGCGCGCGGCGAATAAGCCGCTGAATCAGCGCACTGTCCGGCGGCAACAAACCCGCCGCCGGAAGCCTTCGCAAGAGCTCGATCCAACTGGTGTCTTGGGCAAACGCCCTGCGAAACAACGGTATCGCCTCCGCCTCGCGCCCCAACCCCACCAAGGTCACCGCCTGCCAATAGACCAGCTCCCCGTTGGTGGCCGAATCTGGCAGCAGCTCCGCAGCCCGGGAGTAGGCCGCCATGGCGGAATCAACCTGTCCCGCGGTCATGAAGTTGTCCCCCTGGGTCGCCGCCCGGTACGCCCGCGCCACGCGCAACAGGCGCCTCAGCTCCACCAAAGGCTCGAAGGAATCCTCCACTCTCAGATCGTAGATCTTTTCCCAGCTAGGCCGGAAACGATCCCCACTTACTACTACCAAAGCCGCCGACTGCCGGCCCCGAATGTCGCCGCCTGCGCGCTCTGCCGCCTCCAGTGCCGCCAGCAGCCGCTCCGCCAGGTCGCCGCGCGCCCGCTCAAACGCCTCAGCCATAGCAGGCCAAACCTCGGCGCTGCGCATTAGGTTGGCCTGCACCGAATACGCCCTGCCGATGCGGTGTCCCGCAGCCGCTATGTTCCGAGAACCGGTGTGCGCCGCTACCCGCCCGCGGGCGTCTATCATCGCCACCTGCCGCACCTGACTGTCGGGGTCCGCTGCCAGCAAGGCAGCCAGCGCCGCCGGTGCCGAAAGCCCCGAACGCATTAGCGCCAAACCCCGCGGCCCGTATGCCGGTTCCACGAACGACTGAGTAGCTACCGCTCCCACCCCGGGCTCGGCCCAAGTCACGAGGCTCCCGACACTGAACCAATGAGACTGCACCGCCGCGCCGATCTCTCCGGTCACCGTGTCTACCGCAACGATCGAATAGGTGTGGACCGGGCGGCGGACAGGCTCGGAGATCGACCCCTGGACCCTAACCGCGGCAACACCGATGACCAACCCTAGGGCTGCGACCATCATATGACACCCTCCTATCTCGATAGCTCTTTACCAGCTGCCAAACGGCTGCCGAAAGCAGCCCGCTCGTCGCACCGCCGAAGGGAAAATCTTCACCCCTAGTAGTCCTCAAGCAAAGCGGGCCATGAGACCCGATTCTTCGGCTCGCTTGGGAAAAGAGGCCGTTCGGTAGCAGGTGGTCGGCGATTCCATCGTCTTGGCTTTCGGCGGCGAGCGGGTCGGTTACGTATTGAAACTTAAGGACAACCAGCTTACCATCTCCGACGGCGATTTACAGGAGCCGATGGAGTTGAAAAGGATCGGACCCCGGGTGCCGCGACCGGAGGGCGCTCCGCTGCCCCCGGGCGCTGCCTATGAAGAGACCGCTCGGCAGAGTGGCCCGGAACCCGCCCCCTAGCCGCTGAGCTTCGAGTGAGTATCACCACTCCTACCGCAGCTCTCCCTCGCCAGCTAGCGGAGTTCTTGATCGAGCTATCGATCGCATTGAGCAAGCACGCCATGTACCCCGCGGATCATCCCTCGCTAAGGCTGGCTGCGGAAGCTGTGATCCGAAGGCTCGACCACTTGCTGGCAGGGGGAAGCTCGGTCGCCTTGGGTGTTGCCCGCAGCCAGCTGGTGATCGAGGGAATGGCTACCGATCCCAAGAACCCAGTTCTCAAGGAACTCGCCGAACGACTGCACCGACACCACCTCGGAGCGATAACCTTCGAACCGGAAACCACACTGGATGAAGTGATCGACCTGTTGCGCGCTCTCGGCCGGAATCCCGAACCGGGAACCGAGCCCTTAGGGTTGGGCCCACCGAGCCGGCTCCGAGGATGGGAACACATCCGGGTCTACCCCTTGAGCTACGAACTCCTTCAGCTGGTGGAGGGCACAGGAGAAGAGACCGATGAGGTATCGGAGCGACGTACCCGGCCCGCTCAGTTGTGGTTGGGCCTCGCGCAGGCGGCTCTGGCGTCCGAGCGCGACGAACCCCCACAGTTGCAAGAGAGCCCTCACGAACCATCCCGAGTCGCCGAAGCGATAACCCAGCGCTCCCGAGACAAGGCCTACGATCAGGTGATCGTGGGTTATTTGTTGCAGATAGCCGAAGAGCTGAAGCGCGGCGGAGGGCAGGAAACAGCTCTTTTGCGCAAGCGCGTCTCCGAGTTGGTCCGGTCAGTGGATCGGGAAACCCTGGCTCGCTTGCTCAGGATGGGTGGAGACCGCCGCCAAAGGATTCAGTTCGTCCTGGACGCTTCTGAGGCGCTCGCGGTAGAAGCGGTCATTGAGCTGATCGCGGCCGCAGCGACCGCCGAGGAAGAAACGGTTTCCCACTCTCTGCTGCGCATGCTGCGCAAGCTCGGTGAGCAGGCAGCTGCGGCAAGCGAGCCGCGCCGGCGTCTGGCCGATCGCTCGATACGCGAGCAGGTGATTGAACTGGTGCGCGGCTGGAGCTTGCGCGACCCCAATCCCCAAAGCTATCGCATCGCGATGGAACGAATCGCAGCCCAGCCCCGCTTCGACGGGGAACAGTCGACCGGAGTGACACTGCACCCACCGGAGCCGATGCGGATCCTTCTTACGGCGCTAGAGCTCGATATACCGGCCCATGGCCTCAAACGGGCAGTCGAGGAGCTGGTACGAAGCGGAGAGCTCGCCGCCGTCGCCAGGGTACTAGACGAGTCAGGTTCCGAGGACGCCGCCAGCGCAATCTGGAAGCAAATAGCGAGCGAAGAGGTGGTGCGCGCGGTAGTTGCCCGGCAGCCCCTAAACGTCGAGCAGCTGGATTTGTTACTCGAGCGGGTGGGTATCGCCGCCGCCGGGCCTATGCTGGACGCTCTGGCAACCTCAGAGTCCATGCAAACCCGACGCGTGCTCCTGGATCGACTGGTCAAGCTAGGCCCTCCAGTGGGACCCCTGGCGGTGAGCCGGTTGCAGGACGCTAGCTGGTACGTTCAGCGGAATATGCTGGCAATCCTGTGCGAGCTAAAGGAGAGACCGCCCAACTTCGACGCCCGCCCTTTTCTCGACCACCCGGACGCAAGGGTTAGAAGAGAGGCCCTCCGCTACCTACTAGGCGACACTTTCAGCAGAGAGCGGGCTATCCACTACGCCTTGGCCGATCCTGACGAAAGAGCGATCCGGATGGGCCTCTCCGCAGCGATCCAGCACGGGCTTCCGGATTCCGCGGTACCGCTGGCGGCTTCCTTGGCCCTCGGCGGGGCTAGCCCAGAGCAGCGCCTAGCGGCGGTCAAAGCGCTGGCCACGAACCGCTCCTCGGCCGCTGCCGATGCTTTAGTCGCCTTGGTACTGCCCCGACGGAGAGGACTTTTCAGAAAGAAAGTTCCCAACACGCCCGAAGCCAAGGCAGCGCTGGAAGTCCTGGCGTCCTACACCGAACACCAGCAGGCGCGTAAAGTACTCGCTGACTTGAGGGACAGCTGATGGTTTCACCGGTTCAATTCCTGAGCTCGTTCGCCCAGACCCTTTCCGCTTTGGCGCTTTACCCTGAAGGCCATCGCCTGCGGCAGAGGGCGGTCGATAACCTCTATCAAAAGGTGCAAGAGCTGCTGGCCGAGGATCCCCATCCGACTTTTTCCTTTCTAGGAGAAGAGGTGCTCTACGGCACCATGCCTGTCAGAGAGCTCCGGGGATGGCAGTGGAGCGGTCGGCTAGGTGAAATAGGCATCGAGCGACTCCAGTTCGAACCCTCGGTAACCCGGGACGAGCTGGAGGATTTCCTGGACCAAGTACTTGCCAGACTCACCCTCAAAGCCATTGATACGGCGGAGTCGCGCCAGGTGCGACCCAGTGCCATACGCTACGGGCTGGTGGGAATCTCCGACGTCCCCGGGGAACAAAGAGAGCTGGTCACGGCAACGATATCGTTCACGCTGGACGAGGAGGCGGAAACCATCCGGTGGCTCCACCAAGAGTTAGAAAGAGGCGGAGGCCTTCATCTAGCGGAGGTGGAGATGGTGGTGCGCGCCTTGGGGATCGCCATGCACGGGGAACAGCGGATCATACTTCCCCTTCTCAAGCTGCGCAGCTTCGACGAATACACCACTACCCATTCCCTAAACGTTGCAGTGCTCTCTATGGGGTTGGCTGAGTGGATGGGGATGGGGCCCCAAGACGTCAGAGCGTTCGGCGTGGCCGGGCTGCTACATGACTTGGGCAAGGTCTGTATTCCTAAAGAGATCCTGGTGAAGCCGGGTAAGCTAAGCGACCAAGAGCGGGCGGTGATGCAGCGCCATCCGTCCGAAGGGGCGAAGATCATCTTGGGTAGCGACCACGATTTGGAGCTCGCTGCCGTGGTCGCCTACGAACATCACGTCATGCTCAACGGAGGTGGCTATCCCGCTTTCCGCTACCCGAGGGACTGCCATCGCGCGAGCAAGTTGGTGCACGTCTGTGACGTGTACGATGCGCTCCGAACCGACCGGCCCTACCGGGACGCCTGGCCCGCCGATCGAGTCTTGGCCTACATCGAGGAGCGAGCCGGTACAGAATTCGACCCCGACGTGGCCCGAGCGTTCGTGCGAATGATGCAAGAGTGGGAACCTGGGATCGCTGTGGTAGACGAGGGTGAACCGATCCCGGTCAACTAACTCTGCTGCTCGCGTTCCGTCGCGTGCCGGTAAATGTCGGCGAGCATACTCCGCACCGCTTCCGTGAATTCAACATTCCTCCGCGGCATGACCCTCTCGGCTACCTTTAGAAAACCTTCGAGATCGACCGTCTCACCGGCGCCGCCCCAGGAAAAAGGAGCCACGTACTTGGGCGGTCGCACCGATCCGAAGACGTTGGCTCCTGCCCCTATTACCGTACCGGTGTCCAACTGCACCCCTATCGCCGTCTTGGCGTGATCGCCGATGAGACTGCCCAAGAACTGCATGCCGGTCTCGATCCTCTCGGAACCCACCGACAATCGCACCGGACCGTAGGTGTTCTTGAGATTGGAGTTCGTAGTACCGGCCCCTAAGTTGACCCAGCGGCCGACCACCGAGTGGCCGATGAAGCCGTAGTGGGCCTTGTTGGCATACCCTAGGAACAGGCTGTGGGCGATCTCACCGCGGATCTTGCAGAACGGCCCCACCGCCGAGGCGGAGATCGAATCTCCCAGAACCTGGGTTGCGGGACCGATGTAGAGAGGTCCCTCCAGCCGCGTGCCGCTCTTCACGTACGACCGCCGCTCCAGCACCACCGCCCCCTGTCGCACATCGAAGATCACGCCCGGCTCGACTGCAGCCCCCATGATGACCACGTCCGCCGGATCCCCGATCACTATACAGCCGTCGGGGATCGGATCTCCGGGTTGCTGCGTGAAATCCGCCACGTCCGGCGCCAGCAAGTGATCGAGCGCCGTAAGGAGATCGTAGGAGCCGCGGAGCAAAAGCCCCGCTAGCTCTACCGACGGCCAATCGGGATCGTCGGCCTCCCACTCGGCGCCCGCGGGCACCCACCATCCCACGGCCTCCCCTTCGTTTACCAGTCTCACCGGATCCGAGCCGAGTTCTACCGGTTCGCCCACAGGAGCGAAATCCGAGCGGCCGACTAGGGCCGGACCCGCCACCGGAGCGCGGGATCTCACCGGCGGCGATCCCTCCTCGCAGAAGGATTGCAGATGCGGCGGCCCGAAAATCGCCTCGGTGTCTCCTTGAGCCACCGCCTCCCAGCGCTCCCTGATGAGCCAAACGCCCGCCCTTAGCTCCGCCACCGGGCGGCAGTGGCTGAAGGGAAACCACAGCGCGGACTCCGCTGGCTCGAGCAAATAAACCTTGGTCATGCGCTGCCCTCCGGCAGATCGCGCAGCCAAGTGGGTAACTTCTCCAAAAGCTCCTTCAGGTGCGCCGCCCGCTCCTTGGTGGTCACCAGCGTGACCCCACCCGCTCTGACCACCACTAGGTCCTCCACCCCTTCCACCACCACCGCACCTTCCTCGGCCCAAACCACCGTACCGCTGGAGTCGAAGACGTGGGCCTGGCCCACTACCACATTACCCCGCTCGTCGCACTGCCGCACCCGAGGGAGAGCAGCCCAAGTGCCTACATCGTCCCACCCGAAGCTCCCCGCTACCACGGCAACCCGGCTGCTGCGTTCGAAATGAGACACGTCCACCGCCACCGGCGTTACTCTGTCGAAAAAACCCTCTATGTCCCCCGACCGCAGGAGTTCAAGATGGGGCGAGATCTCCGGGGCTACTTCCTCGCTTTCTACAAAAAACCTCCTCGCGCTCCACGCGAACAGGCCGGAGTTCCACAGCGCCCCTTTCTCGATCAGTTCGGCGGCATGGCGAGAGTCGGGCTTCTCTACGAAACGCTCCACCAACTGGACGCCCTCTTCCAAAGGCTCACCGGGGACGATGTAACCGTAGCCGATCTCCACCCGATCAGGTTGCATCCCCACGGTAACTAGAAGGTCGTGTTTGACCGCAACCTCCAGTGCGCGCCGCGCTACCTGCCGGAAAGCCCGGTCATCTTGAACGTACCAGTCGGCGTGCAGCGAAAGGAGCACGGCATCGGGATCCCGCTGCCACGCGTGCCAGGAGGCCCATGCCAGCGCCGGCGCAGTGGAGCAGGCTTTAGGCTCAGACAGAATGTTCTCTGGCGGCAATCGAGAGAGCAGTTGCTCAGTGGCGCCCACCAAGGCCCCGCCCGTCACCACCAGGATCCGCTCGGGAGGGATCAGCCCCTCTAGACGCTCGACGCTCTTGACCAAGAGGGGCGTATCGCCGGCCAGAGGTAAGAACTGCTTCGGGCGCCTCTTGCTGGAAAGTGGCCAGAAGCGAGTGCCCGATCCCCCGGCTAAGACGGCCGCCCAATAGCTCATCGCCGGCCGACCAAACGCTTCACAGCAGTGCGGCGATCGCGTTCCGGTGCCGGTTCAGATCGAAAAGGAGAGAACCGATGTTGTGGTCGGCCCTGACCAACACGGCCAAAAGTGCATCGGGGGTCAGATTCAGCAGCACCACTTTCCCCGAACCGTACTCGATCGCCCCCATGCAAAAATCCCCCCGTGAGGCGGCGGCGCCCAGGCGGGCGCAGGCGGCTATGACCGGCGGGACCAGCGCCGCCAAGTTGTCAGGATCGACACCGTTCACCGTGCTAGCATCTATAGGGAGACCGTCGCGGCCCAACACGATGACCGCATCTACGCCCTCCCTCGAGGCCAGTGCTTTGACCACCTCGCGAATCGTAGCCATGGGCGCCAAGCTAGGAACCGCACGCCCGGAAGTCAAGCAGATACACTAACTTGACCCTCCTCACCGGGGCCACTAAGCTTGCATACTCGCCATGTTGATCGGACGCCGGTTCGGCCCACTGCTTGCGCCAATCCTGCTTCTGGGATCGATCGTCGGAGGCGCCTGCGACGATCCCTTTGCGGGCGAGGCGACTTTCGAAAATGTGATCGATACCACCAGGCTCTACGCGCTGCGCGACACTCCCATCCGTCTGCCGAGCGCCTACAGCCTGCTCGACCGCAGCCTGGTAAGAACCGACACGACCTCCGCCTTCGATTTTGCGTTCGACCTAGGTCCCGAGGGGCAGATCTTGATATATCCGGCGGGAGCCTTGGGACTGCCCCGCGATCCCGGGGTCCAGCTCGTAGAGCGCCGGTTCGAGGAGATAAGATCGGCTCCCGAAGAGAACTACGTAAATGACCGCCCCATCGAAGTGCCACTGAACCGGACGTTCGTGGTGAGATCGCGCCCTAGCTTCAATTTCTGTTTCTTCTTTGGCCAGTTTCCGCGCTTCGGTAAGTTCCGGGTACTCGAGTTGAACCGCCAAGATCGCAGCATTACCCTCGAACTTCTGGTGAACATCAACTGCGGCTTCCGGAGCTTGGAGCCCGGACTGCCCTCTTCCTGACCGTGATCGATCTCAAGTGGATTCGCGAACATCCCGACCAAGCGCGGGCTGAGCTCGGGCGCCGCGGGGCTCAGGCCGTGGCCTTGGTGAACCGCGCTCTAGAGCTAGACGCCGCCTGGCGCGAACGGCTCCAGCGGGTCGAGCGTCTCAAAGCGCAACTGAACGCGGCCTCGCAAGAGGTGGCCAGGCTCAAGAGAGCAGGCCGGGATGCGAGCAACATGACTGCCGAGCTCAAAACGCTGAGCGATGCCATAAAGCAGCTGCACCCTGAAGTTCGAAAGCTGGAAGAGGAGCTTAGAGAGGTGCTGCTTCGGATTCCCAACCGCCCCATGGAAGACGTTCCTGACGGGGATGCCAGCTGCAACCGCGTAGTCTTTTCTTGGGGCGAGCCGCGCCGCTTCAGCTTCGAGCCCAAACCCCACTGGGAGCTCGGCCAGCGGCTGCGACTCCTGGACCTCGGACGCGGCGCCAAGGTGGCGGGAAGCGGATTCCCGGTGTTCACCGGTGCGGGAGCGCGCCTGATACGCGCTCTGATCTCTTTCATGATCGACATCCATACCCGAGAGCACGGCTACGTGGAGGTGGCTCCGCCCCTCTTGGTCAACACACCTACTGCTCTGGGCACCGGGCAGCTACCGGACCTGGAAAAAAACATGTACGTAACCGAAGACGGCCTCTATCTCATCCCCACCGCCGAAGTGCCGGTCACCAACCTGCACCGGGAAGAAATCCTTTCCGCCGACGAGCTCCCCAAGGCGTACGTGGCATACACCCCCTGTTTCCGCCGGGAAGCCGGAGCTCACGGCAAAGACACCCGAGGTCTCATACGGATTCACCAGTTCGACAAGGTGGAGCTGGTGCGCTTCTGTAAGCCTGAGGATTCGGCACAAGAACATGAAAAGCTGGTGGATCACGCGGAAGCCGTGCTGCGCCGCCTGGAGCTTCCCTACCGGCGCGTGTTGCTGGCGGCACAAGACCTGGGCTTCGCCAGCGCCAAGACTTACGACCTGGAACTATGGGCCGCCGGCGTGGGGATGTGGCTGGAAGCCTCCAGCGCAAGCTGCTTCACCGATTTTCAGGCCCGGCGCGCAAATATCCGCTACCGCCCCAAATCCGATGCGAAACCGGAATATGTGCATACCCTCAACGCATCGGGAGTGGCTTTTCCTCGCACCCTGATAGCGTTGCTCGAAAACAACCAGGAAGAGGACGGCCGTGTTAGGCTGCCGCAGGCTTTGGTACCTTACTTCGGAAGCGAGTGGTTGCTACCGCAATAGCTATGGATGCGCTCAAGCGCCTGCGCGGTCTCGCCCCCCAAACGGTCCTAGGGTTGGTGATAGTGGTGGCCATTCTGTCTCTGTGGCAAGCCTGGGACATAGCTTCGCACCTGCGCGAAGAAGCCCGGCAAACTTCACGCATATACGGTCGGATCGTCGCTAGCTTGAGCGATCCCACCCCCGGCGCAGACACCGAAGCGCTCCTCGACCTGGTGGAACAGATAAGAAACAGGGGGGTCCCCCTGGTCGTAACCGACAGCGCGGGGGAGGTGACTGCGGCGGCCAACTTGCCTTTCCCTGAAGGGACGGCACATCCGGAGTTGAGAGAGTACCTGGCGAGCCTCGATCGGATCAACCCACCCATCAGGGTGCCGAGGGTCGGTTACATCCACTACGGCCCGCTTCCCATCGCCGGGCGGATACAGTGGATCGCGATCTTGCAGCTTGGTCTGCTGATTACCGCGCTCGCCGTGGGGATCTGGGCGTATCGCACCACCGTGCGGCGGGATCGGGAACGGCTCTGGGTGGCGATGGCCCGGGAGTCCGCCCACCAGATGGGCACCCCGCTGATGAGCGCCTCCGCCTGGATCGACCGGCTGGCCGAGACCGGAGCCGACCGGGGCGAAATAGCACGCAGGCTGCGTCAAGATCTCGACCGACTGGAAAGGGTGGCAAAGCGTTTCGAGAGAATCGGCCGGCCAGCTGCCAGAGAAAAGGTAGCCCTAGGCGCGGTGGCTCAAAAGATCGCGACCTACTTCCAGCCGCGGCTGCCTCGCCACGCCAACCCCGTGACCCTTAGGGTGCACGCGCCCGGGAGCGATCCTTTGATCACCGGGGATCCGGTGCTCCTGGAGTGGGCACTGGAGGCGTTGGTTAGAAACTCTCTCGACGCGCTGAGCGGCAGAGGAGGACGAATCGAGATCACGGTTACCGTTCAGGGCAAGACTGCCAGTCTAGCGGTGAGCGACGACGGGCCCGGTGTGCCCGCCGAAGTGCGGGACACGCTCTTCGAGCCGGGTGTGACGACCAAGACCGGCGGTTGGGGTATAGGGCTGGCGCTCGTCCGCCGGATCGTGGAGGACGTTCACGGTGGCAGACTGGAGCTCAAGAACTCCCCCCAAGGAGCAACCTTCGTGGCTCACCTGCCCATCGGACGATGACGATCGACGTCCAGCTGAACCCCGCCCAGCGGGAGGCGGTGGAACACCCCAGAGGTCCGGTGCTCGTGCTGGCCGGAGCAGGCTCGGGCAAGACCCGGGTGCTTACCGCACGATTGGCGCACCTGATCCGGGCACACCGCGTACCTCCCGGCCAAATCATGGCGGTCACCTTCACCAACCGAGCCGCTGAGGAGATGCGCCGTCGGGTCGCGGAACTGCTGAAAGGCGAGCCGGCGGGATTGTGGATCGGAACTTTTCACTCCCTGTTCGCCCGGCTGCTGAGAAGAGAAGGACACTTTTTGGGGTTCACCCCCGACTTCACCATCTACGACGAAGACGACCGGTTGGAGCTGGTCAAGCGGCTCCTCGAACAGCACGGTTACAGTCCCAGATCCCATCCCCCGCGCCTCATAGCTTCGCTCATCTCCTCCGCAAAGAACCGCCTGCTTTCTCCCTCGGAGCTGGAATCTCGCCCGGATGACCCGATGGCTAAGGTAGCGGCCGAGATCTACCGGGCCCTGAACCAAACCCTGGCCTCCGCCAACGCGATGGACTTCGACGACCTGCTATTGCATCCTCTCACCCTCTTCTCGCGTTACCCCGAGCGACTGGCACACTACCAGCAGCGCTTCGCCTCGATTCTGGTGGACGAGTTTCAAGACACCAACCGTGCCCAGTACCTTCTAGTGCGGCAACTGGCCGCCGTGCACCGGGACATCTTCGTAGTGGGCGACGACGATCAGTCGATATACAGCTGGCGCGGCGCCGAAGTGAGAAATATGCTGGACTTCCAGCAGGACTTCCCCGAGGCCACGCTGGTCCGCCTGGAACAGAACTACCGCTCCACTCCGCGAATCCTCACCGTGGCCAACGAGATCATATCGGGCAACCGAGCTAGGCTGGGTAAGACACTGTTCACCACCCGCCCAGGAGGCGAGAAGGTCGCAGTGGTCACGACCGCCGACGAGCGAGACGAGGCCGAATGGGTAGCACGGGAGCTGCGGGAACGGGCGGCGAGCGACGGATACGCCTGCCGGGAGATGGCGGTACTGTACCGAACCAACGCCCAATCTCGTGCCTTCGAAGAGGCGTTTCGCAGGGCCGGGATCCCCCACCGGGTGGTGGGTGCCGTGGGCTTTTACCAGCGCCGCGAGGTGCGCGACGTGATCGCCTACCTCCGGCTGATCGTCAATCCGGCGGACGACGAAGCCTTCCTCCGAGCGATCCAGGTACCCCGGCGAGGTATCGGCCTCGCCAGCCTCGGCGCCCTTCGAGCAGCAGCGCAAAGCTGGAAGCGATCGCTGCTGGACACGGCCGCCATCGCCGATCGGATCGGAGACTTGAAACCGCTGGCCAAGGAAGCGTTCATCAAATTCGCCTCCCTGATCGAGCGGTTCCGGCAAAAAGCGGCAACCACACCCCCGGCGGCCTTGATCGAGGAGCTGTTGGGTGAGCTGGACTACGAATCCTACCTCGCGGAGGAAGGCCCCGATGGGATCGAACGGATCGAGAACGTGAGGGAGCTGGTGGCCGGGGCGGCAGAGTGGAGCGAAGCAGACTCCGACCCGGAAGATCCCACATCCCCCCTGCAGCGTTTCCTCACCACAGCGGCGCTGGCTACTTCGGAAGAGAACGTGAGGGGCGAATCCGAAGGGGTGACGCTGCTGACCGTGCACTCCGCTAAGGGACTGGAGTGGCCGATTGTAGTGGTGGCGGGCCTGGAGGATGGGCTCTTCCCCCTGAGCCGGGCCCTGGAGACCGAAGAAGGGGCCGAGGAGGAGAGGCGGCTATGCTACGTGGCGATAACCCGGGCCCGGGACCGGCTGTATCTGAGCTGGGCGCGCTCCCGAAGGCGCGGGGGCCAGCTGCTACCCGGTCGCCCATCGCGGTTTTTGGAAGCCCTCCCGCCCCAGGAGATCGAGGAACGACGTACCGGAGGGATCTTCGGCGGAGAGTGGAACCGGCGATCCCCGCTCGTGGCGTGGGCGGTAGGCGACGAGCCGATAGCAGAAGAATATTCCCAGGACGCGCCCCGCTACGTCAAAGGAGAGAGAGTCAAGCACCGTCACTTCGGTAGCGGAACCATCCTGGGACTCGCGGGCTACGGGCGGCAACTTAAAGTAGTGGTAGAGTTCGACGACCGAAGCGTCGGGATCAAACAGCTCTTGGTGACGCACGCGGGCCTGCAACGGGACTGGGAAGGAGCGTGAAAGCAGAAAGCGATAGCATAGACCGCAAAGAGGTAGAACGCATCGCGCGCCTCGCCGCCCTGGCCGTGGACCAAGATTCTCTGCCCCTCTTGACCCAGCAGATCGCCCGGATAATCGAGTACGTCTCCCAGATCGAGGCCGCCGAGCTTCCCCCTAGCGGGCCAGGCGATTTCTGGCTGTCCTCGGCTCCCCGACAGCCGCTGCGTCCCGATCACGTGCGCCCCGCGGACTTGGAGCGGGGCATCGAAACCATAGCTCCCGCGATGAGGGAAGGGCTGTTCGTGGTGCCGCGCCTTCCGGCTATGGAGGATTGAAGTGTCGGCGATCGTAGAGCGAGCAGCAGAGACGGCGGAACGCATCCTTCGAGCGGAAAGCCGAGGTCTCAACGCGGTATTGGCATTCGACCGCGAGACTCTCTTGCGCCAGGCCCGAGAACTGGCAGCGCGCGAGGGAGAACTTCCGTTGGCCGGCATGACGGTCGCGGTAAAGGACAACATCGCCACCCTGGAATATCCCACCACCTGCGCCTCCCGGATCCTGGAGGGATACTACTCCCCCTACCAAGCCACCGCGGTGAGGAAACTGAAGGAAGCGGGTGCCCTGATCGCCTGCAAAACCAACCTCGACGAGTTCGCCATGGGCTCTTCCACCGAGCATTCCGCCTTCGGTCGCACCCTTCACCCTCTCGATCCCCAGAGGGTGCCGGGAGGCTCTTCCGGGGGCTCGGCGGTACTGGTGGCGCTGGGTGCAGTGGACGCTGCACTAGGCTCGGAAACGGGAGGCTCGGTTCGGCAACCCGCCGCCTTTTGCGGCGTGGTAGGGATCAAACCCACCTACGGGCGCGTCTCCCGCTACGGGCTGGTGGCGTTCGGCAGCTCGCTGGACCAGATCGGGGTGTTGGCGCGGGACGTGGCCACCGCAGCTCGAGTGCTTTCGGTAGTTTCAGGTCCCGACCAGCAGGACTTCACCAGCGCCCCACTCGATCCCCTGAAGCTGCCTCCGGATCGCCCGGATCTCTCGGGGATCGAGATCGGCATTCCAAAGGAATACCTGCCGGCGGATCTCGATCCCGGAATTCGTGCAGGCGTAGAACGAGCCCGCCGCCTCCTCCAAGAGGCGCACGCCCTAGTGAGAGAGATTTCACTCCCCCACACACCCCTGGCGGTAGCGGCGTACTATATCATCGCGCCGGCGGAAGCTAGCTCCAACCTGGCGCGCTACGACGGCGTGCGCTACGGACTGCGGGTGGAAGGCGACGACGGGCTCGATGTGCACGAGATGTTCCGTCGCACCCGAGGCAGAGGATTCGGCGCTGAGGTGCGCAGGCGCATAATAGTCGGGACCTACGTTCTGTCTGCAGGTTACTACCAAGCTTACTACCGGCGCGCCGTAGCGGCGCGAAGCGCAATAGCTCAAGACTTCAAAGACGCTTTCAACCCGAGCCGCGGGGGTGTCGACCTCATACTCGCTCCTACCACCCCCACCACCGCCTTCAAGGCGGGGGAAAAGCTCGACGACCCAGTCTCGATGTATCTAGCAGACGTCTTCGTCTGCCCGGCGAACTTGGCCAACGTGCCGGCGATCTCGCTTCCAATCGGGCGGGATCAAGGATTGCCCGTGGGGATCCAGTTGATCGGACCTCAATTTTCCGAAGAGACGCTGCTTCAAGCGGCCGCCGTCCTCGAACGCCTGGCCGATCCCCAGGAGGAGCTCCGGTGAACTGGGAGACCGCCATCGGGCTGGAGATTCACGTCCAGCTCAAGACCCGCTCCAAACTCTTCTGCGCCTGTTCCACCAATTTCGGCGATCCGCCCAACACCAACGTTTGCCCCGTGTGCCTGGGACTGCCGGGGGCCCTCCCCTTGCCCAACGAAGGAGCGATCCGACTAGCGGTGCGGGCCGCTCTCGGGCTTAGATGCACCGTGCAGGGGGTAAGCCTCTTTGCCCGAAAAAATTATTTCTACCCCGATCTTCCCAAAGGGTATCAGATCTCCCAGTTCGAAGAGCCCCTGGCTACCGACGGGGTCCTGGAGGTGGACGGGCGAGAGATCGGCATCGCCCGCTTACACCTGGAGGAAGACGCGGGCAAGTCCCTCCACTACCGCTTCGGCGAGCTTACTGCCCTGGACTTCAACCGCTGCGGCGTTCCCCTGATAGAAATCGTAACCCGCCCCGACCTGCGCTCTCCGGCAGAGGCCCGCGCTTTCCTCACCTCTCTCAAGCGGCTGCTCCAGTACCTGGAAGTGTCCGACTGCAACATGGAGGAGGGAAGCCTCAGAGTGGACGCCAATCTCTCGGTGCGGAAACCGGGCCAGCCGCTGGGCGTCAAGCAGGAGGTGAAGAACCTGAACTCCTTTGCCGCGCTGGAGCGGGCGCTCAGCGAGCTCAGGGATCTACAGGTGCGCACCCTGGAGTCGGGAGGGGAGATCAGCCCGACCACCTATACCGCTCGGGGCGGGAAGCTCAAGGCCATGCGCGCCAAGGAGGAAAGCCAAGACTACCGCTACTTCCCCGAGCCCGATCTACCGCCTTTGGACCTGGCCGCCTACGGGATCGACCCCGAAGCCGAGCGCCGCTTTGTACCGGAGCTGCCCCAGCCTCGACAGGCGCGGTTCGAGCGGCAGTACGGACTCTCTGCCTACGAAGCGGGAGTTCTCACCGCCACCCGCCAGATCGCTGACTACTACGAGGCGGTAGTCCAAGCCGGCATACCGCCTAAAGAGGCAGCAAATTGGGTGATCGGCCCGGTACTGGCCCACGCCAACCAGCACGGAGGCCAGCTAAAGATCCCTCCCCGCCGAGTGGCGGAGCTCATAACCTTCGTCTCGGAGGGAGGCCTCAGTCAGCTGGCGGCCAAACGCGTGCTGCCGCATTTGGTCGAGACCGACCAGCCGGTGCCGCGACTGGCCCAGATCCTGGGACTAGCCCGAGTGGGCGAACGCGATCAGTTGGACCGCTGGGTGCACGAAACTCTCCAGGCACACCCCCAAGAGGTCCAGCGCTTCAAAGGCGGGGAAGAAAAGCTGCTAGCCTTCTTCATGGGTAAGGTAATGAAGCTCTCCAAAGGTAGGGCCGATCCCAAGCAAGTGCGGGAGATTCTCCTGGAACGCCTCAGCGAGAAAAGTTGACGGAACTCTCTTCGCCCTTCCGCCAGGGAAGATGCGCCTCCGAGGCCTCCCAGAACTTCAGGGGATAGAGCGGCAATGCGAAGTGTTCGTCCGCCAATTTCGCAAGGCGGGTGATCTGAGGAGGTATCCTTCGGCGCAGCGCGTCGAGACGCATTCGCTTGGCCAAGCGCAGCGAACCTTCGCCTGCCGGGTCCAGCCGCCGAGCCCTCCCTCTTTCCGCCAGTAGATCCATGATGAGGTCGAATGAAACCGCTAGGTGCCGTTCTACCAAGTCCAGATTGAGCGGCCAACGGCTGACGTTTTCCAGCGCCTTTACCGCCCGCTGCCAGCTCTGGGTTTCCACCAGCCCGACCATACCGCGGAAAATCCTGCGGCTGGTGCGGATGGAAAAGAGCGTCGGGGAGAGGATGTTGTCCAAATGTTCGTCGGCCGCACTGTGATCCAGCCGCAGGACCTCCACCGCCGTCTTGGCGTAGTGCTCGCCTAAATACATGTCGAAACGGCTCTCCCAGTACGAATGACCCAAGGCGACCGACCGTGCAGTGAGCACCAATTGGCGGGGTACGAAGAAATTGTGCGCCACCGTGTCCGCCGCTAGATGAGCCAGATAACCTAGGGCGAAGGCCCTCAGGGCGTCGGTATCGGCTTCTTCGTAGATCTCTTGCCCCACATGCCACGCATGACAGTGGCGTCCTACCGGGGCGTACTTTTTGGCGATGGAGGTATCCGCCGCGATGTTGCCGTAAAGGAAATCGTAGGGAAAGGCGCGCAAGAGCTCCGCGATCGCCGGCGAGAGGAGCTTCAGGTTGGCCAGCACCGCCTCCCCCAAGAAGATGTGGGTAGCGGGAGTCCAAGCATAGGCATCCGACGGCAGCAACGCCACCGCGGCGAGAGCTAGGACCAGTACCCCGATCCAACGTCGGGTTCCTTGCTTCATCGCCCCTTTCCCATTACCGCGCGCTTCAAAGCTCGGATCACCGACCCTCCGCGCCGCGCCGCCCGAAGAACCGCAGCCAGATCCAAGGCCGTCTCCTCCAGCTCGTACTGAAACACGTCCAGCGCCGCTTCGATTTCTCTTACCCGTTCCTCGAGAGTTAAAGCCACATCTTCGAGCCGACCCCTCAGCTCGCGGGAGGTTCCTAGTACCTCATCCACCTCGGACCTGACCGACCGGACCACTTTGCCTACGTCCTCGAGCGCCCCCCTTGCGGCCAGCAGAGCAGGGATTCCCTCGCGCTCCAGTAGCTCGGCGAACCGGTCCAGCGTCTCCCAGGTACGGCGACGGGCCCGCATCCACCAAAGGAGGCTCAGCGCCAACACCGCCCAGATCACTGCCATCACCGCGACCGATATCGCCGTAATCGCTTCCCACGCCATCGCTACCTCGACTCTCCCGGGTTAGCTTTCGAACTAGGTACCTGCCGGAACCGGGCTACCGCCCGCTCCGCCCAACTCGCCGGCTCGCGCTAGCACGTTCTTCAGCAACCACGGACCTGCAATCTCGCTCCCCGCAACCGCTAACACCACCGCGGCGAAGACGGTGTCCACTACGACAGACTCCACCCCTGCGTAGGGCCCGTAGTTGAGCGCATAGTTTATCACGATCGCCAGCGCCAACCCCCCGTTGGCGAACAGACCCAGCCCCAGCCGGCTGGGGACGCCACGAGCGGCCACGATACGAAGGGCGGCCCAGGTGCCGAACAGTTTGGCGACCAGCCGCACGCCCAGCAGGAGGAGCACCAGAGGCACCACCCGCCAATCCGGCGGCCGGAGGATGGCCCCCGCGAGCACCAACAGGATGCCGTAGATCGGTTTCTCCCAGGACGCGAGCGTGGCATACACGCGGCCTCGAAAGCGGGATACGTTGGCCACCACCGCGCCGCCGATGAGACAGACGGCCAGGGGGGAGAGCTCCAGAGCATAGGCTATACCCGAAGCGAACAGCACCGTTCCGCCAAGAAACAAGACCAGTTCTTCGGCGGAAGGTTTGGCACGAGTGAGCGAAACGAACAACAAGCCGGACAGAAGGCCGGCAGCCAGCAGCAGGCCCAGGCGGAACCAGGGATCGTCCGCCTCGATCCCGCTGCCGGTGCTACCCCGGTACCAGCAGACCACCAGGGACAAGGCGGCGACACCCACGAGCCCGTCTAGGCTAGAGACGTACATCAGCAGCCGGGACACCGGACCGCGAGCGCGAAGCCCGGAAGAAACCAGCGCCGTGGCGGCCGGCGCCGACACCGCGGTCACAGCACACAGCGTCAGTATCGCCGGTCCCCGAGGAGACCAGGCCGAATCGGCAAGACCGAGCAGTGCCACGATCGCCCAAGCCGCAGCCCACGCCAGGCCGAACGCCAGAAGCCCCTCGGTAACAGTGGCCAGAGGCAGGCGCAAAGAAAACTGCCTCAGTTGGGAGCGTTCCAGCTGCATCCCCATCAGCATGCCCACCCATCCCAAGCCCAGCATCAGGAATGGTGCCAGAGCCTCCACCACCTGGCGCGAGAGGACACCGGTAACCGGACCGAGAAGAACGCCCAAAGCTAGGAAATGGGTTCCCAAGGCGACCAGAAGGCTGAGTCCAGCGACTGCCAGACGGGGCCGCCACGAGACGCGGCTTATCAGGAGCGCCGCCACCAGCAGCAACGCCAGCTTCAGCAACGGGCTCACGAGGACTCCGACCCGAGCTCCGGCGCCAGACCTACCACTCGGCCAACCGGGACGGTAAACAGGATCCCGGTAGCGGGCGCGCTCAGGTCGCCGCAGATTTCCTGAATCAGGGCTATCGCTCCCTCCAACTTTTCCTTCGAGTCGATCACCGAGAAGATGGTAACGTTCTGGGGCCGAGCCCGGGAGACCAGGGTCTGAAGCCCGGCGAAGATCGGCACGTCCTGGGTCAGAACGTGACCCATCCCGGCGCTGTTGATGATCGTCGCCCCGGTTATACCCAGCTCCAAGAAGCCGGACAGAATGTCATCTAGCTTCTCTTCCTGGTTGATCACGCAGACCAGTAGCTCCATAACGGAACCTAGGTTGAGAGGGAACTTGAGGCGGAGTTCGGACTTGCGAGTCGTCTGGAAGATCCCACCCGATGCGCCTGCTGTCAAGCTCAGCGCTTGACTCTCCCGCCTGCCGCCCGTATGGTTCGGCCCGCTATGTCTTCACGGTTCGTCGTCTCCGGCGGAGTCAAGCTGCAGGGCACAATCCGACCTGCTGGCAACAAGAACGCAGCTTTGCCGATGATTGCTGCTGCACTGCTGTGCGACCAACCGACCGAGATCGCCAACGTTCCCCGCATCAGGGACGTCGAGGCGATGCTCGACTTGATACGCGGCCTGGGGGCCCGAGTCGCTTGGGCCGGAGAACATGCCGTACGCATCGAGCCAGGCGACCTCAAGCCCGGCCCCCTCGACCGGGCGATCTGCGCCAGCTTGCGGGCATCGATTTTGCTCGCCGGCCCCCTGTTGGCGAGATTCGGCAGGGTCGCCCTTCCACCGCCGGGAGGAGACGTAATAGGACGGCGGCGGGTCGATACTCATTTCTTGGCCTTGGAGAAGCTGGGTGCGCAAGTGGAAGTGGGACAGGAGTATCGACTGGAAGCTAGAAGGCGGTTGGAAGGCGCCGACATCTTTCTCGACGAACCCAGCGTCACCGCCACCGAAAACGCCCTGATGGCTGCGGTGACGGCACGGGGGACGACAGTGCTCAGGAACGTGGCTTCGGAACCCCACGTCCAGGACCTCGCGAGAGCGTTGTGTTCGATGGGGGCGGTAATCGAAGGGATTGGCACCAATACGCTCACGATCCAGGGCGTGGACCGGCTCACCGGAACGCTGGTCGAAGTGGGACCTGACCATATCGAGGTGGGGAGCTTCATCGGGCTCGCGGCGGTCACCAACAGCCCCATCACCATCGAAGGAATCCGCTACGAAGATCTGAGGAGCACGCTGCTGAACTTTGAGCGCCTAGGGATCAGGCCCCGGATCGAAGGTAACCGCTTGATAGTCGACGCACCCCAAGAACGGAGAATCAGACCGGACCTCGGCGGCCACGTACCTAAGATAGAAGACGGCCCCTGGCCCGCCTTCCCGGCCGATCTGGTGTCGATTGCCATCGTGGTGGCAACCCAGTGCGAAGGCTTGGTGCTGGTCTTCGAAAAGATGTTCGAGTCCCGCCTCTTCTTCGTGGACAAGCTCATCGCCATGGGGGCACGCATAGTGCTGTGCGACCCGCACCGAGCCCTGGTGTCCGGCCCCTGCGAGCTTAAGGGAAGTGTGGTAGTAAGCCCGGACATCAGAGCAGGTATGGCAATCCTGCTGGCCGCTCTGGCCGCCGAAGGGGAAAGCATCATCTACAACATCGAACAGATCGACCGGGGATACGAGCGGATAGACGAGAGACTCCGAGCCCTTGGTGCCAAGATCCAACGATTGAACTGACCATGCGGGTTCCGTCAAGCCTAACCGAGACCGAGATCCAAGACTCAGGACTACCGCGCTACGAAATTCTGCAATGGCGACAGAAATTTGGCCTCGTCGCCGGTGTAACGGCCCGCCGCGAAGGGCTCGACTTTAGGCTCGACCAGGGCGCTGAGTTTAAGCCACCGCGAGCAATGGACCTGAGGGAAGGACTGGGAGCCCACTTTCGGTGGCTAGTTATAGGACGCCAAGAACATACTGCCAAGGTGAGCGTCCACAGCCGGCTAGACCGCACCTACACCGTTATTCCCAGGTGCGACGGTCATGCCACTAAGCTTCGGGGCACTTTGCTTTTGGCCACAGTGGCAGATTGCGTTCCTGTCTATCTGGCACATCCTCCGACTTCCACTATTGCACTGCTTCACGCAGGCTGGCGAGGAATAGCAGCAGGGATCTTAGGGACCGGCCTCGAGAAATTTCTGAAGCTCGCGTCAGCATCTCCGGAGGAGTGCTTAATGCATTGTGGTATAAGCATTTGTGGTCAATGCTATGAAGTGGGACTTGAGGTCTTTTCCGCCTTGGGACTAGAGCCGTTCGGCGGTCGGAATGTGGACCTTAGGATGCTGCTCGCTCAGCAAGCCCTGAGTTTGGGCCTCGAGGCGGTGACGGTGAGCACCTGGTGTACCGCCCACCATGGTGGCCGGTTTTATTCCCATCGGGCCCAGGGACCGAGGGCCGGTCGAATGGTGGCGTATCTGGGGCTTCCCGACCTTTGCGCGGAGGCTCCGCTGTCGGCTCCGAGGTTGGCGTCTTGATTACTGGCAGGCAATGGGGTATAATGTGTCGACGAGAGTGGTGCGGGCGAAGTTGGGCCCGCGCTTTTTTTTGGAAGTCGCGCTCTTGAGGCATAGTGATGCCAGCCGGGTTTCCGGATCTCACTGAGGAGGTTAGGCGCAGGGTAAGCCTGCTGGGCTTCGAGCTGGTGGATCTGAGGCAGGCTGGATCTTCGCGTCGGGCGCGGATGCAGGTGCGCATCGATCGGACCGATGCGGCGCCGGGTCGCGGTGTGACCGTAGGGGATTGCGAGACCGTGAGTCGGTCCTTGGAGCGCTGGCTGGACGAGACCGGGGTGCTGGGAGACAACTATGTGCTGGAGGTATCCTCGCCTGGGATCGAGAGGCCGGTGCGCTGGATCGAGCATTGGGAACGTTTCGCCGGGCGGGACGTGAACGTGAAGCTCAAAGGGTTGGGACGCGTGCGGGCAACTATCGTTCGAGTGATGAGGGAAGAGCACTCGGTGGTTTTGCGACCCAGCGGTGGTGCCGAGCTCACGGTGCCGATCGAGGAAGCCCGAGACGCTACGCTGGCGGTGGATTGGGAAGCGCTCGATTGGGGGTAAGCAGCCATGATCGATGGAGCCGGTTGTTGAGAAACGCAATTCTGTGGATAGGCGCAGTCTCGGACTACGTGGCCGGCTAATGCCGGGAAGGCTTGAGGAGACCGAATGAAAACATCGGCCGAGGTGGCGGCAGCCCTAAAGGAACTGGAAAAAACCAAGCAGTTGGACCGAGGAGAGCTGGTCGAACTGCTGAGGGAAGGCATACATGCCGCCCTGGTCAAGCGCTACGGTCCCAACGTCCGCTCGGAGATCGAAATAGACGAGCTGGGCGGGAAGATCCGCGTCGTGGTCCTGAAGACGGTAGTGGAAACCGTGGAGGACCTTAGCACTCAGATCTCTCTGGAAGAAGCCCGCTGGGAGGATCCGGATTTTCAGATCGGCGACGTATTGGAAGAGGAAGTGCCGTTCGAGATCTTCAGTCGCGGCGCGGTGCAGGCGGCCAAGCAGCGGATCATACAGAAGGTCAGAGAGGGCGAACGCACTCGGATCCGCGAGGAGTTCGCCAACAAGGTGGGGGAGCTGCTCTTGGGCGAGATCCAGCAGATCGAGCGGGGAAAGCTGGTGATAATGCTCAACAAGTTCCGCGAGGCGGAAGCGATCATTCCGTATCGCGAGCAGAATCCGAGAGAGCACTTCCATCAAGGGGACAGCATTCGGGCGGTTCTCAAGAAATTGGAGGAAACCCCCAAGGGACCGCGTTTGATCCTGTCGCGCGCCGATCCGATGTTCGTCAAGGCGCTCTTCAAGCTGGAGGTCCCGGAGATCCAGCAGGGAATCGTGGAGATCAAGGCTGTGGCTCGGGAAGTCGGGGGCCGGACCAAGATCGCAGTGAGCAGCCGGGACGATTCCATCGACCCGGTCGGAGCGTGCGTGGGTTTGAAGGGGAGCCGGGTGCAGGCGGTGGTCAACGAGCTGGGCGGCGAGAGGATCGACATCGTTCCGTGGTCTCCGGACCCGGAGCGCTTTGCGCGGATGGCTTTGGCTCCCGCTCGGGTAGCGCGAGTTTTCTCGGACCCGGAGACCCGCACCATCCAGGCGATCGTGGACGAGGACCAGTTGTCGCTGGCCATTGGCCGCAACGGCCAGAACGTCCGTCTGGCTTCGGAGCTTACCGGCTGGAAGATCGATCTCTACTCGAGCCGGGAGTGGTTGGAGCGGGGCGGGGAGGGTCCCCTCTTTGCGCCGCTGCCGCCGACGGACGATCTGGTCGCGGAGGTGCGCCTGGACGAGCTGAAAGGGATGCCGGCCGAGGCACTACAGGTATTGAACGCCGCCGGGATGCAGACCTTGCGAGACATACTCGATTTGGAGCGCGAGGACTTGTTGAAGATTCCGGGCATGACTGAACAACTTACCGACCAACTGCTCGCCTTCTTGGCCGAGCTTACCGAAGAAAGCCCGGAGTCCGAGACGGCGAGCGGGCAGCAGCAAACTCCCGGCACTCCGGAGGCGCCCTCGCCAACGCCGTGAGTCGGGAACTGCTCAGGCTCTTGGGCCTGGCGAGACGAGCCGGTGCGGTGGTGATCGGGACGGAAGCTGTAAGGCGGAGCTTACAGAGAGGGGAGCTGGGGGTGGTGATTCTGGCGGCCGGTTGCAGCCAGCGGGTGGATAACAAAGTAGGCAGGTTGGCGCGCTATGGCGGTGTCCCGATAATCGTCGGGCCTGAGCCGGCTGAGCTGGGACGGATCTTGGGCAAGGGACCGGTGGGATCTGCTGGGGTAAGGCGTGGGGAATTGGCCCGAGCGATATTGCAGTCAGGATCGTTAGATTTCAGCGCTACATCGGTGGAGGAAAGGTGACCAAGACGCGGATCCATGACCTGGCTGCAGAGTTCGGGGTGGAGGCCGAGCGGGTAATCGGCCTGCTCGCCGAGATGAACATCCACGTGCGCAGTCATCTCTCGGCGCTAGACCCCGGGCAAGTTGCGCTGGTGAGGGCCCGCTGGGAGCGGGAGAAGCGTCGTCAGGGGGAAGGCAAGGGAACGGGCGGGAGCGCCGCGAAGGCGAAGCGGTCGAAAGCCGCAAAATCCCAGGTGGCGCAGGAGATCCGTCCGATGAGGCGCCGGCGTACTGCCGCCGAGGCTGCCGCCAAGGAGGCGGCCGAGCAGGCCCGGCAGAAAGAAGCCGAGGAAGCGCTGGCGGCGGAACGGGAGCTAGTGCTTCCGCCCATGGTACCCGAACCCAAACGCTCGCTGGAGGAACGGGCTGCCGCTTTGTTCAAGGAGCCGATGCCGGCAGTAGAGGTGGTGGGAGAGCCAGCGCCGGTCGGCGGGGCCGCTGAAGCGGTAACCGAGCCCGAGGCCGCTCTCCCAGAGCCGCCGGTTGAAGAGCAGAAGCCGGCAGCAGAAGTGCGGCCGGAGCCGGTCGTCCCGAAGAAGATTCCCCGTCCCGCCGCGTCCGGTTGGATCAAACCGGTCGCATCTGCGGCTCCCGGGGTATCGGTACCGCGTCCGGTGGCTTCCGCCGTGCCGGGTGAGGTGACCGAAGAGAGGCGGCGGGACAAGAAGAAGCGGCGCAAGGGGAAGCGGGGCCAAGTGGACCAGGAGGCGGTGCAGGCCAATATCAGCCGCACTCTGGCTTCCCTCAAGGCTACCGCCTTGAAGAAGGCGCCCAAGCGTCGGGAAGACGAGTCTTTGCGGGAGATCGAAGAGCAACGCCGCGCCGAGGAGCTGGAGCGAGAGCGGACCACGGTCCGGGTCAACGAGTTCATCACCGTCTCCGAACTGGCCGCGATTCTCAACGTGGCTCCCACCCAGATCGTCACCTTCTGCTTCAAGGAACTGGGCATGATGGTGACGGTAAACCAGCGGCTGGACTTCGATCAGATCGAGCTGATCGCGGAGGCGTTCGGTTTCCGGGCAGTACGGGAGGAGGAATATGCTCCGGCCGAGCTGCTCGCCGAAGAGGAAGATCGTCCGGAAGACCTGGTTTCCCGGCCGCCGGTGGTGACGGTCATGGGTCACGTGGACCACGGCAAGACCTCCCTTCTGGATTACATCCGGAAGACCAACGTGATAGCCGGTGAGGCGGGTGGGATTACCCAGCACATCGGGGCGTATCATGTGGCCCTGTCGGACGGCAAGGGAATCACCTTCCTGGACACACCCGGTCACGAAGCTTTTACGGCGATGCGGGCTCGGGGCGCACAGGTTACCGACATCGTAGTTCTGGTGGTGGCAGCGGACGATCAGGTGATGCCCCAGACGGTGGAGGCGATCAGCCACGCCAAGAATGCGGGCGTGCCGATGGTGGTGGCGATCAACAAGATCGACCTGCCGACGGCGAACGTGGAAAAGGTGAAGCAGGATCTCTTGAAGCATGGAGTGGTGCTCGAGGATTTCGGTGGCGACACCATGTGGGCGGCGATCTCCGCCAAGACTGGCCAGGGGGTGGACGAGCTGCTGGAAAAGATCCTGCTCCAGGCCGAGTTGTTGGACAAGCGGGCCAATCCTCGCAGGCTGGCTCGCGGCACCGTGATCGAGAGCTCTCTGGATCCCGGCAAAGGGCCCCTGGCCACGGTGCTGGTCCAGAACGGCACCTTGAAAGTGGGAGACGATTTCGTTTGCGGCAACTTGGCGGGACGAGTACGCGCCATGTTCGACGAGCGCGGTAACCGGGTACCTGAAGCTGGCCCGTCGGTCCCGGTGCAGGTGCTGGGCTTCGAAAGCGTCCCCCAAGCGGGTGATATGTTCATCGTGGTTCCCAGCGCACAGCAGGCTCGGGAGATCGCCCAGAAACGCCAGCGGCTGGATCGCGAGGCGCACCACCGCCGCACCAGCCGGGGAGTCTCTCTGGAGGAACTCTCCAAGCAGATCGGCGAGGGCAAAGCGATACCGACCCTCAAGATCATCATCAAGGCAGATCAGAGCGGGCCGTCGGAAGCTTTGGCGGACGCCTTCGCCCAGCTCTCTAGCGGCGAGGTGCAAGTAGAGGTGATCCACCGCGGCGTGGGGGCCATCACCGAGAGCGACGTGCTGCTGGCCAAGGCGTCGGAGGCGATCATCATCGGGTTCCACGTGAGGCCCGACGCCAACGCTCGCGCGGCGGCGGAAAGGGAAAAGGTGGACATCCGGACCTACCGGGTCATCTACGACGCGGTGGAGGACCTCAAGTTCGCCCTCGAGGGGATGCTCGCCCCGGAGAAGCGCGAGGTAGTCCTAGGCGAAGCCGAAGTGCTCCAGACGTTCCGCATCTCCGGAGTGGGGACGGTGGCCGGCTGCAGGGTGCGCTCGGGGGTGATCCGCCGGGGCGCCAGGATCCGGGTAGTGCGCGACGGAGTGGAGATCTACGACGGCGAGGTAGCCAGCCTGAAGCGCTTCAAAGACGACGTGCGGGAGGTTAAGGAAGGATTGGAGTGCGGTGTCGGGATCGAGAACTTCAACGACCTAAAGGTGGGCGACGTCCTGGAGAGCTACCAGATCGAGGAAGTAACCCGCTCGCTCTCGCCGGCGGACGCGACCAGAGAGTAAGGTGGTAGTGGGAGTGATGACCTGGGAGCTGCACCTCAACGGGTGCCGCTCCCTAAAGGACAAACGGCAGATCCTGTCGAGCCTCAAGGAAAGGCTCCATCGGCGGTTCAATGTATCGGTGGCTGAAACCGACCATCAGGATCTCTGGCAGAGGGCCGAGCTGAGCTGCTGCGTGATCGCCCAAAGCCGCCGGCACGCCGAGGAGGTCCTCAGCGCCGCCGATCGGCTGGTCGCCAGCGAGCCTTTGGCTAGGATCATAAAGTCGGCGACCTACTTCCAATGAGCCGGCAGCTCAAGTACCGTCCCGAGCGGCTCGCCGAACTGGTCAAAGAGACCTTGGCCGGCGCCCTCATGACCGAACTGAAAGATCCCAGAGTTGGATTCATAACGATCACGGGTGTGAGCGTAACCGCCGACGCCAGCCACGCCACCGTGCGCGTCAGCGTAATGGGATCGGAAGAAGAAAAGATGCGGAGCATAGAAGGATTGAACCACGCCCGAGGATTTCTCAGGACCTACCTCGCCCAACACTTGAGCCTACGAACTACGCCGGAGCTACACTTCCGTCTCGACCGGTCGCTGGAGCACGCCCGGCGCATCGACGAACTCCTGGCCCAGATCAAACGAGAAGAGCCGGAATCCTGAGCGCCGGTCTGCTGCTGGTGGACAAACCGATTGGTCCCACGTCTCATGACGTGGTACGAGCAGTGCGCCGCGCCTTCGGCACCAGGCGAGCGGGGCACGCCGGAACTCTGGATCCGGCCGCCAGCGGACTGTTGCTGGTGTTGATCGGCCCCGCAGTGCGATTGTCGCGATACCTGGCGGGACTGCCGAAGCGGTACCGGGGTGCGGTCCGGTTGGGCGAGACCACCGACACCGACGACGCCACGGGCTCGGTATCGTCCCGCAGCGATGCCTGGAAGTCCCTGGACCGAGCATCGATCGCGGCAGCAATGGAGCGTTTGATCGGAATCCGCCAACAGGTGCCTCCCGCCTACTCGGCCAAGCACCTGGCCGGCGAGCGGGCTTATCGCATCGCCCGCCGGGGGCAACCGGTAAAACTCGCTCCCGTGTGGGTGGAGATCAGGCGTTTCGACTTGGTCGGCATAGACGGCCCAGAGGTGTGGTTCGATGCCGAAGTCGGGAGCGGCACCTATCTTCGCTCCCTAGCCCGGGATCTAGGCATCGAACTGGGCTGCGGCGCCCACCTCAAGCAACTGCGCCGCGTTCAGGTCGGAGAGTTCTCGGTGGAAGAAGCATTCTCCTTCGAGGCGGTCCGCTCCGGCGAGGCCCAGCTGATCCCTCCCCTGGAGGCTGTCAGACACCTGACCCGGATCGAAATCGATCGAGACACTGCACACCGAGTGCGCCTGGGCCAAGCGGTCCAGACCGAGAACCCGGTGGGAGAGACGGGACCGGTAGCACTGGTCCATGACGGCGAGCTGGTAGCCGTGGCGGAACCCAGGAAAGAACGGTTGCAACCCAGAGTGGTACTCGCCTTATGAGCCAGCACCTTCCCGACGAGGAACGCGGCACAGTCATCACGGTGGGCACCTTCGACGGCGTGCACCTGGGACACCGCCGGGTCCTCGAAGAGATAGCTCTCCGAGCCCGGCAGGGAAATCGGAGGAGTCTGCTGGTTACCTTCGAGCCTCACCCTTTGGAAGTGGTCAACCCCCCTGCGGCACCCCCCCTCTTGACCCTAGCCGACGAAAGACGAGAAATCCTGGCACAGAGCGAACTGGATGCGGTGGTGTTCCTGAAGTTCACCCGCGAGTTGTCCCAATACAGCCCCGAGCAATTCGTCCGGCTTTTAATCGAGCGCTTTCACCTCCGAGAGCTCGTAGTGGGCTACGATCACGGACTAGGCCGAGGCCGGACGGGAGACGTCGCCGTCTTGAAACAGCTGGCTCAGAAACTCGGCTTCACGGTGGACGTGGTGGATGCGGTAACGGTGGACGGCAAGCCGGTCTCCAGCACCTTGATCCGCCGCGCCGTGGCCGGAGGCGATCTCGTAACAGCCCGCCGGCTCCTAGGACGGGCCTACAGTATGACCGCCCGCGTAGTGCGGGGAGCGGGCAGGGGCAGGGAGATAGGGTATCGTACCATCAACTTGCAACTCCCCGATCCCCACAAACTCCTGCCGCCGGACGGAGTCTATGCGGTACGGGCGGAGTGGGCGAACGGACAAAGCGGCGGTATGATGCACCAAGGCCCCCGGCCTACTTTCAAGGAGACGCATCGCTCGATCGAAGTCCATCTTTTCGATACCGATGAAACGCTCTACGATCGGGAGATCAAATTGTGGTGGGTCTCCCGGCTGAGAGATGTGGTGACCTTTGCATCCCCCGAGGCTCTCAAGCGGCAGCTGGACGAAGACTTGGAGGCTGCCCAGCGCGCGTTGACAGCTTCGGATCACTCCGCTAGTCATTAACCGCGCGGAACTTTCTAACAATCACGATGCCCAAAAACATTCGCAACCGCCTGATAGTCATAGCCTTGCTGGTAGCGGGCAGCGTCTTTTCCCTCCTGCCGCGAGACACCACCATCCGGGTGAGAGGACCGGACGGGAGGATGCGCGACACTACCGTCAGGCGAATACCGCTGAAGCAGGGACTGGATCTCCAGGGTGGAATCCATCTCGCCTTAGAGATAGACGAAAGCCGGGGACCTGTAGCCGACCGCGCCGGCGCTCTGGAACGAGCCCTAAGGGTCATCCGAACCAGGATCGACGAGTTCGGGGTGGCCGAGCCTCTAGTCCAGAGGGTAGGGGACGAGCGGATTGTGGTCGAGCTCCCCGGGCTTAGGGATCCCGCCCGCGCCAAGGAGATAGTCCAGCGCTCGGCCTTTCTGGAGTGGCGGATCACGGACATGCAGCACCAGTTCCGAGACGCCTTGCCGCAGATCGACGCCGCATTGCGAAGGGCAGGGGTAACCTCGAGCGGCCCCGCCCGCGCGCCCGAAGCACTGGAACAGCTGCTCGGTGGGGATACCGCCAGGGGGCAGGAGCAATCCGATACGCTAGGCACCGGTACGCCGGGACCGCTCGCATCCTTGCTGGTGCCGGGCGAGGTCCCCGGGGAGTTCTTCGTGCCCGAAGAAGAGTACCCCAGGGTGGATAGCCTGATACATCATTCCGAGGTCCAGCGGTCGATACCGCGGGGTCTGGAGCTGTTGTGGGGCGCGGCTCCGGTATCCAGGGGGGCGCGCTCCTACCGGCCGCTATATGCGGTAGAGCGCCGGCCGGTCATCACCGGTGAATATCTGGCCGACGCCCAGGCTCAGATCGACCCCACGTTCAACCAGGCGATCGTCACCTTCGAGCTCACCCGTTCCGGCGGACGGATCTTCAGCCGGGCTACTGCTCAACACATCGGCGACCACATGGCGATCATCCTGGACGGAAGAGTCGAGGGAACGCCACCCGTGATTCGTAGCCAGATCGGCCAGAGGGGCCAGATCGAGTTGGCTAACGCGCGCCTGCAAGATGCACAGGATCTAGCCCTGGTTCTCAGGGCGGGGGCCCTGCCGGTTCCGCTGGTCATCGTCGAGGAGCGCACGGTGGGGCCCAGCTTGGGCCGGGACTCGATCGAGAAGGGCAAGCGGGCGGCTATAATAGGAGCGCTGGCTGTGGTACTGATCACGGCCGCTTACTATCGTTTTGCGGGGGTGTTGGCTGTGGCAGCGCTGTGCTTCTACATATTGTTCACCTTGGGAGGCCTCGCTGCCTTCGGGGCAACGCTCACCCTGCCGGGACTGGCCGGCTTCATTCTCTCGATAGGTATGGCGGTGGACGCCAACGTGCTGATCTTCGAGCGTATTCGCGAGGAACTCCGCCAGAACAAAACTGTAAGAGCAGCGGTGGATGCCGGGTTCCAGCACGCCATGCCGGCCATCGTCGACTCGAACCTAACCACGGTGTTGACCGCGCTGTTCCTCTTCCAGTTCGGCACCGGTCCGGTGAAGGGCTTTGCCGTCACTCTGACCGTGGGCATTCTGGCGTCCTTCGTGAGTGCGGTCTTCGTGACGCGAACGCTGTTTTTGATCTGGATCTACAACCGGTCCGCTGTTAAGGAGCTTCCGATCTGATGTTCCGGCTTTTCGAGAACGCCAGATACGACTTTCTTGGCGTCCGCCGCTACGCCTACGCCGCCACCATAGCGGTGGCGATACCGGGACTGACGCTCCTGGCGGTGCGCGGCCTGAACGAGAGCATTGAGTTTACCGGCGGGACACTGCTTCAGGTGGAAGCGAAGGACCGGGCGATAAACACCGCTGCCATAAGGTCGGCCTTGGACGCTGCGGGAATTCGGGGTGCCGAGATCCAGACTTTCGGGGCGCCTAGCGAGTTCGTCGTCCGAGCCCGTTTGTCGCCGGACCCCGCCGAGGCCCAGGAGACAACCCAGGAGACCGCTGCTGCGGTGGATAGCGCCCTGGCGCGGGCTTTCGGCGCGGACAAGTACTCCATAGTCCGTACCGAAGCGGTGGGACCCAAGGTCGGTGGGGAGCTACGGCAGAAAGCCCTGTTGGCGATCATCCTCTCGTTCGGGGCCACGCTGTTATATCTTTGGTTTCGCTTCGAGTGGCGCTTCGGTGTCGCCGCTGTGGCAGCTACGGCCCACGACATCTTGCTTACGCTTTCTTTCATATCCCTGAGGAACTTGGAAGTGACGCTGGTGGTGATCGCCGCGATCCTCACGATCGTAGGCTACTCTCTCAACGACACGATTATCGTGTTCGACCGGGTGAGAGAGAACTTGCGAAAGTACAAACGCCAGTACCTGTACCAGGTGCTCAACTTGAGCGTGAACGAAACGCTTCCCCGAACGGTGATGACAGGGGGTACGACGTTGGCTGCGACCCTGGCGCTCTTGATCTTCGGGAGCGAAGTGATCCGAGGGTTCGCCTGGGTCATGACCTTCGGGATTGTCATCGGTACTTTCTCCTCTATCTTCATTGCTTCGCCGATCCTTCTGGCCATCGAACGGCGCTGGCCCGGGCAAGACGCCCGTGGAGCGCGCAGTTTCCCAGAGCCCCGCGCAACGCAGCCGGCACGGCCGAGTGCCGCAGCTGTAACCTGAAACAGCGGTGAGCCACTTCCGGGTGCGGAGGCCCGACGCCTCGAGCTCCGAGCCCCCGGTATCCCCGCTCACCCCGCTGGTGGACACCCACTGCCATCTGGGCGACCAGCGGTTCGAGCCGGACCGAGCGAGCGTTGTGGAACGGGCCCGCCGCGCGGGCCTGATACACGTGGTCATCGTGGCCGACTCGGCAGAGGCGACGCTCAAGGCCCGGGAACTGGCACGGCAGTTAGATCAGTCCGCGACGGCGGGCATTCACCCTCACGTCGCCTCCCGCTGGAATACCGACTCGGCGGCGATGATCGAAGAAGCGCTCTCGGATCCCAGCGTGGTAGCAGTGGGCGAAACCGGTTTGGACTACCACTACGAACACTCCCCGCGCGCCGATCAACAGCGCGCCTTCGAAGCCCAACTCGCCTTGGCCGAGGGACACGGCAAGCCGGTCGTGGTTCACTGCCGCGACGCGGATCGAGACCTGGCTGCGATTCTCAAAAGCCTGCGCCCGGGAAGACCCCGGGTGATCCTGCACTCCTTCAGCTCGGATGCGATTGTCTTCGAGGCCGGCTTGGAAATTGACGCGTATTTCTCCTTCAGCGGGATAATTACTTTTAAGAGTTGGACGCGGCGCGACTTCATCACGAACTGCCCGCTCCACCGGTTGCTCGTCGAAACCGACGCTCCGTATCTGGCTCCGGTCCCTTTCCGCGGCCGGCGCAACGAGCCGGCTTTCCTGGTGGAAGTGGCAAAGGAAGTAGCCAGGGTCTTGGGGGTGAACCCCAGTACTGTCGCAGAGCGATCGACGACCAACGCCGTGGAGTGCTTCGGACAGAGATTGACTTACCGACACGGAGAAACTCGATGACCGTAGCCGTTCCTTCAGACATCGCCATCGCACAAAGCGCAAAACTGCGGCCCATTAGGGAAGTTGCGGCGGACCTCGGCCTTTGCGACGAGGAGTTGGTCCTATACGGGGACTACAAGGCAAAGGTCCGCCTGGAGGCCATCGAACGCAGAGAACGCCGCGGCAGACTGGTCCTGGTAACCGGGATCAACCCGACCGCTGCGGGAGAGGGAAAGTCCACCGTAACGGTAGGCCTAACCCAGGCGCTGAGGAGAATGGGACACCGCGCTACGCTGTGTATCAGAGAGCCCAGCCTGGGCCCGGTCTTCGGGATCAAGGGAGGAGCAGCGGGAGGCGGGTACGCCCAAGTCGTCCCCATGGAGGACATCAACCTCCACTTCACGGGAGATTTCCACGCCATAAGTAGCGCCCACAACTTGCTCTCGGCGATGCTGGACAACCACCTCCACCACGGCAACCCCTTGGGAATAGATCCCCGGCGAATTACCTGGCCCAGAACCATCGACATGAACGACCGCGCTCTCAGAAACGTGATAGTGGGGCTGGGAGGGCCCCTCGGCGGCGTGCCGCGAGAGGAACGGTTTGTGATCGCTCCCGCCAGCGAGATCATGGCGATCATGGCACTCGCCACCGACCTCGAGGACTTGGAGCGGCGCCTGGGAAGAATCATCGTGGCTTCGACCTACGATCAACAACCGGTTCTAGCTAGCGACCTGAAGGCGCATGGCGCTATGGCGCTGCTTCTCAAGGACGCGCTGATGCCCAACTTGGTGCAGACCCTCGAAGGCGGTCCCGCCCTGGTACACTGCGGGCCTTTCGGCAACATCGCCCACGGCTGCAACTCGGTCCTCGCCACCGAACTGGCGCTGCGCACATCGGACTTGGTCATAACCGAGGCGGGCTTCGGAGCCGACTTGGGGGCCGAGAAGTTTTTCGACATCAAGTGCCGCACGGCGGGCTTCTTCCCCGAAGCGGCTGTGGTGGTAGCCACTGTACGAGCCCTCAAGCTCCACGGAGGAGCCGCCAAAGAGAGCCTTGCGCAACCCGACCCCGCCGCCGTGGAGCGGGGCTTCGCCAACCTCAGGCGCCACTTGGAAAACCTCGCTAAGTTCAAAGTGCCCGCAGTGGTCGCCCTGAATAAGTTCCTGAGCGACACCGACGCGGAACTGGACGCGGTGCGCCAGGGATGCGCCGCTCTGGGCGTCCCCGTGGCAGTCTGTGAGGTGTGGGAGAAAGGAGGAGCGGGAGGAACCGCCCTCGCCGAAGCGATCTTGGAGTTGTTGGGGAAGAAGCAGGGGAAATTCGAACCCCTCTACGACGAGCGATCGCCGATCCGGGAAAAGATCGAAACCATAGCGAGGGAGATCTACGGCGCCAGCGGTGTCGACTTTACCTCCAAAGCGGAGCGCGCTGCGCGCCAGCTCGCCGAGTTCGGCTTGGGAGAAACGCCGGTCTGCGTGGCCAAGACGCAGTATTCCTTCAGCGACGACCCTTCGCTCTTGGGTGCACCTACCGGATTCAGGATAACAATACGCGATATTTACCCCTCGGCAGGTGCGGGATTCGTGGTGGCCCTTGCCGGCGACATCATGACGATGCCGGGCCTGTCGCGCTCTCCTGCGGCCGAGCGAATGGCGGTGCGCTCCGACGGCACGATCGAAGGACTGTTCTAACGGGAGAAACCGGGACGATGGATTACGTAAACACCCAAAAGGCTCCCCGGGCGATCGGCCCCTACAGTCAGGCCGTAGTCGCAGGGAACACGATCTACACTGCCGGGCAGATCGCCCTCGACCCTGAAACCATGGAACTGGCCGAAGGCGACGTCGCTTCCCAAACCGACCGGGTGCTCAGGAATTTGGCTGCGATACTCGAGGCCGCGGGCAGCAGCCTCAACCACGTAGTGCGCACCACCGTCTATCTTGTAGATATGGCTGACTTCCCGGCCATGAACGAGGTCTACAGCCGCCACTTCGGCGATCACCGCCCCGCCCGCTCCACCGTGGCCGTGGCGGCCCTGCCGAGAGGGGCCCGGGTGGAGATCGACGCGGTGGCGATCAGACTCTGAACCCGCAAGCTAGGGGGCGTAATGGGCCTGGTGGCCTGCGCGGTCTTCAAAACCGTCGGGAGACGCCTTAGGCTGCTCCGGTGGGTTCGATTCCCACACGCTCCCGCCAGCTAATCGGACAATAACCTAGCGATCTTGAGCGCCCCCGGGCGCGGCACGCCTTAGGGTGGAGTCGCCTCGCAATCGGTTTCCCTTGCGCACGCCGCGACCCGTACTGGGCTCGGATCGTCAGGCCCTGCTTCAAGTCGCGTTCCTTGACGAGCTGCTAGCAGTCGAACACACAACCGGTCTTGCTCCCACCGGCTCCAAACAGGGTGAAGCTATAGCCAAGTCCCTAGACTACTCGGTCGAAGTTCTCTCCCGCCGCTCCCGCCTTTCGTTGGGAACGGCTGCGCCTTTCCAGCGCGCCGCGAACCGCGTGGGCCAAAGCCTCCAGGGTAAAAGGCTTCTCAATGTACTGGCTAGATTCCCACAGCACGCCCCCGGGAAGGTCCTTCGGTGCATATCCGGACATGTACACGACGGCCGTATCCTGACGGCGAGCCAGGACGTGGCGTGACAAGGCTACACCGTCCATCTCGGGCATGACGAGATCAGTGAGCAGGAGATCCAGATCGCCCGCGTGGCGGTCGCAGATCTCGAGCGCAGCCGCTGGCCCTGCGGCCTCTAGCACCTGCAAGCCGAGGCGCTCCAAGTAACGCCGGATTGCACTACGCACCTGCTCTTCGTCATCTACCACCAGCACGGTGCCACGAAGCTCTCCCCCTGAGAGCTGACTTCCGGTGGAATGCGAGCTCTGCTCTTTAGGTTCCTCGTGCGAGCGCGGCAGGTAAATAAGCACGGCAGTGCCGCGGCCCACATTGCTGGCGATCTCGATATATCCGTGGTTCTGTTTCACGATCCCATAAACCGAGGCCAGCCCCAGACCTGATCCCCGTCCCCGGGGCTTGGTGCTGAAGAACGGTTCGAACGCGCGACTCAGGGTATCCGCATCCATCCCGTGGCCCGTGTCCCTGACCGTGAGGCGGACGTACTCACCGGGGTCGAGGCCCCTACGTCCGGCACAGTACACCTCGTCGACGATCACATTGGCCGCCTCGATAGCGATCGATCCGCCCTCCGGCATCGCGTCTTTAGCGTTGATGACCAGGTTCATCACTACTTGCTCCACCTGAGTGGGGTCAATCAGGACCGTCCAGAGATCGGTCGGAAGCTGGTACTCGATCGTGATGCTCTCCGGAACCACGCTTCGCAGCAACCTCTGCGCGGCCTGAATGTGTAAAGAGAGGTTCAGCGGTTGGGGAGCGATCACTTGCCTCCGGCCGACGGCGAGCAACTGGCGGGTGAGGTCAGCGCCTCGCTTGGCAGCCGCAAGTACCTCACGTAGCTCGTGTGCCGCGGCGCTATCGTGGTCCAAATCTGCCAGTGCGAGCTCGCAGCCGGTTAGAACTACGGCCAAAATATTGTTGAAGTCGTGAGCTACTCCGGCAGCCAGCCGCCCGACTAGCTCGAGCCTCTCGGCAGCGGCGAGTTGACGTTCGAGACTACGCTGGCGTTCTTCCGCCTCGCGACGCTCCGTGATGTCCCGAGCGACACCCTGGTAGCCCAGGACCTCACCGCTCGGACCCAGGATAGGCACAATACGATCAGCGACCCAGCGGAACTCACCAGTAGACCGATGCCGAACGCGGTAGTAGCGAGTGACCGAGCGTTTCTCACTGAGGCATCGAAGGGTCTCGTCGCGGACAGACTGCCGGTCGTCCTCATGGATCAACTCGAACCAGAGGCTCGGGTTGCCGAGAAACTCGCCTGGAGGATAACCCGTGATCTTCTCCGACTGCGGGCTCACGAAGTGGCACCGTGCCTTCAGGGGCTCAAGCTCCCTATCGTCAAATATCACTCGGTAAAACACCTCGGATGCGTCTTCCACCAGCTGTCGATAACGGCGTTCGGCCTCCTCTAGGGCGGCGAGCATTTGCTCGTAGGGCGTCGTGTCCCGGACGCAGGCAAGCACGAAGAGTTCGTCCCTAATCCGGAAGGGCGAGAGCGAAACGTCTGCGGGAAAGGTAGTGCCGTCGGCACGTCGAGCTCTAAGTCTCCGGCCCCACGCCATTGGCCCCGGCTTTGGGACTGCCAAGTACCGTGAACGCTGATCTGCATGCCTGGCCCGCAGACTTTCGGGCACCAGCGCATCGACCGGCAGCCCCACGAGTGCAGAACGAGAATACCCGAACAGCGTGGCGGCAAGTTCATTCGCTAGGACAATCCGGCCCTCCGCCGAAACGACAAGCGCCGCGTCGGGTAGGATGGTCACGAGCTCTACCAAGCCGATGTCGGAAGACCTTGGCATTTACGCTCGGGGGAGCAGCGAACCTTTGGTGAAATGGACCACAGGGTGTGTTCTTCCTAGGGACTGGGTCAAATCGTTAAACTTTCTATATACCCACCCCAGGGCAGTGCCGTCAAGGCCATGGGCGCCAGACATTGGAAGCCCGGGCCCGGGTGAACGTCCAGCAGTCCGGGCGACACTAACCCAAAACGAGATCATGGACCCGCTGGGTGGGAAGAAGTCACAGCGGAGGGCGGCGGTGGACGTTCCGGCAGTGTAGGTTGGTGTAGGCATCGTGTATCTTGGTTCCATGCCAGAGACGGTTTCCAAAATCGCCCCCAGCTGCCTCAGGCTGCCCCGGTCGGTTCCATCTCCGGGCGCGCGCCCCACTGACCCACTTGGTCCCCGAAGGGTCTACGGGCTCTCGACCCTCGGCTCGATACTACTGTGCCTGTCGGTCCTGGCTTTAGCGACTCTCACGCCGACTCCGGTAGCCGCGCAGATACCGGTGCCCACGGTCCCGAGTCCCGGCGGACAGGGCCAACAACCCGATACGCTGGCGGTTTCGCAGTTTAGAATCGAACCACCAGTTTCCCCGCTCGGCGCGATGTGGCGCTCCCTTCTGCTCCCGGGCTGGGGACAGGCGATCCTCAAGCGGCGGGTCACGGGCGCATTGTTCGTCTTTTGGGAGGGTGTTACCCTGACCATGTCCCTCAAGGCCGCCCACCAGCTGCGATACCTGCGGCTCACCGGATCGCAGAGCGTCCAAGCCAAGAAACAGGAAGTGCAAGACTGGGTGGTGTTACTGGTGTTCAACCATCTGATGGCTGGAGCGGAAGCGTTCGTTGCGGCACAGCTATGGGACTTCCCCGCGGAGCTCGACGCCAGTGTCCTGCCTAGCGGTGACGCCGCATTGGGTGTGAGGCTGGCGATCCCTTAGCCGAAACGCCGCAGCTCGGGACCAGCATCCGCCAGCGCGGCGTAGCTGTGGTCGTCCATCCAAGCCCCGGGATTCAGGTACCAGCGACCGGGCCCCAGCTCTTCCAGGACCGGGAGATGGGTGTGAGCCATGGCCACCAGATCCAGCTCGGGACGTTCCCTGAGCAGGCGGCGCGCAAACTCGGCCTGCGCGGCCGCTGCCCGCTGCATCAGGGAAGGAGTGCGCGTGTGCCCGGCCACCGTCCACGAAAAGCGATCCACCAGGGCGAAACCCAGATCCGGTGGCAGCAGCCGGAAAAACCTCGCCGCCCAGTTACCTCTGAGCACAGTCTCCAGCAGGCGCCCCGCAACCTGTGGATCGGAAACTTTGTCCCCATGACTTAGGTAGGTGCGGCGCTTGCAAAGCTCGACCTCCGCGTAGTGAGGATAGAACTCGGCTCCCAGCTCCCGGCGCCAAAAGGTCGAGCCCCAGCGATCGTGATTGCCGCCGACCACTATCAGCCGGGTCCCACGCGCTACCGCCTGGTGCAGTGCAGAAAGGACAGCAAATGCATGGCGGGGAATCAGGCTCCGGTATTCGAGCCAAAAATTGAAGATATCGCCCAGGAGAACCAGGTGATCTCCCGGTCCGGGAACGCTGGCGACAAAAGCCACGAAAGCGTCTCGATCAGGCTCGCGCCCAACGCCGAGGTGAGCGTCAGCTACCAGATAGGCGGTTCCTTTCACAGCGGCAGTATAGCGTGGTTTTCTTTTCCGGCAAGCGCGAAGCTGTTATCCTTGCTCGCAACCGTATGAGTGCAGACGCTGTGAGCGAGATCAGGCTGCGCGTGCGCTACGCCGAGACCGATCAGATGGGTGTGGCGCACCATGCACAGTATCTGGTTTGGTGCGAGCACGCCCGAATCGAACATCTGCGCAGACTCGGGGCGAGCTACCGCAGCTTGGAGGAGCGGGGGCTCAGGCTTACCGTGGCCCGGGCCCAAGTGCGCTATGGTGCTCCTGCTCGGTTCGACGACGAGCTCAGGATTCGCTGTTGGGTGAGAGAACTTGGAAGCCGACTGCTCGTATTCGGCTACCACATCGATCGGCCGGTGGACGCTGCCGCTATAGCTACGGCCTCGGTGGCACTGGTTCCGGTGGACGGGCGCATGAGAGTGATTCGGCTGCCAGATGAGCTCCGAAAGCTGCTGGTAGCGGTTCCAGACCCGTTCAAGTTGGGCTTTTAAGTGTCGCCCCGGCAAAGAGTTGTGCTTGACCCCCCGGCCCGCGGCGCCTATTATGCTTTGATTCTTTGGGCGGGATCGGCTGCGGGCTGGGGCTGTGCGAGAGGGCCGGCCAGTATCGCGCCGAGCGGGCTCGAGGCGGTGGAAGTCGAGGTTGTAAGGCAGTGGGTTTCGAACTATCTGCCGGACTCGGCCCGTCGCTACGAGCTGCGCTGGCGGTTCCACACCCCCAAAGGTTCCACCGCGGGCCGCGCAGCAGTGAGGGTAAGTCCGCCCGACTCCCTGCGGTTCGACTACCGGGGACCCTTGGGGCGTTCCGGTGCGGCGGTGGTAGTGGGCGACTCGGTGGTGTGGGCCGAGCCGCAAGAGGAAACCGGTGAACTGATGCCCGTTGCACCGCTTTTTTGGGCAGGGCTAGGGTTGCCACCCGGACCGCCGGCGAATGCTCGAGTCTTTGCGCGGGACGGACCCAGCGGACGGGCTTGGAGGTACGTATTGAGTGGCGACACCTTGGACTTCGTCGAGGTGGGTCAGGTGCCGGAACACCTGCTCTCGCAGTTGCGCAGCGGGAGGATTTTGGCGACCGCTGCGGTCCGTTTCCGGCCCGGTAGTCGCCTACCGATCGAAGGCGAGATGATTTTTCCGCCAGAGGGGGCGCTGTTTCGGTTCACAGTCGAAGCGATCGAAAGTGTTGCGTCTTTTGACCCGTCGATTTGGCGCCGGCCTTAGGGCGGCTGCAGTCGCAGCGCTGTCGCTGGCCGCGAGCGGATGCATTTATGGCTTCGCGGGCGGCGGGCTGCCTCCCCACATCCGTACCGTCGCAGTGCTACCCTTCGACAACCAGACCGCCGATCCTCTCCTCACCCAGGAAGTGACCGAGGCGGTAAGCGAGGCGATGCAAAGCAATTTGGGACTTCGCCCCGCGGGCGAGAGCACAGCGGACGCGGTGGTCCGCGGGGTGATCACGGCTTACGAACCGGATCTTACGCTCTCCTACCAACCCGCTGAGGGAGACCGTCCGGTACAGGTGACCCGGCGGCGGGTGCGACTCACGGTGAACGTGGAGATCGTGGACCAACGTCAAGGCCGCGTGCTGTGGCAGCGGTCGGGACTCGCGGTGGACGGCGAATACGAGCCGGGCAACGAACGCGCGGGCAGGGCCGAAGCATTGAGGAAACTGGTCAAGGACATCGTAGACGGAGCCCAGTCACAGTGGTGAGACCGTCGCGCATGTCCAGGGATCGCAAGGGAAAGAGCCGCCTGCGCACCCTGCTGACGCTACTTTTTATCGCAGTGTTTCTTTATTACGGCGTAGACGTGGGTGCGGTCTACTTCCGCCGCTGGCAGCTGGTCCAGGAGATGAAATCGCTGGCGCGACTGGCTCCCAGTCTGGACGACGCCACTATAAGGCGCAGGCTCAGAGCCAAGGCAGAAGCGCTGGCTCTCCCGCAGTCGGCCTATCAGTTCGAGATCCGCAGGCTTCAGCGACCCAGGGAAATCCGCATCAGCACCTACTACGAAGAAAGCGTGGAGCTGCCGTTCACGCGATACACCTTCAAAATCCGGCCCCAAGTGAGGGCGCCCTTGTAAAACGAGGTGATACGTTGACGCGGTGGCTTGGGAGCGTGCCCCTCGCAACGCTCCTTCTGGGTGCGCCAACCAGGTTGTGGGCTGCGGCCGCCCCCACAGATGGGGAGCACGATCTGGTCCGTCTCTTCGCCATCCTGGCGCTGATGCTGGTGGCGGGGAAGTTCTCGGGGGAATTGTTCGACAGAATAGGCCAGCCCGCGGTGCTGGGCGAATTGTTGGCGGGGGCGGTCCTGGGCGTTGGCGGCCTTAACATCATACCCACCGCCGCCGGCGACCCCTTGACCGAGGTGATCTACGTCCTGGCCGAGATCGGGGTCGTCATCCTCCTTTTCGAAATAGGCTTGGAGACCGACCTCAAAGCGCTCTTTCGGGTGGGAGGTAGCGCCGCCGCCGTGGCGGTAGTAGGCGTCAGCATCCCCTTCGTGGTGGGCTTCCTGTACTGGGTCTCTCCCTGGGGAAACCGGGACTTCGACCTGGTGGCACCTGCCACCACCGGTATCTTCGTAGGCGCTGCGCTCACCGCAACTTCCGTAGGGATCACGGCCAGAGTACTGAGCGAGCTTAAGGCCATGGGCTCCCTAGAGGCCCGACTCATCATCGGCGCCGCGGTCATAGACGACGTGATCGGTCTGGTACTGCTCGGTTTGGTCTCGGCGCTGGCGGCGGGAACCAGCGTCGGCCTCTTCGACGTCGGCCGCGCCTTGGGCGTGGCCCTGGGATTTCTGGTGGTGGCCATCGGCCTCGGGCTCGTGATGGCACCCAAAATCTTCTCCCTCATAGACCGCATGAGGGTCCGGGGAACACTGTTGGTTTCGGCATTCGGATTCACCTTGCTTCTCGCCGCGGCGGCCGATCTCGCCGGCTCGGCCTTGATCATCGGGGCGTTCGCCGCCGGGATCGTACTCTCGGGAACTAACCAGTTCGACGCGATAGAAGAACGCATCAGGCCGGTCGCCGACATCTTCACCCCGATTTTCTTCTTGAACATCGGCGCTCACTTAGACCTGGGGGTGCTCAACCCCCTGACTACCCATAACCGCGAAGTGCTGGCCCTCGGCGCTTTGGTCACCTTGATAGCCGCTGGCGGCAAGATCGCATCGGGTTGGGCGGTGCCGTGGGCCAAGTTCAACCGCTCTGCAGTAGGACTAGGAATGATGCCCCGCGGCGAGGTGGGACTGATCTTCGCCAACATTGGGCTGACGAGCGGCGTGCTTTCCCGAGAGCTCTTCAGCGTCATCATGATCATGGTGATCGCCACCACCTTCCTGGCGCCGCCGCTTCTCAAGTGGAGCTTCCGCCGGTTCGGGATGACCCGGGAGGCCGAAGCGGGAGAGCCCGTAACCCAAGCGGTAGCGGCCAACCCGGACGGCGGGTGAGCAGTCACAAGATCCGCGATCGCGCCGAAGCAGCACGATGGAGGCGCGGGATCGAGGGAATTGTGGTCTTCACCAACGGCGTCTTCGACCTGCTGCATCCGGGACACGTGAAGCTATTGGAGGACGCCCGTGCCTTGGGACAAGCCCTGATCGTGGGGATCAACGACGACCAATCGGCTACGAAACTGGGTAAAGGCCCCCGCCGTCCAGTCAACTCGGCCGCAGACCGCGCCCGGGTAGTGGCCGCCCTGGAAGCAGTGGACTGCGTCGTGATCTTTCAAGAAGACACCCCAGAGTCGTTGGTCCGCGAACTCGAGCCCGACATCTTGGTAAAGGGCAGTGATTACCGAGAGACAGAACTACCGGGCCGCTTGGTGGTGGAAGAGTGGGGAGGCAAGGTGATTCTGATCGACCTGTTGCCCGGCCACTCCACGACCGCCATCATCCAACGGATCCGTGGCGCGTCCTGACGGTCGGTTGCCGAACCAGCTGCGCCCCCTAGCACTGGAGCGGGGTGCCAACCCTTATGCCGAAGGCTCCTGCCTAGTCCGGCTAGGGAAAACGCTGGTCATGTGCACCGCCACGGTGGAGCAGGGCGTCCCTGCCTGGAGGCGGGGAAGCGGCCAGGGATGGGTCACGGCGGAGTACGCTATGTTACCTCGGGCGACCGTCGAGCGAACTCCGCGGGAGCGTTTCGGCGCGGCGGGAAGAACTCACGAGATCCAGCGCCTCATAGGGCGCAGCCTACGGGCGGCGCTCTCCAGCTTCGAATTTGGGGAGTGGACCATAAGAATCGACTGCGACGTGCTCCAGGCAGACGGGGGCACTAGGACCGCAGCCATCACCGGCGGCGCGGTGGCATTGGCGGACGCCTTGAAGTGGCTGGCCGAACGACACGGGGTGAGCAACCCCTTTGCCCGTCTGGTGGCCGCGGTAAGCGTCGGTATAGTGCAGGGAGAACCGCGGCTCGACCTGGACTACCAAGAAGACCGCAATGCTGCGGTGGACGGAAACGTCGTCGCTGCGGAGCCCGACCTATGGGTCGAAGTGCAGTGCACCGCAGAGGGGCAGCCCTTCGACGGGTCTTCGTTGGATGCGCTGCTGGAGCTGGCAGCGGCGGGTACCGCGCAGCTCTTCGCCGCTCAGCGGCGGGCTCTCGGGTGGTAAAGCCGACTCTACTCATCGCCACCCGGAGCCCCGGCAAACGGCGCGAAATCCAGGCGCTGCTGGCAGATCTTCCCTACCGGCTCGCCTTTCCTGAAGAAGCGGGGTTACCGGAGCGGGCCGGGGAAGCAGGCCTCGAAACCGCGGAAACGTTCCAGGGAAACGCGATTCTAAAGGCCCAGTACTTCGCGCGGTCGAGCAATCTTCCCACGGTGGCAGAAGATTCAGGGCTGGAAGTCTTCTCCTTGGGCGGCCTCCCCGGGGTTCGCTCCCGGCGATTCGCGCTTGTCGGATCTGATAGGGGAGAGGAACAGGATGCCGCCAACAACCGCGAGCTTTTGCGCAGGCTACTGGGCGCTCCGCCCGAGAGGCGGAGAGCCCGGTACCGTTGTGTGGTCGCCTATCTGGCAAGTCCCGATGCCGTACCGCAAATCTTCGAAGGCAGTTGCTACGGCTATGTTGCCGAAGCTCCCCGAGGATCGGGCGGCTTTGGTTACGATCCGCTTTTCATTTCTGACGAATTGGGAATAACCTTCGCAGAGGCACCGGTGGAGGCCAAGCACCGCGTCAGTCATCGGGGTAGAGCGTTCAGGGCTTTCGCCGAGTGGATCGCCCAGCACCCCATAGGAGCCTGAGAGCTACCCTCCGGAACAACCTTTTACCGGCCCTCCGCGTACTTGGTACTGAGGGTTCTGCATCCCCGTTACGTCCCGGTTCCAGGTGCGCTAGATTGGGCTTCGGGCGGGGCGTGGCGCAGGCCGGTAGCGCGCCTGGTTTGGGACCAGGAGGTCGCCGGTTCAAATCCGGCCGCCCCGACTTAAAGGTGTCACTCCGCTTAGGGAAAACCGGCAGGTTAATCCGTCAAATAATGAGGGTGGTACCTTAGTCCATCTAATCGATGAGGTTCGGCATCGGGGCGAACGCTGATTGGATGGAGGCTTGGCTGTGGTCGCTCCGGACATCACCAGGTCTGTGGAAGAACGGCAAGTCAGCTGCGGGGGGAAGACCTATATCTTGAAGCGCTTCCCGGACAAGCTGGTTGCCGTCTACGACGCCTCCGGCAAGCTGCTTGCCGGTTGGCCCTTAACCGCCACTTGGCCCGATCTTCCCCTGTCCGACCAGACCGAAGAACAGCTTTGCGGCAATATCCGCCGGACCCTCCAGCCCTCCTAGCCGCGCGGCTCGCAGTTTGCCCCTTTGGTCGCTAAGTTATCGGTGGAGCCCACTTGCGCCCGTAGCTCAGCTGGATAGAGCATCGGCCTTCTAAGCCGAGGGTCGGAGGTTCGAATCCTCCCGGGCGCGCTCCCTTACGCCGATCCCGAGGCTGGCACCGTCGGTGGTGCGGGAGTTTGGGCGGTTAGGCCATTTTTTGCAGCCTGTTTCTTAATTCCGGTGACTTGGGGATGGATATGCCGCCGCGGTGAAGGCGGGACACGGTTACGCGGTGGTCGGAGCAGATGCGCGGCGCTCCGGTGCTGCTGGGGCGGTGCCCTAGCGTGCTTGACCTCGGTGTTACGGCTCTCTATAATTACAGGTTGCCTGGGAGCTTGGTGCTCTTGGCTTTGGGCGTAGCTGTTTGACAATTGCAGTGCAGGGGATTTCGAGGAGTGCGGTCCCGTCAGTAGCAGCAGGCGTTCGGAGGTCTGCTGTGAGGGATTTGACTCCGAATCTATTCCGGACGGCGCTGTTTTGGCGGTCGTTCGGTTGAGCTTTGAAGCTACTCTTTACGGAGAGTTTGATCCTGGCTCAGGACGAACGCTGGCGGCGTGCCTAACACATGCAAGTCGTACGGACCTGGGGGCAACCTCAGGTCAGTGGCGAACGGGTGCGTAACACGTGAGCAACCTGCCCTGCGGAGAGGGATAACCGGCCTAACGGCCGGCTAATACCGCGTAAGCCATCGGGGTCGCATGGTCCTGGTGGGAAAGCGGCCGCAAGGTCGCGCCGCAGGAGGGGCTCGCGGCCTATCAGCTAGTTGGTGGGGTAACGGCCCACCAAGGCTATGACGGGTAGCTGGTCTGAGAGGTCGGCCAGCCACATTGGGACTGAGACACGGCCCAGACTCCTACGGGAGGCAGCAGTGAGGAATATTGCGCAATGGCCGAAAGGCTGACGCAGCGACGCCGCGTGTGGGATGAAGGCCTTCGGGTTGTAAACCACTGTCGGGGGGGAAGAATACCTGGTCTCCGATGAGGGGGCCGGGGGTGACGGTACCTCCAGAGGAAGCACCGGCTAACTCCGTGCCAGCAGCCGCGGTAATACGGAGGGTGCGAGCGTTGTCCGGAATCACTGGGCGTAAAGCGCGCGTAGGCGGCTGCCTAAGTCTTGTGTGAAATCCCGGGGCTCAACTCCGGGGCTGCATGAGATACTGGGTGGCTAGAGCTCGGTAGAGGCGAGTGGAATTCCCGGTGTAGCGGTGGAATGCGTAGATATCGGGAAGAACACCGGTGGCGAAGGCGGCTCGCTGGGCCGAGGCTGACGCTGAGGCGCGAAAGCGTGGGGAGCAAACAGGATTAGATACCCTGGTAGTCCACGCCCTAAACGATGGGCACTAGGCGTCGGGGGGAGCGACCCCTTCGGTGCCGTCGCTAACGCAATAAGTGCCCCGCCTGGGGAGTACGGCCGCAAGGCTGAAACTCAAAGGAATTGACGGGGGCCCGCACAAGCGGTGGAGCATGTGGTTTAATTCGATGCAACGCGAAGAACCTTACCTGGGCTTGAC
>FWWM01000266.1_pt1 | contig 176624 bp, 152 predicted proteins | sample 2228351 | NCBI WGS metagenome assembly FWWM01 (sample SAMEA103939774, study PRJEB20133) | metagenome | reverse complement strand
GCGGCACCGTCAGGTGCTGGAAGATGCGCTGGTTGGTGCGATGGGCGAGGTAGGCCAGCTGCGGCACCAGCGTGAGCCGATAGCGGGTCAGGCGTTGGCCCGATTCACCCTGGGCCGCCTGATGCACCAGCCCGTGGATGCCGCTGCCATCCGGCGCGAAGGCGAGGAAGGCCGGGCGATGCAGCAGGCTTTCCAGATCCAGGTCGGGGCGCTCACTGACCAGTTCCAGGTCGAAGCGATAGGGCTGGCTGATGGCCTCGCGGCCCCGGAATTCGAGCACCTTGAAGTCGTGCTCGACGCCTTCGAGGGAAAGCGTGAAGTGGGCCTGGTTGGCTGGGGCGAACATCCATGTTCCTCCTGTTCAGTCCATGTACCAGCGCATGGGCGCTTGCGGAGCCCCGTTTAACACAGGCCGTCCGCTCTAGAATGCGTGGTTCGCGCATCCGGAGCGACGTTGACGGAATCTGTTCAGTGCTTCGCAAAAAAGCGTTCGGCCAGGTGAGCCTGGCCGAAGCAGACCGCGGCGAATCAGCCGGCGATCGGGGTGCGCCAGTCGTCGGAGCCGGAGGTGCCGGATACCTCGTGGGTCCAGACGATCTTGCGATAGGTGAAGTACACGTCTTCCAGATGGGTGAAATGGGACATGTTCGGGTCCTGGCAGTTGGGCATGCGCGACTGCACGTCAACGATCACCGCATCTTCCAGTTCGATGGTGAAGTAGTGTTCCTGAGTACCGGTGGACGACGTGCGATACCACTCCAGACGGCACTTGTTCAGGCGCTCGCCGGAAGTCAGGGCGTTGAAGATCAGCGGCGACGACTTGTCGAACACCTTGGTGATCATCAGAGGCTTGTGTACACGCTGGCCAGTCGGCTGACCGGACTGCGGGTCACGCGGGATGATGACCTGATGCTGGAAGGCCTGCACTAGGATCTGGTCCTCATGGCCTTCCTGGAAGATGTTGCCAACCGAGTCCTCGGTGAAGGTGCCGGCAGTGATCAGGCCTTGCTTGGTGCCTTCGAGGGACAGATACGCGGGTGTTGGCATGGGTGCTCTCCTTGTCTGAAATGAGTGCCGAATGGCCATTTCATAACAACAAGCACCGTGCCATTTACGAAAAACTCTTATTTTTCAAAAAGATATAGAGAAACAGCATACGCATTAAACGGCAGGCGTGATGCCCAGCACAGAAAGCCGTGCAAGAACCTGCGCAGCCGCGGCAACAACTTGCGCAACGCCACCTAACTCCCGGCAGATCGCGCTGCGAACAGCTTACTCACAAGGTTATCCACAGAGCGCCTGCGCAAGAACTTGCGCAGGACCATTACTGCTGCTCAGCGTCTTGCCACTTTTCTCCAGGCAAAAAAAACCTCGAACTTCATTGGGGGAGGGGGAAGTTCGAGGTCGAATCCGGACCGCTAGGGCGGGGTCCAGAGATCTGCCAACACTTAACACAACAAGGAGCATCGAAGGGCTTTTACACCCTTCGCATGCTCTGACCGGATGGTTGCGCCGTAAGTTCAACGCAAACGAAAAAAATTTCGTCGACTACCGACATTTTTCGGCAGCTCGATCAGTGCGCCTCGTCCCAGTTGTTGCCAACCCCCGCCTCGACCAGCAGCGGCACGTCCAGCTGGGCGGCCCCGCTCATCAGCGGGCAGATGGCTTCGCGGACTTGCTCGACCAAGTCTTCGCGCACTTCCAGCACCAGTTCATCGTGGACCTGCAGGATCACCCGCGCATCCAGCCCGCTGTCCTGCAGCCAGCCGTCCACGGCGATCATGGCGCGCTTGATGATGTCCGCCGCGGTGCCCTGCATCGGCGCGTTGATCGCGGTGCGCTCGGCGCCCTTGCGTATGGCGCCGTTCTTCGAATTGATCTCGGGCAGGTAAAGCCGACGACCGAATAGCGTCTCGACATAGCCCTGCTCGGCGGCCTGGGTGCGGGTGCGCTCCATGTAAGCGAGCACGCCGGGGTAGCGGGCGAAATAGCGGTCGATGTACTCCTGCGCTTCCTTGCGGCCGACATCGATCTGCTTGGCCAGGCCGAAGGCGCTCATGCCGTAGATCAGGCCGAAGTTGATGGCCTTGGCACTGCGGCGCTGGTCGTTGCTGACCTGCTCCAGCGACACGCCGAACACCTCGGCGGCCGTGGCGCGGTGCACGTCCAGGTCGTTCTGGAACGCGTGCAAGAGGCCGGCATCCTGCGCCAGATGAGCCATGATGCGCAGCTCGATCTGCGAGTAGTCGGCCGCCAGCAGCTTGTAGCCCGGCGCCGCGATGAAGGCCTGGCGAATACGCCGCCCCTCGGCGGTGCGGATCGGGATGTTCTGCAGGTTCGGGTCGCTGGAGGACAGCCGCCCGGTGGCGGTCACCGCCTGGTGGTAGCTGGTGTGGATGCGCCCGGTGCGCGGATTGATCTGCTGCGGCAGCTTGTCGGTGTAGGTGCCCTTGAGCTTGCTCAAGGAGCGGTGCTGCATGATCACCTTGGGCAGCGGGTAATCCTGCTCGGCCAGTTCGGCCAGCACGCTTTCCGCGGTGGACGGCTGGCCGCCGGCGGTCTTGGAGATTACCGGGCAGCCGAGCTTGTCATAGAGGATCGCGCAGAGCTGCTTGGGCGAGCCGAGGTTGAACTCCTCGCCGGCAATATCGAATGCCTCGCGTTCCAGCTGCACCAGTTTGTCGCCCAGCTCGACGCTCTGTTGGCCGAGCAGCTGCGCATCGACCAGCGCGCCATTACGCTCGATGCGCGCCAGCACCGGCACCAGCGGCATCTCGATCTCGGCCAGCACCTTGAGCAGCGATGGCGTCTGTTCCAGCTTGCCGAGCAAGGTCTGGTGCAGGCGCAGGGTGACATCGGCGTCCTCGGCGGCATACGGGCCGGCCTGCTCGATGGCGATCTGGTCGAAGGTCAGCTGCTTGGCGCCCTTGCCGGCAATGTCCTCGAAGCGGATGGTGCCGCGACCGAGGTACTTGAGCGCCAGGCTGTCCATGTCGTGACGGGTGGCCGTGGCGTCCAGCACGTAGGATTCGAGCATGGTGTCGAACGTCATGCCGCGCATCTCGATGCCGTAGTGCATCAGCACGTTCATGTCGTATTTGCCGTGCTGGCAGATCTTGGTCTTGGCTGGATCTTCCAGCAGCGGCTTGAGCGCGCCGAGCACGGCATCCAGCTCGAGCTGCTGCGGCACGCCCATGTAGGAATGGCGCAGCGGCACGTAAGCCGCCTGGCCCGCTTCGACAGCGAAGGACACGCCGACCAGCTCGGCGCGCTGCGCATCGAGGCTGGTGGTTTCGGTATCAAAGGCAAAGCACTCGGCCGCCTTCAGACGCGCCAGCCAGCGCTCGAAATCGGCCTGCTCCAGCAGCGTCTCGTACTGGGCCTCAGCCTGGATCGAGCAGCCCTCGGGCTGCACCTCGCAGTTCTCCCCCGCCGCCTTGGCCTCGCGCAACAGCTCGTCCAGCCACTGCTTGAATTCCAGCTCGCGATAAAGGGCGATCAGCGCCTCACGGTGCGGTTCCCCGGGCATCAGGTCACCGACCTGGACGTCCAGCGGCACGTCGATCTTGATCGTCGCCAGCTCGTAGGACATGAAGGCGGCATCGCGATGCTCCTCCAGCTTGGCGCCCAGTGACTTGGCACCGCGAATCGGCAGCCCGGCGACCTGATCGAGGTTCTCGTAGAGCCCCTTGAGCCCGCCCGGGATGCCGTTGAGCAGGCCGCAGGCCGTCTTCTCGCCCACGCCTGGCACGCCAGGAATGTTGTCGACCTTGTCGCCCATCAGCGCGAGGAAGTCGATGATCAGTTCCGGGCCGACGCCGAACTTGTTCTTCACGCCTTCGATGTCATAGACGCTGCCGGTCATGGTGTTGACCAGCGTGACATGCGGGCAGACCAGCTGGGCCATGTCCTTGTCGCCGGTGGAGATGACCACGTCGCGGCCGAGCGCCGCGCACTGCCGGGCCAGGGTGCCGATGACGTCGTCCGCCTCCACGCCATCGACGCACAGCAGCGGCATACCGAGCGCGCGGACGCTGGCATGCAGCGGCTCGACCTGCGAGCGCAAGTCATCCGGCATCGGCGGACGATGCGACTTGTAGTTCTCGAACAGCGCGTCGCGGAAGGTCGGGCCCTTGGCGTCGAAAACCACGGCGAAGGGGCTGTCCGGATACTGTTTGCGCAGGCTCAGCAACATGTTCAGCACGCCCTTGACCGCGCCGGTCGGCTTGCCGGTAGAGGTGGTCAGCGGAGGCAGCGCGTGGAAGGCGCGATAGAGGTAGGACGAACCGTCCACCAGGACGAGGGGGGCTTGGCTCATGAGCGGAATCAACCTTTTCGGCGGGCCCGGAGCTAGAATGCGAAGGACCACTTATCGACAAAGGGACAAGGTTACCATGCGCGCTCTCAAACACCTGATGCTGGCCAGCCTGCTGGCATGCGCCCCTCTGGCCGGCTTCGCCCAGGAGTCGGTCGAAGGTGAGCCGGACGTAACCATCCGTCAGGAAGGCGATCGCACCGTCGAGGAATATCGCGTCAACGGTTTCCTCTACGCCGTGAAAGTCACGCCCAAGCACGGCAAGCCCTACTTCCTGGTGCGGGCCGACGGAAATGACGGCAACTTCGTGCGCTCCGACCAGCCGGACATGCTGATCCCCGCGTGGAAGATCTTCAGCTGGTAATCCAGACATCCGCCGGAGGACAACATGTCGGTATTCACGCCCCTGCAACGCGATGAACTGGAGGCCTTTCTGGCGCCCTACCGGCTCGGCCGGCTGCGCGACTTCCAGGGCATCGCCGCAGGCAGCGAGAACAGCAACTTCTTCATCAGCCTGGAGCAGGGCGAATACGTGCTGACCCTGATCGAGCGCGGCCCGCGCCAGGACCTGCCGTTCTTCATCGAACTGCTCGACGTGCTGCACCGCGCCGGCCTGCCGGTGCCCTATGCGCTGCGCAGCGAGCAGGGCGAGGCGCTGCGCGAGCTGGCGGAGAAGCCCGCGCTGCTGCAGCCGCGACTGCCCGGCAAGCACGTGGTCGAGCCCAACCCGCACCATTGCGCCGAAGTCGGTCGGCTGCTGGCGCGTCTGCATCTGGCCACCCGCGAACACATCCTTGAACGCGCCAGCGACCGCGGCCTGGACTGGATGCAGGAACAGGGGCCGAGCCTGGCGCTGAGCCTGTCCGAGGACCAGCTGCCGCTGCTGCGCGACGGCTTGGCGGAGATCGCCGAGCTGCGTCCGAAACTCCTCGCCCTGCCGCGCGCCAACCTGCACGCCGACCTGTTCCGCGACAACGTGCTGTTCGAAGGCAGCCACCTGACCGGCGTGATCGACTTCTATAACGCCTGCTCCGGGCCGATGCTCTACGACCTGGCGATTGCCGTGAACGACTGGTGCTCGCACCCCAACGGCGAGATCGACGGTGAGCGCAGCGAGCCCTTGCTGGCAGCCTACTCCGCGCTACGTCGCTTCACTCCGGCCGAAGCCGAGCTCTGGCAGCCGATGCTGCGCGTGGCTTGCGTGCGTTTCTGGCTGTCGCGGCTGATCGCGGCGCAGCATCACGAAGGCAAGACGGACGTGCAGGTGAAAGATCCCGGCGAATTTCATCGGCTGCTGAAAGCACGCCAGCATCCCTCCAGCGCGCTGCCTTTCGCCTTCTAGGCCGCCGGTACTGCGCGGCGAAAGCGTTCAACACCTCGCAAATTTTCCAGCGCAACTTGCGACAGCGCAGGCTTTACCCCAAAGTGCCGGGCGCACAGGATGCGCGCCGGCCTGAGCCGAAATGCGCGACGCCCCCATCATCGAAAGGAATCGATGCATGCCCTCCATCTATCAGCTCAAACCCCGTTTTCAGGCACTACTGCGCCCGCTGGTCCAGCGCCTCCATGACAGCGGCATCACGGCCAATCAGGTCACGCTGGCAGCGCTGGTCGTGTCGCTGGCAGTCGCAGCGGCGGTCGCGCTGCTGATCGAGCACCTCTGGGTCTTCCTGCTGATCCCACTGTGGATGCTGCTGCGCATGGCACTGAACGCCATCGACGGCATGCTGGCGCGGGAGTTCGGCCAGCAATCGAAGCTCGGCGCCTACCTCAACGAACTCTGCGATGTGGCCGCCGATGCGGCGCTCTATCTGCCGCTCGCGCTGGTGGCCGGCGTCTGGCCTGCTGCCGTGGTACTGGTGGTGGTGCTCGCGGCTCTCACCGAGTACGCCGGGGCGCTCGGCCCGATGGTGGGCGCATCACGTCGTTACGATGGCCCGATGGGCAAGAGCGACCGGGCCTTCGCCTTCGGCGTGCTGGCCACCGGCGTCGCCCTGGGCCTGTTGCCAGCCGCCTGGATCAACGGCTTGTTGCTGCTGATCGCCGGGCTGTCGATCCTCACACTGAGCAACCGGGTCAGACAAGGCCTGGCGGAAACCGCATCGGCGCCAGCCGAAGCGGACTGAGCCGCGCCCCGCACCAATAACTTTCTGCCCGATACCGAGGAACCTCCCATGCTCGGCGCCCTGCTCGCCTTCGCGATCACTTCCGTTGCACGCCTGCTGACCGGTACGCGCAGCCTCTGGATCGGCTGCGCGCCGCTCAACAGGCAACGCATCTACTTCGCCAACCACAGCAGCCACGGTGATTTCGTGCTGCTCTGGGCATCGCTGCCGCCTGACCTGTGGCGCAGGACCCGCCCCGTCGCCGGCGCCGATTACTGGCAGAGCAGCGCATTGCGCCGCTTCGTCATCCATCGTTTGTTCAATGGCGTGCTGGTGGATCGCGAGCGCAGCGGCCCGGAGTCGAATCCGCTGCAACCGATGCTCGACGCCCTGGCCGCCGGCGATTCACTGATCCTCTTCCCCGAGGGCACGCGCAATCTGGAAGAAGGCCTGCTGCCCTTCAAGAGCGGGCTGTATCGCCTGGGCCTGGCGTGTCCGGACGTGGAGCTGGTGCCGGTGTGGATCGCCAACCTCAATCGGGTGATGCCCAAGGGCCGCAGCCTGCCGCTGCCCCTGCTGTGCAGCGTCAGCTTCGGCGCGCCCATGAGCATCGAAAAGGACGAGGACAAGGACGCGTTTCTGCAGCGCGCTCGCCTGGCTCTCCTAGAACTGGCCCCAAAGGAAGACTGACATGGATCGCAATACCCTGCTGCTGTTCGCCGGTATCGGCGCCCTGCTCGCCCTAGCCTCGCTGATCGGCTTTGTCCTCAAGCGCCGCAGCGGCGGCGAGAGCCCGGTGATCGACAACCTCAATGCGCGCATCAATGCCTGGTGGGTGATGGTTGCGCTGATCGGCATCGCCTTCTGGCTTGGCCACACGGCCGTGGTGATCCTCTTCTACCTGGTGTCGTTCTTCGCGTTGCGCGAATTCATGACGCTGACGCCGACACGCAGCAGCGACTATCCGGCGCTGGTCGCGGCGTTCTATCTGGTGCTGCCGCTGCAGTATCTGTTGGTGGCGGTCGGCTGGTACGGCCTGTTCGCCATCTTCATTCCGGTCTACGTGTTCCTATTGCTGCCCATCCTGGCGTCGCTGGGTGGCGACACCACGCGCTTTCTCGAACGCGCCTCGAAGGTGCAATGGGGCCTGATGATCGCAGTCTTCTGCGTCTCCCACGTCCCCGCCCTGCTCACCCTGGAGATTGTCGGCTACGAAGGACGCAACCTGTTGCTGATCGCCTGGCTGATCATCGTCGTGCAGCTCTCCGACGTGTTGCAGTACGTCTGCGGCAAGTTGGCCGGCAAGCGCAAGATTGCCCCGCGCCTGTCGCCGTCCAAAACCGTCGAAGGCTTCGTTGGCGGGATATTCCTCGCGACGCTGATCGGCGCGGCGCTGTACTGGATCACCCCGTTCGCCTGGTGGCAGGCGGCCCTGATGGCGCTGCTGCTGAACCTGCTGGGCTTCTTCGGCGGCCTGGTGATGTCGGCGATCAAGCGCGACCGTGGCGTCAAAGACTGGGGGCACATGATCGAGGGCCACGGCGGCATGCTCGACCGGCTGGATTCGGTCTGCTTCGCCGCGCCGATCTTCTTCCACCTGGTGCGCTACGGCTGGGCCTGAGCTACCACGAACGACGCGCAGCAGAGCGAACCGCCGCCCACCGGGAAGGTCGAACCAGGACCACGGGCCAGCGGGCGGCGCTGCTGCTCGCACGGTGAACGCGGATCGCCACCGCTGCCATGTCCTCGCGTTAAGATGTCGTCACATACGCTGTCGCCAGCACGCTGGGCCAAGCCTAGCCGCTGCGATCAAGCAGCCGCCGTTTCGATGCATCAGCTCCTCGATGGCGTGGCCATCGCATTCAGGAACCATCAATGACCCAACCCCTCGTAATCAATGCCTCGGTGAGCCCCAAAGGCAGTCTGGAAACGCTTTCCCAGCGCGAAGTACAGCAACTGAGCGAAGTCGGCTCCGGCAGTACCCACAAGCTGTTCCGCCAGTGCGCGCTGGCCATCCTCAACACCGGCACCCGCATCGATAACGCCAAGACCATCCTCGAAGCGTACGAAGACTTCGAGGTGCGCATCCTGCAACAGGACCGCGGCGTGCGCCTGGAGCTGTTCAACGCACCGGCCGATGCCTTCGTAGACGGCGAGATGATCGCCAGCACCCGCGAGATGCTGTTCAGTGCCCTGCGCGACATCGTCTATACCGAAAGCGAACTGAGCAACGCACGCATCGATCTGGACAGCTCGCAAGGCATCACCGACTACGTGTTCCACCTGCTGCGCAACGCCCGCACGCTGCGCCCAGGCGTCGAGCCGAGCATGGTGGTGTGCTGGGGCGGTCACTCGATCAGTACCGAGGAGTACAAGTACAGCAAGCGCGTCGGACACGAGCTGGGCCTGCGCAGCCTGGATGTCTGTACCGGCTGCGGCCCCGGCGTGATGAAGGGGCCGATGAAGGGCGCCACCATCGGCCACGCCAAGCAGCGCCGCGTTGGCAGCCGCTACCTGGGCCTGACCGAGCCGGGCATCATCGCCGCCGAGGCGCCAAACCCGATCGTCAACGAGCTGGTGATCCTGCCGGACATCGAGAAGCGCCTGGAGGCCTTTGTGCGGGTCGGCCACGGCATCATCATCTTCCCCGGCGGCGTCGGTACCGCCGAGGAATTCCTCTACCTGCTCGGTATCCTGCTGCATCCGGACAATCGCGACGTGCCCTTCCCGGTGATTCTCACCGGACCGAGCGATGCGGCGGACTACCTGCAACAGCTGCATGACTTCGTTGGCGCCACCCTCGGTGAGGAAGCGCAGAAGCGCTACCAGATCATCTTCAACGACCCCGCCGAAGTGGCGCGGCAGATGACCGAAGGCCTGCGCGAAGTACGACGCTTCCGCCGCGAGCGCAATGATGCGTTCCATTTCAACTGGCTGCTGAAGATCGAGGAAGGCTTCCAACGACCCTTCGACCCCACCCACGAGGCGATGGCCAACCTGCCGCTGCGCCGCGACCTGCCGGCCCATGAGCTGGCCGCGAACCTGCGCCGGGCCTTCTCCGGGATCGTCGCCGGCAACGTCAAGGACAAGGGTATCCGCCGCATCGAGCAATACGGCCGTTACGAGATCCACGGCGACGCGTCGATCATGCAGCCGCTGGACAAGCTGTTGCAGGCCTTCGTCGAGCAGCACCGCATGAAGCTGCCGGGAGGCGTGCCGTACACGCCCTGCTATCGCGTGGTGACCTGAGCGCGCTTCGCCTCGCACCAACGAAAAAGGCCCGCGGCATCAGCCCGGGCCTTTTTTCATCCGATCGCGTGAGCGGTCAGCCACATTTGGAGTTGCCGCAGTTCAGGCAGGTGGCGCAGCCATCCATCTGCACCACGGCCTGGGTGTTGCACTTGTTGCACAGCTGCGCGCCGGCCGGAAAGCCTTCACCCGGCTCGACCGCCACCGCGCCCTGGCTGGCCTCGTAGGCGGCGCGCTTCTCGGCCAGGTACTTGAGCTGGGTTTCGTCCAGCGCATGGCCTTCGAGCATGCCGATGGCGATCAGATGGCGCTCCAGCACCGCACCGATCTCGGCCACGATCGACGGCATGTAGACGCCGCCCTTCTTCAGGTAGCCGCCACGCGGGTCGAACACTGCCTTGAGCTCCTCGACGAGGAAGGTGCAGTCGCCGCCCTTGCGGAACACCGCGGACATGATCCGGGTGAGCGCGACGATCCACTGGAAGTGGTCCATGTTCTTGGAATTGATGAAGATCTCGAACGGGCGGCGCTGCTCATGCGGCGTGCCGGCGTTGAGCACGATGTCGTTCACGGTGACGTACAGCGCGTGCTCGAACAGCGGCGACTTGATCTTGTAGGTCATGCCGATCAGGGTTTCCGGGCGCTGCAGGCTCTCGTCCATCTCCACCACGTTGACGGCCTTGCTCGCCGTGCCGTCGCTGCCGCTGGCCGCGGTCGCGGGGCGCTCGAGGGTCTCGTCGACGACCTTGAATCCCTTGATGCGCTGGGTGATCTTTACGGTCATTGTGCAATCTCTCCTGCCGGGCGGCGCTCGCGGCCCGGCGTCCAAACGGTTGGCGGGCCGGCTTCAGTACTTGCCGTAGTAGCCTTCTTTGAGGGCGTCGAACAGGTTTGCGGCGGTGTTCACCTCGCCGTCGTACTCGACTTCCTGGTTGCCCTTGAGCTCGACCACGCTGCCGTCTTCAAGGGTGAAGCGGTACAGGGTCTTTTCCAGATCGGCTTCCTTGACCAGCACGCCCTGGAAGGCTGCCGGATTGAAGCGGAAGGTGGTGCAGCCCTTGAGACCCTGGCGCCAGGCGTAGCGGTAGATGTCCTTGAATGCCTCGAACGGGTAATCGGTCGGCACGTTGGCGGTCTTGGAGATCGACGAATCGACCCAGCGTTGCGCGGCGGCCTGGATATCCACGTGCTGGGTCGGGCTGACGTCATCGGCGGTGATGAAATAGTCCGGCAGCTTCTCGCCCGGCTCGTCGGAGCCCGGCCTGGCGCGCTCGTTGATCAGCGTGCGGTAGGCCAGCAGTTCGTAGCTGAACACCTCGATCTTCTCCTTGGCCTTGCGGCCCGGGCGGATCAGGTTGCGTGAGTAGTGATGGGCGAAGCTTGGCTCGATGCCGTTGGAGGCGTTGTTGGCCAGGCTCAGGCTGATGGTGCCGGTGGGCGCGATGGAGCTGTGGTGGGTGAAGCGCGCGCCCTGCTCGGCCAGCGCCTCGATCAAATCGGGCGCGTATTCGGCGATCTTCTGCATGTAGCGCGAGTACTTGGCATGCAGCACGCGGCCGGCGACCTGGTCGCCGACCTTGTAGCCGTCCTTGGCCATCTCCGGACGCTTGCGCAGCATCTCGGCGGTAACCTCGAAGGTCTGGCTCAGCAACGGTGCCGCGCCCTTCTCCTTCGACAACTCCAGCGCCTGCTCCCAGCCGACCAGCGCCATCTCACGGGCGACTTCCTCGGTGAACACGCAGGCTTCCGGGCTGCCATAGCGCAGCTTGAGCAGCGTCAGCGTCGAGCCGAGGCCGAGGAAACCCATGCCGTGACGGCGCTTGCTTTCGATCTCGTGGCGCTGCTGTTCCAGCGGCAGGCCGTTGATCTCGACGACGTTGTCGAGCATGCGGGTGAAGACGCGCACCACCTCGCGGTACTTGTCCCAGTCGAAGCGCGCTTCGGCGCCGAAGGGATCGATGACGAAGTGGGTCAGGTTGATCGAGCCCAGCAGGCACGAACCGTACGGCGGCAGCGGCTGCTCCCCACAGGGGTTGGTTGCGCGGATCGCCTCGCACCACCAGTTGTTGTTCAGCTGGTTGACCCGGTCGATGAGGATGAAGCCCGGCTCGGCGTAGTCATAGGTGGAGACCATGATCATGTCCCACAGATGCCGCGCCTTGACCCGCCCGTAGATCTTGCAGGCCACCAGGCCATCGTCGCGCACGATGTAGCCGTCGTGCACCGGCCACTCGCGCCAGACCACCTGGGCGTCATCGGCCAGATCCAGCTCGGCGGCTTCCTTGGCATGCACTGGGAAGATCAACGGCCATTCGCCGTCGGCCTCGACGGTCTGCATGAACTCGTCGGTGATCAGCAGGCTCAGGTTGAACTGACGCAGGCGGCCGTCCTCGCGCTTGGCGCGGATGAACTCGCGCACGTCCGGATGGCCGACATCGAAGGTGCCCATCTGCGCGCCGCGGCGGCCGCCGGCCGAACTCACGGTAAAGCACATCTTGTCGAAGATATCCATGAACGACAGCGGGCCGCTGGTGTGCGCGCCGGCGCCCGAGACGAACGAGCCGCGCGGACGCAGGGTGCTGAACTCGTAGCCGATGCCGCAGCCGGCCTTGAGCGTCAGCCCGGCCTCGTGGACCTTGCCGAGAATGTCGTCCATCGAGTCGGTGATCGAACCGGAGACGGTGCAGTTGATGGTCGAGGTGGCCGGCTTGTAGTCCTGCGCGCCGGCGTTGGAAATGATCCGCCCGGCCGGGATGGCGCCATTGCGCAGCGCCCAGAGGAAGCGCTCGTACCAGTGCTAACGCTGCTTGGCCGGTTCGACGTCGGCCAGGGCACGGGCGACTCGCTGCCAGGTGTCATCGACGCTCTGGTCGATGGGCGTGCCGTCCTTGCTACTCAGGCGGTATTTCTGCGACCAGATGTCCTCGGAAGCCGCCTGCAGGGCGATGCTGGAAGTGCTCTTGCTGTCTGCCGCGATGGGCCCGTCCGTCTTCGCCATGCGCTGCGCATCCTCGTGCCGAAAGTGGGAGAAAGGGGAAACCCGTACGATAGCGAATTTCCTTGGGGAGCATATGACTCTTGTCAAATTACCCGGAGCGCTGACGAACGATGCGCGATGTCCGGCCCAGAAACGAAAAAACCCGCCGAATGGCGGGTTTTTCCTTCAAGGGGCCGATCAATTACTTGATCTTGGCTTCCTTGTAGATCACGTGCTTGCGAACGACCGGATCGAATTTCTTGATTTCGATCTTGTCGGGGGTGGTGCGCTTGTTCTTGTCGGTGGTGTAGAAGTGGCCGGTACCGGCGCTGGACACCAAACGGATCAGGTCACGCATGATTGCTCTCCTTAAACCTTTTCGCCGCGGGCGCGCAGCTCGGCCAGAACGACGTCGATGCCACGCTTGTCGATGATGCGCATGCCTTTGGCACTCAGGCGCAGACGCACGAAGCGGTTCTCAGACTCGACCCAGAAGCGATGATGCTGCAGGTTCGGCAGGAAACGACGACGGGTTTTGTTGTTTGCGTGGGAAATGTTGTTCCCGGTTACCGGACCCTTACCGGTAACTTGACAGACTCTCGACATGCCTCAGCCCTCTAAAACCACATGCCCAACCCGGCATGGGTTGGCCGCTTGAATTCACTTGTCAGTTCGGCGCTCAGCGCCACGATTCATGGGGGTCTTACCGGCCACGCTGCGAGCGAAGATACCGGGCCCCTAGAAAAGAGCGCTGCTTTATATCAGAAAGCCCCCTGAGCAACAAGCGCGGATTGTTTTTTCCGCCCGGCTGCGCTGGGCTCTCGAAGCCCGCCGACAGGCTTGTGGGGCGCTTGCTGCAACAGCCCCGCTCGTCGCCTCGCTACATATATATAGGCAGCGATCAGCTCGCCGCTGCCCGCGCCTCGTCACGCAGCTGGCGGCGCAGCAGCTTTCCCACCGCCGTCTTCGGCAGCTCGTCGCGGATCTCGATGGCGCTCGGCAGCTTGTAACCGGTCAGGAACTGGCGGCAGTGCGCGAGCAGGGTCTGATCATCGGTCGCCTCCCGCAGGCTGACGAAAACCTTCACCGCCTCGCCCTTGCGCGCATCCGGAATGCCCACCGCCACGCATTCACGTACCGACGGGTGCTGCATCAGCACATCCTCGATCTCGTTGGGGAACACATTGAAGCCGGACACCAGGATCATGTCCTTCTTGCGATCGACGATCTTCACGAAACCCTCGGCATCCAGCAACGCGATGTCGCCGGTCCTGAGCCAGCCGTCCGCGGTGATTACCTTGGCCGTCTCCTCCGGCCGCTGCCAGTAGCCCTGCATCACCTGCGGGCCACGGAGCCAGAGCTCGCCCGGCGTCTCCGCCGGTACGTCGTTGCCGTCGTCGTCCACGGTGCGCAGCTCGGTGTCGATCAGCGCCTGGCCGATGTAGCCCTCGCGGTAGGGGCTCAGTTGAGTACCGGTCGCCACAACCGGCGAGGCCTCGGTCAGGCCGAAACCTTCGCGGATCGGCGCTCCGGTTAGTGCCTGCCAGCGACGCCCGACCTCACTGTTGAGCGGCGCGCCGCCAGACGTCGCCCACTTCAGATGGGAGAAATCGATGCTGCAAAACTCTGGGTGATTCATCAGCCCGACGAACAGCGTGTTGATGCCGCTGAGCAGACTGAACGGATAGCGCTGCATGGCACCGATGGTTTCGTCCAGGTTGCGTCCGTCCCGGATGAACACCGTGTGCAGGCCCATACCCACCGAACTCAGGCAGTTCGTGGCAAAGGCCATGATGTGATACAGCGGCAGCGGCGCGATGCGCACGTCCTTTTCCGGCTCCAGCAGGCCCGGCTTGTCGAACAGCTCGATGGTCTGCAGCACGTTGGCCAGCAGATTACGGTGACTGAGCATCGCGCCCTTGGACACACCGGTGGTGCCGCCGGTGTATTGCAGCAGCGCCAGCCGGTCGAGCCCGGCGACGCAGTCCAGCGCCGGGCTCTGTTCGCCCAGCCGCAGCGCCTGCATGAAGCGCTCTGTTCCCGGCTCCTGGCTGTCATAGACCGGCGCCTGCAGATCCTCGACGCTGGTGAGGATGATCCGTTCCAGTGCGGTGTCCGCCTGCACCGCCCGCACCAGCGGCAGCAGCCGATCGAGCACCAAGATCGCCCTGGCGCCGGAGTCGCGGAACTGATGGCGCGCCTCGGCGGCGGTGTATTGCGGATTGGTATTGACGATCACCAGCCCTGCCTTGAGTGCGCCAAACACGGCGATGGGATATTGCAACGAGTTGGGCAGCTGCAGCGCCAGCCGGTCGCCGGGTTGCAGTCCAGCGTGATGCCGCAGGTAGCGTGCGAACGCGTCGGCAAGGCTGCCCAGCTCGGCGTAGGTAAGGTGGTCGTCGCCACAGGAAAATGCCGTGCGCTGCGGGTGCTTGGCGCAGGCCAGGGTCAAGAGGTCATGGACGTTCTGGTAGCCGCCACGGGCCAGTTCGGCAGCCACGTAGCCTTGCACGGAAGCGGACATCGACATTCTCCAAAAATGAATTATTGTTTTACTGTGCGAAACTGGATGTCGAATCCGATACTAGACGATCGATTTTCACCTCGCAATGATCGCCATTGGCCGCACTGCTCGCGATCGGGCGATCTGCTATCGTTCGCCCCCGCTGCCCCACTAGCCAGAAAGACCGAGACCATGAGCGACGACATCGAAGACACCGGCACACCCAAGGATCGCAAGTTCGTCGAGGCCCTCGCCCGTGGGCTGGACGTGCTGCGTGCCTTCACCCATGGCTCGGTGGTGATGGGCAACCAGGACATCGCACGCATCACCGGGCTACCCAAGCCCACGGTGTCGCGCATGACCTACACGCTGACCAAGCTCGGCTACCTCAGCTATTCCCAGCAGCTAGAGAAATACCAGCTCGACTCCGGTGTGCTGGCGCTCGGCTACGCCTACGTCTCCAACCTGCGGGTGCGCCAGCTGGCCAAGCCCTACATGGACGAATTCGCCCGCCGCACCAACACCACCGTGGGTCTGACCTGCCGCGACCGGCTGTCGATGATCTACGTGGAAAACTGCCGCCCGGCCGAGGTCACCACCCTGCGCATGGACGCCGGTGTGCGCCTGCCGCTGGCCACCACCGCCGCCGGGCGCGCCTTTCTCGCCGCCACCCCGGAGAAGGAACGCGAGCATCTGATGGCCGCTCTGGCCGCCAAGTATGGGGATGGCTGGGCAGCGATCCGCGACTCGCTGCAGGCGTCGTTCGAGGAATTCGCCCGTCACGGCTTCTGCCTGTCGCTCGGCGACTGGGACCGCAACGTGATGGCCGCCGGTGTGCCGCTGCACCTGGCCGACGGCAGCATCATGGCGCTCACCTGTGGCGCGCCGTCATTCCAGCTCAGCGAGGACACCCTGAAGAACTCGCTGGCCCACCAGCTGGAAATGCTCGCCCGCGATATCGAGAGCCTCGGCGTCTGATCGTCAGGCCCTGACGCTGGCCCAGGCGATGTCCGCGAGCAACTCGCGGCAGTCGGCCAGCGCGGTACGGGAGCGTCCCGCCAGCCAGTTACGCGCCATGTCGTGGCAGGGGCCGATCACCACTGCCAGGAAGCAGTCGCCGGGCATGCGCCGGAACGCCCCGCTTTCCCGATGCCGCCGCAGAATCGCTCCGACCCGCTCACCGTGGGCGCGATTGACCTCGCGCAGCCGTTCGCCCATCTCCCCGGCCTCGACCCGCCCGCGGTTGTGCAGGACGAAACGCGCCCAGTCCGGATTGGCCACCACCCAGTCGATGTAGCTGGTGACGAACAGCCGGACGCAGGCCTCGGCATCCAGCGTCTCGATCAGCCCGGCTTCGAGCAGCGCGGCATACTCGCCGATGCCTTCCAGATACAGCGCGGCGATGATCCGCTCGCGATTGCCGAAGTGGTGATAGAGGCTGCCGATGCTGGCGCCGGAGCGATCACGAATCATCTCGATGGTGGTCGCCTCGACACCGAACTCGGTGAAACAGGCGAGTGCGGCCTGAAGGATTTCCTGCTTGCGGCTACTACGGGCCATCCGGCCTCCAATTTGACTAGAATATTTTTCTAGAATTATCTTCTACCCTTCGTATACTGCACCGATCGCAGCAATCGCAGAAGCGCGGAGAACAACAAGATGGCGACGATACAGGTTGAAGAACGCTCCATCGACAACGGCAACGGCCATGCCTTGTCCAGCCACTGGTATCAGCCGAGCAGCCCGCCATGCGGCGTCGTGCTGATCGCACCGGCGATGGGCGTGCCGCAGCGCTTCTACACCGACTTCGCCAGCTGGCTCGCCGGCCAGGGCTACCTGGCGGTGACCTTCGATTATCTGGGCATGGGACGCTCGCGGCGGGTGCCGCTCCGCCAGTTGAACGTCGACATCCTCGACTGGGCGCGCCACGACTGTAGCGCGGTGCTCGCCGCGGCGGCCGAAACCGCCGGAGAGCTGCCGCTGTACTGGATCGGCCACAGTGTCGGCGCGCAGATCCTGCCGCTGGTCAACGGCCACGAGCGCCTGACCCGCATCGTCACCATCGCCGCCGGCAGCGGCTACTGGCGCGAAAACAGCCCGCAGATCCGCAACAAGGCCTGGCTGCTCTGGCATGGCCTGGCGCCCGTGCTGACCGCGGTGGCCGGCTACTTCCCGGGCGGACGCATCGGGGCGGTCGGCAACCTGCCCGCCGGGGTGATTCGCCAGTGGCGGCGCTGGTGTCTTCATCCGGACTACCTGGTCGGTGTCGAGGGCGAGCCCATGCGCCAGGCCTTCGCAGCCGTGCGCACACCCCTGACTTCGCTGTCCTTCAGCGACGACGAAATGATGTCGGCGCGCAATACCGAATCCCTGCATGGCTTCTACAGCTCGGCACCGAAAACCATGCAGCGCATCGCGCCCGCGGAAATCGGCGCCACGCGGATCGGCCACTTCGGCTTCTTCCGTCGCAGTTTCGCCGATAACCTCTGGACGCCTCGTCTATTGCCAGAGCTGATGCCGGGTCAACAACAAACGGTGCCGTGACGCTTAAAGCATTAGTTTCGCAGAGCGGAACACTGCTAGCATATTTCGAAACATATGCGAGGGTTATTCACCTTGCCGTATGGCTGATCTCCGACAAAAGTGAGGATGGGCTGGTTACAGCCCTCTTCGCCAATGGAGCCTTGCCATGCACAACAACAATAACGGCTACCCCTCGAGTACCCGCGCCTGGGTCACGGTCGCCATCCTCATGCTCGCCTACGTGCTGTCCTTCGTCGATCGGCAGATCCTCAACCTGCTGGTCGAGCCGATCCGCCGCGATCTGGATATCACCGACACCCACATGAGCCTGCTGATGGGCTTCTCCTTCGCGGTGTTCTACACCATCTGCGGCGTGCCCATCGGACGCCTGGCCGACCGCAAGAGCCGCCGCGGCATCATCGCCATCGGCGTGCTGGTGTGGAGCCTGATGACCGCGCTGTGCGGCACGGCGCGCACCTTCTGGCAGTTTCTCGTGTTCCGCATTGGCGTCGGTGTCGGCGAGGCGGCGCTGTCGCCCTCGGCCTATTCGCTGATCGCCGACAGCTTTCCGCCAAAGCTGCGCGGCACCGCGATGAGCGTCTATTCGATGGGCATCTACATCGGCTCAGGCCTGGCCTTTCTGCTCGGCGGACTGGTGGTCAAGTTCGCCTCCGCACAGGGCGATGTGGAGCTGCCGGTGCTCGGCATGGTCCGCCCCTGGCAGCTGATCTTCCTCGTACTCGGTGCAGCCGGCGTGCTGTTCACCGCCGTGCTCTTGCTGATCCGCGAGCCGTCGCGCAAGGGCGTTGGCGCCGGTGTCGAAGTGCCGCTGAGCGAGGTGGCGGGCTATATCCGCCAGAACCGTCGCACCGTGCTCTGCCACAACTTCGGCTTCGCCTGCCTGGCCTTCGCCGCCTACGGCAGTTCGGCGTGGATTCCGACGTTCTTCATCCGCACCTACGGCTGGTCGGCCAGCGACGTCGGCGTGCTCTACGGCTCGGTGGTGGCAGTGGCCGGCTCGATCGGTATCATCGCCGGCGGGCGGCTGTCGGACCTGCTGCACCGCCGCGGTTATCGCGACGCACCGCTGCGCGTGGGCATCATCTCCGCCGCCCTGACCCTGCCGCTCAATCTCGCCTACCTGGCCGGCACCGGCGAACTGGCGCTGGCGCTGATCGCCCTGCACGTCTTCACCATCGCCATGCCCTTCGGCGTCGGCCCGGCGGCGATCCAGGAAATCATGCCCAACTCCATGCGCGGCCAGGCGTCGGCGGTGTACCTGTTCGTCATCACCATGGTCGGCCTGGGCATCGGCCCGACCGCCGTGGCGCTGGGCACCGACTTCGTCTTTGGCGACGACAACGCCCTGCGCTACTCGCTGCTGATCGTCACCGGCGTTGCGCTGGTCGGCGCGATAGTCCTGCTCGGCATGGGGCTCAAGCATTACCGCGGCAGCCTGGACCGCTTGCAGGAATGGAAGCCGCAGGGCGTAGCGCCAGCCGAGGCAGAGGCGAAGCCGGTCTGATCGGACGCGGGACGCCAGGCGTGGGGTGGTCGCGCCTCACCGAACCACCAAAACACGGGTACCGACCCAACCGCGTGGATGTGAAAAGCGACATCCACCCTACGAACTGCCACCGGTGTGAACGACCACTTCGCGAGCGTGCCGGCCATGGCACGCCCCGAGTGGCACGCAACGGCGGAAGAGGCTTCGCCGTCTTCCACCCTACGAGACTGCCACCTTGCGAGCAGCGCCGTAGGGTGGGCTTCAGCCCACCGTTTGGTTGCTGGCGCGAGCTGAAGCGGAACGCCGCCCTACAGAAGTGAAGACGATGCCTCCGCCCGATCTGCCCGCGGTCGGCTGAGCACCTGACCCTATCTCTGCAAAGCAAAACCGGGCCCCAGGGGCCCGGTCGTGTGTCGCGATTGGCGCGTTACGCCACCTGCATCAACTTGGCATAGGCCTTCAGGTGATGGTCGTCGTCACCGAACTGGTGGGCAATCATCACCAGGCGCTTGGCGTGGTGGGCGAGGTTGTACTCCCAGGTCATGCCGATGCCGCCGTGCAGCTGGATCGCTTCCTCGGCGACCTTGCGTGCGGCTCGGGCGCAGATGTACTTGGCGGCAGCGATGATGCGGCTGCGCTCGTCGTTGTCTTCGCCATCGGCAAAGGTCGCGGCGAGGATCGCCATGCTGGTGGCCTGCTCCAGCTCGGTCTGCATGTCCACCATGCGGTGCTGCAGGACCTGGAACTTGCCGATCGGCACGCCGAACTGCTTGCGCGTCTTCAGGTAGTCGAGGGTCAGCTTGCAGGCCTCGTCCATGCTGCCCAGGGCATCGGCGCACTGCGCGGCGATGGCGCGGCCCTGCTGGTAGCGCATCGCGGGCAAGGCATTGCCCAGCTCGCCAAGCAGCGCCTCGGCACCCACCTGTACGTTGTCGAGGAACAAATCGCAGCCCTTGCGCCCGTCGATGGTCGGGTAGACGCGACGGCTGACGCCCTGGGCGTTCGGATCCACAAGGAACAAGCTGATGCCGGCTTCGTCGCGGCTGTCGCCGGAAGTGCGCGCGGAGACGATGATCTGCCCGGCGCTGTGGCCGCCGATGACCACGGCCTTGCGGCCGTTCAGACGATAGCCGCCGTCGACCGCCTCGGCCTTGGTCTGTACATCGTTGAGGGCGTAGTGGCTCTGCGGCTCGTCGAACGCCACCGCCAGTTGCAGCGAGCCGGCGGCGACCTGCGGCAGCAGATCCTCTTTCTGCGCATCGGAACCGAGCTGGTCGATCAGGCCACCGGCGAAGACCACCGATTGCAGATACGGCTCCAGCGTCAGGCCACGACCCAGCTCGGTCATGACCAGCATGGTTTCCACGCCGCTACCACCAAAGCCGCCGATGTCCTCGGAGAACGGCACGGCGGTCAGGCCCAATTCGCCCAGCTGCGACCAGAACTCGGCGGAAAAGCCCAGCTCGGACTCGCTGAATTTCTCGCGCTGCTCGAACGGGTAGGCGTCGCGCACCAGACGCGCCGCGGTGTCTTGCAGCATTTGCTGCTCTTCAGTCAGTTTGAAGTCCATTGCGGTGCCCCCTTACAGCTCGAGAATCATCTTCGAGACGATGTTCTTCTGGATTTCGTTGGAGCCGCCGAAGATCGACAGCTTGCGCATGTTGAAGTAGTCGCCGGCCAGCGACGCGCTGTAGTCGGCGTGCAAGAGCTCACCGTCGTAGTCCAGCTGCATCTCCTCCTCAAGGAAGGGCAACGCGTAGGGGCCGATGACCTTGCGCAAGAGGTGAGTGATCGCCTGGCGGATCTCGGTGCCCTTGACCTTGAGGATCGAGGACTCGGCACCGGGCACGCCACCTTCCTTCGCCGCGGCGAGGATGCGCAGGGTGCTCATCTCGATGGCCATCAGTTGCATTTCCACTTCCGCGACCTGGGCGCGGAACAGCGGGTCTTCGAGCATCGGCTTGCCGTCGCAGACTTCCTTCGTGGCGATGCGCTTGAGATGCGCCAGCACCGCCTTGGACGAGCCGATGCCGGCCAGGCCCGTGCGCTCGTGGGTCAGCAGGTACTTGGCGCAGGTCCAACCCTGGTTTTCCTCACCGACGAGGTTTTCCACCGGCACCCGGACGTTGTCGAAGAAGACCTCGTTGACCTCGTGGTCGCCGTCCAGGGTGATGATCGGCCGCACGCTGATGCCCGGGCTCTTCATGTCGATCAGCAGGAAGCTGATGCCGCGCTGCTGCTGGGCTTCCGGGTCGGTGCGCACCAGGCAGAAGATCATGTTGGCGTGCTGGCCGAGGGTGGTCCAGGTCTTCTGGCCGTTGACCACGTAGTGGTCGCCATCACGCACGGCGCGGGTCTTCAGGCTGGCGAGGTCGGAGCCGGCACCGGGCTCGGAATAGCCCTGGCACCACCAGTCCTCGCCGGAAAGAATGCGCGGCAGGTAGTGGTCGATCTGCTGCTGGGTGCCGAACTTGATGATCACCGGGGCGACCATGTTGACGCCGAAGGGCACGGTACGCGGTGCGCCGAAGGCGGAGCACTCCTCGTCGAAGATGTGCTTTTCCACCGGTCCCCAGGTGGTGCCGCCCAGCTCCACCGGCCAGCCCGGCGCGTACCAGCCGCGCTTGACCAGGATCTGCTGCCAGCGCTCGTGATCTGCTTTGGACATGTGTTTGCCGAGCTTGACCTTGGCGGCGATGTCCGCCGGCAGCTCGCTTTTCAGGAAGGCACGCACTTCGTCGCGGAAGGCGAGCTCTTCGGCCGTGTAGTTGACGTTCATGGGAAGGTCCTCATGCTGCGTTCGGTTTGCAGGCGGGCGGAGCTCATTGTCCGGCCTGCCATTCGGTGAAGGTGCGGCCTTCGGCGGCCAGTTTTTCCAGCAGCGGCGCCGGCTTCCACCAGTCGCCACAACGCGCGTGCAGTTCTTTTACTCGCGCCAGCACCCGGTCCAGGCCGACGCTGTCGGCATAGAACATCGGCCCGCCGCGGAAGGCCGGGAAGCCGTAGCCGTTCAGGTAAATGACGTCGATGTCACTGGAGCGCTGGGCGATGCCCTCTTCGAGAATCTTCGCGCCCTCGTTGACCAGCGCGAAGATGCAGCGCTCGACGATGTACTGCTCGTCCAGCGTCTGCCGCTCGATGCCTTTCTCTTGCGATGCTGCTTCCAGCATGGGCGCAAGGTCGGGGTTCTCCTGCGGGGTGCGGTTGCCGGGCTCGTAGCGGTAGTAGCCGGCGCCGGTCTTCTGCCCGAGCATGCCGGCGGCGCAGAGCTTGTCCGAGACGGTGGGGAAATCCAGGTGCGCCGGCAACGTCGCGCGCTGGCGCTTGCGGATCGCCTGGCCGATGTCGAGACCGGACAGATCGCGCATGGCGAACGGTCCCATGGCCATGCCGAAGTTGCGCAGCGCACCATCGACCTGCTGCGGCGTGGCACCTTCCTCCAGGAGGAATTCCGCCTCGCGGCCGTACTGGAAGACCATGCGGTTGCCGACGAAGCCGTCGCAAACGCCGACCACCACCGAGACCTTCTTCAGCTGCTTGCCGATCGCCATGGCGGTGGCGAGCACTTCATTGCTGGTCTTCTCGCCGCGCACCACTTCCAGCAGGCGCATGACGTTGGCTGGGCTGAAGAAATGCAGGCCGACCACGTCCTCGGGACGTTTGGTGAAGGCGGCGATGGCATTCAGGTCCAGCGACGAGGTGTTGGAGGCGAGAATCGCACCCGGCTTGCACACGGCGTCCAGTTGCTCGAAGACCTGCTGCTTGACGCCCATCTCCTCGAACACGGCCTCGACCACCACGTCTGCATCGGCCAGGGCGGCGTAGTCGGTGACGCCCGTGATCAGCGCGAGGCGCTGCTCCATCGCATCCTCGGTCAGGCTGCCGCGTTTGACGCTCGCCGCGTAGGTGTCACGGGCGCGCTGCAGGCCGCGTTGCAGGGCTTGCTCATTGATTTCCAGCAGCTTCACCGGCACCCCGGCATTGGCGAAGCTCAGCGCGATACCGACACCCATGGTGCCGCCGCCGATCACCGCAGCGGTGTTGATCGAGCGAGGTTTCACATCTGCCGGCAGATCGTTGATCTTGCCGGCCTGGCGTTCGGCGAAGAACGAATGAACCAGAGCGCCACGCTGTGGCGAGTTCAGGCATTCGGCAAACAACTCACGCTCGCGCTTGAGGCCTTCGGCCAACGGCAGCTTCGTCGCCGCCTCGACCGCCGCGATGCAACGCAGCGGCGAGAACAGTCCAGGCATGCGCTTGGCCACTTCGGCGTGCTTGGCGCGGATCAGCGCCTCGTTGTCGGCGCTATCAAGGCCTCTGGTCTGCTCGCCGGTGCGTCGCGGTGCGCGGCCTTCATCGACCATACGACGGGCATAGGCCAGGCCAGCGTTCACCAGATCACCCTCGAACAGCTCGTCGACGATGCTGTGCTCGACCGCCTCGGCAGCACTGATTGGCGTGCCGCTGACGATCATGTCCAGCGCCTTCTCGACGCCGGCCAGACGCGGTAGCCGCTGGGTGCCGCCGGCGCCCGGCAACAAACCCAGCTTCACTTCCGGCAGGCCGACCTTGGCGTCCTTGCGCGCGATGCGGTAATGACAACCCAGCGCCACTTCCAGCCCGCCGCCGAGCGCGGTGCCATGAATGACGGCGACGCTCGGCTTGCTGCAACCTTCGATGATCTCGATCACCTCGGGCAGGCTCGGCGCCTGCGGCGGCTTGCCGAACTCCTTGATGTCAGCGCCGGCGATAAAGGTGTTGCCCTCGCACACCAGCGCCACGGCGCGCACCTGATGGTCCGCTTCGGCTTGCTGAAAGGCCTTCAGCAACCCCTCACGCACCGCCTGGCCGAGAGCGTTGACCGGTGGATTGTTGACTGTGATCAGCGCGATATCGCCCTGAACTTCGAGCCGTACGACATCTGTCATGACTGGCCTCCGCTGTGTGAAATGCTGATTGGAATTGTAATTTCACGGAATCATGTTTCGCACTGCAGAATAAATGACTCATTTCTGCGTGTCGATAGCACCACACGGCCAGCGCATTCGAGCGAAAAGAAGGCGCAGAGCCGCGCCAGACAAGGGATGGTGCGCGACCCAGGGGCGATCGGTCGCGGCTATCAATACAGGGAATGTCGGATCAGAAGCAGGCTAGCCCGCGACGGCATGGCGAGGCGCGCGCGCCAGCAGATCAGGATCGATGCGCAGCAGGCGCACCGTTCGCTCGCCGGCCAGACTGGCCGGCTCGGCATCGGCGGGCAGTTCGATCAGCAGCCGCGTCAGGTTGAGCACCAGCGCTTCGCGGCGCAGGACACCGGCACCCAGCGCGTAGTAGGCGCTGATCACCTGGCGCAGCTCCAGTGGCAGCGCCCACTGTGCCCGCAGCGCCGAGCCGAAGCCGGCCGCGCGCTCGCGCAGGCAGCGTTGCAGATCCGCTTCATCCAGCGCGCCGCCACTGTCGAGCCATTCCTGCAGGCTGCGCAGCAACGCCAGCTCGCCGATGTTCTGCAGTAGCCCGGCGCTGAAACAGAGCTCGACATCCAGCTTCAGCTGGCGCGCCAGCCAGCTCGCCAGCCGTGCCGTGCGCAGCGCCTGATGACCGAGCTGGCCGGCAAGCTCGGCGAGGCGAGGCTCGGGCAACCGCGCGTTGTGTTGCAGGGCCAGCTCGGTCACCAATTGCAGACTGCGCGCCGCACCGAGCTGACGTCTCGCCTGCGCCAGGCCAAGGCAGGGCGCCGCCGGCTGCGCCGCGCCATTGCTGGCGACGCTGATCAGCCGGGCCGTGACCTGCGGATCGCGGGTCAGTAGCTCTTCGAGCTCGGCAAAATCCTGATCACCGCCTTGCAGGCGCTGCAGGGCGACCAGCACCGCCTCCTGCAGCGGGGCGCCGCGGTTATGCGGGCGCATGCGCTCGAGAAAGCTCTCCACAGTGTCTGCCACTGCAGGCGTCGTTACCCCGGCACGTCCGGCCGAGCGCGGCAGCAACCTGTCCAGCCGCTGGCGCAGGTCGTCGAGATCGTAGGGTTTGCCCAGGTATGCGGCGGGCGCCAATGGCAGCACGGTGCGGACGCTGGCGGTATCGGTACGCGCGCTGATCAGCACGCAGGGCAGGCGCTGGGTCGGGCCGTGACGACGCAGTTCACGCAACAGCTGGCGACCATCGAGACCTTCCAGCTCACCATCGATGATCAACAGGCTGGGCACCTGACGCTTGCACAGCTCCAGCGCGGCATGCCCGTCCGCCGCGGGTTGCACACGCATACCGGGGCGCAATTCGCGCACCAGCTGACAAAGCTGGTCCGCCCGCCACGGTTCGTTGTAGGCGACCAGTACGAAGGAGACTTGGGCAGAGAGGCTCACTGCACGGCTCGCTGGAGATGTCACCACAGCCTAGCGACGGGGTAGGTCGATGGCGAGAGATCTTCGAGACGAGAATCGCGCCAATGGGGGCGCGATTCTGCACGGACTGATGGCATACAGCCAGCCTCTGACCCTGAGGCTAGCTGTCGCAGGTCGCTCAGATACCCATGCAGAGATACTTGATCTCCAGGTAGTCCTCGATGCCGTACTTGGAGCCCTCGCGGCCAAGGCCCGAGGATTTCACACCGCCGAACGGCGCCACTTCGGTGGAGATCAGTCCGGTGTTGATGCCGACCATGCCGTACTCCAACGCCTCGGCGACGCGGAACACCCGACCAAGATCGCGGGCATAGAAGTAGGAGGCCAGGCCGAACTCGGTGTCGTTGGCCTTGGCGATCGCCTCGGCCTCGTCCTTGAAGCGGAACAGCGGCGCCAGCGGGCCGAAGGTTTCTTCCTTGGCCACCTTGGCACTGTCCGGCACGTCCACCAGCACGGTGGGCTCGAAATAGCTGCCACCCATTGCATGAGCCTGACCGCCTGCCACCAGTCGCGCACCTTGGGCGACGGCATCCTCGATATGCTCGCGGACCTTGCTGGCGGCACGATCATCGATCAGCGGGCCGATGTCGGTACCCTCTTCCAGGCCGTTGCCGACCCGCAGCTTGGCCACCGCCGCCTGGAATTTCTCGGCAAAGGCGTCATACACGCCGTCCTGCACGTAGATGCGGTTGACGCATACACAGGTCTGCCCCGCGTTGCGGTACTTGGACTGCATGGCGCCCTTCACCGCCTCGTCCAGGTTGGCATCATCGAAGACGATAAATGGCGCGTTGCCGCCCAGCTCCAGAGACACCTTCTTGATCCCCGGCGCGCACTGCTCCATCAGCTTGGCGCCCACTTCGGTGGAGCCGGTGAAGGAGATCTTGCGGACCTTGGGGTTGGCGGTCAGCTCGTTGCCGATGTCGCCGGCCGAGCCGGTCACGACGCTGAGCACGCCCTTGGGAATTCCGGCGCGCTCGGCCAGCTCGACCATCGCCAGCGCCGAGAACGGCGTCTGCGATGCCGGCTTGATCACCATGGTGCAGCCAGCCGCCAGCGCCGGGCCGGCCTTGCGGGTGATCATCGCCGCCGGGAAATTCCACGGGGTGATCGCCGCGGTCACGCCGATCGGCTGCTTGATGACGAGGATGCGCTTGTCCTTCTGGTGACCGGGGATGGTGTCGCCGTAGATGCGCTTGGCTTCCTCGGCGAACCACTCGATAAAGGACGCCGCATAGGCGATCTCGCCCTTGGCTTCGGCCAACGGCTTGCCCTGCTCCAGCGTCATCAGCCGACCCAGGTCGTCCTGATTCTCCATCAGCAGCTCGAACCAGCGACGCAGCTTCTGCGAGCGCTCCTTGGCGGTCAGATCACGCCAGGCCGGCAGCGCCCGCTCGGCGGCATCGATGGCGCGGCGGGTTTCGGCGGCGCCCATCTTCGGCACCGTACCGAGAATCTCGCCGCTGGCCGGGTTGTTCACGCTGATGGTCTGGCCACTGTCGGCATCCAGCCAGGCGCCATCGATATAGGCCTGCTGGCGGAACAGCGCGGTGTCTTTGAGTTGCATGGCAGTCTCCTCGGGCATCGTAGCGGCAGGCCCGCTGCGGAAAGTTTGGCGAACGCGACGATCATCTGAACCGTCCTTCGCCGCCCGGTTCCTGCCGCCGCATTGCACTGCGAACGACCATGCTAGGACCGCAGCCGGCCGGCCGGCAAGCTCATGGCGCTTGGCATTGTCGTGCCATTGACCAGCCTGATGCGTGCGCGGCCTGTCACGCCTTGTTACCCAAACCCGGGTACGGGTCGGGGTATAGTTGCGCGCGAGCGGCACAGCCGCCGAACAACCAAGGATCGATAAGGAGTTACCGTGAAAGCATTGATGACAGGCGCCGTGGCCGCCGTCCTGCTGGCCAGCACTGCCGTCCAGGCGCAGATGAAACCAGAAGAGATGGTCGAAACCCGCCAGGCCGGCTACCAGTTCATGTCGTGGAACATGGGCAAGATCAAGGCTCAGGTAGTTGACGGCAAGGAGCCCTACGACCAGGCCAAGGTGGCAGCCGCAGCCAATGCCATCGCCGCCATCGCCAACTCTGGCATGGGTAGCCTGTACAGCCCGGACACCACCACCGAGCAACTGGGCAAGGCCACCCGCCTGAAGCCTGAGTTCTTCCAGAACCTCGATGAGGCCGGGCAGATCGGCCGCAAGTTCACCGCCGCCGCCAACCAGCTTGCCAAGGTCGCCGCAGAAGGTGATCAGGCCGCGATCAAGAAGGCCTTCGGCGACGTCGGCGGCAGCTGCAAGTCCTGCCACGACAAGTTCCGCGCCGACTGATCGCGCGCAGCCAGCCGACACCTTCCGGTCGGCTGGCTTACCAGTCCAGGCTGGGCGCTACCGCCGCTGGTTCAGGCTTCAGCCAGTCCCCCACCGCCTGCACACCCCATACGCAAGCCGCACCCAGCGCGATCGCCAGAACCGCGGTGGGCAGCGCGCCGCCCCGCGCGTCCTGCTGCGTCGGATGCTCGCGCTCTGCCCGTCCCGCGATCATCGCCCGCACCAGTGGCCGACGCATCACCAGCGTGTAATAGAGGATGGCCGCAAGGTGCATGCCGATCAGCACCAGAAGCAGCCACTTCGCCTGCCGATGCAGGCCGCTCAGCGCGCTGCCGGTTTCGCTGCTGACCAACGCATAGAGCGGGCCCTGGAAGGCGATGTCGTCGGTCGCCATCAGCCCGCTGGCGACCTGGAAGCTCACCAGCAGCAGCATGGCCAGCACGGAGAACGCGCCAAGCGGATTGTGCCCGGCTTCGCGCCAGTTGCCCTGCAGATAGTCCTTCACACCGAACGTCGCGGCGAAGATCCGTGACCAGCGGGTATACGTCGAACCGACGAAGCCCCAGATCAGGCGGAACACCAGCAGTCCCAGCACCAGCAGACCGAGCCGGCCATGCCAGAGCATCAGGTTGCCGCCGATCCAGCCCGTGACGATGGCCGCGATAACCGCCCCGGCGAACAACCAGTGAAACAGCCGCAGCGGCGCGTCCCAGAGTTTGATATGGCCCGACATCCCCATCCCCTCGCCATCCGAACAACCACGGCCCCCGGCCGCGACACGCAAGGGTATCAGCCGAGCCCGCCGCAGGCAGCTGCGAAAAAGCCGCACCCGGGCGTATCCGCCCGGCCGCACCAGCATGGACGCCCGTCAACGACATGCGTATGATTGCCCCCCGCAACGCATCCGTAGCTCAGCTGGATAGAGTACTGCCCTCCGAAGGCAGGGGTCGTGGGTTCGAATCCCGCCGGATGCGCCATCTTCCCTAAGTGCTTGTCAGGCATGAAAATACTGACGATCACTGCTCCGGAATCGCTGGTGTGACACTGAGTAGTGCTCGTAGGTGGGGCATCGCAGAGGTGCGAACCCATGCCAGCACAGCCCGCTTATATCACCCGGAACCGTCACGGAACCTTCTACTTCCGTATCGTCGTTCCGCTGCCTTTGCGCAGCGCATTGGGCTTCCAGCGAGAAATTCGGCGCTCCCTCAAAACAGACAGCCAGTGACTGGCGCTTCGCCGTGCTCGACAGTTCGCAGCCCGCTATGAGGCTGCCTTTGACAAGGTGCTTACTATGGTTGAGCGCGACGATTACCAAATCACAGACGAAGATATCGAAGCCTGGGCGGCTGAGATTGAGGGAGCTGGCAGCTCGGAGCCGTGGGGATCGTGGAGCAGTCCCTCAATGGAGCAGCCCGAGCAGTCGGACTCACCTTTTACCGATGCAGAACGCCGCGAAGACGACGAGCAGCAGCGACGTGCATTGATTGCAAAAGTGCTCACCGGAAGCAGCAAGCGGACGATCCCTAACCATCAGCAGGAGCTTGCGGAACAGCTCTTCGACTTCGGTCGAAACCTGCCCTATCGGCTCTTTGCGAAACTACTTCCGGAGCGGCTCAAAGCGCTGGCGCTTGAACAAGGGCGGGCAAACACACTACAGCCGGTCAACACGGCGCGCCCAGCTGAACCAGCCGGCCCTACGCTGTATGAGCTGTGGAGCCTTCAGTGGGAATCCGAATCAAAACTGGCCTTAGCCTCCAACAAGAAGCCAAAGCCGGTGCGCACTAAAAACGCAGAGCGCGCGCACGCCTGCCGTCTCAACATCCTGAGCGAAAATAAGCCAATTAACCAGCTTAGCCTGGACGACCTCAATGATATATATCTGCGAATTTCCCAGATCAAAGTTAGTCCTGGCAAAAAGCTACCCGACCCAAGCGCGCCGATTGACTCAATTCTGGCTCAGGCGGGAGAGCGAAGAATCGAGCCGGCGACAGCTGACAAGATCGCTATTCGATTGGGCGTGCTACACAAGTTCGCTCATAAGCGAGGGCTGACCACGATTCCGCCAGACCTACCCGATAAACCCAGCTTTGACCAAAAGCAATCGGGAACCGAATCGCAGGAGCGCGCCTTCACGAAGAGTGATCTTGAGTCAATTTTCAGCGGTTGGCTTTACACAGGCTTGAAGGTGAATCACCGGCAGAAGGTATTTCCGTACCAGTTCTGGCTACCGCTTCTCGCCCTCTACACTGGTGGGCGACTAAACGAGCTTTGTCAGCTTGATACCGAGGACATAAGGGAAGTCAGCGGTATATGGACAGTGACCATAGTGGACGACCCGACTGAAAGTCCCTTGCCTAAATCAGTCAAGAACGACTCCAGCCGAAGAGTCTTACCTCTCCATACTGCGCTACTCAAAGCTGGTTTTCTTGACTTCTGGAAGCAGGCAGTCGCTGAGGGGCGTAAGAAGCTATTTTCAGACGGACTGGTATTCAACATTCAGAAAGGCTGGGGCGGAATCGCTACGCATTTCTTTTGCCGCATGCCGACTGGGAGTACGCCCACTGGAGGCTACCTCTTCAACGTGGGAGTGCGGAAACGTAACGATGATGGGAGGACGGACGGCAAAAACTTCCACAGCTTCCGTCACACATTCGTCGATCTGGCCCGAGACGCCGGGGCGGAAACCTATCTGGTCATGCCAGACCTGACTGGTCACTCTCGCAAGAAGTCCGAAGGTCAGTGGGTCGACTACGGAAACGGCTTCTCGCTTGAGAAGAAGCAGCAAGCCATTGAAAGCTTGCCGTTCCCGACTGATCTGCCGCCTGTCACTTACGCCAACTTCCAACGGCGCCTCGGCTCACAACTTGACACCTGGATTCATCGCCACAGACAAATACACGGGCTGAACCAATCGGAGTCCGCATGATGCTGCCCTTTGATACGAAGGCCGACAAACCTACGAGCCGGTAACCTGAGCAAAAAAGCCCCGCATCTGCGGGGCCCCCTAACCTTACAGGTCGAGGAAATCGCGGATCCAGTTCCAAGAACGGTAAGCATGCAAACCATATCTCAGAGCCATCACCACAAGGCTCAGCACGCGCACAAACTGCCGCATACTTGACCCTCCATGAAGGTGGGCCAGTCCTGCAATGCACTTCTCCGGTCTTGTGCAAAGCGGAGAGATTCGCACTAAAAGCTCTCCTAGGACACTGGCCCTATCTACGGGCCCTCTATAAATCCGGACGGTTTCCAGCCGTGAAGAAGGACCTATGCGCTCAGCCATCGAGCACATGCGGGCTATGCTACACACCTTTAAAGGGAACTCTAGACTGACGCTCGCCTGGGATAACACCTGCTACCCAGAATGGGTAGTTTTTCCCTGCAAATATTGGCTTTTTGGAAATGTATCCAAATATTACAAGAATGGCGATCTGAGTCTGTTCGTGACGGTTTTCAGCTACTTAGGGGTGCTCAAGCATGAATCTGGTTGTTAATAAACCTGTGTATAAGCTGTGGGTATTGTCAACTTGCATTTGACGTACGCAATGAATTTGTTCAGGATTCGCCTGCACTAAAAGCTCTCTTGGGCACGCCCGTGGTACTGACCTCCAATCAGGCCCACACAAAAAACCGCTACCTTCCATAGCGGTTTTTTTTTGCCCGCCGTTTCGTTCTAGGTATAGCGCGGGGGCCGTCTATGCGGCTTGGAAGAATAAGCCTGCGACCTCCGGCGGCGCAGATATCATCGACAAGCCATAGCTTGCAGTCTTCACTTCCTATCAAACCTCTATACCCATCTGAGAGACGCCAAGCTCCCGCACGGAGACTATCAAAAAACCTGTAGACGCAGGGCAATTGATCGAACTATCATATTCCTATCTACCACATAGTTACTTGAGAACGCACCACCCATGAAAGCCCGCCTGTACCTGAGAGCATCAACAAAGGAACAAGACAGCCACCGCGCAGAGCAAATCTTGCGAGCTTTCGCGGCCGACCGGGGCATGACCATTGCCGGCCTCTACGCCGAGAACATCAGTGGCACGAAGCTGGAGCGCCCGGAGCTGATTCGGCTGCTCGATGAAGCTGAGCCAGCTGATGTGCTGCTATGCGAGAGCGTGGACAGGCTGTCCCGCTTGTCTCAGGGCGAATGGAAGCAGCTCCGCAGCATGATCGAATGCAAGGGGCTCAGGTTGGTAGTGGTAGACCTTCCGACCACGCACCAGCTGGCCAACAGCGACGACATCGCTAGTCAGGTTCTGAGGGTTATCAACGATATGCTTCTTGACCTGATGGCAACGATGGCCCGACTCGACCAGCAGAAACGGGTAGAGCGGATCAAACAAGGGCTTGAACGCCGCAAGGAGCGTGGCGAGACGATTAAGACCCGTGGCAAGTCAAAGTCATGGGCAACAGCCCAGGAGATGTTGTTGAAGTTCCCGGACGCCTCCGCAGAAGAGATCGCAAGACTGGCAAAGTGCGGAGTGGCGACTGTTTATCGAGCCAAGGCCGAACTTGCAAATCCTTACACATAGAAACAAACCGAAGTCAAGCACAACTCTAGACACAAGACGCCAAACGCAATAAAATATTGGCGCTGAATTAAACAGCGCCTTAACCATCAACCACAAACACTTGGAGGACGCCCTATCGGGAAGAATTTTTCACATCGTTGCTAAGGGGTAACGAATGCAATACCTAGAGACAACTGCTAAGCAGTTCATGCAATCCGACAACGGCAGCTATTCGCGCCTAGCCGATCTACTTAACAAACTTGCCCCCCGCTCTGACGGTTCCCGTTGGACAAGAAACTCCGCTTACCACTTCTGCCGAACACACGGCATTAAATCGAGCCGACAATGCCGCAATCAACCAGCTGCCGGTTGCACGCAACGCGCTAGAACTCGCCAAGCCATCATCGCTGCAACTCTCGCCGCACTCACAGCCGATGGCAAAACCATCTTCGATATAGCTCCGGTCGAGCTGAAAGCCATAGTTAGGCTCTCAGGCGCACCGATGCATAACGTGCGCAACAACTGGCACGAACTTGCCAATGAACTCAACGCACTAGCGGGACTTCCACCGTCCCTGCTGATTGTTGAGGACTAAGCGCAATGAGCACAAAGACAACGCCGGACGTTGAAGCTCAGGCCGTCATACTCCGGGAAGCGGGCTATTCCTGCCCCGCCATCGCTGAGAAACTCGACCTCTCCTTATCTACCACCAAACGCATTCTGAAGCGCCGCAGCGCTGTTGCTGGTGCTGCAACCGAAAGTCTTGTCGAGCAAGCACGTCAAGGCATGCTCAACACCGCCTTCGATCTGGACGCGGTACAACAGCACGCCGCCGCGCTGGTGCTGGACGATCTCGCATTGTCCCGCATGATCCGGGGGAAAGTAGTGGAAGTCATAGAGGGTCTCGACCTCAGCACCAGCACGCCTTATCAGGCGATGAGAACAGTGGTCGCAGCTGCCACCGCCCTTGATCTCACGCAGAAGGTGGCGCGCCGTGCCCTGCCGCTTGATCGCTTAGCAGAAGCCACGCACGTTGAAGAGCTGTCCGAGCTTCGCATTCGAATCATGACAGACGATGACGTCCGGGAGATTCGAGAACAGCAGCGCCGCGAAGCAGCCGAGCGCATCTCTGGCAACTCACTGCTGACCGAAGAAGAAGACAATGGGGTAGTGGAGCTGGTGCAGGACTGACATCTACAACGAACCGACACCGGGCCGAACATGACACCACGAGCCCGGTTGTCAAAACCTTAGAAATACAACGCCTATTCGACCCCATAGTGCTCAATGCGCAGACCTGAAAATTGAAAATCAGGCAGAGGGACGGAGGCGACAAAGAGCATTGGACAGATGCAGCACAATACGACCCGAAAGCTAAGCCCGGTTGAGATAGAGGCTTATAAGCAGCGCCTGATCGAAGGAGCTGAGGAATCGCGGCGAGCCCAGCTTCAAGACCGACGACGAGTAGAAGCGCTGTTTGACGGTTTCAGGGACTGTGAGCCGGTAGACGAAGAGCTAGAAGCCGAACTGGCGGCGTTAGATAGCTTGCTGTCTGACACTAAGGCTCGAAGAGAACACAGCCAGGCGGTAACAAAACCAGCCTCGCACGAAGAGTACGAGCCAAGCTTTCTGCCAGCAAACGCTTCTAAGCCCAAAGATTGGGGAGCCTTCTCCTCCCCCGGTTCAGGCAGCAGAAAGCGCTCTCTTGCAAAAAAATCTGCTGAGTCTGCGCCCACCCCACCTGGAGTAGATGCAAAAAACGGCAAGCGACGCACCGCCTCCATACGACTCCCAAACGCCCATAAGGCGGGGCTTCTAGCGAATTTCCAAGGGATGCGCGAGCAGGGTGTAGCAGCTATTAGCGAACTAGACCCAGACCTGGACCATGAGCAGATATCTCAGATTGAAGCCAAGATCAGTTTCATCGACCGAGTGGCTCAGTCATACGCAGGGAAAGGCTCCGGCAAGCTGGCTGACTGGTCGAAGCATGTGCCAGCAGAAATCAAACAGTTCTTCCGGCTGCTCTGGCTGGCCCGCCAAACTGACGCAGTTGCCGTGACTATTCGCCTGGATCACCGCACAGCGACAAGGGCGCTCGATGCGAAACGAGGCCCGGCGAACCACCTCGCGGGGATCATCCAGCGAACGCTAGCAAAATTGGGGATCAGCACAGACCTTGCCTTCAATCTGGAATACACCCACGGCGCCAGCACCGGGAACCACCCGCTTCACCTACACGGTATTGTGCGCATCCCGATTGACCGCATCGAAGAGGTGAGGCTAGCGCTCAGGTCGGCACTTGCCGAAGGATACCGGCAACGCTTCAACAACCTGGCCGTCCATATCGAGGCAATCAACAATCCACGGTGGTGGGCTGGGTACTGCACCAAAGAGCACGAAATATCCGCCGACATCCTCAAGAAGGCCCGGGGAAAGCGTACCGTTCCGGACTACGCCTGCGACTCAGCGAGAGACGGCGGAAAAACGCTCTACGAGTGCGTAGGAGAGCTTTTCAGCGATGAAGGCTAGGCATGTAGCACTTGCACTTTACGTAGCGCTTATCGGGCTCCCAGGAGCGGGAGTGGCGCGCACAGATCAACAAGCGAGGCGACACGGGGCGGGCAGCAAAGATATTCAAACGTCCAGCAGTTCATTTCAGGGACCCGTTTCTGTACACCGGATGCCCGGACTTCTCCTAGAACCAGTGAGAGACAGCACCAGAACACCCGGAAAGGCACCTAGAGCGCGCATAGTGATGCGATCTACCAAAAGACGAGCACACCTAGCAGCCAATCACGAACACCGCTCTAAACGCTTCCTGGGGGCTCTCAGCAAGACAGGCAATATCAAGAACGCGGGCAAAAAAAATCAGTGGTAGTTGAACTAACTAACCACTGACTGAAGTACGAGCTTGAACAGTGTGAATTATACACAGAACTTACCGACACCGGCAGACTTCCCGACATTACAAACCATCGCTACTGTATTCGCACCAACGAAACAGGAGCAAAACCATGCAGCACAAAGTTATAAGCTACTCAGCAGCGTGCGAACTGATTGAACAGTTAAACGCCATCGAAGTACACAGCGCCGGATGGACGCAGACATTTAGAGCAGAGAACAATGGGAAGCCAGTCTACATTCAACTTCCCGGGGAGGGGGATTGTTTGGTGATTGGTTAATACTTGCAAGCCTCAATCTGTTTTGTGGGAACTGATTATCTCAGACAGATCGAGGCGCATTTACAGCAGAGGTTTAGCAATCACTTACTAATCAAGCTATTTTTAAGCCTAAGAAGAGAACTTTGAGTAACATTGAAATCCTCATTACTGTTCAATGGCACTCGGTTGATTTTTCCAAAAGGCATCTGAGTCCAAGCAGAAGAGCTCGCATAAATTTTTACACCGCCATTCACTGAAACTAACGCAAAAGCTGTCTCAGAGCGCACAGGAGTAGAGCTTGAGTTCCCGATGGCTACACGCATTAAACTTTCTCGCATACCTTCCATTTGCTTCGATACAACGAGCCGGGAGCCGGAATCACTGTCCAAGCTGAACCCAGCAGCCATCGTTCTATCTATAAGCGCCGCCTTTACCTCTTCTACAGTAGAGTTCGGAATAAAAACCTCGGGATTACCGGACGCAGTTTGAGCTATTCGCGGAGTATTATTCGCACAACCGCTTAGTACCACGAGCAACCCACACATGATGAGTGTCGCGAATTTCATAACCTTGATCTTTCCGGCTTTCCTATGCGCATCGCGCGCAACCATGCTTACTACTAGCCCCCTAAAGCTCATCGCGACTCCTTTTATTTGTGATTAAAACAGCGCCGGCCATACCGCCTCACAGCCGGAACGCTAATCATAGTATGTAGAACCATGGTATGCACCTCATGACAGTAGGCGCATGCCAGTCAAATCCAGCCAATGCCATCTCGCCGCCGTATTCGCGGCCAACGTGCGCGCCACGCGCCTAGCCCTCGGTTTATCCCAAGAAGCGCTCGCCGAGCGAGCAGGGGTTCATCGCACCTACATTGGCATGCTTGAACGAAGCGAAAAGAACGTGACGATTTACAACATCGAGCGCATAGCGCTGGCGCTCAATGTTGAGCCTGCTGCACTGCTTAGAACCTAACGCTGCTCATTGCTTGTCGTGGGTTCGCTGTGTAACGATTCAATGAGCCATCAACCAACCCCATCGACGGCATCCACTCTTACTGCGGCGGGACCAACAGCTCAACGAAACGAGCCGTTCTTATGGCTCCGGGTTCGAATCCCGCCGGATGCGCCATACAGATAGTCGTTTCGAGCCTCACTCGAAGCGCTCCCCAAAAAGCCCGCTCGCTGCGGGCTTTTGCGTTTCTGCAGGTCCGTCAGCGATCAGCAGATCGCCTGCCAGCATTGCCGGACCGATGCAAGCCAAACCCGCCGCGCGGCGACGCCGAACCGCCCCAATCTGACCTCACGCTCGTTTTAGACGCATCCGCCGGGCGTTCTGTGAACCGGTTCACCGAGCCCGCGGGACAACTGAACTTCAATGCCCCGCTCAGGTCGCGCCATGCGCACCTTGCCCCCACACACGACTTCAAGGAGGAAATCGCGTGCCCGTGCGCTATTACGCCCTCGTTTCGCTCATCGCCGCCGCGCTGCTCGCTGGTTGCACCGGCAACTACAAATTCGACGATGACCACTATCGCCCGCTGGGTGATCCGCAAGCCTTGAATCGCGGCCAGTAACCGCAAGGAGCGACACGACCATGGAACTGGTCTTCGATATGGTGGGCGCCCAGCAATTCGTGCCGGGGCTGCTGACCACCAAAACCTTCAAGCAGGCCGGCGGTGTGATCGGCCGCGCAGAGGGCTGCGATTGGGTGATCCCCGACCGCAAGCGCGTCCTCTCCGGCCGTCACGCAGTGATCAGCTACCGCGACGGCGCCTTCTTTCTCACCGATACCAGCAGCAACGGCATCCAGCTCAAGGACAGCGGCGCCAGCCTGGTCAAGGGCCAGCCGCAGCGCATCGAGCATGGCAGCGTCTACTGCCTGGGCGATTTCGAGATCCGCGCCCGGCTGATCCAGGACCCGGCGCTGTTCGAAGGTGACATCGGTCGTCCGCAGCCGGCTGGCAGCATCATCCCCGACGACGCCTTCCTCGACCTCGATCCGCTGGTCGCGATGGAACAGCAAGAGCGCGTCTATGCCGAGGTCGACGACCTCGACCTCGCTCTGGTAGCGCCACAGCGCCAGGCGCAGCAGCAGCGCGACTACGCGCGCATCGACATGGAAAGCCTGCCGTTGCCGGAGCTGGTCATGCCGCAGGCAGCACCGCAAGCCAAGCGCGAAGCCGAGCCCGAACGACTGCCACAGGGATTCTGGGCGCGTTTCGGCGAGGCGCTGGGCATCGATCTCGACGATCTCGACGAGGACCAGCGCCAGGCCTTGGCGCTGAATGCCGCCCGTCTGCTCAAGCAGAGCGTCGGCGGCCTGCAGCAGAGCCTGCGCACCCGCAGCGAGCTGAAGAACGAGCTGCGCCTGTCGCTGACCACCGTGCAGAGCGCTGGCAACAACCCGCTCAAGCACAGCACTGATACGGGTGAGGCCCTGAGCGCCCTGCTGGGCGGTGGCAAGCCAGGCCAGCTCAGCGCCGAACAGGCCATCGGCCGCGCCTTCCGAGATCTCCAGGCGCATCAGGTGGCACTGCTGGCGGCCAGTCGCGCGGCGGTGCAGGCGATGTTCGAGCAGCTGGCACCAGAACAGCTGGCGCTGCGTTTCGAACGCGAAGGCCGCAAACCGCTGATCGCTACTGCCGGCAGCCGCTGGCGCGCCTATCGGCGGCTGCATCACAGCCTCGGCCAGGATGCCGACTGGAGCGAGCGACTGTTCGCCCGCGACTTCGCCAAGACCTATGAGGAGCAGGTGCGCCTGATCGCCACGCTCGATTCCACCCATCAAGGATGATCCCATGCCTCGTCGCATCACCCTGGCCATGCTGGCCTCGCTGCTCGTGCTGGGCGGCTGCTCGGCGCTGTCGCCGTACTCCAAGCTGACCAAGCTCGACCTCGAGCTGCACGGCAGCGACCGCCTCAACCCCGATCTCAACGGCCGGCCGTCGCCGATCGTCCTGCGCCTGCTGGAGCTCAAGCATCCTGTGGCGTTCGAGAATGGCGACTTCTTCGCCCTTTACCAGCGGCCCAAGGAAGCCCTGGCGCCGGACCTGGTGACCTCCGAGGAACTGGAACTGCGTCCCGGCGAAAGCCGTGAGCTGAAGCTCTCGGTGCAGGACGGCAGCCGCTACGTCGGCGTGCTGGCCGCCTACCGCGACCTGCCGGAAGCCAGCTGGCGCTACGTCATCGCCTTGCCGCCGCAGGAGCGCACCCGTGTCACCCTGAGCCTGGACGAGCGTGGCATCGCGCTGTTCGACCCGCTCGCAGAAGAAGGACAGTAAGCATGAGCCTGCACAAGGTTGTCTGGCAGGAAGGCATGCTGCTGCGTCCGCAGCACTTCCAGCAGAGCGATCGATACTACGATCACCAACTCAAGGCGCGCACCCAGAAGCTGGGCAGCTACGCCTGGGGGTTCTTCAATCTGGAGATCGACCGCCAGTTCCTCAACATGGGCAAGCTGGTGCTCAGCCAGGCCAGCGGCATCCTCCCCGACGGCACGCTGTTCGAGCTGGGCAGCGAGCGCGAGCCACTGGCGCTGGACATTCCGCCGAACACCGGCAGTACACCGGTATACCTTGCGCTGCCGCTGGTCACCGGCAACCACATCGAAACCCGCCGGCCCGAGCAGAAGGACGTGCTGGCGCGCTATACCGCCCACGAACTGGAAGTCGCCGACTCCAATGCCGGCGACAGCAGCACGAGCCAGGTCAGCACCGGCCTGCCGGATTTCCGCCTGCTGCTGGGCGAGCAGCAGAGCGACCAGGCCTACGTGAAGCTGCAGCTGTGCGAGGTGCTGGACACCACGCCGGACGGGGTCATCAGCCTCGACGCGGAATTCATCCCCACCTACGTCAACTTCCAGGCTTCCGGCTATCTGCTGTCCTGCCTGAAGGAAGTGATCAGCATGCTCGCCCACCGCGGCGATACCCTCGCCGAGCGCATCAGCGCCACCGGCAAGGTGGGTGGCGCCGAGGTCGGCGACTTCATGATGCTGCAGCTGATCAACCGTCACGAACCGGTGCTGCGCCACTACCTGGGCGTGGAGCAGGTGCATCCGGAGCAGATCTACCGCGATCTGCTTGGCCTGCTCGGCGAGCTGGCGACCTTCTCCAGCGAGAGCAAGCGCCCACGCCTGGACGGTCGCTACCAGCACAGCGACCAGGGCGCGAGCTTCCGCAAGCTGATGGACGCGATCCGCCAGGTGCTGTCGATGGTGCTCGAGCAGCACGCCATCGAGCTGCTGCTGCAGCAGCGTCAGTACGGCATCCAGGTATCGCCGCTGCATGACCACAAGCTGCTCGGCACGGCGTCCTTCGTGCTCGCCGCCAGCGCCCAGTGCGATTCGGAAACCCTGCGCACGCGGCTGCCGGCGCACCTGAAGATCGGCCCGGTGGAGCGCATCCGCCAGCTGGTCAACCTGCATCTGCCGGGCATCCGCCTCAAGCCGCTGCCGGTGGCGCCGCGGCAGATCCCCTTCCACGCCGGCAAGACCTATTTCGCGCTGGAGCTCAACGCCGAGGACCAGGCGCAGCTGGAGCGTTCCGGTGGCTTTGCCTTCCATGTGTCCGGTGACTTCGCCGGGCTCGAACTGAAATTCTGGGCGGTCAGGGACTGAGCGACATGATCAAGGAAATGGATTACGGACAGGACGACCGCACGGTCATCGTCAATCGAGCGGGAGAGACCCCGGCGCAGAGCCCGCTGACCGACTTCGACACCCCGCCGCGCTTCGAGCAGCTGGAGGAGCGGATGATCTACGCCGCGCGCCTGCGCCCGGCGGAAACCTTCAACATCAGCCTCAACCCGCTGGTGGCCGCCGCCTCGCCGCTGCTGTCGGAAGTGGTGCGCTTCAAGCACAGCCTGGAAAGCGAGGACCTGCAGGCCCTGCACGGCCAGTTGAGCAGCGCGATCAAGCTGTTCGAGCATCGCGCTCTGCATGACGGTGCCGAAAGCAGCCAGGTGATGGCGGCGCGCTACGTGCTCTGCACCATGCTCGACGAGGCCGTGGTGACCACGCCCTGGGGCAACGAGAGCGAATGGTCGCAGATGAGCCTGCTGTCCTCCTTCCACAACGAGACCTTCGGCGGCGAGAAGTTCTTCCAGCTGCTCGAGCGGCTGTCGCGCAACCCGGTCAAGCACCTGCCGATGCTTGAACTGATGTACCTCTGCCTGTCCCTCGGCTTCGAGGGCAAGTACCGCGTGCTGCCGCGCGGCATGCTCGAGCTCGAAGCGGTACGCGACAGCCTCTACCGGCAGATCCGGCAGATGCGCGGGGACATCCCGCGCGAGCTGTCGCCGCATTGGGAGGGCCTCAAGGACACCCGCCGGCGCCTGGTGCGCATCGTGCCCTGGTGGATGGTGGCGCTGTTCACCCTGGTCTGCCTCGGGGTGATATACGGCGGCTTCGCCTGGGTGCTCGGCGAACAACGCGAGGCCGTGCTGCAACCCTACCGCTCGCTGGACATGGATGCCGGCGGTTCCACCTTTTCAGGGATGAAATGAGATGAAGACGTTCTTTGGCAAGCTCGGCGCCGTGCTGCGCCGGACCTGGGTCTGGAGCCTGCTGCTGGTCTTGCTGCTGGCGGTTGTGGTGTGGTTCGTCGGGCCGCTGCTGGCGGTCGACGACTACCGCTTCTGGGAATCCTCGACCGCCCGCCTGCTGAGCATCAGCGTGCTGTTTCTCGGCTGGGGCCTGGCCATGGTCTTCGCCAGCTGGCGCGCCAGCGCACGCAAGAAGCGCGACGCCGAGGATCAGGACGTTCAGGAACAACTGCGCCGCGACGGCCTGATCGGCGAAGAGCAACAGGAGTTGCGCCATCGCTTCAAGCAGGCGCTGCGTACCCTGAAGACCTCCAGCCTCTATCGCGGGCGCAGCGAGAAATGGCGCAGCGAGCTGCCCTGGTACCTGCTGATCGGCCCACAGGGTAGCGGCAAGACCAGCCTGCTGGATTTCTCCGGGCTGGATTTCCCGCTCAACCGCAGCGAACAGCAGCGCCTGACCAGGGATGTCTCCGGCACCCGCTTTGCCGACTGGTACTTCGCCGATCATGCCGTGCTGATCGACACCGCCGGCCGCTATCTGACCCAGCCCGACGCTGCCGTCGACGGCAGCGCCTGGGACACCCTGCTCGGTCTGCTGCGCAGGCGTCGTGCCCGTCCGCTCAACGGCGTTCTGATCAACCTGCCCGTGGACCAGCTGCAGGGCGGCAGTGAACTGGAGCTGGAGAACCTTGCTCGCCAGACCCGTCAGCGCCTGCACGAGATCCATCAGCGTCTGAGCGTGGACGTGCCGGTCTACCTGGTGCTGAGCAAGGCCGATCGGATTCTCGGTTTCGACGAGTTCTTCGAGCAGCTGTCGCGGGAGGAAAGCGACCAGGTGCTCGGCGCGAGTTTCCGCAAGGAACAGAATGGCAGCGACGCGCAGGTTGTGCGCCAGGAGTTCGAGGAACTGCTGCGCCGGCTGAACAGCCAGGTGATCCTGCGCATGCATCAGGAGCGCGATACCCAGCGCCGTGGCCGCATCCTCGACTTCCCCCATCAGCTGGGGCAGATCGGCGAGCATCTGAGCCTGTTCATCGAACTGGCCTTCGCCGGCAACCGTTACCTGCGTGCCAGCCAGCTGCGCGGCTTCTACCTGACCAGCGCGCCGCAACTGCGCGAAGGTCTCGACCCGCTCACCACCGGCATCGGTCGTCAGCTCGGCCTGGCCAGCAGTGCACTGCCAACCTTCCGCAGCGGTCGTGCACGCTTCATCAATCAGCTGCTCAGCCGGGTGATCTTTCCGGAAGCCGAACTGGCGGGCCTCGACCAACGCGAGGTGCGCCGCATCGACTGGGGCCAGCGTGCCCTCTATGCTGGCGCCTTCGGCTGCCTGCTGCTGATCGGCGGCGCCTGGGCGCTGAACTTCTCGGGCAACCATGAGCGCCTGGAACAACTGCGCGGCATCGCCCAGCAACTCGGCAGCGAGCGCAAGTCCATCGAGGCGGGAGACGAGGCGCTACGTACGCTCAAGGCTCTGGACGCGAGCTATGCGGCGACCGAGGTGTTTCCGCCGAAAGACGAGGTGTCCTGGCTGCGCCGAGGCGGCCTGTATCAGGGCGAGGCGGTCGACCCGACGCTGCACGAGGCCTATCGCCGCGATCTGGAGAAACTGCTGCTGCCACGTGTCGGCCGGCAGCTGGAAGCGCAGATTCGCGCCAACCTGAACGACCGCGAGCAACTGCTCGGCAGCCTGCGCGCCTATCTCATGCTGAACCTGGCCGAACGCCGTGATGCGGCGTTTCTCAAGGACTGGCTGGCGGCCGACTGGTCGCTGCGCCATCCGGGCAATGCCGTGGCGCAGCAGGGGCTCAACACGCACTTTGCGCGCCTGCTGGAGGAATCCTTCGCGCCGTATCAGCTGAACGAAAAACTGGTGGCCAAGGCCCGCGCCCAGTTGCGCAGCGAATCGCTGGCGGCAGTGGTGTACCGCATGCTGCGCGATCAGGCGCGCAACCTTCCCGACTATCGTCTGAACACGCAGCTCGGTCCGCAGGCGTCGCTGTTCGTCGGCGGCGACTATGCGATTCCCGGCTTCTACACCCAGCGCGGCTATCACAAGCTGTTCGTCGCTCAGGGCGCCGATCTGGTCAGTGAGATCCTGCGCGACAACTGGGTGCTGGGCGAAGGCGACAGCCTCAGCGCCAAGGATCTCGGCCGCCTGCTGACGGAAATGGAGCAGCTGTATTTCCGCGACTACGCCGTGCACTGGAGCGAAGCGATCGCCCAGCTGAACATCCTGCCGGCCGCCAGTGCGGCGCAGGGTGCCGCACAGCTCGCCGGGCTCACCGCCGCCAACTCGCCGCTGCTGCAACTGCTGCTGGAAATACGCGAGAACACCCGCTTCGCCCGTGTGACCGAAGCGACCGCCGAGGCCGGCGAGCTGGCCGAAGCGGCGCAAGGCGCCGGTGGCAAGCTCGGCAAGGCGGCCAAACTGGCCACTGCCGCGGCGGAGCAGGCCCAGGCTGCGCTCCTGAAGAACATACCCGACACTGCACGCAAGACCCTGGAGCGCCGCTTCGCGCCGTTGCACCAGCTGCTGGACGAAAACGGCGCAGCCGGCCCCGAGTTGAGCGCCAGTCTGCAGGCCCTCGACGCCCTGCAATCGCAGCTGGCCTCGCTGGCCCATGCCAGCGCACCGGAACAGGCCGCCTTCGAGATGGCCAAGGCACGCATGGGCGGTCAGCGCGACGCCATCAACCAGCTGCGCAACAGCGCTGCACGGCTGCCGCAGCCGCTGGGCAAATGGCTGGGTCTGCTGGCCGAGGACAGCTGGTCGCTGGTACTCAGCGATGCCTACCACTACCTCAACCAGCGCTATCGCAACGAGCTCTATGCCAGCTATCGCGGTGCCCTGCGCGAGCGCTATCCGTTCAGCGCCCATAGCGCCAGCGACGTCGCCCTCGCCGATTTCCGCGAGTTCTTCAAGGCCCAGGGCCTGGCGGACAGCTTCTTCGAGCGCTACCTCAGGCCTTTCGTCAGCGGCAGCGCCGGCCAGTACCAGCTGCGCCGAGTCGATGGCCGCGGCCTGCCGCTGTCCGAGCAGTTCCTTGCACAGATGAGCCGGGCGCAGACCATTCGCCGCAGCTTCTTCGCCGAGAACCCCAACGAGCCGCTGATCCTGTTCAAGCTCGAACCGTACTCGCTGGATTCGAGCCTCGGCCGGGCCGACTTCCGCTTCGGCAATCAGCAGATGGAATATCGCCACGGGCCCATCGTGCAGACCGCGTTCCGCTGGCCGGCTGAAGCCGACGACGGACGCACCAGCCTGGTGGTGGAGGAACTCGGCGGCCGTCGCGTGGGTATCGAGAAGAACACCGGGCCCTGGTCGCTGTTCCGCCTGATCGACCTGATGCAGGTGGATTACCACAGCGGGCGCGACGTGCTTATGCTCAAGGCCGATCTCGGCGGTCTGCGCGCCAACTATCTGCTGCATGCGCAGCGCTCGCCGAATCCGTTCGACCTCGCGCTGTTGCGCGGCTTCAAGCTGCCGGCGACGCTGTGATGAGCGCAACCGCGTGCAGCTGGCGCAGCGCCGCGCGCACCGACACCGGCAAGGTGCGGGCGCGCAACGAGGACGCCTTTCTCGACCTGCCACAGGCCGGGCTGTGGGCCGTGGCCGACGGCATGGGCGGGCACCAGAACGGCGCCCTGGCCAGCCGCCTGATCATCGAGCAGCTGGCCGAGCTTTCCGGCGGCGGCGATCTGCCGGAGCGGCTGCGGGCGTTGCGGCGCTGTCTGCATGAGCTGAATCGCCGCCTCAGCCAGGAACTGACGGTCACCGCCGAGCGCCCCGATCCGGTGATCGGCAGTACCGTGGTCGCCCTGCTCATGGAGGGTGACCGCGCCGCCTGCATCTGGGCCGGCGACAGCCGCTGCTACTTGTGGCGCGGCGGCCGGCTGTATCAGCTTTCCCGCGACCACTCGCTGTTGCAGCAACTGATCGACGAGCAACAACTGAGTCCCGAGCTCGCCGCCAAGCACCCGGCCGCTAATGCGCTGACCCGCGCCATCGGCGCCAGCGAAAAGCTGGAACTGGATATCCTCGAATTCGCCGTATTCCCGGGCGACACCCTGCTGCTGTGCAGCGATGGGCTCTACCAGAGCATGTCCGCCGACGCGCTTGGTGCAGCCCTCAGCCTGCCGTCCACGCAGTTGGCATTAGAGCGGCTGTTTCGCCAGGCGCTCAAGGGCCCGGCGCGGGACAACCTCAGCGCCGTGGTGATCCGCCGATGAACGTACCGCAGCTGCAGGCCAGCGACCTCACCTACTTTGCCTTGGCATCCACCGCGGGCACGCCAATGCCGGTGGAACCGAGGACGCCTGTCGGGGAGCTGCCGGACGTGCTCGGCGGCCGCTACCGGATCGAGCGCCTGCTCGGCGTCGGCGGCATGGGTGCGGTCTATCGCGCGCGTGACCTGCTGCGCGAACAGTTCGGCGATCCGGATCCTTACGTGGCGCTGAAGACCCTCAGTGAGGATTTCGCCGAATACCCCGACGCCAGCGCGCTGCTCTACAGCGAATACGCATTGACCACGCGCCTCAGCCACCGCCATGTGGTGCGCCTGTACAACTTCGATATCGACCCGGCGAGCCAGCGCGCCTTCATCACCCTGGAGCTGCTGAAGGGGCCGACCCTCGACCAGCTGCTGTGCGAGCGCCCGCAGGGCATGCCCTGGAGCGAACTGCAGGGCATCGCGTTGCCGCTGCTGGAAGCGCTGAGTTACTCCCACAGCCTGGGCGTGCTGCATGGCGACCTGAAACCAAGCAACGTGATGCTCGCCGATGACGGCCTGCGCCTGTTCGACTATGGCCTCGGCCAGCCGCTGGAAGGCCTGCTACCCGGTCTGCCGCGCCTGTGCCGCACGCGCTTCGCCGCCTGGACGCCGCGCTATGCGGCACTCGAGCTGCTCGACGGCGGCGAGCTGACCGCCAGCGCCGACATCTATGCGCTGGCCTGCGTGCTCTACGAACTGGCCAGCGGCAGCCATCCGTTTCGCCGGCTCAGCGCTCGCCAGGCGAAGGCGATGGAACTGGACCGTACCCTGCAATGCCCGCCACAGCTGCCCGCGCACTGCTGGCCGGCACTGCGTCTGGCACTGGCATTCGACGAAGCGCAGCGCAGCATCGATGCGGCAGGCCTGTTGCGCGCCTTCAGTCGCCCCGTACCGAGCCGCTGGCAGCGCTGGTTCGGCCACTCCCATGGATGACATCAGACAAGGAAAGCCCAATGTTCAACGCGGCCAACGAAACCCACTTCAGCCTGACCCTGGAGGACGTCGAACACGACTTCAAGCTGCTCGAGTTCCGGGGCCGCGAGGCCATCAGCCAGCCCTATCGCTTCGACCTGGAGCTGGTCAGCGAGCGCCCCGATCTGGAATTGCAGGCACTGTTGCATAAACCCGCCTTTCTCGCCTTCGACCCGGCTGGCAAAGGTATTCATGGCCTGGTCCATCGCATCGCCCAGGGCGAATCCGGCCAACGCCTGACCCGCTACCGCCTCACGCTCGTGCCGCAGCTGGCCTACCTCGCCCATCGCACCAACCAGCGCATCTTCCAGCACCTGACGGTGCCGCAGATCATCGCTCAGGTGCTTGAGGAACATGGCATTCAGGCCGATGCCTACCGTTTCCAGCTTGGCCCGGTGGTCTACCCAGAGCGCGAGTATTGCGTGCAGTACGACGAAACCGACCTGCACTTCGTCCAGCGTCTGTGCGAGGAAGAAGGCATTCATTACCACTTCGAGCACAGCACGGCCGGCCATGTACTGGTCTTCGGCGACGGCCAGACCAGCTTCGCCAGGCTAGGCCAGCCGACCGCCTATCTGCAGGACAATGGCATGACCGCCGACGAGCCAGTGATCAAGCGCTTCGCCGTGCGCATCGCGACCCGCACCAGTCGCGTCAGTCGCCGTGATTACGACTTCGAACAACCCAGACTGCGGATGGAAGCGGCCTACCGCGGAGAGCCGGCGGTGAACGCCATACCGCAGCCCGATCTCGAGGACTACGACTACCCTGGCCGCTTCACCGAACGCGCCCGCGGCAAGCACCTGTCGCAACGCGCACTGGAACGGCATCGCCACGACTATCACCTGGCCGAAGGTGATAGCGATCAAACAGGACTGGTCAGCGGCCATCTGCTGGAGATCTCCGACCACCCGCGCCGGGAATGGAACGACCTCTGGTTGCTCACCGAGGTGCTGCACGAAGGCAAGCAGCCGCAGGTGTTGGAAGAGTCGATCACCAGTCATGTCGATAACGGTGACGGTTTCGTCCAAGGCTACCGCAACCACTTCAGCGCCACGCCCTGGGACATCTCCTTTCGCCCGCCACTGAATCATCCGAAACCGAAGGTGCTCGGAAGCCAGACCGCCGTGGTCACCGGCCCTGCCGGCGAAGAGATCCACTGCGACGAGTACGGACGGGTGAAGGTCCAATTTCACTGGGATCGCCACGGCCAGGCCGACGACAAGACCAGCTGCTGGCTGCGCGTCAGCTCCAGCTGGGCCGGCGACCGCTATGGCGGCATCGCCATTCCGCGGGTCGGCATGGAAGTGCTGGTGACCTTCCTCGAAGGCGATCCCGACCAGCCGCTGGTGACCGGCTGCCTGTACCACAAGGAGCACCAGGTCCCCTACGACCTGCCGGCCAACAAGACCCGCACGGTGTTCAAGACCCTGAGCAGCCCGGGCGGTGGCGGCTACAACGAACTGCGCATCGAGGACCGCAAGGGCGCCGAACAGATCTACCTCCACGCCCAGCGCGACTGGGACGAGAACATCGAGCACGACCAGAAGATTCGCGTCGGCCACGAACGTCACGACACCGTCGAAGCCAACAGTTACAGCGAGCTCAAGGCTGAGGAACATCTCATCGTCGCCGGCGATCGAAAGGTAGAAGTCAAACCCGACGACCATCTCACCGTCGGCCAGACCCAGCACATCAAGCTCGGCACCGCCCAGCTGACCAAGGCCGGCCGCGAGATCCACCTCAAGGCCGGGCAGAAGATGGTCATCGAAGCCGGCGTCGAACTGACCCTCAAGGCCGGCGGCAGCTTCATCAAGCTCGACCCGGGTGGCATCACCGTCTCCGGCCCGCTGGCGCGAATCAACGCCGGCGGCGCGCCGGGCAAGGGCTCAGGGGTCAAGATCAAGCCACCGGTACTGCCAGGGGTCGCGGATAGCGACAAGGCCGGGAGCTTGTTGGAGCAGGCACTGCCGAGCGAGGCGGACAGCCTGCTCCGCAAACGCAAGCGCTCGCTCAATTTCTCGGGCTAAGAACAGTGCCGGCTGCGCAGCCGGATCGAACGCAAGGAAGCATCGAACATGGCCGAACACAAGCCGATCAATTGGGCTTACCCGTTTCCCAGCAAGGACACCAGCCACAACCCGCTGCAACTGCTTACACATATGGCCCAGGCCAAAGGCGGGTTCTACCCCACCGGCGAAAACGGCTTATGGCATGGCGGCGTGCACTTCGACGAAGGCACGAGTGCTGCATTCGACCAGTCGAGTGTGCGCTGTATCGCCGACGGAGAAGTAATTGCCTACCGCATCGATGAGCGCTACCCGGTCAGCGAATTCACCGACGACATTCCGTTGGTCAAACGAGCGCCCTTTTCCACGGGGTTCGTTCTGGTCAAGCACAGCCTGCAGCCACCGCCGCTGAAGGACGCTGACGGCAGCATCGTCGAAGGGCAAACCCCTCCAAGCCTCACTCTCTACAGCCTGTACATGCACCTGCTGGATTGGCCGGGCTACCAGGCACAAGCGGACCTTCCGCGCCCCTCCTTCTGGGAAACCAAACGCTATACCGTGAATACGCAGCACGATGGCCTGAGCGTTCGCGCAGGCCGGAGCAAACACACCACCAAGCTGTCGGAGCTATCCAAGGGTGCCGAGATCACCATCGGCGAGACGGAAGGCGAGTTCAGCAAGCTGGTCAGCCTGATCAGCGGGACGGCACAACCCGCCCTATCAGCCGACGACGAGGGGCAACTGCCCGGCTATGTAGCCACCAGCTTGCTCAAACCGCACAGCGAGCCAGCGGAATACGGCAAGGTCATCGTTCTCGACAGCGGGTTGCTGATCAAGGCGGGTGAACTTATTGGTCATCCCGGTCTGTACCAGAACCACGACAGCGCTGCTCAGCGCATGGTCCATGTCGAACTGTTCAGCTGCGACGACGTGCCCGCGTTCATCGCCCGGAGCCGCGCCTGGGCCAGCCGCTTGCCGGACGACAAGAAAACCCTGCTCAAGGTCTACAAAGGTGCGAGCAAACTGATCACCCATCGGGACGATATCAATGCCGAGAACCCGCCCAAATTGGACGACGATGGCACGCACATCGGCGTCGACCTGATCATTCCGCAGTCCTTGCTGGATGGACTCCCCGCTTCGAGAAAAATCCAAGACAAGGATGGCGCTGACAACACCATGCACTGGTGGCGGCTGGATGGTCTGTTCGCCGACGCTAATGGCAACCCCATCGACGGCTGGCTCGCCGAGCAGGAGCTGATCACTACTCGTCATAGCCCGTGGGAGTGGGAGGGATTTGAATGTCTTGAGGATGCCGATCCTCCCATTTCGGGATTCGTCTATTACCTCAACGCGGCGCTTCGCCTGTCCGACGACGAAAAAGCCAGCTACCAGGGCGCCATCGACCAGGCCGACAAAGGTCCGGTGCGCAGCCGCCTCTACGACATCATCGACACCAACCGCGACGGCAAGATGACCTCCCAAGAAATCCAAGAGGCACTGGAAAAGCCTTGCCACGCCCAATCCATCTCGCAGCTCGTCACGCGGCATGAAAGCGAGTGGTTTTGGAATGCAGCGCGTTGGGACGAACTCGATGAGCTGATGGGCCACCGCTCCGATGACCCCAATCAGGATTGGGCGGAAGAGAAGAACCGCATCAAAACTCTAAGCTGGTGGGGCGATATCGCCGGGCGCTACTCTATCAGCGCAGATGGGAAAGCTTGGCACTTTCAACCACTTGCCCTGATCGGCATATTCAGCACTGTAGCGCGTGCCAACCACACGATTAGCGAAGGGAGAATAACGTTTGATGCCGAAGGGAATAATATTCCAACCTCTCCGTTCTTCAGCCGGGTCGTTCACTGGCCTGGAAACGATCTATCGGGCGTCACTCTCGGTCGCGGTTATGACATGGGTTCACGGACCGAAATAGAAATCTACGCTCATATGACAACTGCCGGCATTGCGCATGATCAGGCAACTAAGATTGCCCAGGCGCACGGGAAGAAAGGCGCTGCTGCTCAGCAATTTGTGAGAGATAACAAATCATCTATTGGGCAAATAACACCCGAGCAGGAAATACTTCTTTTCAACATTATCTACCCAAACTACGTAGATCGCGCTATCAGAAACTATGACCACTGGACTGCGAGCGAGCCTGATAGGGCCGATTGGAACGCCCTAGATCAGGTCATCAGGGATGTGCTGGTAGATTTCGTCTATCAGGGTTTTACAAAGGGGCCCAACCCGATGAAGGCTGGAATGAGGAATGATAAAGCCGAGCTGATACGCTACATAGAAAATACGCCTGCCATCAGGCAGTATGAGCCGGGGCGAAACAGAGCTCGTTACCTTAGGAATAACTAATGTTCAATATCCGAAAAATAACTCTAATTTTTTTGCTTCTGTTTGCACGTACAGCATTAAGCAATGATGTTAATAATCCGTGCGAAGAGATTGAAGCTTCTTCTCAAATAGCCCTGTGCGCGCAGTATAATAAAGAGCAATCAGACAATCTTCTTAATTCATCGTACAAGGCCACTCTGAATCGAATCAGACTTCAGTATAAAAACTCACCTTTGCTAGCAGACCAATACGTTTCTCTATTAAAGACGGCGCAGCGAGAGTGGATCGATCTGCGAGACGCAGATTGCAAGCTTGAAGCCTTTGAAATAGAGGAGACCGCAGAGGCTTACCAAGTAACGATTGATAATTGTATCTCAAGGATGAGTGATGACAGGGCGGGCTATCTGAATCGCATTGCCCCTGACATATGAGGACACTGGAAACAACCGGTGTAAGCGTCGTTCGAGATAAATATGGGGTGGACCACACCCACGCTAATATCTGTCACACATAAAGAATGACACCGTATTGCCATCACCCCACAACCCTGCCATAAACGCGCATTCGCCATGACGCTACAAGGATGTACCGATGCGATTGCTGCGCCGAGCCCTGGGGGCTGTCTTGTTGTTGGCTGTGCTGGCCGTGGGGGTCGGGCTGTATTTTGTGGCCTACCCGAACCTTCCGGAGTATGAAGCGCCCGAAGCGCTGCATTATCTGGAGCAGTGGGACGCCACACAGCGACAGACCTACTACTACACGCCGCAAGGCACCCAGGTTAAGGGGCTGGAGTACGAATGGTTCCGTGCGCTGGAGCTGCCCTTCGGCCGGGACAAGTTCGCCACGCCCGACTACCTTGCCCGCTTCGGCTTTCTGGTCGATCCCGCGCAACAAGCCACTGCGCTGAACCCCGGCAACCTGCCGGTCGGCTTTGCCCGCCACGAGGATGATGAGACCGGTCGCGCCTATCTGGATGTGACCTGCGCGGCCTGCCACACCGGTGAGTTGCGCTACGGGGGGCAGGCCATTCGTATCGACGGTGGCGCGGCGATGCATTCGCTGGCCTCCACCGTGCCGACCCTGCGCGGTGGCGCCTTTGGCCAGGCGCTGGGCATGAGCATGGCCTTCACCTATTACAACCCGCTCAAGTTCCGTCGCTTCGCCGAGCAGGTGCTGGGCGAGCGTTACGAGCAGGACCGCGCGCAGTTGCGCCACGACTTCAAGCGGGTGCTCGACCGTCTGCTCGGCACCGCCTACAACGACTGGCACCGCGGGCTCTACCCCACCGAAGAAGGCTTCGGCCGTACCGATGCGTTTGGTCGCATCGCCAACAGCGTGTTCGGCGATGCCATCGATCCGGCGAATTACCGCGTGGCCAACGCGCCGGTGAGCTACCCGCATCTGTGGGATATCTGGAAGTTCGACTGGGTGCAGTGGAACGGCTCGGCCATGCAGCCGATGGCACGCAATATCGGCGAGGCGCTGGGTGTTGGCGCCACATTGCGTCTTCTGCACGAGAACGGCCAGCCCATCGCCGAAGCCGAGCGCTACGCATCGGGCGTTCGCGTACGCGACCTGCACAGGCTGGAAACCACGCTCATGCAGCTGGCCCCGCCTCGCTGGCCCGAAGACGTGCTGGGCGCGATCGATCTAGAGCAGGCCAGCCTCGGTCGCGCGCTGTACAAGGAAAACTGCGCGCATTGCCACGACGCCAGGCCCAAGCCGGTCGACAAGCGCTTCGCTGCCGAGCGCGACCCCGAGTGGCGCATGAAGGTGGTCCCCACCTCCTTCGTCGGTACCGATCCGGCCACGGCCGACAATATCGCCGACCATCGCTTCGACCTGACCCGCCTGGGCTGGACCCAGGATGAGCTGGATCGTCTGAACGTCCAGCTGTATGGCGCGCCATCCGGCCCGCTCGATCTTGCCAGCCTGTCCAGCGCCAAGGGGCTGGCCTATATCACCGCCTACGTCGAGGAGCGCGCCTACCGTGACGCTGGCATCGGCGAGGCCGAGCGCGCGGAATTCGACGGCTTCGGCCTGCCGATCGGCGTGCAGGAACTGCGCGGCTACAAGGCACGCCCGCTGGACGGCATCTGGGCGACGCCGCCCTTCCTGCACAACGGCTCGGTGCCGACACTGTTCCAGCTGCTGTCACCGGTGGCCGAACGGCAGAAGCAGTTCTGGGTCGGCAGCCGCGAATACGATCCGCGGCATGTGGGCATCCGCACCGAGCGTTTCGACGGCGGCTTTCTGCTGGATACCGCGATCACCGGCAACAGCAACCGCGGCCACGAATTCCGCGCCGGCTGTCGCGGCAATGGCGTGATCGGCCGGGCATTGGCGCCGCACGAGCGCTGGGCGCTGGTCGAGTACCTCAAGGTGCTCGGCGACCCCCGCTTCGAGCCGCGCCTCGAGGACCTGCCGGCGCGTCCCCACAACCCCGGCCCACGCTGCCCCTGAACTGCCCTTCGCACAAGGATCTGCCTCATGCTGACAAGACTCTGGCTCTGGATCGGCCGCCTGCTGGGCCGGCTGCTGCTTGCCGTTACCGCCCTGGGCCTGGCCGGCTGGGCAATTGCCGCCGTGCACTTTCACTTCACCCATCGTGGCCCCGTCTCCAGCGAAGAGGTCGTCTCCCCAAGCGAAGCGGCCGACACCCAGGCGATCATCGCCGACGCCATCGCCGTGGTGGAACAGCACAGCGAGAATACCCGCGTGCTGCGCGACGCCCATGCCAAGGCCCACGGTTGCGTGCGCGCCGAAGTCAGTGTGCGCGCAGACCTACAGCCCGCACTGCGCCAAGGCGTTTTCGGCGAGCCGGGCAAGACCTGGCAGGCCTGGGTAAGGCTATCCAACGGCAACGCCTACCCGCAGTTCGACCGCATCCGGGACGCCCGCGGCATGGCGATCAAGCTACTCGACGTGCCCGGGGAAAAGCTCACGCGTGACCCGCGCCATGCCGGCGAGCAGGACTTCGTGATGTTCAACCACCCGGTGTTCTTCGTCCGTGACGTTGCCGAATATCGCAGCAACTTCGCTGCTCAGGCGCAGGGCAAGAAGGCGCTGGCGTTCTTCCCCAGCATCGATCCGCGCAGCTGGGAGCTGCGCCACCTGTTCATCGCGCTGCAGACCTTGGCGCCGGCACCGGAAAGCCCGGTCGCGACCACTTACAGCTCGGTGGCGCCATACAAGCTCGGCCCGCACAACATCAAGTACCGGGTTATCCCGACGCCGGAAAACTGCCCGACCTACCAACTGCCCGAGCAGAACCGCGACCTGCCGAATTTCCTGCGCAGTGCGCTCTACCAGCAGCTGTCCCTCGACCGCGCACCCGCCTGCTTCGCCCTGCAGGTGCAGCGGCAGAACGCCGAGCACTACATGCCCATCGAGGACACCAGCATCGAGTGGGACGAAGCCATCGCGCCATTCGAGACGGTCGCTGACATCCGCCTGCTGCCGCAGGACTTCGACAGCCCCGAGCAGAACCTCGCCTGCGACAACCTCAGCTTCAACCCCTGGCATGCACTGCCGGAGCATCGCCCCATCGGCGGCATCAACCGGCTGCGCAAGGCGGTGTACGAGGCGATCAGCAGCTACCGGCTCGAGCGTAACGGCGCACTTTGACGCGACCGTGGTGGTCCATGGATCAGCAGCCGACGCGCGCCGCCTGTTGCCGACCACGGGCCACCCGGTCCTGTCTTGCCGGGCGGAACCCTGCTAGCATCAATCAGGACTCCATCGCCCGACATAGGCACCCGTTTGCAGAAGATGAGCGCCACCCTGTCCTCGTCTCCCGGTTCGGTGACCCTCGATCAAGGGGCTTCGCCGTTGCGGGCGCGCATCGTCGGTGACTGGACCCTCGCCCATTACGCGGCACTGCGCCGAGAGGTGCAGCGGCTCAGGGCGCGAATCGACGAGCGCAGCCAGATCGAGCTGAGCGGGCTCGGGGCGCTGGATACGGCGGGCGCCGGCCTGCTGGTGGAGCTGCTGGGCCCCGAGCGGATCGCCGCCATCGAAGCCTGGGCGCCGCAGTTGCCAGCCGAACGCCTGGCGCTGCTGCGCACAGTCGCCACCGCCCTGGACCAACCGGATGCCGCCGAGTCGCCACGCGGTTATGAATTCGGCTATGTGCTGGCGCATATCGGCCGCACGGTCGCGGCGGTGTGGAAGCAGCAGCGCGCGCTGCTCGGCTTCATTGGCCTGACCCTGCAGACGTTGCTGCTGACGCTGCCGCGGCCGCGGCGCTGGCGGCTGACCTCACTGGCCGTACATATCGAGCAGACCGGGCTGGACGCGGTGCCGATCGTCGCGCTGCTGACTTTTCTGGTCGGCGCGGTGGTGGCCTTTCTTGGCGCGACGGTGCTCGCCGACTTCGGCGCGACCATCTACACCGTCAACCTGGTGGGCTTTTCCTTCCTGCGCGAATTCGGCGTGCTGCTAGCGGCGATCCTGCTCGCCGGGCGCAGCGCCAGCGCCTTCGCCGCGCAGATCGGCTCGATGAAATCCAACGAGGAGGTCGACGCCATCCGCACCCTCGGCCTGAGCCCGATCGAGCTGCTGGTGCTGCCGCGAGTGCTGGCGATGCTGATCACGCTGCCGATCCTGACCTTCGTCGGCATGCTCAGCGGCATCGCTGGCGGGCTGGTGGTGTGCGTCCTGGCGCTGGACATCTCACCAACGATGTTCTTCAACATCATGGCGCGCGACATCGCCGTCAGCCATTTTCTGGTTGGGCTAGCCAAAGCACCGGTGTTCGCCTTCGTCATCGCGGTGATCGGTTGCCTGGAAGGCTTCAAGGTCACCGGCAGCGCCCAATCAGTTGGCGAGCACACCACTTCAAGCGTGGTCCAGGCGATCTTCATGGTGATCCTGCTGGATGCCATCGCCGCGCTGTTCTTCATGGAGATGGGCTGGTGACGGGCAACGACGCGCTGATACAGGTGCGCGGACTGGTCAACCGCTTCGGCAACCAGACCGTGCACGACGGTCTCGACCTGGACATCCGTCGCGGCGAGATTCTCGGCGTGGTCGGCGGTTCGGGTACCGGCAAGTCGGTGCTGCTGCGCAGCATCGTCGGCCTGCGCCGACCAAATGCCGGCAGCGTCAGCGTGTTCGGCGAAAATCTGCTGGAACTGTCGGCCGAGCGCCGCTCGCAGGTGGAACGACGTTTCGGCGTACTGTTCCAGCGGGGCGCGCTGTTCACCTCGCTGAACCTGCAGGAGAACGTCGCGCTGCCGCTGATCGAGCACGCCGGGCTCGAGCGCCGCGACGCAGAGCACCTGGCGCGGCTGAAGCTGGCACTGGCCGGTCTCCCGGCCAATGCCGCGTGCAAGTATCCCGACGAACTGTCCGGGGGCATGGTCAAGCGCGCCGCACTAGCCCGCGCGCTGGCGCTCGACCCGGAAGTACTGTTCCTCGACGAGCCCACTGCCGGCCTCGACCCCATCGGCGCGGCCGCCTTCGATCAACTGATCCTGACCCTGCGCGATGCGCTGGGCCTGAGCGTATTTCTGGTGACGCACGATCTGGATACGCTCTACACCATCTGCGACCGGGTCGCGGTGCTGTCGCGCAAGCGCGTGCTGGTGGCCGATCGCCTGGAGGTGGTGGAAGCCACCGACGACGCCTGGATCCGCGACTACTTCCACGGCCCACGTGGCCGGGCGGCGCAACAAGCCGCCGACTTGCTGGAGAACTGAAAATGGAAACCCGTGCCCATCACGTGCTGATCGGTCTGTTCACCGTACTGGCGGTCGGTGGCGCCTTGCTGTTCGCCCTCTGGCTGGGCAAGTCGAGCATGGATCGCGAGTACAACTATTACGAAATCAGCTTCAATCGGGCGGTCAGCGGTCTGTCCAACGGCAGCGCGGTGGAGTACAGCGGTATCAAGGTCGGTGACGTCGAGGCACTATGGCTCGAACCGGACGACCCGCGCAAGGTGCGTGCACGCATTCGCATCTATTCCGGCACCCCAATCAAGCAGGACACCCGCGCCCGCCTGGCTCTGGCCAACATCACCGGCAGCATGATCATCCAGCTGCACAGCGGCACGCCGCAGAGCCCGCCGCTGGAAGGCAAGCGTGGCGAGCCGCCGCTGATCGTCGCGGACCCGTCGCCGCTGAGCGCGCTACTGGAGAACGGCGAAGACCTGATGACCAACATCAACAATCTGCTGCGCAGCGCCAACCTGATGCTCTCCGAGGACAATGCCGGGCGCATCGGCCGCACCCTGGCCAATCTCGAGCAGGCCACCAGTGTGCTGGCCGAACAGCGTGGCGACCTCAGCCAGGCGCTGACCCAGCTCAGCCAACTGGGCCAACAGACCAACACCGCGCTGGCGGAGATCACCCGGCTGACGCAGAACGCCAATGGCCTGATCGATGACGAAGGGCGCCAGCTGCTGAGCAGCGCCGGCGAATCCATGGCCGCGCTGGAGCGCGCCACGTCGCGCCTGGACGAGCTGCTGTCGAGCAACCAGGGCGCATTGAACAACGGCCTGCAGGGCTTCAGCGAGCTGGGCCCGGCGATCAACGAGCTGCGCGGCACCCTCGGCGCGCTGCGTCGCGTCACCCAGCGCCTCGAAGACAATCCCAGCGGCTTCCTGCTCGGTCGCGAAAAAATCCAGGAGTTCACCCCATGAGCCGTCTTGCGCTGATCCGCTCTTTTGCCGTGGCAACGCTGCTCGGCACGCTTTCGGCCTGCACGCTACTGCCCGAGGCCGAGCCGATTCGGGTGTTTTTGCTGCCGACCAGCGAGGCCCAGACGAACCAGGCCGCGGGCACGTTGCGCCAGGCACTGCGCATTCATACCCCGCACGCCAGCAGGATTCTCGCTGGGCCGCGTATTGCCGTGGTGCCCGATGGCAATCAGATCAGCAGCTATCAGGGTGCACGCTGGGGCGACACGGCGCCAACCCTGCTGCGTGATCGGCTGATCGAGCAGTTCAGACAAAGCGGGCAACCGACCCCAGTGAGCAATGAGGAAAGCAATCTGTTCGCCGAACTGGAGCTGTTCAGCGATTTGCGGGCATTCCAAAGCGAGTACGTCGACGGCAAACCCCACGTGCGGATTCGTCTGGACGCGCAGCTGGCATCGAGCGCAGATCAACGCATCCTCGCCAGCCGTCGCTTTGAAATCCTCCAACCGAGCGGCAGCCCGCAGCTGGAAAGCGTGGTCGAGGCGTTCGGCCACGCCAGCGACCAGCTCAGCCAACAACTGCAAGGCTGGATATTGCAGATAGCAAAAAGCCAGCCTATGCAGTGAATTGCCGCGAAATGGTCAGATAACGCAATAAGTGCGCTTTTATTGACTCAGGCTAAACGCAACCTTCATGACAATCGCTTAGCATGCGAACTATTGCTTCACGATAAGGAATGCCCATGAAAGCGCCAGCCCAGAAAAACCTCCGCCGCGCACTGTTAGGTCTCGTCGTAGTCGTGATCGTCGGTCTGCTCGCCTGGTCTGAGCTACGCACCGACGGCCTGGGCGAGGGCTTCGCCAGCGGCAACGGGCGCATCGAAGCCACAGAGATCGATGTCGCTACCAAATTGGGCGGCCGCATCCGTGAAATCACCGTTGACGAAGGTGACTTCGTACAACCGGGCCAAGTCATTGCGCGCATGGACACCGAGGTGCTGGACGCCCAGTTGAACCAGGCCCGCGCCCAGGTGCGCCAGGCGGAAAACGCCATCCTTACCGCCCAGGCGCTGGTCACTCAACGCGAGAGCGAAAAGGCCACGGCCGAAGCAGTAGTACTGCAGCGCCGCGCCGAACTGACCGCCGCGCAGAAGCGTCACCAGCGCACCGAAACCCTGGTCGGTCGCAATGCCCTGCCGCGGCAACAGCTGGACGACGACCTCGCTGCGATGCAGAGCGCCCAGGCCGCACTGGCGGCGTCGCGCTCGCAGGTGCTTTCTGCCGATGCCGGCATCGCTGCCGCAAAATCCCAGGTTATCGAAGCACAATCGGCGCTGGAGGCCGCCCAGGCCAGCGTCGTCCGGCTGCAAGCCGACATCAGTGACAGCGAGTTGAAAACCAATCGTGTCGCTCGGGTGCAGTACCGGGTAGCGCAGCCGGGCGAAGTACTTGGCGCCGGCGGCAAGTTGCTCAATCTGGTCGATTTGGCCGACGTCTACATGACCTTCTTTTTGCCGGAGCGCCAGGCAGGACGGGTGGCCCTAGGCTCGGATGTACGCCTGGTGATCGACGCCGCACCGCAGTACGTGATTCCAGCCAAGGTCACCTATGTGGCCAGCGTCGCGCAGTTCACGCCGAAAACCGTGGAAACCGAGAGCGAGCGCGAGAAGCTGATGTTCCGGGTCAAGGCGCGAATCGACCCGGAACTGCTGAAGAAACACATGGAGCAGGTCAAGACCGGGCTGCCGGGTATGGCCTATCTCAAGCTGGACGCTGAAGCCGAGTGGCCGGCGCACCTGCAGATCAATGTCGGCCCATGAGCCAGTCGCTCGCGCCGGTGGCGCAGGTGGATGGCGTCAGCCTGCAGTATGGCAAGACCCGCGCCCTGGACGACCTCAGCCTATCGCTGCCAGCCCGCTGCATGGTGGGCCTGATCGGCCCGGACGGGGTCGGTAAATCCAGCCTGCTGGCGCTGATCGCCGGCGCGCGCCAGCTCCAACAGGGTCGTGTGCAGGTGCTCGACGGCGACATGGGTGATGCCAGTCATCGCCGCGCCGTATGCCCGCGCATCGCCTATATGCCCCAGGGTCTGGGCAAGAACCTGTACCCGACACTAACGGTATTCGAGAATCTGGAGTTCTTCGGCCGACTGTTCGGCCAGGACGCTGAGGAACGCCACTGGCGCATCGCCGAGCTGACCCGCAGCACCGGACTGGGCCCTTTCGTCGACCGCCCCGCGGGCAAACTATCCGGCGGCATGAAGCAGAAGCTCGGCCTCTGTTGCGCGCTGATCCACGACCCCGACCTGCTGATCCTCGATGAGCCCACCACCGGCGTCGACCCCCTGTCGCGGGCGCAATTCTGGGAGCTGATCGACCGCATCCGAACCGAACGGCCACAGATGAGCGTGCTGGTGGCCACTGCCTACATGGACGAGGCGCAACGCTTCGATCATCTGGTGGCGATGGACGCAGGGCGAATTCTCGCCACCGGCACGCCGGCTGAACTGCTGACGCGCACCAACAGCGACAGCCTGGAGGAGGCGTTCATTCGCCTGCTGCCGGAAGAGAAGAGTCGACGCCATCGCGCGCTGGAAATCCCACCGCGCCAGGCCAGCGACAGCATCGCCATCGAAGCCCACGACCTGACCATGCGCTTCGGCGACTTCGTTGCGGTGGATCGCGTGAATCTGCGCATCGAGCGCGGGGAGATCTTCGGCTTTCTCGGCTCCAACGGCTGTGGCAAGACCACCACCATGAAGATGCTCACAGGTCTGCTGCCGGCCACCGAGGGGCAGGCCCTGTTGTTCGGCAAGCCGGTGGATCCACATGACATGCAGACCCGCCAGCGGGTCGGCTACATGTCCCAGGCCTTCTCGCTGTACAGCGAATTGACGGTACGGCAGAACCTCGACCTGCATGCTCGGCTGTTCCACCTGCCGGCCGAGCGCCGTGAGCCGCGCATTCGGGAAATGCTCGAACGCTTCGAGCTCGTCGAGGAGGCCGACAGCCTGCCTGAAGCCTTGCCGCTGGGCGTGCGCCAGCGCCTGTCGCTGGCGGTGGCGGTGATCCACGCACCGGAAATGCTGATTCTCGACGAGCCCACTTCGGGTGTCGATCCGGTGGCCCGCGACGGCTTTTGGGAGCTGCTGGTGCAACTGTCGCGCGAAGACGGCGTGACCATCTTCATTTCCACCCACTTCATGAACGAGGCGCTGCGCTGTGACCGCATGTCGCTGATGCACGCCGGCCGCGTGCTCGACAGCGATACACCGCAGGGCCTGATGGACAAGCGCGGACTGCCGACTCTCGAGGCAACATTCATCGCTTATCTCGAAGACGCCATGGCCGAAAGTGCGGCAAAGGCGCCACCGAGCACCGTTGCTACATCCGATAGCCAGCGCCCGGCACAAGTCGCGAGCAGCGGAGCACCGCAGGCGCGCTTCAGCATGCGTCGCCTGCTCAGCTATACCCGCCGCGAATCCATGGAGCTGCGCCGTGATCCGATCCGGGCAACGCTGGCCATGCTCGGCACGGTGGTATTGATGTTCATCATGGGCTATGGCATCAGCCTGGACGTCGAGGACCTGACCTACGCGGTGCTCGACCGCGATCAGACTACAGCCAGTCAGGCCTATGCGCTGAACATCGCCGGCTCACGCTATTTCATTGAAAAGACGCCGCTGACGAGCCCCTCTGACCTCGACCAGCGCATGCGCAGCGGTGAAATCGCCCTGGCTATCGAGATCCCACCCAACTTCGGGCGGGACCTCAAACGCGGTGCCGTGCCACAAATCGCGTTTTGGATCGATGGCGCCATGCCGATGCGCGCCGACACGATCAAGGGTTACGTGCAGGGTCTGCACATGAGCTACCTGCAAGACCTGGCTCGCAGCGCTGGCGTGGACAGCAGCGCTCTGGCCAACGTGGCCATCCGTTATCGCTACAACCCGGACGTGCAGAGCCTGCCAGCAATGGTTCCGGCGATGATTCCGATCCTGCTGATGATGATTCCGGCGATGCTGACAGCCCTCGGCGTAGTACGCGAGAAGGAACTGGGCTCGATCACCAACTTCTACGTCACGCCGGTCACCCGTCTGGAATTTCTGATCGGCAAGCAGCTGCCCTATATCGCTTTGGGCATGATCAATTTCATCACCCTCGTGCTGCTGGCAGTGTTCGTCTTCGGCATTCCAATCAAGGGCAGCCTGTTCACCCTGGTGCTGGGTGCGCTGCTCTACGTCACTTGCGCCACTGGTCTGGGCTTGTTGATGTCATCGGTGCTCAACAGCCAGATTGCGGCGATCTTCGGCACCGCTATCGCCACCCTGCTGCCAGCTGTGCAGTTCTCCGGACTGACCCATCCGGTTTCGGCGCTGGAAGGCTTCAGCGCTTTTCTCGGCCAGATCTACCCGACCAGCCACTTCCTGGTAATCAGCCGCGGGGTCTTCTCCAAGGCCCTGGGCATGGCCGACCTCTATTGGTACTTCATCCCCTTGCTGCTGGCGATCCCACTGCTGACCCTGCTCAGCGTCGCCGGCCTGCGCAAGCAGGAAAAATGACATGCGTACACTCAGCAACGTCTTCCAGCTGGGGCTCAAGGAGCTACGCAGCCTGTACCGCGACCCGGCGTTGCTGGTACTGATCGTCTACGCCTTCACCCTGGCCATTTACACCGCTGCCACCGCGTTGCCCGAAGCGCCTCACCGCGCCACGCTCGGGGTGGTCGACGAGGATCAGTCCCAGGCCTCGCGGCGCATACTCAATGCCTTCCAGCTGCCCTATTTCCTGCCACCGGTGCCCATCGACCTGCGGCAGATGGACAGTGGTATGGACGCGGGCCTGTACACCTTCACGCTGAACATTCCGCCAGGGTTTCAGGAGGACCTGCTGGCCGGACGCAATCCGACCATTCAGCTCAACGTCGATGCCACCCAGGTCAGCCAGGCCTTTACTGGCGCCGGGCATATCCAGCAGATCATCAACGACGAAGTCACCGCTTTCGTTAAGCGCTATCGCGCCAACACCGCCCTGCCGGTCGAAGCCGTGGTGCGCACCGCGTTCAACCCCAATCTCACGCGTTCCTGGTTCGGTGCCGTCAACGAGGTGATCAACCAGATCACCATGCTCTCGATCATTCTCACGGGCGCGGCGCTTATCCGTGAGCGCGAACACGGCACCATCGAGCACCTGCTGGTCATGCCGGTCACACCGTTCGAGATCATGCTGGCCAAGGTCTGGGCGATGGGGCTGGTGGTGCTACTGGCGTCAGCATTCGCTCTGCGTTTTATTGTCGAGGGCTGGCTGCAGATTCCGATCCAGGGTTCGCTGATGCTATTTGTGGTTGGCGCAGCGCTACATCTGTTTGCCACCACATCCATGGGTATCTTCTTCGGCACCGTGGCACGCTCGATGCCGCAACTGGGCCTGCTGATCATTCTGGTGCTGATGCCGCTACAGATTCTCTCCGGCGGCATGACCCCACGCGAGAGCATGCCCCAGCTGGTGCAGAACATCATGCTCGCGGCCCCCACCACGCACTTCATCGAACTGGCCCAGGCGATTCTGTTCCGTGGTGCGGGCGCATCGGTGATCTGGCCGCAATTGCTCGCGCTGGCATTCATAGGCACGGTGTTTTTTCTTGGCGCACTGTCGCGCCTGCGCCAGTCCTTGCGATAGCCGCATCAGGTCGTCCGACGGCTGCCCGAGCTCTCTATCCTGCGCCTTTCTGGCATTACGCCAGTACCGTATGGTTACCTTGGTAACCATACGGTTACCCAACACCACGAGGCGCTCGGGAATTTTTGTATCAGAGGCCGGTCTATCGTGCCGACATGCTAAGAGCCTGACGCTCGACAGCGCGCCAAGGAAGCCACATCACTATGCGCATTCTCGTTACCGGTGGAGCCGGATTCATCGGCTCCGCACTGATCCGCCATCTCATTCTCGATACCGAGCACAGTGTGCTCAACCTGGACAAACTGACCTATGCCGGCAACTTGGAGTCGCTGGCAACTGTGGAAGACAACCCACGCTATCAGTTCCTTCAGGCCGACATCGCCGATCGTGAGCGGGTCAGCGAGGCGCTGCTGGAATTTCAGCCGGACGCCATCATGCATCTGGCCGCCGAGTCCCACGTCGATCGCTCCATCGACGGTCCGGCCGAATTCATCCAGACCAATATCGTCGGCACCTATCAGCTGCTGGAAGCTACCCGGGCGTATTGGCAGAGCCTGCCCGCCGAGCGGCGCGAGGCCTTCCGCTTCCACCATATTTCCACCGACGAGGTGTATGGCGATCTGCACGGTGTCGACGATCTGTTCACCGAAACCACGCCCTACGCGCCCAGCTCGCCCTACTCGGCCAGCAAGGCCTCATCGGATCACCTGGTTCGCGCCTGGCAGCGTACTTATGGGTTGCCGGTGCTGATCACCAACTGCTCGAACAACTATGGCCCGTATCACTTCCCCGAGAAGCTGATCCCGCTGGTCATCCTCAATGCCCTGGACGGCAAGCCGCTGCCTGTTTACGGCGATGGCTCGCAGATTCGCGACTGGCTATTCGTCGAGGACCACGCCCGCGCGCTGTTCAAGGTGGTCAGCGAAGGCAAGGTTGGTGAGACCTACAACATCGGCGGCCACAACGAGCAGAAGAACATCGAGGTGGTGCGCGGCATCTGCGCACTGCTGGAAGAACTGGCGCCGAGCAAGCCTGCCGGGCTTGCGCGCTATGAAGACCTGATCACCTTCGTCAAGGATCGTCCTGGCCACGACCTGCGCTATGCGATCGATGCCAGCAAGATCGAGCGCGAACTGGGCTGGGTACCGGAAGAGACCTTCCAGACCGGCCTGCGCAAGACCGTGCAGTGGTACCTGAACAACCTCGAATGGTGCCGTCGCGTTCAGGACGGCAGCTATCAACGCGAGCGCCTCGGCGCCCTGGAGAACGCATGAAAGGAATCATCCTCGCCGGAGGCTCCGGCACCCGTCTGCACCCCATCACCCTTGGCGTATCCAAGCAGCTCCTGCCGATCTACGACAAGCCGATGGCCTACTACCCGATCTCGGTGCTGATGCTTGCCGGCATCCGCGACATCCTGGTCATTTCCACGCCGCAGGATCTGCCGCAGTACCAGAACCTGCTGGGCGACGGCAGCCAGTTTGGGGTCAACTTCAGTTACGCCGAACAACCTTCGCCGGACGGCCTGGCCCAGGCCTTCCTGATCGGTGAAGAGTTCATCGGCGACGATTCGGTATGCCTGATCCTCGGCGACAACATCTTCCACGGCCAGCACTTCACCGAGAAGCTGCAGCGCGCCGCGCGTCAGGAGAAGGGCGCCACGGTGTTCGGCTACTGGGTCAAGGACCCGGAGCGCTTCGGCGTGATCGACTTCGACGCGGACGGCAAGGCGCTGTCCATCGAGGAGAAACCGAAAAAGCCGAAGTCCAGCTACGCGGTGACCGGCCTGTACTTCTACGACAACGACGTGATCGAGATCGCCAAGTCGATCAAGCCCTCGCCGCGCGGCGAGCTGGAGATCACCGACGTCAACATGGCCTACCTCGAGCGCGGCGATCTCAACGTCGAGCGCTTCGGCCGCGGCTTCGCCTGGCTCGACACCGGTACCCACGACAGCCTGCTGGAAGCCTCGCAGTACGTGCAGACCATCGAGCACCGCCAGGGCCTGAAGGTCGCCTGCCTGGAGGAGATCGCCTACCAGAACAAGTGGATCGACCGCGAGCAGCTGCTGCGCCGCGCCGATGCGCTGGGCAAGACCGGCTACGGCCAGTACCTGTTCAAGCTGGCGGGTGAAGACGCATGAAGGTCGTCGAAACCAGCATTCCCGACGTACTGATCATCGAGCCCAAGGTCTTCGGCGACGAACGCGGTTTCTTCTACGAGAGCTTCAACGCGGCCGCTTTCGAAGCGGCCACGGGGCTCAAGCGTCAGTTCGTCCAGGACAACCACTCCAAGTCCCAGCGCGGCGTGCTGCGTGGCCTGCATTACCAGATCCAGCAGCCGCAGGGAAAACTGGTGCGGGTGGTCGCCGGCGAGGTGTTTGATGTCGCCGTCGACCTGCGCAAGAGTTCGCCGAGCTTCGGCCGCTGGTTCGGCACCCACCTGAGCGCGCAGAACCAGCGGCAACTGTGGATTCCCGAAGGCTTCGCACACGGCTTCGTGGTGCTCAGCGAGAGCGCTGAATTCCTCTACAAGACCACCGACTACTATGCGCCGGAGCACGAGCGCAGCCTGCTGTGGAACGACCCAACGCTCGGCATTCAATGGCCGATCGACGAGGCGCCACAACTGTCCGCCAAGGACCAGGCCGGCAAGCTGCTACGCGATGCGGAGCTGTTTCCATGAAAATCCTGATCACGGGCAGCACTGGGCAGCTCGCCCGCGAATTGCAAGTGGAACTGGCTGGCACCGGCAAACTGCTCGCCCTCGGGCACAACGCACTGGATCTCGCCGTGCCCGAACAGATTCGTGAGCAGGTGCGCCTGTTGCGGCCGGACCTGATCATCAACGCGGCGGCCTATACCGCCGTTGACCCGGCGGAAAGCCACCGCGAGCAGGCCTTCGCGGTCAATGCCCGCGGTCCGCAGGTGCTCGCTGAAGAAGCCGCGCGGCTCGGTGTGCCGCTGATCCATTACTCCACCGACTACGTGTTCGACGGGCGCAAGGCCGAACCCTACGACGAAAACGACCTGCCACAGCCGCTCAATGTCTATGGCGCCAGCAAGCTGGCCGGCGAACAGGCGATCCAGGCCGTCGGCGGCGAACACCTGATTCTGCGCACCAGCTGGGTCTATTCCCAGCATGGCAAGAATTTCCTGCTGACCATGCAGCGCCTGCTGCAGGAGCGCGATGCGCTGTCGGTGGTCAGCGACGAGATCGGCGCGCCGACCTGGGCCGCAACCATCGCCCGCGTCACCGCCGAGCTGGTGCGCAAGCGCAACGCCGGGCAGGCCGGGCCGAGCGGGTTGTATCACCTCAGCGCCAGCGGCGAGGCCTCCTGGTACGGCTTCGCCTGCAGCATCGCCGAGCGATTGCGCCAGGAAGGACGCCTGCGTGCCGAGATCACCCCGATCCTGTCCAGTAACTACCCGACCGCGGCGCAGCGTCCACTTAACTCGCGGCTCAACTGTGCGCGACTGCGGCAGGATTGGGGGGTCACCCTCCCCGACTGGGAAACCGCTCTGCACGAGTGCCTCAACAGGGCCCGCGGCTTCGACAGCGAAGAGGCCCCGCAGCCCGTCGCCGCGGGACGCTGATCCAGCTGGTCACCGCGCCGCTTGGCCACGCCGCAAATCAGGCGTTTTTCCGCCGCCTCGACCACCGACGCTGAACGCCGGCACGCTCTGCGTGCATAATGCGCCGGACCCTCAGGCGCCCACGCATGACCGTACCGCTCCCTCCCCGCCGCCCACGCTGGCGCAATCTCGCCCTGCTGGCCTTGCTGCTGGCGCCCTTGCTGTGGCCGTTGCAACAGCTCGCCGAGCGCTATTACCGCAACGAACTGACCGAACAGAACCGCCAGACCCTGGACCTGTACGTCGCCAACCTGCTCGGCACGCTGAATCGCTACGAGGTGCTGCCGCGCATCCTCGGCGATCTGCCCGCTCTGCGCGCCGTGCTGCAGGAGGATTCGCCACAGGTGCGCGACAACGCCAATCGCCTGCTCAAGCGGCTGCGCAAGCAGACCGGTGCCGACGTCATCTACCTGATGGCGACCGACGGCAACACCCTGGCCGCCTCCAACTGGGACGAGGAAGACAGCTTCGTCGACCGCAACTTCGCCTTCCGCCCCTATTTCCGTCAGGCCATGGAAGGTCGCCTGGGGCGCTTCTTCGGCCTTGGCACCACCTCCGGCAAGCGCGGTTACTACTTCGGCGCCGCCGTGCGCGACGAGCGCGGCATCCTAGGCGTGCTGGTGGTCAAGGTCGACCTCGACCATACCGAGACGCTCTGGGGCAACACCCCGGAGCAGCTGCTGGTGACCGACAACTTCGGCGTGGTGATTCTCACCTCGCGCCCGGAGTGGCGTTTCCGCGCGACCCGAGGGCTGGGCGTCGACGAGCGCGAACAGATCGCCTTCGATCAGCCCTATCCAACCCTCTATCCGCAGGACCTGACGCTGGACATCGATGCCTGGCTGATCCAGAGCCGTGAGCTCAAGGAGACCGGCTGGACGGTGCGCATCCTCGCGCCGATCAACCTGATCGAGCGACCAGTGCGCACCGTGGTCGCCATCGGCGCCGCCACACTGCTCGCCCTGCTGCTCTGGATCGGCCTGCTGATGCAGCGCCGCCGGCACTTCATCGAACGCCTGGCGCTGGACACCCGGGCGCGCCAGCAGCTGGAACAGCGCGTGCTGGAACGCACGCGCGACCTGGAAGCGCTGAACAGCCGGCTCAAGGTCGAGGTACTGGAGCGCGAGCAGGCCCAGCAGGAACTGGTGCGTGCCCAGGACGAACTGCTGCAGGCCGGCAAGCTGTCGGCGCTGGGCACCATGTCGGCGAGCATCAGCCACGAACTCAACCAGCCGCTGGCGGCGATCCGCAGCTACGCCGACAACGCCGGGGTGCTGCTCGACCAGCAGCGCAACGCCGAAGCCCGCGACAATCTGCGGCTGATCAGTGAACTGACCGCGCGCATGGCGTCGATCATCGCCCACCTGCGCGCCTTCGCCCGTCGCGACCAGCACGCGCCGGAGCGGGTCGCGCTGCAGCCGGCGCTGGACGACGCCCTGGCCCTGCTCGCCAAGCGCCGCCAGGCCATGGGCGTGGAGCTGATCCGCGACCTGCCGGAGGCCACCCTGTGGGTGCAGGCCGGCGAGACGCGGCTGCGGCAGATCCTCGCCAACCTGCTGGCCAACGCCCTCGATGCGCTGGCCGAGCGGCCGCAGCCGCGACGCATCTGGCTGCGCGCCGAACAGCAGGGTGACGGCGTGTTGCTCAGCCTGCGCGACAACGGCCCCGGCTTCAGCGAGGAAGCGCTGCAGCGTGCCCGCGAGCCGTTCTTCACCACCAAGACCAGCGCGCAGGGGCTGGGCCTCGGCCTGGCGATCTGCGATACCCTCACCCGCGCCCTGGGCGGCGAGCTGCGCATGAGCAACCATCCCGAGGGTGGTGCGCAGCTCGGCCTGTTTCTGCGTTGCGCCGAGCCCGGCGTCGCCTTCCCCACCGAGGACCATTTTCAATGAGCAGTGACCAGCCGATCAGCGCCCAGGCGCAGGTGCTGCTGATCGACGACGATCCGCACCTGCGTCAGGCATTGAGCCAGACCCTCGACCTGGCCGGTCTCAAGGTCGTCAGCCTGGGCGATGCCCGCGACCTGGCCGCGCGGCTGCCAGCGGACTGGCCAGGCGTGGTGGTCAGCGACATTCGCATGCCCGGCATCGATGGCCTCGAGCTGCTGCAACAGCTGCGCACGCGCGACAGCGAGATGCCGGTGATCCTCATCACCGGGCACGGTGACATCCAGCTGGCAGTGCAGGCCATGCGCGCCGGTGCCTACGACTTCCTGGAAAAGCCTTTCCCCAGCGAAGCGCTGCTGGACAGCGTGCGCCGCGCCCTGGCGTTGCGCCAGCTGGTGCTGGACAACCGCTCCCTGCGTCTGGCCCTGGCCGACCGCCAACAGCTGTCGGCGCGCCTGCTCGGCCAGTCCCGGGCGATGCTGCGCCTGCGCGAGCAGATCGGCGCACTGGCCGGCACCCAGGCCGATGTGCTGATCCTCGGTGAGACCGGCGCCGGCAAGGAGGTGGTGGCGCGTGCGCTGCACGACCTGTCGAACCGGCGCAACGGCCCCTTCGTCGCGATCAACGCCGGCGCCCTGGCCGAATCGGTGGTGGAGAGCGAGCTGTTCGGCCACGAGCCCGGCGCCTTCACCGGCGCGCAGAAGCGCCGGATCGGCAAGTTCGAGTTCGCCAATGGCGGCACCCTGTTCCTCGACGAGATCGAGAGCATGAGCCTCGATGTGCAGGTCAAGCTGCTGCGCCTGCTGCAGGAGCGGGTGGTCGAACGGCTCGGCGGCAACCAGTCGATCGCCCTGGACATCCGCGTCATCGCCGCGACCAAGGAAGACCTGCGCGTGGCCGCCGACCAGGGTCGCTTTCGCGCCGACCTGTACTACCGGCTCAATGTCGCGCCGTTGCGTATCCCTTCGCTGCGCGAACGCAGCGAAGACATCCTCCTGCTGTTCCAGCATTTTGCCGAAGCAGCCGCCCAGCGCCATGGCCTGCCGATCCGCGAGCTGCAGCCGGAGCAGCGTGCCGTGCTGCTGCAACACGCCTGGCCGGGCAACGTACGCGAACTGCAGAACACTGCCGAGCGCTTCGCCCTCGGGCTGGGGCTGGGCCTGGATGTGCCGGGCAGTGAGCCAGCGACCAGCCTCGCCAGCGGCGGCAGCCTCGGCGAGCAGGTCGATGCCTTCGAGCGCGCACTGATCGCCGCCGAGTTGAATCGCCCGCACGGCTCGCTGCGCAGCGTCGCCGAAGCCCTCGGTCTGCCGCGCAAGACGCTGCACGACAAACTGCGCAAGCATGGCCTGAGCTTCGCCGACGCTGGCGGAAGCTCGCCCGATGACAACGACTAGATGGCGGAAAACCGCCATCCAACCTGCCTTTCAACGGTTACGCTTTGCTTCCCTGCATCGCCTTCGACGCTTCACGGCCGCCGCTGGAATCGTGAAAAGGTGCGACCTAGACGCGCTTGTCGATAATCCGACATACAAAGTTCAACCATCGGCTGGGTAAACTTCCGGCGCACAGGAGGTGCTGCTGCTTCTGGCACAGGCATTGCTCCTGCAACCCAACGAACTGAATGGAACGAGTCGCAACCGGCCATCGCCCCGCGCATTTGCCGCCTAGACTTGCCCTGCCGGTTCCTGCCGGAGACGCCCCGTGGCGCTCCATCCACAACAAGAGGAAACATCCAATGTTCAAACTGACTGCCAAGGCGCTGGCATGCGCCCTGTCGCTGAGCATCGCTGGTCTGGCCCACGCGGCTGACCCGATCACCATCAAGTTCTCGCACGTGGTCGCCGAAAATACGCCGAAAGGCCAGGGCGCCCTGATGTTCAAGAAACTGGTGGAAGAGCGTCTGCCGGGCAAGGTCGAGGTACAGGTTTACCCGAACTCCTCGCTGTTCGGTGATGGCAAGGAAATGGAAGCCCTGCTGCTGGGCGACGTTCAGCTGATCGCCCCGTCGCTGGCCAAGTTCGAACACTACTCCAAGGGCGTTCAGGTCTATGACCTGCCGTTCCTGTTCGATGACATCGCGGCAGTCGACCGCTTCCAGAAGAGCGAGGCCGGCCAGAGCCTGCTGCGTTCCATGGAAGACAAGAACATCACCGGCCTGGGCTACTGGCACAACGGCATGAAGCAGCTGTCGGCCAACAAGGAACTGCGTGAGCCGAAGGACGCACGCGGCCTGAAGTTCCGCGTACAGGCGTCTGCCGTGCTGGACGAGCAGTTCAAGGCGCTGCGTGCCAACCCGCGCAAGATGAGCTTCGCCGAGGTGTACCAGGGCCTGCAGACCGGCGTGGTCAACGGTGCCGAGAACCCCTACTCGAACATCTACTCGCAGAAGATGCACGAAGTGCAGAAGCACATCACCGAGTCCGACCATGGCCTGCTGGACTACATGCTGATCACCAACACCAAGTTCTGGAACGGCCTGCCTGCCGATGTGCGTGGCGAGCTGGAAAAGATCGTGGAAGAAGTCACTGTTGAAGTGAACAAGCAGGCCGACGCCCTGAACCAGAAGGCCAAGGCTGACATCCTCGCCGCCGGCACTACCGAAATCCTCGAGCTGACGCCGGAAGAGCGCGCCAAGTGGCGCGAAGCCATGAAGCCGGTCTGGAAGAAGTTCGAAGGCGAAATCGGTGCTGACCTGATCAAGGCTGCCGAAGCTGCCAACCAGGCTAAATAAGCCTTTGCCGAGGGGCGGGCTCCCCGCCCCTTTGCTGTACTACCCAGCGATACCCGACAGCTCAGTGAAAAAACACAGCAGCTGAAGAAGATGAAGCCTGCACCAAGGGCTGACAGGCATGGCCGAGGCGATCCCGGGCCGCGCCGCTTCGACAGTCACAACAAGAGTTTTTCATTGCTCTGTCCCCCAGCCTGCCCTGGCTGGTTCACGGCGCACCTCCGTGCTGCCTTCGATACAACAAGCAGTCCATCGGGAGATGTCATCCATGAACGCCCTCTGGCGCGTCTGGGACCACTTCGAGGAAGGTTTCATCGCCTTTCTGTTGGCCGCCATGACACTGGTGACCTTCGTTTACGTGATCCTCAACAACCTCTACACCCTTTTCTACGACCTGGGCGACCGCTTCGAGGGAAGCGCCGACTTCTGGTTCGCCATCGGTGATTTCATCATCGGGCTGGCCCAGTCCATGACCTGGAGCACCGCGCTGACCAAGGCGCTGTTCGCCTGGCTGATCTTCTCCGGCCTCGCCTATGGCGTGCGCACCGCCGGCCACATCGGCGTCGATGCGCTGGTCAAGCTGGCACCGCGGCATATCCAGCGTGTCATCGGCATCATCGCCTGCCTGTTCTGCCTCGGTTACGCCGGCCTGCTGACCGTGGCCAGCTTCGAGTGGATCCAGACCCTGTTCATCGCCAACATCGGCGCCGAAGACCTGGGCCATATCGGCATCAAGCAGTGGCACATCGGCATGATCGTGCCGTTCGGCTTCGCCATGGTGTTCATCCGTTTCGCCGAAATCTTCGTACGAATTCTGCGCAACGAGCAGACCGGCCTCGGCCTCGCCGATGAAGCGGCCGATGCGTTGAAGCATGGCGAAGAGGAGCCCAAGTAATGACCATCCTGTTCCTGTTCGTCGCCCTCTTCGTGCTGATGTTCATCGGCGTGCCGGTAGCCGTGTCCCTCGGCCTGGCTGGTTCGCTGACCATCATGATCTTCAGCCAGGATTCGGTGCGCTCGCTGGCGATCAAGCTGTTCGAGACCTCCGAGCACTACACCCTGCTGGCAATCCCGTTCTTCCTGCTGGCCGGCGCCTTCATGACCACCGGCGGGGTGGCCCGTCGCCTGATCGACTTCGCCAATGCCTGCGTCGGCCACATCCGTGGCGGTCTGGCGATCGGTGCGGTGCTGGCGTGCATGCTGTTCGCCGCGCTGTCCGGCTCGTCGCCGGCCACCGTGGCCGCGGTCGGCTCCATTGCCATCGCCGGCATGGTGCGCTCCGGTTACCCGCAGGCCTTCGGCGCCGGCATCGTCTGTAACGCCGGTACCCTGGGCATCCTGATCCCGCCGTCGGTGGTCATGGTGGTCTACGCCGCCGCCACCGAAACCTCGGTGGGCAAGCTGTTCATGGCCGGTGTCGTCCCGGGCATCCTGCTCGGCGGCGCGCTGATGCTGGCGATCTACATCATCGCGGTGAAAAAGAACCTGCCGGCACTGCCGCGCGCCAGCTTCCGCGAGTGGCTGTCCGCCGCACGCAAGGCGGTCTGGGGCCTGCTGCTGATGGTGATCATCCTCGGCGGCATCTACTCGGGCATGTTCACGCCCACCGAAGCGGCAGCCGTCGCGGCGGTGTATTCGGCGTTCGTCGCGCTGTTCGTCTACAAGGACCTGAGCTGGCGCGAGTGCCCGAAGGTGCTGCTGGAGTCCGGCAAGCTGAGCATCATGCTGATGTTCATCATCGCCAACGCCATGCTCTTTGCCCACGTACTGACCACCGAGCAGATTCCGCAGGCGATCACCGCCTGGGTGATCGAAGCCGGGCTGCAGCCGTGGATGTTCCTGCTGGTGGTGAACATCGTGCTGCTGGTCGCCGGGGCCTTCATGGAGCCGTCGGCGATCATCCTGATCCTGGCGCCGATCCTGTTCCCGATCGCCGTTCAGCTGGGCATCGACCCGATCCACCTCGGCATCATCATGGTGGTGAACATGGAGATCGGATTGATCACGCCACCGGTGGGCTTGAATCTGTTCGTCGCCTCAGCGGTGACCGGCATGCCGGTGACCCAGGTGATCCGCGCGGTACTGCCATGGCTGGCACTGATGCTGAGCTTCCTGGTGATCATCACCTACGTGCCGTCGATTTCCCTGGGGCTACCGAACATGCTCGGCATGTAGCACGAAGCACTGACTTCCCTTTAGCCCGGCCTGTGCCGGGCTTTTTTTTGTCCGCGCGAATGCCGATACGGGCTCGTCAGAGCGCCAGCACATCCGCCGGTCGCCGGCGGAACCAGCCAGTCAGCGAAAGGCGGTCGGCCTGGGTCACCAGCACTTCATGGGGAAAATCGCCGGAAAGGAACACCACCAGATTGCCGGCCAGCGGCGGCACGTCCAGCTGCAAGCCGTCGGCCAGGTGCATCCGCAGTTCGCCAGCATGGGCGGGCTGCCAATCCGGATTCAAATACAGCACGGCGGTGACCGATCGGCTGTCGTCATCACGAAAGCGGTCCAGGTGGGTCTGGTAGAAGGCGCCCGGCGGGTAGAAGGCGAAATGGCACTCGAACTCCTCGAGCCCGAGGAAGAGCTCGCGGTTGAGCTGCTGGCGCAGGCCGTCCATCAGCTCGAGGTAGTCGTCGCAGACCGGCGACTGGCCTGGCTCCAGCCACTGGATATGGTCACTGCGAATGCCTTCGCGCACCGCCTGCGCCTCGCCGCGCCCGACCGCGGCGGGCGCCAGCGCGCCCTCGGCCTCGCGCCTGCGGCACTCGTCGGCCAGCTTGTGGGTCACATCACTGGGAAGGAAAGAACTCTGCAGCGACCAGCCGCGCTCGGCGAGGTCGTCGATGATCGAAGAGAACTGCAAGGAAGTGACTCCGAAGGGATACCGCAGGAGTCTAGGGTCTGTTGAGACTCCACCACAAGCTGCCTCGCTGTGCCAATCACAGCCACATTCGCGCGCCTCGACAAGCGGCTGTCGGGGCACGGAAAATGAACCGCCCGCCAGACAGGAGTTTCCATGCGCGCCCTCTTGACCTGTGTCCTGCTGACTTTCAGCCTCGCCAGCTTCGCCGACACCTATGAAGAACTTTACGAGACCGCCGGCTGGACCGAACAGCGGGCCAATTTCTCCGATGCGCTGACCGCCGCGCAGCAGCGCTACAAGGACACATTGCCGCCCGCGGTATTCCAGACCCTGGTGACCAACAGCAACCGCCGCTTCGCCTCGCACGCCATCGACCAGCGCGCGCAGCAGGCGCTGCGCGAGCACTTGGCCGAGCCGCAACCGGCGCTGGAGTTCTTCCAGTCGACCCTGGGCCGCAAGATCGTTTCGGCAGAGGTGCTTGCCGCTCGCCGCGAACAGCTGGCTCAGCACGCTTCAGGCCTGCCGCGGATGGAAGCGGGCAGCAACCGGCAGCTGCTGATCCGCCATCTGGCGCAGGCGCTGCCGGCCAGCGAAGCGGGTGCCGAAGTCAGCTTGGCGCTGGCCGGTGTCGCCGCCGACAGCCTCAGCCAGATGATTCCCGGGCTGCTCGGCGGCAACCAGGCGCAGAGTCTACTGAGCAGCCAGCGCCAGCGGATGATCGAGCAGATCGAGGGCGACCTGGATAACACGCTGCTGTATGTCTACCGCGATCTGTCCGATGCCGAGCTCGAGCAATACCTCGAGTTCGCCCGCTCCGATGACGGCAAGGCGTACTACCAGGCCGCGCTGCAGGCCCTGCGTGCCGGCCTCGCCGTGGGCATGAGCGGCACCGAGCTGGAGCCGCAACAGGGCATCTGACCGGCCGGCGTCAGCCGAGACGCTCGCGGAGAAAATCGAAACAGGCGCGACGTATCTCCTCGCGCTCGTTCACCAGATGATGCCGCGCATCGGGCAGGCGCAGGATTTGCGCAGCGGCGAACTTGCTTTCGAGTATCGGCAGGTTATGTCGCCAGTCCACCGTCATGTCGGCCTCGCCCTGCACGATCAGCGGCGCATGCGCGCTGTCGGCGGCGCCTTCTATGCGCGGAATCCAGCGCGACAGCGCACCGACCCAGGCGGTAGGCAGAATATCGGCCTGCAGCGGATCGCGCGTCTGGACGAACTCGAGGAAGGCCGGGTCGCCGGAGTTGTCGCTGAACGAGCGACGAATCTGCCGCACGAACGGCCGCAGCAGCTCATAGCTCAAGCGCGAGCGCAACCAGGCCCTTGGCCGTACCAGTGGCGCGAGGAGGATGGTCCGCCCGAGGTCCGGGTTTTCCGCTTGGTGTAACAGGTGGTCCAGAGCAATGGCGCCGCCGGTGCTCTGACCAAGCAGATGCCAGGGCCGCGGCAGATCGAGTTGGCGAGCCTGCTCGAACAGTCCGGCCAGCACCGCCTGGTATTCGTCGAACTCGTTGATGCTGGCGACGGGCCCGCTGGACAGGCCGTGGCCTGGCAGGTCGCAGGCCAGCACGGCGAAGCCCATCTCCAGCCCCCAATCGACCACATGCCGATACAGGCCCATGTGGTCATAGTAGCCATGCAGGATCAGCAGGCTGGCGTGCGGCTGTTCCGGCCACCAGGCCTGCGCGACGACATCGTAGTCGTGCACGCGAAAGCGCCCCAGGCGGCGCTGAATTGACTGGCGATGGGGCAGATCGAGGCCGTAGTAGGCCTGATAGTGAAGGGTCTCGGCGCTCGCCTCGACGGCTTCGGACAGAGCCGGCAGGCTGTTGCGCAGACGCTCGGGCTGGATACGCGCGGACATGGACATTCTTCGATTGCGTTGAGCTGGGATATTCAGCTCTGCATCGCCGCATGGCAAGCTTGCGCACCTTTTCCCGGGTTCCGTCATGACTAGTCGCCGCAAGTATCTGATCGCCGCGTTGATCGCCCTGCTGTGGGCCGGTGCCATGCTGGCTGCGTTCTGGTGGTTCGAGGCGCGCTACCTGCGCACCTTCGAGGGCGAGCGCGCCGAGCTGTTCTCGGGTGATGCGCTGCAACTGCCCGCCGCCCTGCAAGGACCCGGCCCGGTCCGCTTCGTGCACTTCTGGGATCCCGGCTGCCCGTGCAATGTCGGCAACCAGCAGCATCTGCAGGAGCTGCTCGAACGCTTCGCCGATCAGCCGGTCACCTTCTACGAGGTGCGCAAGCCCGGCAGCCAGGGCCGCCTGCCGCAACCACTGGCCTCGCTGAAAGCGCTGGAGGGGGTCATCGGTGCCGAACAGCTGCCGGCCAGCCCCGCGGTGGGCATCTGGGACCAGCATGGTGAGCTCGTCTATATCGGGCCCTACAGCGAGGGGGCTGTGTGCAGCTCGGACAACAGCTTCGTCGAACCGATCCTCGACGCGGTGCTCGCGGGGCGCAAGGTGCGCGCGACCCACTCCCTGGCGGTGGCCTGTTTCTGTGACTGGCAGGGTTGAGGCTTAGCGGCAGCGTAGGTACGCCGGTGATGGCTTCCTAGGCGCCACGAAAAAGGGCGCACCGCTGCGCCCTTTTTCGCTTCCCGGTAACGCTCAGCTATGCGCCGAGGGTGGCACCAGCACCTTGCGGCTGTCGATCACCTGGCGCCAGGTGGGATTGCCAGCGGTTTCATCCATCGCCTGCTGCATCGCGCGGATGCGGCGCTTCTCGGCACGCCGGGTGAGATACCAGGCAAGGAAGGTGGCCAGCGACACGCTGAGCAGGATCAGACTGGCCACCGCGTTGATCTCCGGCTTCACGCCCAGGCGCACGGCGGAGAAGATCTCCATCGGCAGGGTGGTCGAGCCGGGGCCGGAGACGAAGCTTGCCAGCACCAGATCGTCCAGCGACAGGGCGAAGGACAGCATGCCGCCTGCGGCCAGCGACGGTGCGATCATCGGCATGGTGATCAGGAAGAACACCTTCCACGGCCGCGCGCCGAGGTCCATCGCCGCTTCCTCGATGGACAGGTCGAGCTCGCGCAGGCGCGCCATCACCACCACCGCAACGTAGGCCGAGCAGAACGTGGTGTGAGCGATCCAGATGGTCACCAGCCCGCGCTGCGCCGGCCAGCCGACCAGTTGCGCCATCGCCACGAACAGCAGCAGCAGCGACAGACCGGTGATCACCTCGGGCATCACCAGCGGCGCGGTGACCAGGCCACCGAACAGCGTGCGACCGCGGAATACCGGGATACGCGTGAGCACGAAGGCGGCCATGGTGCCGAGCGCCACCGCGGCAATCGCGGTGTAGGCCGCGACCTCCAGCGAGCGCATCACCGCGCCCATCAGCTGGGAGTTGTCGAGCAGGCCGGCGTACCACTTCAGCGACCAGCCACCCCACACCGTCACTAGCCGCGAGGCGTTGAACGAGTAGATGACCAGAATGACCATAGGCAGGTAGATGAACAGCAGCCCGAGCACCAGGATCAGGTTGGAAAAGCTCCAGCGCTTCATAGCTTGCCCTCCAGTTCCTTGGCCATGCTTGGGGATGAAGAGCCGGTTGAACAGGACAGGCAGCGAGTCGGGTAGGTCATAGCTTGCCCTCCAGCTCTTTCGCTTGGTTCCGGTTGAACAGGATGATCGGTACCAGCAGGATCGCCAGCATCACTACCGCCAGTGCCGAGGCCACCGGCCAGTCGCGGTTATTGAAGAACTCCTGCCAGAGCACCTTGCCGATCATCAGCGTCTCCGGACCGCCGAGCAGCTCGGGAATGACGAATTCACCCACCACCGGAATGAATACCAGCATGCAGCCGGCGATGATGCCGTTCTTCGACAGCGGCACGGTGATCTTCCAGAAGCTGGTGAGGTTGCGCGCGCCGAGGTCGGAAGCTGCCTCGAGCAGGCTCGGGTCGTGCTTCACCAGGTTGGCGTAGAGCGGCAGGATCATGAACGGCAGGTAGGAATAGACCACGCCGATGTACACGGCAATATCGGTGTTGAGAATCTGCAGCGGCGCATCGATCAGGCCGAGCCCCTGCAACAGCCCGTTGAGGATGCCGTTGCTGCTGAGGATGCCCATCCAGGCATAGACGCGAATCAGGATGGCGGTCCAGGTCGGCATCATGATCAGCAGCAGCAGGACCGTCTGCAGGTCCTTTCGCGCACGGGCAATGGCGTAGGCCATCGGATAGCCGATCAGCAGGCAGAGCAGCGTGCTGAAGAAGGCAATCCGCAGCGAGCCCAGGTAGGCCGCTAGATACAGCTCGTCTTCGCTGAGGAAGATGTAGTTGCCGAGGTTGATCAGCACCTGCAGCTGCTGGTCGGCATAGGCGAAGATGTCGGTGTACGGCGGAATGGCCACATCCGCTTCGGCGAAGCTGATCTTCAGTACGATGGCAAAGGGCAGCAGGAAGAACAGCATCAGCCACAGGAAGGGCACGCCGATGACCAGTCGGCGCCCGGTGTTCAGGGGCGAGCGCTTCATGCCTGCAACACCACGCCGCTGTCATCCCACCAGTAGACGTACACCTCTTCCTCCCAGGTCGGCAGCTTCACGTGGCGTTCGGCGTTCGCCATGAAGGCCTGCAGCACTCCGCCGGACGGCAGCTTGATGTAGTACACCGAGTGGCCGCCGAGGTAGGCGATGTCGTGCACGACGCCCTTGGCCCAGTTATAGCCGGGCCTCTCCAGTTCCGGCAGTTCGGTGCCGATCAGCAGTTTTTCCGGGCGGATCGCGTAGGTGATCTGCTTGTCCTGGGCGCGGGTACTGATACCGTGACCGACGTAGATCGGGTTCTCCAGACCGGGCGAGGCGATAATGGCGTGGTCACCCATGTCCTCGACCAGCTCGCCGTCGAACAGGTTGACGTTGCCGATGAACTCGCAGACCAGACGGCTCGCCGGCGTCTCGTAGATATCCATCGGGCTGCCGACCTGGGCGATCCAGCCCAGATGCATGATGGCGATGCGCTCGGCCATGGTCATGGCCTCTTCCTGGTCGTGGGTGACCATCACGCAGGTCACGCCGACACGCTCGATGATCTGCACCAACTCGAGCTGCATCTGCGAGCGCAGCTTCTTGTCCAGTGCACCCATGGGTTCGTCGAGCAGCAGCAGCTTGGGGCGCTTGGCCAGCGAGCGCGCCAGGGCGACGCGCTGGCGCTGGCCACCGGACAGCTGGTGCGGCTTGCGCTTGGCATACTGGGTCATCTGCACCAGGCCGAGCATCTCCTTCACCCGCGCTTCGACTTCTTCCTTCGGCAGGCCATCCTGCTTCAGGCCGAAGGCGATGTTCTGCTCCACCGTCATGTGCGGGAACAGCGCGTAGGACTGGAACATCATGTTGATCGGCCGCTCGTAGGGCGGCATGTCGGTGATGTCCTGTCCGTCGAGAAAGATGCGCCCCTCGGTGGGCCGCTCGAAGCCGGCGAGCATGCGCAGCAGCGTCGACTTGCCCGAACCCGAGCCGCCGAGGAGGGCGAAGATCTCGCCCTGGTGGATGCTCAGCGAGACATCATCGACCGCCACCGTTTCGTCGAACTTCTTGGTGACGCGGTCGATCTTCAGCAGCACCTGCTTGTTCTTGCTCTCGCCACTGAGGGCTTTCTTGTAGGCGCTGGAGGCAACGGCCATGCGCGAACTCCCGAAATGAAAATGGTTGGCCCGGCCATTGCCGGAAATCTAATGATCGTTGCAGCGGGCACGCCTGCTGGCACACCCCGGCAGAGCGGGCTGCGCTTGGCCAAGGGGGCCGGGCCAAGCGCAGCCCGCTCCGGAGTTCACTTGCCGGATTTCACCTTGGTCCAGGTGCGCGTCATCAGCCGCTGAACCTTTGGCGGCAGCTCGGCCGAAACGTAAAGCCGGTCGAGCGTTTCCTGCGGCGGATACACCGACGCGTCCTGCCGCACCTCCTGATCCATCAGCTCGCCCGCCTTGAGGTTGGGATTGGCGTAACCGACATAGTCGCTCACCGCGGCAATCACCTCGGGACGCAGCAGGTAGTTGATGAAGGCGTGGGCTTCGTCGACGTTACTGGCATCGGCAGGGATGGCCAGCATGTCGAACCAGAGGTTGCCGCCTTCCTTGGGAATGGCGTAGGCGATCTCGATGCCCTTGCCGGCTTCCTCGGCACGGGCGGCGGCCTGGAACACATCACCGGAGAACCCGGCGGCGACGCAGATATTGCCATTGGCGAGATCGGAAATGTACTTCGACGAGTGGAAATAGCGCACATGCGGCCGCACGGCCAGCAGTTTCTCCTCAGCCTTCTGGTAGTCCGCGGCATTCTCGCTGTTGGGGTCCAGGCCCAGGTAGTTGAGCATGGCCGGGATCATCTCATCGGCCGAATCGAGGAAGGCGATGCCGCAGCTGGCCAGTTTCGCAGCGTTCTCCGGCTCGAAGATCACCGCCCAGGAGTCGATCTTGTCCACGCCGAGCGCCGCCTTGACCTTCTCGACGTTGTAGCCGATGCCGTTGGTGCCCCACAGATAAGGCGCCGCGTAGGCGTTGCCGGGGTCGTTCTTTTGCAGCTGCTTGAGCAGGGCCGGATCGAGGTTTTCCCAGTTCGGCAGCTTGGATTTGTCCAGTTTCTGGAAGGCGCCGGCGCGGATCTGCTTGCCGAGGAAATGGTTGGAGGGCACCACCACGTCGTAACCGCTGCGGCCGGCGAGCAGCTTGCCTTCCAGGGTTTCGTTGGAGTCGAAGACATCGTAGACGGGCTTGATCCCCGTCTCCCTCTCGAACTCTTCCAGCGTCGTTTCGCCGATGTAATCCGACCAGTTGTAGACATGTACGGTGGCAGCCTGGGCGGCTGTCGCTCCGGCTACCGCGGCGGCGACGATCAGCGACTTGAGGGTCGAGCGCATGGGATGAGTCCTCTTGTTACAGGCCGCGCATGTCCCGGCGGGAAAGGCCGGCCTATTTATTGGAAAAACCTCTGGAAATCAACAGATTTGGTGCAACTGCCGCTGCAGTTTCAGGGCAGGTGGAGACGAGGGCAGATGACGTGGCTGCAAAGGCTTCAAGCATTCCGTGTCCTCGTGCAGGTGTTCCAAGCGCGGATTGCCCCGGCGCCCGGATCGGGTGCATGCACCGGCCGGCATCGCCCGGCCGGCGCATGCAGTCGCCTCAGCGACCCGACTTGATCTTGGTCCAGCTGCGCGTCATGGCACGCTGGGTCTTCGGATCCAGATCGGGGAAGGTGTACAGCTTCTTCAGCACGTCCTGGCTCGGGTAGATGCCCGGGTCGGTGCGGATCGCCTCATCCAGCAGCGGGGTAGCCGCGGCGTTGCCGTTGGGGAACTGCACGTAGTTGGTGATGGAGGCCATCACCTCAGGCTTCATCAGGTAGTTGAGGAAGACGTGGGCACTCTCGACGTTCTTCGCGTCGGCCGGCACCGCCAGCATGTCGAAGAAGCTACCGGCACCTTCCTTCGGAATCTTGTAGCTGACGTTGACCCCGTTGGCCGCTTCCTCGGCGCGCGACTTGCCCTGGTAGATGTCGCCGGAGTAGCCGATCGCCACGCAGATGTTGCCGTTGGCGAGGTCGGAGATGTACTTGGAGGAGTGGAAATAGGCCACATGCGGACGGATCTGCATGAACAGCTCCTCGGCCTTCTTCAGTTCGTCGGCCTTGCCACTGTCCGGGGCATAGCCCAGATAGTGCAGCGCGGCCGGCAGCATTTCGGTCGGCGAGTCGAGGAAGGCGACGCCGCAGGACTTCAGCTTCTCGATGTTCTCCGGCTTGAACACCAGGTCCCAGGAATCCACCGGGGCATTGTCGCCCAGCGCGGCCTTGACCTTGTCGACGTTGTAGCCGATGCCGATGGTGCCCCACATGTAGGGGATCGAGTACTGATTGCCCGGGTCACTCGGTTCCAGCGCCTTGAGCAGGTCCTTGTCGAGGTTTTCCCAGTTCGGCAGCTTGGACTTGTCCAGCTTCTGGAACACGCCGGCCTTGATTTGCTTGGCCAGGAAGGGGTTGGAGGGCACTACCACGTCGTAACCGGAGCTGCCGGCCAGCAGCTTGGCTTCCAGCACCTCATTGCTGTCGAAGACGTCGTAGACCACCTTGATGCCGGTTTCCTTGGTGAAGTTCTCCAGGGTGTCTTCGGCGATGTAGTCGGACCAGTTGTAGACGTGCAGCACCTTTTCCTGGGCCTGCGCAGCTCCGGCTAGGGTGCCGGCCAGCGTCATGGCAAGTAGGGTCTTGGCGAAGGGATTCATCCGTGCAGCTCCTGTTGTCATCGTTAGTAGGGGCAGTGGAACAGGCCATGAACAGCGTGGCGGCCTGGGTGTGCCGGCATCGACACACCCCGTGGTAGGTCTGGCTTCCAGCACGCGCGCAGTCTGGCAAGGTCAGGCCCTTTTTTTCAACAAGCCGAGCGCAATCGGCGGTGCGAAGGGCGCCTCTGGCCCAGCCTCCACCGGCTGCCGCGAATCAACCGCGCACGTCCTTGGCCGTCGCATCCAGACACAGCCGTACCTTGCCGATCAGCTCGTCGATCTGCTCCTCGCTGATCACCAGCGGCGGCGAGATGATCATGGTGTCGCCGACCGCACGCATCACCAGGCCGTTGCGGAAGCAGTGCTCGCGACAGCGCATGCCCACATCGGCATCGGCGAAACGTTCGCGGGTCTTCTTGTTTTTCACCAGTTCCAGCGCGCCGAGCAGACCGGCACCACGGGCTTCACCCACCAGCGGATGCTCGACCAGTTCCTGCCAGCGAGACTGCAAATAGGGTGCCGTCTTCGTCTTGACCCGCTCGACGATCTTCTCCTCGCGCAGGATGCGGATGTTCTCCAGCGCCACCGCGGCGGCCACCGGGTGCCCCGAATAGGTGAAGCCGTGATAGAACTCGCCGCCCTCGTTGAGCGTCTGCACCACTTCGTCACGCACGATGACGCCGCCCATGGGGATGTAGCCGGAGGTCAGGCCCTTGGCGATCGGCATCAGGTCGGGCGTGAGGCCGTAGTAGTCGCTGCCGAACCATTCGCCGGTCCGGCCGAAGCCGCAGATGACCTCGTCGGCCACCAGCAGGATGTCGTGGCGCGCAAGGATTTCCTTGATTCGCGGCCAGTAGCTGTCCGGCGGGATGATCACGCCGCCGGCGCCCTGAATCGGCTCGGCGATGAAGGCGGCGACCTTGTCCTCGCCAACTTCGAGAATCTTCTGCTCCAGCTGGTCGGCGATGCGCAGGCCGAACTCCTCCGGGCTCATGTCGCCGCCCTCGCCGTACCAGTAGGGCTGGTCGATGTGCTCGATGCCGGGGATAGGAAAATCGCCCTGCTCGTGCATCGCCTTCATCCCGCCCAGGCTGGTACCGGCAACCGTGGAACCGTGATAGCCGTTCCAGCGGCCGATGATCACCTTCTTCTCCGGCCGGCCCTTGATTGCCCAGTAATGGCGCACCATGCGCAGCACGGTGTCGTTGGCCTCGGACCCCGAGCCGGTGAAGAACACATGATTCATGCCGGCCGGGGCGATGTCGGCGATCGCCTTGGCCAGCGCCACGGCGGGCGGGTGGGCGGTCTGGAAGAACAGGTTGTAGTACGGCAGCTCGCGCATCTGCCGGGTCGCGGCCTCGACCAGTTCCTCACGGCCGTAGCCGAGATTGACGCACCACAGCCCGGCCATCGCGTCGAGGATCTTGTGCCCTTCGCTGTCCCACAGGTACACACCCTCGCCGCGGGTGATGATGCGCGTGCCCTTGGCGTTCAGCGCTTTGTAGTCGGTGAACGGCGGCAGGTGATGGTCGCGGCTCAGCGCTTGCCAGTGCAGGGTTTGCGAATCGCTCATCAGTCACCTCTCGTTAAAGTTCGTGCATGGTCGGTGGACGCCAAGATCGCATCCACCCTGCGGCCGGCTCCGGCGGAAGCGGCCTTACACCGACAGCATCAGGAATTCCCGCTCCCAGGAGCTGATCACGCGGTGGTAGTTCTCCTGCTCGGCGCGTTTGACCGCGACGTAGCCGGTAATGAATTTCGGGCTCAGGTACTTCTCCAGTTCGCGGCAGGTTTCCATCCGCTCCAGCGCCGCTTCCAGGGTCAGCGGCAGACGCAGGTTGCGCCGCTCGTAGCCGCGGCCCTTGACCGGCTGGCTCGGTGGCAGCTGCTCGACCATGCCGATGTAGCCGCACAGCAGGCTGGCGGCGATGGCCAGGTAGGGGTTGGCGTCGGCGCCCGCGAGGCGGTTTTCCACCCGGCGATTCTGCGGGTCGGAATCCGGCACGCGCAGGCCCACGGTGCGGTTCTCCTCGCCCCATTCGACGTTTACCGGCGCCGAGGTATCGGGCAGGAAGCGGCGGAACGAATTGACGTTCGGCGCGAACATCGGCAGCAGCTCGGGGATGTACTTCTGCAGGCCGCCGACGTGGTGCAGGAACAGCTGGCTCATGGAGCCGTCTTCGTTGGAGAAGATATTGCGCCCGGTGTTGAGGTCGATGACGCTCTGGTGCAGGTGCATCGCGCTGCCCGGCTCGCCGGTCATCGGCTTGGCCATGAAGGTGGCGGCGACGTTGTGCTTGAGCGCTGCCTCGCGCATGGTGCGCTTGAATACCAGGATCTGGTCGGCCAGGTGCAGCGCCTCGCCATGACGGAAGTTGATCTCCATCTGCGCGGTGCCTTCCTCGTGAATCAGGGTGTCCAGATCCAGGCCCTGCGCCTCGCACCAGTCGTACATGTCCTCGAACAGCGGGTCGAACTCGTTGGCGGCATCGATGGAGAACGACTGGCGGCCGGTTTCCTGGCGACCGGAACGACCGATCGGCGGCTGGAACGGCAGGTCCGGGTCCTCGCAGCGCTTGGTCAGGTAGAACTCCATCTCCGGCGCGACGATGGGCTGCCAGCCGCGATCGGCATACATCTTCAGCACACGCTTGAGGATGTTGCGCGGCGACAGCTCGATAGGGTTGCCCATCTTGTCGTAGGTGTCGTGGATCACCTGGGCGGTGGGCTCGATCGCCCAGGGCACGAGGAACACCGCGTTCGGATCGGGCCGGCAAAACATGTCGATGTCCGCCGGGTCGAGCAGCTCGTAGTAGATGTCATCCTCGACGTAATCGCCGGTCACAGTCTGCAGCAGCACGCTTTCCGGCAGGCGCATGCCCTTCTCGTCGAGAAACTTGTTGGTCGGTGAAATCTTGCCGCGAGCGATCCCGGTCAGGTCGCTGATCAGGCACTCTACTTCGGTGATCTTGCGTTCTTTCAGCCAGCCGGTGAGCTGGTCGAGCTTGATACTCATGTTGACCTCGGGTTGCTGGGAAGTGGCCGTACGGGGTCGGCCTCAGCGTTGTCGTGCACGTGCCTGGCAGGCTTCGGCGAAGCCCTGGAACAATGCCAGATAGTGCGGGTGCGAGTGGACCTGCCATTCCGGATGCCATTGCACGCCGAGGGCGAAGTTCGGCGCGGCTTCCACGGAAAATGCCTCAATCAGCCCGTCGGGGGCCAGCGCCTCGATGCGCAGGCCGGCACCGAGGCGCTCGACACCCTGTCCGTGTACCGAATTGACCTGTATCTGCGGCGGCAGGCCGAGGCGCTCGAGCAGCCCGCCCGGCTGCACATGCAAGGCATGGCTGAGACCATACTGCACATCCAGCGGATCCTCGGCACGCTCGCGATGATCCTGATAGGGGCCGGCTTCGTGCACTTTCTGGTGCAGAGTGCCGCCAAAGGCCACGTTCATCTCCTGAAAGCCCCGGCAGATGCCGAACACCGGAATGCCGGCCTCGACCGCCGCGCGGATCAGCGGCAGGGTGAGGCGGTCGCGAAACGGATCATGATGAGTGCCCGGTTCGCTCGCTGGCCCACCATAGTGATGTGGTTCGACGTTGGACGGCGAGCCGGTGAACAGCAGGCCGTCGAAGTTTTCCAGCAGGGTCGCGGGATCGATCAGCTCGTCCAGTGCCGGGATCACCAGTGGCAGTCCGGCAATCGCCGCGGCACGCAGGTACTTGTCGCCGGCTATATGAAAGCTGTGGTGGCCGAGCTGCTTGGTGCAGGCCGATACGCCGATCAGAGGCTTGCGCGACATGGGATACTCGTCGTTCGAATGGGGCATACCGGAGAGTAGTCTTGTTCATTTTTATAGACAATAGCCCGAACTTCGGCCGCGTGCGCTGCGCTCGTCACAGCGCAAGGATGCCCCAAAAAAGGCCCAGCATGGGCATTCATGGGGCGCCGGCCGGCTACTATTGACAGTGATCAGGCTTTTCGATTGACTCCCAGACAAGCATCTGATGATTGAAATTTTTAACAATTAAGGTAATTCATCATGGCCCCGCCGCGTGCCGTTCAGCTCAACGAAGCTAACGCATTTCTCAAGGAACACCCGGAGGTGCAGTACGTCGATCTGCTGATCACCGACATGAATGGAGTCGTGCGCGGCAAGCGCATCGAGCGCGCCAGCCTGCACAAGGTCTACGAGAAGGGCATCAACCTCCCCGCTTCGCTGTTCGCCCTCGACATCAACGGCATCACCGTGGAAAGCACCGGTCTGGGCATGGACATCGGCGACTCCGACCGCACCTGCTTCCCGATTCCCAACACGCTGTGCAAGGAACCCTGGCAGAAGCGCCCCACCGCGCAGCTGCTGATGACCATGCACGAGCGTGACGGCGACCCCTTCTTCGCCGACCCGCGCGAGGTGCTGCGCCAGGTGGTGAGCAAGTTCGACGAATTGGGCCTGACCATCTGCGCCGCGTTCGAACTGGAGTTCTATCTGATCGATCAGGAAAACATCAACGGCCGGCCGCAGCCGCCGCGCTCGCCGATTTCCGGCAAGCGCCCGCACTCGACCCAGGTCTATCTGATCGACGATCTCGACGAGTACGTCGACTGCCTGCAGGACATCCTCGAAGGCGCCAAGGAGCAGGGCATCCCGGCCGACGCCATCGTCAAGGAAAGCGCCCCGGCGCAGTTCGAGGTCAACCTGCATCACGTCGCCGACCCGATCAAGGCCTGCGACTACGCGGTGCTGCTAAAGCGGCTGATCAAGAACATCGCCTACGACCACGAGATGGACACCACCTTCATGGCCAAGCCCTATCCGGGCCAGGCCGGCAATGGTCTGCATGTGCACATCTCGCTGCTCGACAAGAATGGCAACAACATCTTCGCCACCGAGAACCCGCTGGACAGTCAACCGCTGCGCCACGCCATCGGTGGCCTGCAGCAGACCATGGCCGCCTCGATGGCCTTCCTCTGCCCGAACGTGAATTCCTATCGCCGTTTCGGCGCGCAGTTCTATGTGCCCAACGCGCCCTGCTGGGGCATGGACAACCGCACCGTGGCGCTACGCGTGCCGACCGACAGCCCGGACGCGGTACGCATCGAACATCGGGTCGCCGGTGCCGACGCCAACCCCTACCTGCTGCTTGCCGGCATCCTCGCCGGGGTGCACCACGGCCTGACCAACAAGATCGAGCCGGATGACCCCATCGAGGGCAACTCCTATGAGCAGGTCGAGCAGAGCCTGCCGACCAACCTGCGCGACGCCCTGCGCGAGCTGGACGACAGCGAGATCATGGCGCGCTACATCAGCCCCGATTACATCGACATCTTCGTCGCGTGCAAGGAGAGCGAGCTGGCCGAGTTCGAGCATTCGATCTCGGACCTCGAGTACAACTGGTATCTGCATACCGTCTAGCCGCAGGCCCGTGTGCTGCGGGGCGACCGCCACGGCGGTTTGCATCCGCCGCCGGGCTGGCTTCAAATAGGCCGATGACCAAGCCCAGCCCCGCGACCACCAGTCGCCGCCCACGCGCCAGCAGCCAGGCGCGCATTCGCCAGATCCTCGCCAGCGCCCGTGAACTGCTCGCCGGGCAGGGTGCCGCGACGTTGTCGGTGTATGCCGTCGCCGAGCATGCGGGCATTCCGCCTTCCTCCGTCTATCACTTCTTCTCCGGCGTGCCGGCACTGCTCGCGGCGCTGACGGCGGATGTGCACGCGACGTTCAGAGCGAGTCTCGAACAGCCCATCGATCACCACAGCCTGACCAGCTGGCGCGACCTGTCGCGGCTGATCGAACAGCGCATGCTCAGGGTCTACGAGCAGGACAGCGCCGCCCGCCAGCTGATCCTGGCGCAACACGGTCTCGGTGAAGTCACCCAGACCGACCAGCGCCTGGATCTGGAACTCGGCCAGGCCATGCAGGCGGTGTTCGAGCGGCATTTCGCCCTGCCTCCGCTGCCGCAGGACATCGATGTATTCGCCTTGGCCGTGGAACTCGGCGACCGCGTCTATGCTCGATCCATACAGCTGTACGGCAGCCTGACGCCACGCATGGCCGAGGAAGGCATGCGGGTGTTCGATGCCTATCTCGGCCTGTATCTGCCGCCGTGCCTGCCGAAGCGGGAATCGCCGAGCGTTAATCGATAGATATCGATAAACGGTGTTCCTAAACGGTCGCAAATACATTCAGATCACTATCAATCCGGATAACTATCGAATAAATTTGCGCCTTCGATAGCCGCCGCCCTTTCAACCGCAGCCGCGAGGTGCTCCATGTCCCGAGTCGTTACCGTAGCCGCCACTCAGATGGCCTGTTCCTGGGATCGCCAGGCCAACATCGCCAATGCCGACAGGCTGGTGCGCGAGGCCGCCGCCAAGGGCGCGCAGATCATCCTGATCCAGGAGCTGTTCGAGACCCCGTACTTCTGCCAGAAACCCAATCCGCAATACCTGCAGCTGGCCACACCGGTGGAACAGAACCCGGCGATCCAGCATTTCCAGAAGCTCGCCGCCGAACTGCAGGTGGTGCTGCCGATCAGCTTCTTCGAGCTGGCCGGGCGGGCACGCTTCAATTCCATCGCCATCATCGATGCCGACGGCAAGCTGCTCGGCGTCTACCGCAAGAGCCACATCCCGGACGGCCCCGGCTACCACGAGAAGTACTACTTCAACCCGGGCGACACCGGCTTCAAGGTGTGGAACACCCGCTACGCCAGGATCGGCGTGGCCATCTGCTGGGACCAGTGGTTCCCCGAGACCGCACGCAGCATGGCGCTGATGGGCGCCGAACTGCTGTTCTACCCGACCGCCATCGGCAGCGAGCCGCACGATGCGAGCATCACCTCGCGCGACCACTGGCAGCGCGTGCAACAGGGCCATGCCGGCGCCAACCTGATGCCGCTGATCGCCAGCAACCGCATCGGCCGCGAGGAGCAGGACGGCTACGACATCACCTTCTACGGCTCCTCGTTCATCGCCGACCAGTTCGGCGCCAAGGTCGAGGAACTGGACGAAACCAGCGAGGGCGTGCTGGTGCACAGCTTCGACCTCGACCAGCTGGAGCACATCCGCAGCGCCTGGGGCGTGTTCCGCGATCGCCGGCCGAACCTGTACGGCTCGATCAAGACCCTCGACGGTTCGCTGCCGTCGGAATGAACGTAGGGTGGAAAACCGCGCAGCGTTTTCCACCAGGGACGCACATGGTGGAAAAGGCCTGCGGCCGTTTTCCACCCTACCAGGACCTCAGCCATGACCACCCTCAGCTCCACGCCCCGCCAAGACGGCTACTACATGCCCGCCGAATGGGCGCCGCACAGCCAGACCTGGATGGTCTGGCCGCAGCGCCCGGACAACTGGCGGGACAACGCGGCACCGGCGCAGGCAGCCTTCACCGCCGTCGCCAAGGCGATCGCCCGTTTCGAGCCGGTGACCGTTTGCGCCAGCGCCGAGCAGTACCTGGCGGCGCGTGCCGCGCTGGATGACCCGCGCATCCGCGTGGTGGAAATCAGCAGCGACGACGCCTGGGTGCGTGACACCGGACCGACCTTCGTCATCGACGACAACGGCGGTCTGCGCGGCGTCGACTGGACCTTCAACGCCTGGGGCGGCGAAGACGGCGGGCTCTATGCCGACTGGCAACGCGACGACGAGGTGGCGCGCAAGATCCTCGAGATCGAGTACTGCGATCGCTATCGCACCGAAGGTTTCGTGCTTGAGGGCGGCTCGATCCATGTCGACGGCGAAGGCACGCTGATCACTACCGAGGAGTGCCTGCTCAACCGCAACCGCAACCCGCAGCTGTCCCGCGAGCAGATCGAGGCGGTCCTGCGCGAGCACCTGGCGGTCGACAGCATCATCTGGTTGCCGCACGGCCTCTACAACGACGAGACCGACGGCCACGTCGACAACTTCTGCTGCTTCGTCCGTCCGGGCGAAGTGCTGCTGGCCTGGACTGACGACGCCAACGACCCGAACTATGCACGCTGCCAGGCCGCCCTGGCAGTGTTGCAGGGCGCACGCGACGCCAAGGGACGCGCGCTGACCGTACACAGGATGCCGATCCCCGGCCCGCTGCATGCGTCGGCCGCCGAATGCGCCGGTGTCGAGGCACTGGATGGCAGCCAGCCGCGCGACCCGTCGATCCGCCTGGCCGGCAGCTACGTGAACTTCCTGATCGTCAACGGCGGCATCATCGCACCGGCGTTCGGCGATCCGCTGGATGGCGAAGCCGAGCGCATCCTCACTGAGGTATTCCCCCAGCACGAAGTGGTCATGGTCCCGGGTCGGGAGATTCTTCTGGGCGGCGGCAACATCCACTGCATCACCCAGCAGCAACCGGCGCCCTTCGTGCGCTAAGGGCAGAACGGCGCGCCTGGGCCATGGCGCCAGGCAGGGAGGGTCCGATGGACTTTCTGGTCAACCTGGACGTCGACGACCTGGAGCGGGGCGTGGATTTCTACGGCTCGCTGTTCGGCCTGCAGGTCGGGCGCAGACTGGGCGGGTACGCGGTGGAACTGCTCGGCGGCCCTGCGCCCATCTACCTGTTGCAAAAGAACGCCGGCAGCGCAGCGACACCGGACGGCAGCCAGCAGCGCCACTACGGGCGGCACTGGACGCCGGTGCATCTGGATTTCGTCGTCGACGATATCGAATCCGCCACGGCAAAGGCGATCGCCCAGGGTGCGCGGCTGGAACAGCCGATCACGACCGAAAGCTGGGGCAGCCTGGCGTTGCTGGCCGACCCTTTCGGACACGGCTTCTGCCTGATCCAGTTTCTCGGTCGCGGTTATGACGAGCGGTTCGGCTAACAGCCGCGTCAGCCGACGATCACCTGGTTCTTGCCGAGGCGCTTGGCGGTGTACATCGCCGCATCGGCGCGGGCGAATACCGCGCTTAGCTCGGGGTCGCTGGCCTTCAGGTAAGTCAGACCCAGGCTGGCGGTGACGCGGAAACGCTCGCCATTCTCGGCAGTGAACACCAGCCGTTCAATCTCGCGCTGCAGGCGCTCGGCGATCTGCTCGGCCAGGTCCGGCTGGCAGCCGGGCAGCAAGGCGGCGAACTCCTCACCGCCGATACGGCCGAAAAGGTCGCTCTGGCGCAGGACCGAAGCACCACAGCGGGCGACCTTCTGCAGCACCTGATCGCCCATCTGGTGGCCGTGGGTATCGTTGATGCGCTTGAAGTCGTCGATGTCCAGCAGCAGGAACGCCAGCGGCGAGGCGAACTGCCGGGCACGCTCGAACTCGGTTCGCGCGCACTCGAAGAAGTAGCGACGGTTGCTGCTCTGGGTCAGTACGTCGGTCGTGGCCAGACGCTGCAGTTCGCCTTCGAGCTGCTTCTTCTCGGTGATGTCCTCGGCGATGCCGACGATGATCGGGCCGTGGCCATGCTCAGCGCGGCGGCCGAGGAAACACTTGTCGCTCAGCCAGCGCAGCTGACCGTCGCCGCGGATGATGCGGTACTCGCGGGTCTCCACGGCACCCTCATCGAGCACGGCAAGCATCGACTTCTGCGCATACTCGACATCGTCCGGGTAGATCGCGTTGCGCCACTCACCGTAGTCGGCCAGCAGCAGCGCTGGCGAGCGGCCGAAGATGCGCTCGTAGGCCGGGCTGACATAGATCATCCGCTGCGCCTGCCAGTCGAATGCCCAGAGCACCGCGTTGACGCCGCCCAGCAGCGTGCTGAACAACTGCTCTCGCTCGCCCAGACGTTCCGCCTCCGCGCGCGCGTGCATCAACGCCAGCAGCGTCTGCGCATCACTACCCGGCAGCATGCTCATTCTCGAATCACCCTGGTTGCTCGCCAGCTGCATAGCCTTCTTCCTGAAACGACCGCCACCCAGGTGGCGGTACTGCAATGTAAGAGTGCTGTTCAGAGAGCTTGCAGCAGGCAAAGTTCCGGGCGCCGCTACGCCCCGGGCTTGAGCCGATCGAAGGTCATGCCGGGACGACAGATGGCCGCAGCGAATAGGTCCGCAGGTGCTCGGCGAACTCACGCAGCGACTGGATGCCGCTGGCCTCGGCTTCCTGTACCCATTGCTTGATGGCCGCCAGCATGTCGTGCCCGTTGGCACTGGTCCGCGTCCAGATCTGCTGCAGCGCCAGACGCTTCTCGTAGATCACCTTGAGCGCCTGGCTCTGCTCCAGCATGACCTCGATATGTGCCTGCTGCTCCTGCTGCAGCAGGCTCGGTTCGCGTGCCAGCAGGCGCTTGGCGCGGCGCAGCCGGTGGCGCAGCGAGGCGTCGGCGCGAGACAGCTCCTGACGAACCAGCGGCACGATCACCAGCCGGCGATACTGCGCCATGATCTGGAAGCGGTTGTTGAGGATCGCCATGGCGCTGTCCATGTCCAGATGCCGCTTGCCCTCGACGCGATGGGCGATGGGTGCGGTACGGTTGACCTTGGCCAGACCGAGCATGCTGAACAGACGGATCCAGGCCCAGCCCATGTCGAACTCCCACTTGCGCACCGAGAGCTTGGCCGAGTTCGGGTAGGTGTGGTGGTTGTTGTGCAGCTCTTCGCCGCCGATGAGGATGCCCCAGGGTACGAGATTGGTCGCGGCATCACGGCATTCGAAGTTGCGGTAGCCGACCGCGTGACCCAGACCGTTGACCACACCGGCGGCCCAGAACGGGATCCAGATCATCTGCACCGCCCACACCGTCAGGCCGAGGGCGCCGAACAGGGCCAGGTCGATGGCCAGCATCAGCACGATGCCGAGGTTGGGGAAGCGCGAGTAGAGGTTGCGCTCGATCCAGTCGTCCGGACAGTTCTTGCCGTAGATGCGCAGGGTCTCCTCGTTCTTCGCCTCGGCCATGTACAGCTCGGCGCCCTTGCGCACGACGGTCAGCAGCCCCTTGTGCACCGGGCTGTGGGGATCATCCGGGGTTTCGCATTTGGCGTGGTGCTTGCGGTGGATGGCGGTCCACTCGCGGGTGTTCATCGCCGTGGTCAGCCACAGCCAGAAACGGAAGAAGTGCTTGAGCGCCGAGTGCAGCTCCAGCGAGCGGTGGGCCGAGTAGCGATGCAGGTAGACCGTGACGCTGACGATGGTGACGTGAGTCAGCAGCAGCGTGGTCGCGATGAGTTGCCAGACCGAAAGGTCGAGTAAACCGGTGTGCCACATGGTAACGGGGTGCCTCATGGATAACGGTGCGCCGACGAGACCTTCGTCCGCGTACACCTTGTCAGCAGCCTAACACCCCGCCAATGCGAGTCCAGAGGCGACCTGACCGACCATCCGAAACCTGATGTCTTTTTGATCACATTCCATTTCAATCGCTACGCCTGTGCGTCGATCACGTCGGTGACCGGAAGGCCGAGCTATCGGCCCTGATGGCATAGAGCTATCATTGGTTTTTTTGCCTGGAAAGTTGCGGCTCATGCAAACGTCGTACGTCGCGCGCAACAACACACGCGATCAGCTCGCACAGCCATGACGAACACCGGTGTATCCCCCCGCTGGATCTTCGCGCTGGGCAGTCTGCTGCTGGTCCTGCTGTTCGGTGGCCTGGCGTTGAACGACTACCGTGCACGCGATGCCGCCTGGTTGCTCGAAGTCGACACACATGGCGAACTGCAGAGCCTCGCACTGCAGAGCGCACAGCTGAACCAGCGACGCCAGGCCGACATGGTCGCCACCGCGTTGGCCGGCAATGCCGAGGTACTGCGCCAGGTGCGCCTGATCGACAGCGCCCTGCGCAACGGTCTGGCGCTCGATGACGCCCGTGTCGAGCGGCTGCGTCAGCGGCTGCGATCGGCGCTGGCGCCGGCCTGGAGTTCGATGCAGCGGCATCAGGCCATGCAGCTGCAGGTGTTCTGGGGCGAGGCCGGGGTCACCCTGCTGCGCATGCAGCGGCCCGAGCACTTCGCCGATCCGCGCGCGGCGCAACGGCCGATGCTGCAACGGGCCTTGCGCGACGGCATCGTCCAGACCGGGCTGGAGGTCGACGCACTCGGCGCCAGCACCCGCGCAATCATCCCCCTGCGCGCCCTGGATGGGCCGAACAGCTCGGTGATCGGCGCGCTGGAAGTCGGCTACAGCGTCTTGCCGGAACTGCCGGCGCTGAGCGACCAGCTGGCGGCGGGACTGGCGCTGGTGGTCAATCGACAGGTGTTGCAGAACGCCGGCGCGGATGTGCCCAGCGGGGTCCAGCTGGGCAAGGGCAGCGACTGGCTGCTGATCGAGCACTCGGCCACGCAGATCCTGCCCTGGGCGCAACAGGGCCTGCTGCCCGAGCCGGAAAGCGGCATGGCCTTGCGCCTGCTCATGGCCGACGGGCGCACCTTCATGCTCAACCAGATCCCGCTGCAGAGCGAGCCCCAGGGGCAGCCGCTGGCGGCGAGCCTGGTCTGGCGCGACATCAGCGCCATGCAGGAGGAGCACCTGCAGGCCGAGCAACGCCTGCTGATCAAATGGAGCCTCGCCTGGGCCATCGCCGAGGTGCTGCTGCTGATGCTGGCCGTGCTGTTGCAGCGGCGCTTCAGTGCGCAGCGGCAGCACCAGTTCGTACAGCAGCAACAGGCGCGGCGGCGGCAGCGGCTGCTGGTGCGCGCGCAGAAGATCGCCAGCCTGCTACCGGGCCTGGTGTTTCAGCTCAAGCGCTTCGCCAGCGGTCGCTACGCCTTTCTCTATGTCAGCGAGGGCGCGCGCGAACTCTACGGCATGGACCCGCAGCGGCTGTTCGAGAACCCGTCACGAGCGCTGGCCCATGTTCATCCCCAGGATCTGCCGCGCCTGAAGGCTGCCCTGCTGCGCCTGGCGATACGCGCGGGCACCGGCTCGGTCGAGTTCCGCATTCAGCATCCGCAGCGCGGCCTGATCTGGGCCGAGGGCCGCGCGACGGCCGAACGCCTGCCGGACGGCACCGTCCTGTGGCACGGCTTCGTCACCGAGATTACCGAGCTGATGGAGGCCACCCGCGCGCTGCAGAAGAGCGAAAGCCGCTTTCGCGCCATGGTCGGCAACCTGCCCGGGGTGGTCTACCGCTGCCGCAACGATGGCCGCCGCCGCATGAGCTACCTCAGCGAGGGCATCGAGCGCCTGACCGGCTATCCGGCCAGCGATTTCGTCGGCGATCGCGTGCGCAGCTACGCCAGCCTGATTCATCCGGACGACTTGCCGCTGGCGCAACAGCACGCCGAGCAGGACACCTTCGAGGGCGTCTACCGGCTGCTCAATGCCGAAGGCCGGACCGTCTACGTCCGCGAGAAGGCCCGCGTCCTGCGCGAGCGCGACGACCCGCTCGGGTGGTGCGACGGCTTCATCTGGGACGTGACCGATCAGGCCCTGGCCCGCGAAGAGATGGAGCAGCGCGAACGCTACCTGAGCATGCTGATCGACAACGTGATCGACGCCATCATCATCATCGACGCGCGCGGCATCATCGAGACCTTCAACCACGCCGCCGAGCAGATCTTCGGCTACAGCAGTGCCGAGGTGATCGGTCGCAACCTGTCGATGCTCATGCCCGAACCGGACCGCTCCGCTCATGACGGCTACCTGGAGCATTACGCCCGCCGCGGCACCTCGCGCGCACTGGAACAGAACCGCGAGCTCACCGCCCTGCGCCGCACCGGCGAGACCTTCACCATCGAGCTGCGCGTCTCGCAGATCAGCCACCACGGCGAATGCAAATTCATCGGCCTGGTCCGCGACATCACCGAACGCAAACGCATCGAGCGGATGAAGAGCGAGCTGGTGTCCATCGTCAGCCACGAACTGCGTACACCGCTGACCTCCATTTCCGGCGCGCTCGGCCTGATCGTCGGCGGCGCGCTCGGTGAGACAGCGCCGAACATGCGTCAGATGCTCAGCATCGCCCATCAGAACAGCCTGCGCCTGGGCCGCCTGGTGGACGATCTGCTGGACATGGACAAACTGGTCGCCGGCAAGATGACCCTTGACCTGCGCGCCCTCGCAGTGCCCGCGCAGCTGCAGCAGGCGATCGCCGCCAACCAGGGCTACGCCGCCAAGCACGATGTCACCCTGGTCCTGCAGCAGGCGCCCGACGTACAACTGGTGGCAGACGACGACCGGTTGCAGCAGGTACTGGCCAACCTCATCTCCAATGCGGTCAAATTCTCGCCGCCGGGCGGCAGCGTCTCGCTCGGCAGCGAGTGCCGCGGCGCCTGGGTGCGAATCTGGGTGCGCGACCAGGGCCCGGGCATCGCCCCCGAATTCCACACGCGGATCTTCCAGAAATTCTCCCAGGCCGACTCTTCCGACAGCCGCCAGAAGGACGGTACCGGCCTTGGCCTGGCCATCAGCAAGGAGCTGATCGAACACATGCACGGCCGGATCGGCTTCGATTCCGAGCCGGGCGAAGGCGCCTGTTTCTGGTGCGAACTGCCGATCGCACCGGCGGTGCAAGATCAACCCTGATGCTTCCGTGAGCGCGGACGCGTACGCAATCTTCTGGAGGCACAATGGCCGAGCTCAGGCGCATCCTGCACATCGAAGACGATCCGTCGATCCAGGCGGTGACCAAACTGGCGCTGGAAGCCATCGGCGGCTACGAGGTGCTGTCCTGCTCCTCCGGTGCCCAGGCGCTGGAGGAAGTCGAAGCCTTCGCCCCCGACTTCATCCTGCTCGACGTGATGATGCCCGGCATGGATGGCCCGCAGACGCTGCTGAGGCTGCGCGAGCGAATCGACCTGGAGCGGATTCCGGTAACATTCATGACCGCCAAGGTGCAGCCGAGCGAGATCGAACACCTGCGCAAGCTCGGCGCCCGCGATGTGATCGTCAAGCCCTTCGACCCGATGCTGCTGGCCGAGCAGATTCGCAGCATCTGGCTTACTGGCCGATACTAGTCGGACTGCCCAAACCGGCGTCGTGACCTGTTGTCCGACCTGGTGCCACTCACCGAATCCGCAAGGCCCTCGACGATGGAGTCACCGCAAGCAAGCCCGGCGCCGACGCCATCCACCACGCAACCGCGGGAACTGTCGCGCCTGGCGGCGCTGCTGCGCTACGAGATCCTCGATACCCCCGAGGACAGCGCATTCGACGATTTCACCCAGCTGGCCGCGCAGCTGTGCGACGCGCCCATCGCGCTGATCTCGCTGGTCGACGACCGCCGCCAGTGGTTCAAGAGCCGCGTCGGCCTGGACGTCAGTGAAACCCCGCGAGAGATCTCGTTCTGCACCCATACCATCCTCGGCGAGGAAATCTTCGAGGTCGAGGATGCACTGCAGGATCCGCGCTTCCGCGACAATCCACTGGTGGTCGACGGCCCGCAGATCCGCTTCTATGCCGGCACGCCGCTGACATCGCCGGACGGCTACAACCTCGGCACGCTGTGTGTCATCGATCGCCAGCCGCGGCGGCTCAATCCCGAGCAGCGGGCCATTCTCGAGCGGCTCGGGCGCCAGGTGATCCGCCTCTTCGAGCAGCACCTGCTGGCCCACCGCCACGCCGAACAGGCAGCGCTGCAGCAGGCCATCCTCGACAGCGCATCGAGCGCGGTGCTGGTCACTCGCAGCGACGGCGTGGTGACCAGCGTCAACCCGACTGCCGAGCGCTTGCTCGGTTACAGCGAGCAGGCGCTGCGTGGCCACCCGCTGACCGCGGCGCTGTTCCGCCCCGAGGACCTGCAACGCCGGGCGGCACTGCTGACCAGCGAGCTGCAGCTGCCGATCGAGCCTGGTTTCGGCGTGCTCACCGCGCCGCTGCACCGCGGTCGCCGCGAGATGTCGCAGTGGCGCCTGCGCCACCGCAATGGCAGCACGGTGCCGGTGCTGCTGGGTGTCACCGCGATCCACGATGAGCAGGAGCAGCTGCGCGGCTATCTGGTCAACGCCTACGACCTCGCCTATCAGGAACAGCTGCAACTACGTCTGCAGCAGATCGCCGCGCAGGTTCCAGGCATGCTCTTCCAGTTCCACTGGCAGGCCGACGGGCCATCCTGCTTCCCCTATGTCAGTGAAGGCGTCGAGCAGGTCTACGGGCTCAGTCCGGCGCAGCTGGCCAGCAGCTTCGCGCCGATCGTGGCGCGGGTCCACGGCGGCGACCGCAGCGCCCTGCTCACCAGCATTCGCCGGGCGGCCAGCGAGCTGGCGCCCTGGCACAGCGAGCACCGTGTCGAGCACCCTCGCAAGGGGCTGCTCTGGGTCGAGGCGCGGGCCACCCCGCTGCGCCAGGTGGACGGCTCGGTGCTCTGGCACGGCTTCGTCAGTGACATCACCGCACGCAAGGCCGAGCAGCTGGAACTCGACAAGCAGCAGGAGATGAACCGGCGCCTGCTCGAGGCGCTGAGCGAGGCCGTGATCGCCTGCGACGCCGAGGGCAACCTCACCCTGTTCAACGAGAAGGCCAAGCAGTGGCATGGCGCCGATGCCGAGCCGGGCTCGCCGGACGAATGGGCGGCGCGCTACCAGCTGTACCGCGCCGACGGCGTCACGCGGCTGCAGCCCGACGAAATTCCGCTGCGCCGCGCGCTGGGTGGCGAGCACGTCGTCGACCACGAGATGGTGCTGCTGAGCGGCGGCGCACCGCGGCATGTGCTGTCCAACGCCGATCCGTTGTACACCTCCGATGGCCGGCCGCTGGGCGCGGTCGCCGTGCTGCACGACATCACCGAACGCAAACGCATCGAGCAGTTGCAGCGCGAATTCATTTCCACCGTCAGCCACGAGCTACGCACGCCGCTGACCTCGATCAGCGGTGCGCTGGCGCTGATCTGCTCGAATGTCACGGGCGAGGTCCCCGAGCAGATGCGCGAACTGCTCCAGATCGCCCAGCAGAACAGCCTGCGCCTGAGCGCCCTGATCGACGATCTGCTGGACATGGACAAGCTGCACGCCGGCAAGATGCGCTTCGAGCTGCTCGAACAGCCCTTGCGACCGCAACTCGAAACGGCCCTGCAGAGCAACCGCAGCTATGCCGAACGCCATGGCGTGCAGTTGCAACTCGGCGAGTGCCCGCAGGTCCAGGTTCGGGTCGATGCCATGCGCCTGCAGCAGGTGCTGAGCAACCTGCTGTCCAACGCCGCCAAGTTCTCGCCGCCCGGCGAACATGTCGAGCTGTCGGCCCGGCTCCGTGACGGGCAGGTACGCGTCAGCGTCCGAGACCGGGGTCCGGGAATTTCCACCGATTTCCGCGAACGGGTATTTCAGAAATTCGCCCAGGCCGATTCCTCCGACAGCCGCCAGCAGGGTGGCACCGGGCTCGGGCTGGCCATCAGCAAGGAGCTGATGGAGCGCATGGGTGGCCGCATCGGTTTCGAATCCGAGCTCGGCCATGGCGCCTGCTTCTGGTTCGAACTGCCGATTGCTGACCAGGCCAAGGAGAGTCCGTGATGAAACAGCTCAAGCGCATCCTGCATGTCGAAGATGTCCCTTCGATTCAGGTGGTTACTCGCATCGCCCTGGAAAAGCTCGGCGGCTTCGAAGTGCTCAGCTGTCAGTCCGGCCAGGCCGCCCTCGAGCAGGTGCGGGACTTCGCACCGGACCTGATCCTGCTCGACGTGATGCTGCCCAACATGGACGGAATCGAGCTGGTGCGCCAGCTCGGCCAGCTGCTGGATCTGCAGCAGACGCCAGTGGTATTCCTCACCGGCCATCTGCAGCCCGAACGATCGCAGGAGTTGCGCCAGCTCGGCGTGCGCCAGGTCCTGAGCAAGCCGTTCGACCCGCTGCAACTAGCCGCTCAGTTGCAGCAGATCTGGGAGGCTGAGCATGGATGACCGGGCGCGCCAGGCGCTGCAGCAGCAGCTCGCCCAGCTCGAGCAGCAGTTCGCCGAGCGACTGCAGGCCGACCTCGCCGAACTTGCCGAACAGGCGCAGGAGCTGCAGGCCAATCGCGCCACTGGCCAGCGGCGACAAGTGCTGCTCGGCATCCGCGAGCGCCTACACCGCCTGGCAGGCGCGGCGGGCACCTTTGGTTTCGCCAAGCTGGGTGAGCGCGCCAGACAGCTGGAGCAGCGCGCCGATCGCTGGCTGGAGTCGGCCAAGCCCGGCAGCCGCGCCGCGGACGCCCTCGCGCGCGCGTTGCTGCAGCTGAGCAACGAGACGCCCGGGCAGGAGCGCGAAGGCGCTGCAGAGCTGCCAGAGCACCACGAAGAGCCGGCCCCCGGCTGCCGCATCTACCTGCTCAAGCCCGACCCGGTCGCCGCCGACAACATGGCGCGGACGCTGCGCAACTTCGGCTATCTGGTCAGTCTGTCGGAGGATTTCGCAGCGTTGCAGGAGGCCGTGGCCAGCGAACTGCCGGATGCGCTGATCGTCGCCGTGAAACACGACAGCGAACTCGAGGCGCTCGCAGCCCTGCAGCAGAGCCTGGAGAATCCGCTGCCGCTGCTGGTCATCCACGACCGCGCCGATTTCGCCAGTCAGCTGGCGGCGGTGCGCGCCGGAGCCCAGGGCTTCTTCACCCGCCCACTGGACATCACCCAGCTGGAAAACAGCCTGGAGCGCTGCCTCGATCGGCAGCAGGGCGAGCCCTTTCGGGTGCTGATCGTCGACGACGACGCCGATCTGGCCGCGCGCTACAGCCTGGTGCTGCGCAATGCGCAGATGCAGGTCAAGACCCTCACCGAGCCGACCCGGGTGCTGGAGACCATGCACAGCTTCAATCCCGAGGTGCTGCTGCTGGACATCAACATGCCGGACTGCTCGGGGCCGGAGCTGGCGCAGATGATCCGCCTGCACGATGAATGGCTGCGGGTGACGATCATCTATCTGTCAGCCGAAACCGACTCCCACCGGCAAATGGCAGCGCTGCTCAAGGCCGGCGACGATTTCATCACCAAACCGGTCAGCGATACCGCGCTGGTGGCGGCGGTGTATTCCCACGCCCAGCGCGCACGCTCGCTGAGCACCGCACTGGCACGCGACAGCCTGACCGGCCTGCTCAAGCACGCCGACATCAAGGAGCAGCTGGCGCTGGAGGTTCAACGGGCGACACGCAGCGGCAAGCCGGCCAGCGTGGTGATGCTTGATCTGGACCACTTCAAGCAGGTCAATGACAGCTATGGCCACGCCGCCGGTGACAACGTGATTCGCGCCCTGGCCAACCTGCTACGCCAGCGCCTGCGGCGCATCGACAGCCTGGGCCGCTACGGTGGCGAGGAGTTCGTCGCGGTACTGCCCGAATGTTCGGCACAGCAGGCAGGGCGCATCTTCGACGAGATACGCGAACGCTTCGCTGCCTTGAGCTTCAATGCCGGCGACAGCCATGAGTTCGGCGTCACCTTCAGCGCCGGTATCTGCGAAACCGACGGTCATGGCTCAGGCGCACTGCTCGAGCGTGCCGACCAGGCGCTCTACGCCGCCAAGCACAACGGCCGCAACCAGGTGCAGATCGCCCAGCGCTGAGGGCCCGGCCCTTTCGGCGCGAACCGCTGTGGTCCGGACGGGTCTGACTATACTGATCTGATCCCGGTGACCACGCGGTAGCGAGGCAACTGGGGATCTGTGCAGTCGTCCCCGTCGGAAGGAGTCCGGTTTGCCCGCAAGACTCGCGATCGGTTGGCACTCAATCGCCTTCCTCGCTGCGTTTCTGTTGCTCGCCGCGCTTGGCTGGCAAGGCAAACGCACGCAGGAAGCGCTGTTGCAGACCAATCGCTCGGTCAGTCACAGCCTGGAAATCATCACCTCGGTCCAGGCGATCTTTTCTTCGTTGCAGGACATCGAAACCGGTTCGCGCGGTTTCATCCTCACCGGCGACCCCACCTATCTCGAACCCTACGAGCGTGGCCTCAGACAGCTAGAAGGCAACCGGCGCAGCCTCCAGCGCCAGGTCGAAGGGCGCCATTTTCCCGATCGGCGCTGGTTCCAGGCGCTCGATGCGACCATCGCCGAACGCCTCGAAGTAGCCGCAGGCAACATACAGACCCGCCGCGAAGCCGGGCTGCAGGCTGCCGTAGAGCGTCTACGCAAGGCCGGCGGGCACTTGCTGATGGACCGCCTGCGCGCATTGCTCAACGCGGTCGAGCAGCACGAGCGCAGCCACCTGGCCGCCGCCAGCGAAGCCGTGGCACGCACCACCGAGCGCGCTCAGCGGCTGGCATTGATCGGCACACTGGTGGTGATCGGACTGTTCCTGGCCGCCTTCTGGGCCCTGCAGCGGAATCTGCAGATTCGGCAACAGCTCGCCCGTGGTGCCCAGGCCGGCGAGGCACGTCTCGGAGCGCTGTTGCAGGCCATCCCGGACCATCTCTACGCGGTCGATGAGCGGCAGCAGGTCTCCAGCATTTCGCGTGGCACCCCGCGCCGCGCCCCGCCACCGGAAGCGATCGAACCCTTGCTCATCGAGCTGCTCAACCAGACCGACGAGGGCGCGCTGCGCCAGAAAACCTGGTGCGAGGTGCAGACCCAGCGCACCTTCGAGGTTCGCCTGATGCCCACCGGCCTGGGTGACCATCTGGCGATCGCACGGGATGTCAGCGAACTGCAGCGCAGCCGCGACAGCTTGCACGACCAGCAGATGTTCCTGCGCCGAGTGGTCGATACCGACGACAACCTGATCTTCGTCCGTGACGTGCAGGGGCGCTTCCTGCTCTGCAATACCGCGCTGGCTTCGCTGCTCGGCGCCCGCCCGCAGGACATCGAACAGCGCCGCGCGGACGCGCTGCCGTCCTCGCAGCTGCTGCAGCCACTGCTTTCGGGTGACGAGGAGCTCGCCGAGCTGGCGACCGGCAGCAGCGAGCTGCGCACCACCGAGGTCGCGCTGACCGACGCCCAGGGGGCGGAGCGCTGGTATCAGGTGGTCAAGCGGCCGCTGCGCATCTCGCCACGCACCTGCCATGTGGTGACGGTGGCCGTGGATATCTCGCTGCGCCGGCGCATGGAGCAGATGAAAACCGAATTCATCTCCACCGTCAGCCACGAGCTGCGTACGCCGCTGACCGCCATCCGCGGCGCGCTCGGCATGCTGATCGGCGGCATCGGCGGGCAGATCAGCGACGAGGCCCGCCCGCTGCTCGGCATCGCGCACAAGAACAGCGAACGGCTGGTGCGCCTGATCAACGACATTCTCGACATCGAAAAGCTCGAAGCCGGCCGCCTGGCCTTCAACTTCGGTCGCCACGACGTGCGCGCCCTGGTGCAGCAGGCGCTGTCGGACATCACGCCATACGGCCAGGATTACGGCGTCAGCCTGGAATTTCTGGATGATCCAGAGCTGCCGACCAGCGAGGCGACCCTGGACCCCGACCGCTTCGCCCAGGTGATGGCCAACCTGCTGTCCAATGCGATCAAGCACTCGCCAGCCGGCGGCTGCGTGACGGTGGAGCTGCGCCACAGCGGCGAAATGCTGGAGATTGGTGTGCAGGATCGCGGGCCCGGCATTCCGGAAGCCTTTCGCTCGCGCATCTTCGAGCGTTTCGCCCAGGCCGACTCCTCCGACGCCCGCCAACGCGGAGGTACCGGGCTGGGGCTGGCCATCACCCGCTCGCTGGTGCAGCAGATGCACGGGCAGATCGGCTTCGACTCACAACCCGGTCAGGGCAGCCGCTTCTGGCTGCAACTGCCGCTGGAGAGCAACGAACAGGCGGCTCGGCCACAGGCCTTGGTCCAGCCAATCGGCGCGGCGTCGCCAGCGGAGCAGGCCACGCCGATCCTGATTCTCGAACCCGACAGCCATGCCGCCGAGCAGCTGGCCGAGGCGCTGCACCAGCACGGCTATGCCACGCTGATCGCACACGCTGCCGCCGAAGCACGCGAGCTGCTCGATCGACACCGGGTGCAGGCGCTGACCCTCAGCCCGGCGCTGCACGACGAGAACAGCGTGGCCTTTCTGCAGAGCCTGCGCAGCCAGCACCATTACCGCAATCTGCCAGTGCTCATCGTCAGCCTGCAGCCGCAGCGCCGGGACGAGGATGACGGCTTCCTGCGCGGCGGTGCGGTGGGCGTGATCGACTGGCTGCACAAGCCGATCGACCCGTCGCGGGTCATGGAAGTGATCCGCGCCTGCCTGCAGCTCGGCGGGTCGAAGCCGCGCATCCTACACGTGGAGGATGACGACGATCTGCGCGTGCTGCTCGCTCGACAAATCGCCATGCTGGACATCGAGCTGGTCGGAGCGGCTACCCTGCATGAGGCCCGCCAGCTGATCGCAGCGCAGCCGTTCGATCTCGCGGTGATAGACCTGATGCTGCCGGATGGCGAGGGCACCGAACTGTTCGATCAACTGGCATCGAGCGTTCCGCCGCCCCCGGTCATCATCTTTTCTGCACTCGACACCCCGATTCAGGACAACCGCCTGGCGCTGCGCCAACTGGTGAAATCCCGTCACGACGGCGACGAACTGGCCAGGCTGATCCAGCACCTGTTGCAACACTGGCCGCCGGGCCACACACATTCTGACGAGGTTCATGCATGAGCGAATCCGCCAGCCAGCGCATTCTCATGGTGGAAGACGAAGAAGACATCGCCTTCCTCATCCGTTACATGCTCGAACGTCACGGCTTCGTCGTCGAGCATGCCGCCGATGGCCGCCAGACCCTGGAGCACTTCGCCCAGGCCGAGCCGCCGGACCTGACTCTGATGGACATCATGCTGCCCTACCACGACGGCCTCGAGCTGATCGAACGGCTGCGGGCGCAACCCGGCTGGGGCAGCGTGCCGGTGCTGATGCTGACCGCCAAGGCGCGCGAGGTGGACATCGTTCGCGCTTTGGAACTGGGCGCCGACGACTACGTGACCAAACCCTTCCAGCCGGAGGAACTGCTGGCGCGTATCCGTCGCCTGCTGAGGGGCCGCCGATGAAGCGAGCGGTCATGCTGCTTGCCCTGGCGCTGCCTTGCGGAGCGGCGCTGGCGGATGTCGCCACCGCCGAGCGGCAGGTCCAGGCGCAGCGACTGGACGCGGCCGAAGCGACCCTGCGCGCGCACCTGGCGCAGCGCCCGGATGACGCCGAAGCAAAGTTCCTGCTGGCCCGCGTGTTGAGCTGGCAGGGCCGGCCGGAACAGGCCTTGCCGATCTATCAGCGATTGCTGCGCCAGCAGCCGGACAATGCTGACTACCTGCTCGGCGAGGGTCAGGCGCTGCTCTGGGCCGGTCATCCGCAACGCGCGCTGGTCGCGCTGGAGCGTGCCGCGACACTCGCGCCGGACTATGTCGAAGTGCAGCAGGTGATCCAGCAGGCCCGCGCCGCGCTGACCGTGCCCAGCACCGCGGCGGCTCCCGTGCCGGTGGTCGACGCCGCGACCAGGCGCCGTCACGAGCTGGAGATCTCGGCGCGTCAGGACTGGCTCGATAGCGGCTTCGACAACTGGCGCAGCCAGCGCCTGGACTACGCCTCGACGAAGCCGGAGAGCCTCGGCTGGTATGGCGTGCTCACCCGCGAGCAGCGCTTCGGCGAGTGGGACGAGGGCGTCGAAGCCGGTGCCGTCATTGCGCTGGACGAGAACTGGGCCCTGCAACCGGAGGTGGGCTACCAGCCATCGCCGTATTTCCTCCCCGAGTGGCATGCCGATCTGCGCCTGCAGCGGCGGCTGCCGGATGGCTACCTCGGCGCCGTCAGTGTTCGTCGCACCGAGTACGAGACGACCCGCGTCGACCGCCTCGCGCTGAGCGCCGAACGCTACTGGAATGCCTGGCGCGCCGGCTACACGCTGAACGTCACCGACGTGGCCAATGCCGGCACGCCGGTCGGCCACGACCTGGCGCTGGACTACTACTACCAGGGCCTGAGCTACGCCGGCCTGCGCCTGACCGTCGGTGAGGAAGAAGCGGTAGAGGAACAGCAGCTGATCACCAGCGACGTGCGTGCCGTCAGCCTGCAGGGTCGCCACTGGTTCGACAGTCGCTGGGCGCTGAGCTGGGAAGTCGGCTATCACCAGCAGGGCAGCTATTACGACCGGCAATGGCTGCAGCTCGGCCTGCGCCATGCGTTCTGAACTGCTGGCCGGTTGCCCGCCCTGGCTGTGCGAGGCACCCAGCCGACTCTGGCTGAATGTCTGGCCGGAAGACCGCATGCTGCAGCTGGCGCTGTACGGCGCCTTCGGCCTCGGCGCGCTGACGCTGCTGGTGCTGCTGCAGGTGCTGCTGCTCGGCGAGCTGTCGCGCCGGCGCACCGTGCGCCGGCAACAGTTCAACGAACAGTGGCGGCCGTACTTCGCCCTCTGCAGCCTCAGCGATGAACTGCCAGCCAGCCATGCGCCGCTGCCACGACGGCATCAGCTCTGGTTCCTGCTGCAGTGGAACCGTACCCAGCTGCAGCTGCGTGGCGCCGCGCGCGAACGCATGAACCGCGCGCTGGTCGCGCTGGGTATGGATCGTCAGGCCCTGAACCTGCTGCGCGGGCGGGTGCGCAGCAAGCTGATCGGCCTGACCTGTCTGCGCCACCTGGCTGACCCGACACACTGGGACGCAGTGCAGTCGCTCTTGCTCAGCCGCAACGCCATCGTCGCCCTTTCCGCTGCGCAGACCCTGGTGGCGATGGACGCCAGCAAAGCCATGCAGCTGATCCTGCCGGCGGCGGTGAATCGCCCCGACTGGGCACTGCCACGGCTGATCAGCCTCTGCCAGCAGGCTGGCGAGCAGGCGGTGACCACGCCCCTGCTGATCGTCCTGTCCTCCTCGGAAGATCCGCGCCGGGAACGTCTGGTCCCGCTGCTGGCGCAAGGTGATCCCCGCCATGCCGCGCCCTGGGCGCGAGCCCGGCTGGACGAAGGCGCACCCGCGGAATACCTGCAGGTGGCGCTGCGTTGCCTGTGCGAGCTCGGCGACCCGCGTGATCGCACACGCCTGCTGCGTGCCCTCAAACACGAGCAGGACAGCGTGCGCCTGGCTGCGCTGCAGGCGTTGCACAAGCAGGCGCGCCGGGAAGACAGCGAGCTGTTCCTGCCGCTGCTCGCCGACAGCAGCTGGTGGGTGCGCCAGGCCGCCGCCGACAGCCTGGCGACACTGCCCGGCGCATCCACCGAAGCGCTGCAGCAGCTGCTCGAGCAGGTGCACGACCGCTACGGCAGGGATGCCCTGCGCCGGGCCATGGCGGAGGTGCGCCGGTGACGGTCGACTGGCTGTGGTGGCTGCAGGTCGCCTTCATTCTCTACTTCCTGCTGCTCAACGGCATGTACCTGCTGCTAAACCTGCTGTCGATGGCAAGCCTGATGGGCTACATCCGCCAGCGCGCGGAAACCGGCGAGCTGGCGCCCTATCTCGGCGTCGAACCGCCGGTGTCGGTGCTCATGCCGGCCTTCAACGAAGAGGCGACGATCCGCACCTCGGTGCGCTCGATGCTGCAGCTGCAGTACCCGGAGTTCGAGATCGTGGTGATCAACGACGGTTCGAAGGACCGCACCCTCGCCGTGCTCATCGAGGAATTCGACCTGGTGCCGCACCCCGAGCCGTTGCGCCAGGCCGTCGCCCACCAACCGGTGCAGGCCATCTACCGCTCGCGCCGCTACGCCAACCTGCGCGTGGTCGACAAGGCCAACGGCGGCAAGGCCGATGCGTTGAATGCCGGTATCAATGCCGCGCGCTACGGCCTGTTCTGTGGCGTCGACGCCGACTCCATCCTGCAGCGCGACAGCCTGTTGCGCGTGGTTCAGCCCTTCCTCGAGGACGAGCGCACCATTGCCGCGGGCGGCACGGTGCGCATCGCCAATGGCTCGCAAGTGCGTGGCGGCTTCCTGATCCAGGCCGGGCTGCCACGCAACTGGCTGGCGCGCTTCCAGATCGTCGAGTACCTGCGTGCCTTTCTGTTCGGCCGTCTCGGCTGGTCGCCGCTCAATGCCGTGCTGATCATCTCCGGCGCCTTTGGCCTGTTCGACCGCGAACGGGTGATGGCGGTCGGCGGCTATCGCACCGATACCGTTGGCGAGGACATGGAGCTGGTGGTGCGGCTGCACCGTTATCACCGCGAGAAGCGCATTCCCTACCGCATCCGCTACCTGCCGGACCCGATCTGCTGGACCGAATGCCCGGAAGACCTCGGCACCCTCGGCCGCCAGCGCAGCCGCTGGCAACGCGGCCTGGCCGAAAGCCTGGGCCGGCATGCGCGGCTTGCCTTCAGCCTGCGCGGCGGCATGCCGGGCTGGTTGGCCTGGCCGTTCATGGCGCTGTTCGAGTGGATCGGCCCGCTGATCGAACTGGTGGGCTACGGCTTCATGCTGGCGGGCTTCGCCTTCGGCGCGGTGTCCTACGCGGCGCTGGCCGCCTTCCTGCTGGTGGCGATCGGCATGGGCATCCTGCTGTCGGTCAACGGCCTGCTGCTGGAGACCATGTCCTTCCGCGTCTACAGCCGTCGACGCGACATGCTGCAGCTATTCCTGATGGCCGTGCTGGAGAACTTCGGCTACCGCCAGCTCAACACCCTCTGGCGCTGCCGCGGTCTCTGGCAGTGGTTCTCCCGGCGCAAACACCAGTGGGGCGTTATGCGCCGCAGCGGGCAGTGGGGGCAAAGCTAGCTGAACGCTCAAAAAACCGTAGGGTGGATCACGCTTCATCGATCCAACATGGCTGTGCAACAAGGTGGATGTAAAAGGCGACATCCACCCTACGGATGTCGTCAGAGCTGAATCCAGGTCGCCTTCAGCTCGGTGTACTTGTCGAAGGCGTGCAGCGACTTGTCGCGGCCGTTGCCGGACTGCTTGAAGCCGCCGAACGGCGCGGTCATGTCGCCGCCATCGTACTGGTTGACCCACACGCTGCCGGCGCGCAACGCCCGTGCGGTGCGGTGCGCCTTGGACAGGTCGGCGGTCCACACCGCGGCGGCGAGGCCGTAGGGGGTGTCGTTGGCGATCGCCACCGCTTCCTCGGCGCTGTCGAAGGTGATGACCGAGAGCACTGGGCCAAAGATTTCCTCCTGAGCAATCTTCATCGCGTTGCTCACGCCATCGAAGATGGTCGGCTCGACATACAGCCCGCCGGTTTCCTCCAGCGTACGCTGACCGCCGATCAGCACCTGCGCCCCGGCCTCCCGTCCGGCGTCGATATAGCCGAGCACGGTGTTGAGCTGCTGGGTATCCACCAGCGCACCGACGTTGGTCGAAGGATCCAGCGGATTGCCCGGCTTCCAGCCCTTGAGCGCCTCGACCACCATGGGCAGGAAGCGCTCCCTGATCGAACGCTCCACCAGCAGCCGCGAGCCGGCGGTGCAGACCTCGCCCTGGTTGAAGGCGATGGCGCCGGCCGCAGCCTGAGCTGCTGCTTCGAGATCCGGCGCGTCGGCGAAGACGATGTTCGGGCTCTTGCCTCCGGCCTCCAGCCAGACGCGCTTCATGTTCGATTCGCCGGCATAGATCATCAGCTGCTTGGCCACCCGCGTGGAGCCGGTAAAGACCAGGGTATCGACGTCCATGTGCAGCGCCAGCGCCTTGCCGACGGTGTGGCCGTAGCCTGGCAGGACGTTGAGCACGCCGGCCGGGATGCCAGCATCGATCGCCAGCTGGGCGATGCGGATGGCGGTCAACGGCGACTTCTCGGACGGCTTGAGCACCACCGAGTTGCCGGTGGCCAGCGCCGGGCCGAGCTTCCAGCAGGCCATCATCAGCGGGAAATTCCACGGCACGATGGCCGCCACCACGCCGACCGGCTCGCGGGTGACCAGGCCCAGCTGGTCATGGGGCGTGGCCGCTACCTCGTCGTAGATCTTGTCGATCGCCTCGCCGCTCCAGCGCAGCGCCCGCGCGGCGCCTGGGATGTCCACCGCCAGCGAGTCGCCGATCGGTTTGCCCATGTCGAGGGTTTCCAGCAGGGCCAGTTCTTCGCGGTTGGCTTCCAGCAGGTCGGCGAAGCGGATCATCACCGCCTTGCGCTTGGCCGGTGCCAGCCGCGCCCAGCTGCCGGCCTCGAATGCGGCACGGGCACTGGCCACCGCGCGCTCGGCGTCGGCCTGGTCGCAGCTGGCGACCTGGGCCAGCACCCGCCCGTCCACCGGGCTGATGCAGTCGAAACGGTCGCCAGCCTGCGCCTCGGTGTATTCGCCCTGAATGAAAGCGCGACCTTCGATACGCAGGTCACGGGCACGCTGTTGCCAATCGGCGAAGGTCAGGCTGGGCATGGTGCTTCCTCTCTCTCAGGTCTTTCGGGCTATGGAAAAGGCACCCTAAACCAGCGGTGCGGACCCTATCAATATTTTTTACGAACGGCCGGTCAATCGCCTTGTTTTGTTCGTTTTATTAAACATAGACTCGAGCAAAACGCTGCGACGCCGTCGCAGCATAGTCGCTCGTCGCCGGAGCCAGCCCCATGTCACAGGATTTCCATCCCAACGCCTCGCCTGATCACTTCTGGATGCCCTTCACCGCCAATCGCCAGTTCAAGGCCACCCCGCGCCTGCTGGAGAGTGCCGAAGGCATGTACTACACGGCGAGCGACGGCCGCCAGGTGCTCGACGGCACCGCCGGGCTCTGGTGCTGCAATGCCGGCCATGGGCGCCGCGAAATCAGCGAGGCGGTGAGCAAGCAGATCGCCAAGATGGATTTCGCCCCGACCTTCCAGATGGGCCATCCGCTGCCCTTCGAGCTGGCAGAGAAGCTCGCCGCCATCAGCCCCGAAGGCCTGAACCGGGTGTTCTTCACCAACTCCGGATCGGAATCGGCGGATACCGCGCTGAAGATCGCCCTGGCCTATCAGCGCGCCATCGGTCAGGGCTCGCGCACGCGGCTGATTGGCCGCGAGCTGGCCTATCATGGCGTCGGCTTCGGTGGCATGTCGGTCGGCGGCATGGCCAACAACCGCCGCGCCTTCGGCCCGATGCTGCCGGGTGTCGATCACCTGCCGCACACCCTCGATCTGCAGCGCAATGCCTTCAGCCGCGGCCTGCCGGAGCACGGCGTGGAGCGCGCCGATGAACTGGAACGGCTGGTGACGCTGCATGGTGCGGAGAACATCGCCGCGGTGATCGTCGAGCCGATGTCCGGCTCGGCCGGGGTGATCCTGCCACCGGTGGGCTATCTGCAACGGCTGCGCGAGATCACCGCCAGGCACGGCATCCTGTTGATCTTCGATGAGGTCATCACCGGCTTCGGCCGCGTCGGCGAGGCCTTCGCCGCGCAGCGCTGGGGCGTCACGCCGGACATCCTCACCTGCGCCAAGGGTCTGACCAACGGCGCCATTCCCATGGGCGCGGTGCTGGTCGCCGACCACCTGTTCGATGCGTTCATGAAAGGGCCGGAAAGCGTCATCGAATTCTTCCACGGCTACACCTACTCAGGGCATCCGGTGGCCTGCGCCGCGGCACTGGCGACCCAGCAGATCTATCAGCAGGAAAACCTGTTCCAGAAGGCCATCGACCTGGAGCCCTACTGGCAGGAAGCACTGTTCAGCCTGCGCGACCTACCCAACGTGATCGACATCCGCACGGTCGGACTGGTCGCCGGTATCCAGTTCGCCGCCCATGCCGATGGCGTCGGCAAGCGCGGTTACGAAGTGTTCCGCGAGTGTTTCGAGAAAGGCCTGCTGGTACGCGCCAGCGGCGACACCATTGCGCTGTCGCCAGCGTTGATCGTCGAGAAGGCCGAGATCGACCAGATGATGGAGTTGCTCGCCGACGGCATTCGCCAGGCCGGCTGAGGCTTATTCGGCCTGGCGGGCCGTTCTCGCCGTATTTGCAGGGAAAACCGGTGGGCTGAAGCCCACCCTACAGGGGCGGCGGTGGCGTTCGGTAGGGTGGGCTTCAGCCCACCAATGCCATTGCGGCCCGGTCTCAGAGCGATTCCAGGCAGTCGGCCAGGGTGTCACCGAGCCCTTCCAGCAGCTTCTCGTAACCCTGCGCATCGGTCGCCAGGCCGACGCCCAGCACGTCCAGTTCCGCCATCTTCACCGGCAAGCCGGCGGTCAGCGTCTCGACCAGGCGCGGACGCGCCGGCGGTTCGCTGAACACGCAGCTCGGCCCGGCCTGCTGCAACCGCTCGCGCATCGTCGCGACATGCCGCGCGCCGGGTTGCGACTCGCCACCGGCACTGAACACGCCGGCATGGCGCAGACCGTAGGCCGCCTCGAAGTAGTCATAGGCCTCGTGGAAAACGAAGAACGGCTTGTTCTGCACCTTGCTGAAGCGCTGCTTGAGGCGGGCGTCGAGCGCCTCGATGCGCTGGGCGAAGGCCACCGAGTTGGCCTGGTAACGCTGTGCGTTGGCCGGGTCGGCGGCGGCCAGGTCAGCGGCCATGCGCTCGGCGATGATCAGGGCGTTGGCCGGCAGCAGCCACAGGTGCGCATCGAGCGTGCCCGGGCGATGGTCGTGGTCGTGCTCGTCGGCATGGGCGGTCTCGCCATGCGCGGCCTCGTCATGCTCATGAGCATCATGGTCATGGCCGTCGTGATCGTCGTGATCGTCGTGATCGTCGTGATCGTCGTGATCGTGATGTTCAGCCTCGTCGTGCCCGTGCGCATCACCAAAACGACGCAGCGTCAGCTTCGGCAGGTCCTGCACCGCCACGGTCGTGCCTTCGCGAGCGCTCAGTGCGCGCGGCAGGAAGCTCTCCAGATCCGGACCGATCCAGTAGAACAGCTGCGCATCGCGGATACGCCGTACGTCGGACGGTCGCAGCGAATAATGATGCGCCGAAGCGCTGGCCGGCAGCAGCACATCGGGTTGGCCGACGCCATCCTGCACCGCCGCGGCGATCAGCTGCAGCGGCTTGATGCTGGTCAGAACGCGCACTTCGGCCTGGGCGGACGCAGCGCCAGCGAGCAGCGCCGCCAGCAACGGAAGGGAGAAAAGACGATTCACGGGCATCACTCGAAGGGGTTGAATTGGTACATAATAACGTCTCTCCCCCAACACGTCGCCGCCCATGTCCAAGACCCCGCTGGCCTGTACGCCTCACGATCACGACCACTGCGTCAGCCACGCGCTGGCCGAAGCCGACAGCCTCTGCGCGCGCCAGGGTGTGCGCCTGACCGCACTGCGCAAGCGCGTGCTGGAGCTGGTCTGGCAGAGCCACAAGCCGCTCGGCGCCTATGACATCCTCGCCGTGCTGAGCGAGCAGGACGGCCGCCGCGCCGCGCCACCCACCGTCTATCGTGCGCTGGACTTCCTCTTGGAGAACGGCCTGGTCCACCGCATCGCCTCGCTCAATGCCTTCGTTGGCTGCAATCATCCGGAGCATCCGCACCAGGGCCAGTTCCTCATCTGCCGTCTCTGCCACACCGCCATCGAACTGGAGCGTCCGGCCATCGCCGAGGCCATCGACAGCGCCGCCAGTAGTGTCGGCTTCACCGTCGAAGGTCAGACCGTGGAAGTCGTCGGGCTCTGCTCGAACTGCCGGAACGCCGCATGAGCGAGGTACTGCTGCGGCTGGATGACATCCACGTGCGCTTCGCCAACCAGAACGTGCTGGAAGGCGCGCAATTGCAGGTGCATCGCGGCGAGATCGTCACCCTGATCGGCCCCAACGGTGCCGGCAAGACCACCCTGGTGCGCGCCGTGCTGGGCCTGCTCAAGCCCGATCGCGGCCAGGTCTGGCGCAAGCCGAAGCTGCGCGTCGGCTACATGCCGCAGAAGCTGCACGTCGACCCCACCCTGCCCTTGTCGGTGCTGCGCTTCCTGCGCCTGGTACCCGGTGTCGACCGCGCCCGTGCCCTCGCAGCGCTGGGTGAAGTCGGTGCCGAGCATGTGATCGACAGCCCGCTGCAGAAGATCTCCGGCGGCGAGATGCAGCGCGTGCTGCTCGCCCGTGCCCTGCTGCGGGAGCCCGAACTACTGGTTCTCGACGAACCGGTGCAGGGCGTCGACGTCGCCGGCCAGGCCGAGCTGTACCGGTTGATCGGTGTGTTGCGCGACCGCTACGGCTGCGGCGTGCTGATGGTCTCCCACGACCTGCACCTGGTGATGAGCGCTACCGATCAGGTGGTCTGCCTTAACCGCCACGTCTGCTGCTCGGGGCACCCGGAGCAGGTCAGCAGCGACCCGGCCTTCGTCGAGCTGTTCGGTCAGGATGCGCGCAGCCTGGCGATCTACCACCACCAGCACGACCATAGCCACGACCTGCACGGCAGCGTGGTGACCGGCAAACCCCACGTCCACGGCCCGAACTGCAAGCACTAGACAGAGCATCAGATGCCCGATTTCCTTCTCAATGCCCTGCTCGCCGGCCTGGCCCTGGCGCTGGTCGCCGGCCCGCTCGGCTCCTTCGTCGTCTGGCGGCGCATGGCCTATTTCGGCGACACGCTGTCCCACGCCGCGCTGTTCGGCGTCGCCCTCGGGCTGATGCTGGACGTCAACCTGACGCTGGCGGTGGCCGTCGGCTGCGTGCTGCTCGCCCTGCTGCTGGTGACCCTGCAACAGCGCCAGCCGCTGGCCTCCGACACCCTGCTCGGCATCCTCGCGCACAGCACGCTGTCGCTCGGCCTGGTGTCGCTGAGCTTCATGGATGACGTGCGCATCGACCTGATGGGCTATCTGTTCGGCGATCTGCTCGCCGTCGGGCCGAGCGATCTGGCCTGGATCATCGGCGGCAGCGCCCTGGTGCTGCTGATGCTGATTCCGCTGTGGCGGCCGCTGCTGGCGATCACCGTGCACGAGGAGCTGGCCAAGGTCGAAGGGCTGCCGGTGGCCGGTATCCGCCTGGCGCTGATGCTGCTGATCGCCGTGGTGATCGCCGTGGCGATGAAGATCGTCGGAGTGCTGCTGATCACCTCGCTGCTGATCATTCCCGCCGCCGCGGCCCAGCGCCATGCGCGCACGCCGGAGCAGATGGCGCTGGGCGCGAGCATCCTGGGTATCGTCGCGGTATGCCTGGGGTTGACGCTGTCCTGGTACGAAGACACCCCGGCTGGGCCGTCCATCGTGGTCAGCGCCGCCGCGCTGTTCCTGCTCAGCTTCGCCTGGCCGAAGCGCGCATGACCGATCTGAAGTACCTGCGCGGCTACCCCGAGCCGCTGCTGGCTCAGGTACGCCAGCTGATTGCAGAGGACCGTCTGGGCGATTACCTGCAGCGGCGCTATCCCGGCCGGCATCAGGTGCAGAGCAACAAGGCGCTGTACGGCTACGTGCAGACGCTCAAGCAGGAGTACCTGAAAAGCACGCCGCCGATCGACAAGGTGCTCTATGACAATCGCCTCGACCTGACCCATCGCGCGCTGGGCCTGCATACCGCGGTGTCAAGGGTGCAGGGCGGCAAGCTCAAGGCGAAGAAGGAAATCCGCGTCGCCGCGCTGTTCCGCGAGGCGGCGCCGGAATTTCTGCAGATGATCGTGGTGCACGAGCTCGCCCACCTGCGCGAGAGCGAGCACAACCGTGCGTTCTACAAGCTCTGCGAGCACATGCTGCCGGGCTACGGGCAGATCGAGTTCGACCTGCGGCTGTTCCTGCACTGGCGGGAGCTGCAGAGCAGCTGACGAGGCGCCCGGCGTGGATGCTGCGGCTATCCACCCTGCGTATGACCCGGATTGGTCGTATGCGGAGCACAGACAGGCCGGCGATCTGACCGAAAACCGCACCACGGTGGGCTGAAGCCCACCCTACAGGTGCAGCCCTCGACCGTAGGGTGGGCTTCAGCCCACCACCCCCGCTGCCACGCCAGGCGACGTACCCGGCACCGCGTGGATGGCTTCAGCCATCCACCCTACGCTGACCCGTTACGCCGGGATCGTTGCCGCTGCCGCCTCGCGGGCCCAGACCCGATGCTGGCCGAGCGCCTGGGCGAAGTTGCCGAACACCGCATCCACATCATCGCCTTCCAGCAACCCGGCATCCGGAGTGAGGTTCAGCGACGCCAGTAGCGGCCGTGCCGCACCGAGCACCACGATGGGTTTCAGATGCTTGTAGGTCTCCAGCAGGTAATGCTTGGCCTCGCCGGACTTGGCCATGGCCGCCGCCGCATCGGCACCCCCGGGGACGAACACCGCGTCGAACATCACCGACGGCATGCCATCCATCGCGGCATCGACCGGCAGCATCTGGCCGTCCGCGGTTTTCACCGGGGCCGGCGACGGGCCGATGACCTTGGCCAGCGCGCCCTGCTCGGCCAGCTTGGCCTTGAACGCATCGATCGCCGCACCATCGACGCCGTTGGCTACCAGGATCGCCACCTTGCGCGACTTGATATTGCCCGGTACGTGATTCATCAGGCTCAGCGCCGGCGAACTCTGCGGGGTTGGCGTCTTCGGCGTCACGGTCGGCGCGCTCGGCACTGGCAGGCCGAGGTTTTCGGCGACGCGGCGGGCCAGCTCCAGGTCGATGTTGGCGAGGATTTCGTTGACCTGCCGCTCGCGGATGAACACCCGCTCCACCTTGCCCAGCTCGAAGGTGTAGGCGCCGATGATGTGCTCCTTCTCCGGCTCGCTCATGCTGTTCCAGAACAGCGTGGCCTGGGAGAAATGGTCGCCGAAGGATTCGCTGCGGTTGCGGATTTTGTGCCCCTCGACCCGCTCGGGATAGCTCTCGAAGCCGCCGCCCTGGGCCGCCGGCGGGGTTTCCTTGGGCCAGCCGCTGTCGATCGAGTTGGGCTCGTAGTTGGCGCGGCCCTTGTTGATCGTCTGGCGATGGAAGGCATCGCGCTGGTTGTTGTGAAACGGGCACAGCGGGCGGTTGATCGGGATCTCGTGGAAGTTCGGCCCACCGAGACGCAGCAGCTGGGTGTCGGTGTAGGAGAACAGCCGGCCCTGCAGCAGCGGGTCATTGGTGAAGTCGATGCCCGGCACGATGTGGCCGATATGGAAGGCGGCCTGCTCGGTCTCGGCGAAGAAGTTGTCCGGATTACGGTTGAGGGTCATCTTGCCGAGCTTCTGCACCGGCACCAGCTCCTCGGGGATGATCTTGGTCGGGTCGAGCAGGTCGAAATCGAACTTGTGCTCGTCGGCCTCTTCCACCACCTGCACGCCCAGCTCCCACTCGAAGTAGTCGCCCATCTCGATGGACTCCCACATGTCGCGGCGGTTGAAGTCCGGATCCTTGCCGGCGATCTTCAGCGTCTCGTCCCAGACCAGCGAGAAGGCGCCGGCCACCGGCTTCCAGTGGAATTTGACGAAGCGGCTGACGCCCTCGGCGTTGATCAGACGGAAGGTGTGCACGCCGAAGCCTTCCATCGCCCGGTAGCTGCGCGGCAGGGCGCGGTCGGACATGGTCCAGAGCACCATGTGTGCGGACTCAGGCGTCAGCGAGACGAAATCCCAGAAGCTGTCGTGGGCCGATTGCGCCTGCGGGATCTCGTTGTGCGGCTCGGGTTTGACCGCATGGACGAAGTCCGGAAACTTGATGGCGTCCTGGATGAAGAACACCGGCATGTTGTTGCCGACCAGGTCGAAATTGCCCTCGTCGGTGTAGAACTTGGTGGCGAAGCCGCGCACGTCGCGCACGGTATCGGCCGAGCCGCGCGAGCCCTGCACGGTGGAGAAGCGCACGAATACCGGCGTCTCCTTGCCTTCGGCAGCGAGAAACGAGGCCTTGGTCAGCCAGCTGTGGTCGGCGTAGCTCTGGAACACGCCGTGCGCCGCGGCACCGCGCGCGTGCACGATGCGCTCGGGAATGCGCTCATGGTCGAAGTGGGTGAGCTTCTCGCGCATGATGAAGTCTTCGAGCAGCGAGGGCCCACGGCCACCGGCCTTGAGGGTGTTCTGGTTGTCGGCGATCTTCACGCCCTGATTGGTGCGCAGCGCCTCGCCGGTGGCGTCGCTGCGAAACGCTTCCAGCTGGTCGAGCTTGGCGTTGTGATTGCCGCGGTCGACGGTATCGGTGCCGGCGAGCTCGCTCTGTTTGGGAGTCTTGTGCGTCATGATGGGCCTCGGTTAGCGGGTGAGCTGAACCGCGAACGATCGGGCCATGATCTGGACCTGATACGTGATCGATTCACGGCGTACCGGGTTAGTGACCCCATAGATCGGCGCAAGGTTGCCGCCTGCGTCGATTTGCTTTGCCTATGAGCGCCATGGATTTGCTCAATCACACCCCCGCAGGCGAGCGACGTCGCCGGCAAACGGGTAGAATGCCGGGCTTTCGCCGATTATCCCGGCAGCAGACGTCGCACCCACAAGGTTCGCCCGTGATCGAATTCCATCAAGTCCACAAAACCTATCGGACCGGCGGCAGAGAAATCCCCGCCCTGCAGCCGACGCAGCTGGAAATCGCCTCCGGTGAGGTGTTCGGGCTGATCGGCCACTCCGGCGCCGGCAAGAGCACGCTGTTGCGCCTGATCAACCGCCTCGAGGAGCCCTCCGGCGGACGCATCCTGGTCAATGGCGAGGACGTCACCGCACTGGATGCCGACGGCCTGCGGCGCTTCCGCCAGCGCGTCGGGATGATCTTCCAGCATTTCAATCTGCTGATGTCCAAGACCGTGGCCGACAACGTGGCCATGCCGCTGCGCCTGGCCGGCATCCGCTCGCGCAGCGAGATCGACGCCCGCGTCGCTAGCCTGCTCGACCGCGTCGGCCTCAAGGACCATGCGCGCAAGTATCCGGCACAGCTCTCCGGCGGCCAGAAGCAGCGCGTCGGAATCGCCCGCGCGCTGGCCACCGAGCCGAGCATCCTGCTCTGCGACGAGGCCACCAGCGCGCTGGACCCGCAGACCACTGCCTCGGTGCTGCAGCTGCTGGCCGAGATCAACCGCGAGCTGAAGCTGACCATCGTGCTGATCACCCACGAGATGGACGTGATCCGCCGCGTCTGCGACCGCGTGGCGGTGATGGATGCCGGTGCCATCGTCGAACAGGGGCCGGTCACTGAGGTGTTCCTGCACCCGAAGCACCCGACGACCCAGCGCTTCGTGCTGGAAGACGAGGCGATGGACGAAGGCGAGTTGCACGACGATTTCGCCCATGTGCCGGGCCGCATCCTGCGCCTGACCTTCCAGGGCGACGCCACCTACAAGCCGCTGCTAGGCACCGTCGCCCGTGAAACCGGGGTCGACTACAGCATCCTGTCCGGCCGCATCGACCGCATCAAGGACACCCCCTACGGCCAGCTCACCCTGGCGCTGATCGGCGGTGACATGAGCGCGGCGATGAGCCGCCTGCAGGCGGCCGACGTGCACGTGGAGGTATTGCGCTGATGGATGCTCTGTTCACCAACGTAGATTGGTACGAAATCTGGCTGGCCACGCTGGACACCCTGCTGATGCTCGGCGGCTCGCTGCTGTTCACCATTCTGCTCGGCCTGCCGCTGGGCGTGCTGCTGTTCCTCAGCGGTCCGCGCCAGCTGTTCGAGAACGGCCCGCTGTATGCCGCGCTGTCGTTCGTGGTCAACGTGCTGCGCTCGCTGCCGTTCATCATCCTGCTGATCGTGATGATTCCGTTCACCGTGCTGATCACCGGCACCTCGCTGGGCGTGGCCGGTGCCATCCCGCCGCTGGTGGTGGGCGCCGCGCCGTTCTTCGCCCGCCTGGTGGAGACCGCGCTGCGCGAGGTGGACCGCGGCATCATCGAGGCGACCCAGGCCATGGGCGCGACGACGCGGCAGATCATCTTCAGCGCATTGCTGCCGGAAGCGCGTCCGGGCATCATCGCCGCCATTACCGTCACTGCCATCACCCTGGTGTCCTACACCGCGATGGCCGGTGTGGTGGGTGCCGGCGGCCTCGGCGACCTGGCCATCCGCTTCGGCTACCAGCGTTTCCAGACCGACGTGATGGTGGTCACCGTGGTCCTGCTGCTGGTACTGGTGCAGGTGCTGCAAAGCGTCGGCGACAGACTGGTCACCCACTTTTCGCGTAAATGAACCCAGGGCGAGCGAAACCACGCACGCCGCTCCATCCAAGGAACCGAACGATGAAGAAACTGATTGCCGCCCTGGCCACCGTCGCCGCATTTTCCGCCCAGGCCGCCGAGACCCTGACCGTCGCCGCTACCGCCGTGCCGCACGCCGAGCTGCTGGAATTCGTCAAGCCGCAGCTGGCCGAGCAGGGCGTCGAACTGAACGTGAAGGTCTTCACCGACTACGTGCAGCCAAACATCCAGGTCGCCGAGAAGCGTCTGGACGCCAACTTCTTCCAGCACCAGCCGTATCTGGATGAGTTCAACAAGGGCAAGGGCACCAATCTGGTCAGCGTCGCTGGTGTGCACATCGAGCCCTTCGGCGCCTACTCGAGCAAGGTCAAGTCGCTGGACGAGCTGGCCAACGGCGCCACCGTGGTCATCCCCAACGACGCCACCAACGGCGGCCGCGCCCTGCTGCTGCTGGCCAAGGCCGGCGTGATCACGCTGAAGGACGGCGCCGGCATCACCGCCACGCCGAAGGACATCGCCGAGAACCCGAAGAACATCAAGATCCGCGAACTGGAAGCCGCGACCCTGCCGCGCGTGCTGACCCAGGTCGACCTGGCGCTGATCAACACCAACTACGCGCTGGAAGCCAAGCTGAATCCGACCCAGGACGCCCTGGTCATCGAAGGCAGCGATTCGCCCTACGTGAACATCCTGGTCGCCCGTCCGGACAACAAGGACAGCGATGCCATGCAGAAACTCGCTGCCGCGCTGCACAGCGAGGAAGTACGCCAGTTCATCGAGGAAAAGTACAAGGGTGCCGTCGTTCCGGCCTTCTGAGCCTGACCGCGCAACCCACGTCAGAAACCCCGCCTCGGCGGGGTTTTTCATTTCCGGACGGATGTTATTGCCGGGGTGAGCGCCGCGCTCCCGCCTCGCGCAAGGCCTCTTCCACCTCACGCTCCAGCGCATAGGCCGGACGCTCCACGGCACGGAAGTCCTGCGTATAGCGCCGGGCGAATTCGGCGACGCCCCAGTCCAGATATTGCTCGACGTGCTTGAGCTCATGGGCCCAGAGCGCGGCGTTGTCCCAGGCATCCTCCTCGTGGCGGAAGACGATGACGTCGATCAGGGTCACGGCATTGACGTCCGGGTTACGCAGCAGGGTGTTGCCGGCATTCAGCACCACCTCATCGCCGACGCGAAAATGCGCACTCTCCAGCACGGCAAGATCGAAATACGGCTCGAGCTGCGAGCGGATGTGCAGCGGTATCGGCTCGACACCACCGGCCACCAGGCGGTCGCGCGACTGCTGGATCCAGCTCTGCAGGCCCAGCGTGGCCATGCGCTGCACCCGGTCGTAGATGGCCTGAGGATCGCTGGCGGCGGCGGGCATGCAGAGGCAGCTGCCGCTCAGGCAGATTGGCTGCTGCCCGGGCGGGCAAGAGGTTTGTGCCCATACGGGCAGGGCAAGCAGCGCCAACTGCAGCAGCGCAAGGCGCAAAAGCGAAGTGAACGACACGGAATGGTCTCGGCGGCGAGGGCGATGCGCGCCCCAGGCGCTGCGCACTATAGCGGCGGACCCGGGGCACGCGAAGAGGGCGCTCAGATCACCGGCGGCGCGGCGCTCACCACACGCAGGGCGAGGCCCTCGTACGGATCGAGGTTGATCTGTAACTCGCAATCGTCGCTGAGGTCACCCTCCACGCTCTCATGGATGATGTCCACCACCGCGCCGGGCGCCACGCCGGGCAGGCAGATGGTCTCGCTGATCGGCTCGGCGCCGAAGTTCAGCGCGGTGAGCTGTACGCCCCTGCCGGCAGGCAGCTCGTGAACCATCACCAGGAGCCCTGGCGCCTGCACATCGGGAATCAGGATCTGCTTGCTGGCGGCAATATCGTAGGCCTGGCGCACGCTGAGGATGCGCTTGAGCTGGCAGGCGAAGGACCCCGGGCGCTGCAGCTGCTCGGCCAGGCTGCCGTACAGCGAACGGGCCTTGGGCAGGCCCTCGGCGGAGAGGGTCGCCTCCGGCGCCAGATCGGCGAGGTCATAGCCGCCCCGATTGATCCAGCGGGTGTCGCCATCGCCCATCAGGTGCTCGACCTGCTCGGGCGCCAGCGGCAGGGCGCCGACCAGGTCCCAGCCGGAAAGGGCGAACACGCCGGGCTGCATGGCATTGAACATCACCAGCAGGATGTGCAGACGCTGGATCTGCTCCACCTCGGCCGGGCCGATGGCATCCAGATCACGGATGTTAAGCGCCGCGGCGATCACGCTGGCGGTGGTGCAGGACACCCCGTTGGTGACGAACTTGAGGTTGTACGGCGCGTGCTCGCCGGTCAGCCGTTCATACATTTCCTCGCGGATATGTTCGCGCAGGTGGCCGCCGGGCAGGGTCTGGCCCTTGTAGTGGTAATGGTCGTAGGCGTGCAGCGTCCAGAAGTGCACCAGCTCCAGCGTCAGCTCGTCATGGTTCTGCAGCGCATGGATCAGCGACGCCGGGTCGATGCCGAAGGCGTGCACCTCGCGCAGCATCATGCGCAGGAATTCGGTATCGCCGGTGAGCAACGCATGGTGATAGGCCGGGCGGGTGATGAAGTCGTAGGACAGATCGGCCCCGCCGTGGGACATGGCGGCGATGTCGTCGATGGTCAGGTTCAGCTCCTGGAAGCTGAAGCCGCCGGCCTTGCGGATCGCCCCGGCGAGCAGCTGGTTGCCGGTGACGGACAGCGGATGGCCCTCCGACCAGGCAGTGCCCTCGGCGCGCCGTTCCACGCCGAGGAAACCATTGGCGTCCAGGCGCAGCACCCGCGCGCCGGCGACGTCGATCGCGTGCAGCGCATCGCCAATGATCAGCTGCTGCGCGGCAAAGGTCGGGTCGAGCCAGTTCAGCGACGGCTGGCCCTCCTTGAAATAGTGCAGGTAGACCCAGCGGCGCACCTTGCCGTCGACGCCGGTGACCTCGCCGGTGACGCTCCAGTCGGTGTCCTTGATGCCCGGTTCGAAGAAGATCACCCGCTGCAGCTGGCCGACGATGTAGTGCTTTTCCTTGAGCCGGTCGACCACTGGCGGCAGCAGGTTGACCGAATCACGTCCGGCCGGCACCTCGGGCAGCAGCTCCCAGTCCTCCTCGCGGATCTCCACCATGTGGTACAGCCCGGGGTAGTCGCCATAGGCCATTTCTGCGAGGCGGAAGTCGGCACCCTTGCCGGTGTGCGCCGGCACGATGTCGTCGATGACGATGGCGTTGTGCGCCGCGGCCACCCGGCTGAGCTGCAGCATCTGCTCCTCGGTCCCCAGGCTCGGGTCGATATCGAAGCTGATGCGGTCGAAGTTGCCGTCGATGGTCGGGGTGAACTCGCGTCCGCGCAGGCCGCCGGAACGCTTCATCGGCCCGTTGTGGATGCCCTGCACGCCGAGTTCGGACAGCGCGCTCCAGAGGCGATCGTCACCGAGGGCCTCGAGTACCGTGCCGCCTTCCGGCGTGATGATGGCCGCCGGGTAGGCGGTGAACCACACCGAGGCGATGGCGCTGGCATCGCGCGGGCGGGCCTGGGCATAAGGCCGCTGCCAGAGCCGCGCCTGGCCGGCGTAATGGCGCGACCGCTCGCGGGCCGCATGCAGCATGGACTGGTCCACCAGCCACTGGATATAGCTATCGTCTGGGGTGCTCATTCGACGTCGGTTCCCACTCTGCTAAGGGAAATGTAGTCGTTTGAGTCAGCTGTACCGTCATCGTTGCATCGGATCGTCTGTCGAGGCTGTTCGGGCCAGCCGGGACGGCCGGGCATTCCGCGCGACCCGTGACCTGACGCGCCGTGGCCGAACACGCAAGCGCCGCCAGCCCAGCAGCACGCCGCTGAAGGCAATTACCAGCATGCCGGCGCTGAAGACCAGCAGCAGGGCAGACCAGGCGGGGAACGACGGCGTCGGCATCGGCAATCTGATCAGGCGCAGGTACGAATGGCGTTCATGATAGGAACGACTCTCAGCAAAAAGAGTTGAGCAAACTCAAGAATGCTTGCTGATCGTCAGGTCTGTCGGTCAGGTTCGCTGCGCGACGCCATCGTCACGCAGCGAACGGCAGACCTCAGCGGGCGTCGAGCAGCGCCTGCGCCGCATCGGCGGGCTGGCCGGCCAGTTGGCGCTGCGCCTGCTTCTGCTGCTTGTAGGCCAGCGCCGCGGCAGGTACCGGCGTCACGGTGCCGGTTTCCAGCCACTTCTTCAGCCGGTTGGCGTCGGCCATGTGGGTGTACTTGCCGAACGCGTCGAGCACCACGAAGGCCACCGGGCGCTGCTTCATGGTCGTGCTCATCACCAGGCAGTGGCCGGCAGCATTGGTGAAGCCGGTCTTGCTCAGCTGGATGTCCCAGTTGTTCTTGCGTACCAGGGCGTTGGTGTTGCGAAAGCCCAGGGTGTAATTGGGCTTACGGAACGCCACGGTCTTCTCGCCGGTGGTGCTGAACTGCTGGATCAGCGGGTACTGGCGGCTGGCGCGGATCAGCTTGACCAGGTCGTTGGCACTGGAAACGTTGCGCTCGGAAAGGCCGGTGGGCTCGACATAGTGCGTGCGGCTCATACCCAGCGCCCGCGCCTTGGCATTCATCGCCTGGATGAAGGCCGAGTAGCCGCCCGGGTAGTGGTGGGCGAGGCTCGCCGCCGCGCGGTTCTCGGATGACATCAGGGTCAGCAGCAGCATTTCGCGGCGGCTGATCTCGCTGCCGATGCGCACGCGCGAGAACACGCCCTGCATTTCCTTGGCCTCACGTATGGTCACCGGCAACGCCTGGTCCAGTGGCAGCTTGGCATCGAGCACGACCATGGCGGTCATCAGCTTGGTCACCGAGGCGATCGGCACAACCATGTCCGGATTGCTGGAATAGAGCACTTCGTTGGTCTTCAGATCGACCAGCAGGGCGCTGCCGGAAGCGAGTTCCTGCATGGCCGGCTTGGCGGCCTGGACATGGGCGAGCGGCAACGTGGCCAGGCAGGTGAACAACAGGCTGGCCAACGTACGACGAAATTTCACGATTGGTTTCCCCGCGATGAAGGGGCACGGGACGCGGAATGCGCCGCAGTAGACGACCCCTGTGGACAATGTGACGCAGTATAGGGAATCGCCTGGCGACTCGCCTGCAGCCGATGAACGGTTCGTCGGAAGCAGCACCGGCGTAACGGCCGAACCGAGACACCTTGCCGCGCCATTCGGGCTGCCGGGCCAAGGCCCCGGGCCGCACCTCTGCGGATTTTCGAGGTCAAACCCTCACACTTACCGAGGGGAGGTCCCGCCATGTTCAGCCACAAGCCCACCACCCGAGAAGAAGTCCAACGCGAGATCGACAGCCTGATGCGTGCGCTCGACGAGCTCAAGCACGATGCCAGCCGCGACTCCCGTCATCGCCTCAACACCCTGCGCTCGCGCGCCGAGTCGCTCTGGCACGACCAGCACTGGGACGAGCACTATGCCGACCTGTCCCGGCGCACCCGTGAAGCCAGCCGCGCCGCGCGCGACTGTGCCAAGGAGCATCCGCTGGGCACCCTGGCCCTGGCCGCCGGTGCCTTCGCCCTGATCGGCTACCTAGTCAGCCGCCGCTGACCGGCCACGCGCCATGCTCAACGCCGAAACGCCACGGCTCAAGTTCGCCGTCTACGGTGCGCATGACGATCTCGGCAGTGCGCTGCTGGTCGAGCTGCTCAGCCGCCAGCACGAGGCCGTGGCGCTATTGGACGATCTCAACTCCTTATCCGCCCGGCCGGGTCTGCGGACCAAGCCGGGCGACCTGTTCGATCCACTGAGCGTCAGCGAAAGCGTGGCAGGAATGGATGCGGTGATCTGCCTGTACCACACGCCGCGCCTGCCCAGCACCGACGCCGTCACCGGCGACTCGCCGCGGCGCGATTTCTACCAGGCGGTGGAGGCATTAATGCTCGGGCTGCAGCGGGTCGGCGTCGAGCGGCTGCTGCTGATCGCCGACTTTCCGGCCATCGAGCGGCAACCGGAAGTCGAGGCCGCGCTGCAGCGACTCGCTGCCCACCCCCTCGACTGGACACTGGTGGATGCGCCACCGGCCGGCAACCAGCTGACCGTCGAGGCACTAGCCGAGGCCGCTGGCAAGGGCGAGGCCAACCCCTACCGCGACTTGCAGCGCATCGCCGCCGGCATCGTCGACGAGCTGGAACGTCCGCAGCACCTGCACCAGCGCATCCATTTCCGCAGCTAGCGCAGTTCTGTCAGTTGCTCATGGTCGAGGATTGAGCAGCGCAACGGTCAACCAGACGTGACCGCGCCAAAAGTCCTTCAGCCCAACTGCCGCCGCAGTTCGGCCAGTACCGGTGCGGTATCCGGGCGCACGCCACGCCAGAGCTCGAAGGCTTCCGCCGCCTGCTCCACCAGCATGCCCAACCCGTCGCGGGTGGTCGCGCCCAGCGCCGCGGCCCAGCGGCAGAATGGCGTCAGCTCGGCGCTGTACATCATGTCGTAACAGAAGGTCCGGCCGGTATCGATCAGGCTGTCGGCCAGCGGTGGCAGCTCGCCGCCAAGGCTGGCCGAGGTGCCGTTGACGATCAAATCGACGGGTTCGGCAAGCTCGGTGAAGCCGCGGGCGGACAACGGCCCGAGTTCGGCGAACTCCTGCACCAGCTGCTCGGCCTTGCTCGTCGTGCGATTGGCAATGATCAATTCAGCCGGCCGATGCGCCAGCAGCGGTGCCAGCACGCCGCGCACCGCGCCACCGGCGCCGAGAAGCAGGATGCGCTGCCCGCTCAGGACCAGGCCGGCATTGAGCAGGTCGGCGACCAGCCCGGCGCCATCGGTGTTGTCTCCGAGCAGGCGCCCATCCTCCAGCTTCTTCAGGGTGTTCACCGCACCGGCGCGGCGGGCGCGCTCGGTCAGCTCATCGGCCATGCGATAGGCCTGCTCCTTGAACGGTACGGTCACGTTGGCGCCCAAACCGTCGCGAAAGAAGGCACGAGCGTACGCCGGGAAGTCATCCAGCGGCGCCAGCAGCGGCTCATAGCTCAGCGCCTGGCCGGTCTGTGCGGCGAACAGCGTGTGAATCTGCGGTGACTTGCTGTGGCCGATGGGGTTGCCGAAGACGCCGTAGCGGTCCATGGGTGAATCCTTGCTGTGTGGGGTGCAGGTAGCAGTCGAAGGTCAGGGCTGCTCGGCCAGCCAGTCGCGGTCCTTGAGGAAATACTCGGTCAGCCGCGCTTCCGGCGAACCCGGCTCGGGGTGCTTGTCATAGCCCCAGGCCACCTGCGGCGGCAACGACATCAGGATGGATTCGGTGCGCCCGCCGGACTGCAGGCCGAACAGCGTGCCGCGGTCGTAGACCAGGTTGTATTCGACGTAGCGGCCGCGGCGCAGCAGCTGGAACTGTCGCTCGCGCTCGCCGAACGGCGTGGCCTTGCGCCGCTGGACGATGGGCAGGTAGGCGTCGAGATAGGCATCACCGACCGCGCGCATGAAGGCGAAGCTGGTGTCGAAATCCCACTGGTTCAGGTCGTCGAAGAACAACCCGCCGACGCCGCGCGGCTCATGGCGGTGCTTGATGTGGAAATAGCGATCGCACCATTCCTTGTAGCGCGGATAGACATCCGCCCCGAAGGGGGCGCAGGCGTCCCGCGCGACCCGGTGCCAGTGCACGCAGTCTTCCTCGGCGCCGTAGTAGGGCGTCAGGTCGAAGCCGCCGCCGAACCACCAGACAGGCTCCTCGCCTTCCTTCTCGGCGATGAAGAAGCGCACGTTGGCATGGGAGGTCGGCACGTAGGGGTTGTGCGGATGGATCACCAGCGACACGCCGAGCGCCTCGAAGCTGCGCCCGGCCAACTCCGGGCGATGGGCACTGGCCGAAGGCGGCAGGCTGTCGCCATGCACATGGGAGAAGTTCACTCCGCCTTTCTCGATCAGCGCGCCATTCTCGATCACCCGCGTCCGGCCGCCACCGCCGCCAGGCCGCGTCCAGGCATCCTCGACGAAGCACGCACCACCGTCTTCGGCCTCCAGTGCGGCACAGATTTGGTCCTGCAGATCGAGCAGATAGGCTTTGACGGCTTCGGTCCTGTCGTTCACGAAATCACCTTGCGAATGACCGCACGCAGCCAGCGGCGCATGGCTGAGCGGTGCTTGAAACGGGGGTCGGCCGGCAAGCATAGCATCAGCCCGATTGACGAACGCAGCCCCGGCGGGTTGGATAGGCGCTCTTTCAACGTCCAGGAGCCAGACATGTCCCAGCGCATCCAATTCAGCCAGCACGGAGGTCCCGAAGTCCTGGAACAGGTCGATGTGCCTCTCGGCGCGCCGGCGGCGGGCGAGGTACGGGTGCGCAATCACGCCATCGGCCTGAACTTCATCGACACCTATTTCCGCAGCGGCCTCTACCAGCCGCCGAGCCTGCCGTCCGGCCTGGGCACCGAGGGTGCCGGCGTGGTCGACGCGGTGGGCGAGGGCGTGCAGCACCTGCAGCCCGGCGACCGGGTCGCCTATGCCACCGGCCCGCTGGGTGCCTATGGCGAATACCACACACTGCCGGCTCGGCACCTGGTCAAACTGCCGGACGCAATCAGCTACGAGCAGGCGGCCGCGGTCATGCTCAAGGGCCTGACCTGCCAGTATCTGCTGCGCCAGGTTCACCCGCTGCAGGCCGGCGAGACCGTGCTGTTCCATGCCGCCGCTGGCGGGGTCGGCTCCATCGCTTGCCAATGGGCGCGTGCCCTCGGGGCCCGGCTGATCGGCGTAGTGGGTTCCGCGGAGAAGGCCGAGCGAGCCAAGGCCCTCGGCGCCTGGGCCACCATCGACCGCAGCCGCGAGGACGTGGTGCAGCGCGTGCTGGAGCTGACCGAAGGCAGGAAGTGCCCGGTGGTCTACGACTCGGTGGGCAAGGACAGCTGGGAAATCTCCCTGGACTGCGTCGCCCCCCGCGGCCTGCTGGTCAGCTTCGGCAACGCCTCCGGGGCCGTCACCGGGGTGAACCTGGGTGTGCTGGCGCAGAAGGGCTCGCTGTTCGTCACCCGGCCGATCCTGGCCGGCTACGCCGACACCCCGGAACGCCTGCAGGCCATGGCCGATGAACTGTTCGAGATGATCGGCGGCGGCAAGATCCAGGTCGAGATCGGCCAGCGCTATCCGCTCAGCGAAGCGGCGGAAGCCCAGCGCAAACTGGCGGCGGGGGAAACCACCGGCTCGACCATTCTGCTGCCCTGACGCCGCGCCGGCTGCCCTTATAGGGGCAGCCGCTCAGCGGGTTTCAGCGCCGGTTCAGGCCGGACGAATCACCTCGCCCGTGCGCAGATCGCGAATGACGCTGGGGTTGCGCCGTCCACCCAGCGGTCCGGTGAACACGGCATCGAGCTGACGCGGGAAATATTGCTCCACCCGCAGCCGCGAACGCGCCGCGGGCCGACCAGCCGGGTTGGCCGAGGTCGACACCAGCGGCCCGGTCAGCGCGCAGAGGCGCTTGACCAGCGGATGGTCGGTAACGCGAAGGGCGACGCTGTCATGCCGCCCGGTGATCCACTCGGGCAAGCGGCCACGATGCGGTACCAACCAGGTATTCGGCCCCGGCCAGGTTCCGGCCAGGCGATCGAGCCAACGCTCGGGTAGATCGTCCAGCAAGAAATCGAACTGCTCGACAGTATCGGCAATCAGGATCAGGCCTTTCTCCACCGGCCGCTCCTTGAGCGCCAGCAAGCGCAGCACGGCGTCTTCGTCCCAGGGATCACAACCCACACCCCAGACTGCTTCGGTCGGGTAGGCGATCACCCCGCCGGCCCGCACCGCCCGCGCCACCTGCTGCACACGCCAATCGCCAATCATGCCGACCTCTGCCTGGATGAAAAGCCGGCAGTGTACCCAAGGCGCCTTGTACCGAGCAGGGGGCGCCTGAACTGTTTCGCAACAAGCTGCAACTGGCAGGCTGCACCTGAACCAGCAAATGGAACAGGCCGCGCCCATCGCTACGAAGGGTTAGTGCACAAGCACCGACCAGAGGCCGTTGTCGCAAGCGACCCGGCCTTCCACCTCGAGCTCGGTCAGCTGCGCCAGCAACTGGCCCAGCGGCTGATCGAGCGCCATGGCCAGTGCTTCGCTGCTACGCGGCGCGGCCAGCAGCTCGCGTAGCAGCGGGTTGTCCGGGGTCGGCGCTGGGTCTGCGCCGGCAGGCAACTCGACGCGCTGCCAGCCACGCAGGGCTTCGAGCACATCGTCGACCGACTCTACCAGCGCGGCACCCTGGCGGATCAGCTGATGGCAACCACGGGCGCCGGGATGATGGATCGAACCGGGAATCGCATAGACTTCACGGCCCTGCTCGGCAGCGAGTCGCGCGGTGATCAGCGAACCACTGGACGGACTCGCCTCGACCACCAGCACACCCAGCGAAAGGCCGCTGATGATGCGATTGCGCCGCGGAAAGTTGCTTGCCTGCGGTGGGCAGTCCAGCGGCAACTCGGACACCAGCGCACCACCTCCGTCGAGGATCTGCTGGGCAAGGCCGACGTGACGCTGCGGATACAGCCGTTCGAGGCCGGTACCGAGCACCGCGACGGTCTTGCCGCCCGCTTCCAGCGCGCCCTGGTGCGCGGCGCCGTCGATGCCCAGAGCCAGACCGCTGGTGATGACGAAGCCACCTGCAGCCAGACTGCGTGCGAACGCCCGGGCATTGTCCAGACCGTGGCGCGAGGCGCGACGACTACCCACCATCGCCAGCTGTGGCCGATCGAGCAATGCCGCATCGCCGGCGATGAACAGCAGGGGTGGCGCATCCGGCAATTCAGCCAGCAGGGCAGGGTAGTTGGGATCGTCCCAACAGAGCAGATGCCGGTCCGGCTGCTCCAGCCAGGCGAGGGCGGCACTGGCGCGCTCGCGAATCTCACTGCTGCGGCGCGGTTCGGCGCAGCTGGCCGGCAGGCCCAGCGAGCGCCAGGCGCTGGCCGGTGCGCTGAGTGCCGAAGCGGCATCGGGAAAGGCGCTCAGCAACTTGCGCAAACGACGCGGTCCCAGCTCGGGCAGCAGATGCAGACGCAGCCGAGCTTCCAGCTCGGCAGGGGATATGGCAGGCATGGTGAACACTCCTTGTCTCGTTGCACCGCATCCGTGCGGTGTTGGCACAGCATGAAAAAGCCCCGCTTTCGCGGGGCTCTCTTGTTCAGGGGTTACGAACCTTGTCGCTCACCGCCAGTGAGCGGGTGGCCTGCAATATCAGGCCGTAGCTGAGCTTGTCGTAGGTGCGGAACACCATCAGCAGACCGGAACGCTCGTCCGGAATCTTCACGTTTTCGCCGGTCACGCGATCGCGCACGGTTTCGCCGGTCTTGTACACCGCCAGCACGTTGCCGTCCTGCAGACCGTCGCGAGCACCCTTGTTCAGCGTGACCACGTCGAACTGGCCGATCTGGGTGACGCCACGCGGCACATCGAGAATCACACCTTCGACCTGGGTGGACGGGGCGCTTGGCATGAAGGTGGAGTTGACCGCACGCTCCTCGCCGGGGAACAGGCGATCACCGATGCGCGCTTCCTGGGTGGTACGGGTCAGCTGCATGGTGGCGATGTCGCCTTCGATCTCGAGGATCTCGACGGAGCCGACATCGTCGGCGTTGATGCCGAGGAACTCGCCGGTTTCCGGATCGAGGTAGGTCTTGCCCTGGCGGAAGATGCCGTAGGCCGGCATGTTCGCCTCGAATGCGCCGCGGCCGTAGATGCGATCACCGGCACCGCTGATCACCCGCTCGGCATTGCCGGCGACGATGTACGGCGCGCCCTGGAACTGCTCGGCAGTGTCGACGATGCGGTTGCTCAGCAGGAAGCTGTTGATCGCCTCCAGTGGAATGGTCGGGATGGCTTCGGCCATTGGCGTGGTGCGCACGGTGGGCGACAGTTTGATGGTGCCGCGCGAGGCGCCGCGGTCCAGAACCAGTCGCGGCTGGCCGTCAACGTAGACCAGGCTCAGTGTGTCGCCGGGATAGATCAGATGAGGATTGGCGATCTGCGGGTTGGCATGCCACAGCTCCGGCCATTTCCACGGCTCGCGCAGGAAGCGGCCGGAGATGTCCCAGAGTGTGTCGCCCTTCACCACGGTATAGCGCTCCGGATGATTGTCCTTGAGCTGCACCGCGGCCTGCGCGAGCCCGCCGACGGCCACCAGGAGCAGGGCGAGTAGTGATTTCCTCATGTGGTGAATCCCTTTATTATGTGCCTTCACGTAAAGCGCCCTAGCGCCGCGGAACCCTTGTGGATCGCGGCATTAAGCCGTTTTCCATGCTGCTCGGCATCTTAGCAGCGGCTTTTGACTTTATTCCATAAGTGCATCACAAACGCATATGGCCATTCTGAACATCCTTGAATTTCCCGATCCGCGGCTGCGCACCATCGCCAAACCGGTGGATGTGGTCGATGACGAGATCCGTCAGCTGATCGATGACATGTTCGAGACCATGTACGAGGCTCCGGGCATCGGCCTGGCCGCGACGCAGGTCAATGTGCACAAGCGCGTGGTGGTGATGGACCTGTCCGAAGACCGGTCCGAGCCGCGGGTTTTCATCAATCCCGAATTCGAATCGCTGACCGACGAGATGGACCAGTATCAGGAAGGCTGTCTGTCGGTCCCGGGCTTCTACGAGAACGTCGATCGTCCGCAGAAGGTGCGCATCAAGGCACTGGATCGCGACGGCAAGCCCTACGAGCTGGTCGCCGAAGGCCTGCTTGCGGTGTGCATCCAGCACGAATGCGATCACCTCAACGGCAAACTGTTCGTCGACTACCTGTCCAGCCTCAAGCGCGACCGGATCAAGAAGAAGCTGGAAAAGATCCACCGCCAGCAGGCTTGATTCCCGAACCTCGAAGGCTTGCTACGGCAAGCCTTTTTCTTAGCGAGCCCCCATGACCCAGCCCTTGCGCATCGTTTTCGCCGGCACCCCCGAATTCGCCGCCCAGCACCTGCAGGCCCTGCTCGATGCGGGCAAGTCGATCGTTGCCGTCTACACCCAGCCGGATCGCCCCGCCGGTCGCGGCCAGAAGCTGATGCCCAGCCCGGTCAAGCAGCTCGCGGTGCAGCACGACATTCCGGTATTCCAGCCGCAGACGCTGCGTGACCCGGCTGCACAGGCACAGCTGGCAACCCTGCAGGCGGACCTGATGGTGGTGGTCGCCTACGGTCTGATCCTGCCGCAGGCGGTGCTCGACCTGCCGCGACTGGGCTGCATCAACAGCCATGCCTCGCTGTTGCCGCGCTGGCGTGGTGCCGCGCCGATCCAGCGCGCCATCGAGGCCGGTGACAGCGAATCCGGCGTCACCGTGATGCAGATGGAAGCGGGCCTGGACACCGGTCCGATGCTGCTCAAGGTCAGCACGCCGATCGGTGATGATGACACCGGCGGCACGCTGCACGACCGTCTCGCCGCGATCGGTTCGCAGGCCGTGGTGCAGGCCGTCGACGCACTGGCTGCCGGCACGCTGCTGCCCGACGTACAGGACGACAGTCTGGCCACCTATGCGCACAAGCTGAGCAAGGACGAGGCGCGCATCGACTGGACGCGCCCGGCCGTCGAGCTGGAGCGGCTGATCCGCGCCTTTCATCCCTGGCCGATCTGCCACAGCACGCTGGCCGGCGAAACGCTGAAGATTCACGCGGCGCGACTCGGCGAAGGCCACGGCGAGCCCGGCCGCATCCTCGAAGCGAGCAAGGAAGGACTGATGGTTGCCTGCGGCAGCGGCGCCCTGCGCCTGACCCGCCTGCAGCTGCCTGGCGGCAAACCGCTAGGCTTCGCCGACCTGTACAACAGTCGCCGCGAGCAATTCGCCCCCGGCCTGGTGCTCGGTCAATGAACCCGCGCCTGGCCGCCGCCCGTGCGCTGAGCGTCGTGCTCTCGGGCAAGGCCTCGCTGGGCAGCAGCCTGCCGGAGGTATTGGGCAAGGTCGACGCCCGCGATCGCGGCCTGACCCAGGAGCTGGCCTTTGGCACCGCGCGCTGGCAACCACGGCTGGCCGGGCTGGCCAACAAGCTGTTGCAGAAGCCGTTCAAGGCCGCCGACCGCGATGTCGAAGCATTGCTGCTGGTCGGCCTCTATCAGCTGTTGCATACCCGTATTCCAGCCCATGCCGCCATTGGCGAGACCGTCGGTTGCGTCGACAAGCTGAAGAAGCCCTGGGCCAAGGGCCTGCTCAACGCCGTGCTGCGCCGCGCCCAGCGCGAAGGCGAAGCGCTGCTGGTCGAACTGGAACACGACCCGGTGATTCGCGTCGCCCATCCGCGCTGGTTGCAGAAGGCGCTCAAGGCGCACTGGCCCGAGCACTGGGAAGCCATCTGCGCGGCCAACAACGCGCACCCGCCGATGATGCTGCGGGTCAATCGCCGGCAGGTCAGCCGGGACGGATACCTGGCCGAGCTGCAAACTGCCGGCATCGAAGCCCACCCCTGCGAATTCAGCGAAGACGGCATCCGGCTCGCCAGCCCCTGCGATGTGCAGCAGCTGCCCGGCTTCGCCGAAGGACGGGTCAGCGTGCAGGACGAGGCCGCCCAGCTGGCCGCCGGGCTGCTCGATCTGGCGCCCGGCCAGCGCGTGCTGGATGCCTGCTGCGCGCCGGGCGGCAAGACCTGCCACCTGCTCGAGCGCGAGCCGCAGTTGGCCGGACTGATCGCTCTGGATCTCGAGCCCAAGCGTCTGGCACGGGTGCAGGAGAATCTCGCACGCCTGCAGCTCGATGCCGAGCTGGTCGCCGCCGATGCCCGCGCTACCGCGCAGTGGTGGGATGGCAAGCCGTTCCAGCGCATCCTGCTCGATGCGCCGTGCTCGGCCACCGGTGTGATCCGCCGGCATCCGGATATCAAGCTGACCCGCCAGGCCGAGGACATCGCTCCGCTGGCCGCCCTGCAGGGCGAGATGCTCGATGCGCTGTGGCCGACTCTGGAGGTCGGCGGCGTGCTGCTCTACGCCACCTGCTCGGTGCTGCCGACCGAGAACCGCGAGGTGATCGGAGCCTTCCTCGAGCGCACACCGGGCGCGCGCGAGCTGGATCTGCCGCCTGGCTTCGGCCTGACGCAGCCGCACGGCCGCCAGCTGCTGCCGCAGCAGGACGGCCACGACGGCTTCTACTATGCCAAGCTGATCAAGATCGCGGCGCAGCCACGTGGCGTCAGTGGCTGAGTCGAAACCCCAGCGCAATGCGCGCGGGCCAAACATGGAAGCGGCGGCAAGCGCCCGCCTCTCAGGAGTGATCGCGTGAAGATCATCATTCTCGGCGCCGGCCAAGTCGGCGGTACCCTCGCCGAGCACCTCGCCAGCGAAGCCAACGACATCACCGTGGTGGACACCGACGGCGATCGCCTGCGCGATCTCGGCGACCGCCTGGACATCCGTACCATCCAGGGCCGCGGCTCTTTTCCCACGGTGCTGCGCCAGGCCGGTGCCGACGACGCCGACATGCTGGTGGCGGTGACCAACAGCGACGAAACCAACATGGTCGCCTGTCAGGTCGCCTACACCCTGTTCCATACGCCGACCAAGATCGCCCGGGTGCGCGAAGCGGCCTATCTGGTGCGCTCGGGCCTGTTCAACAACGAAGCGATCCCGGTCGACGTGCTGATCAGTCCCGAACAGGTGGTCACCAACTACATCAAGCGGCTAATCGAGCACCCCGGCTCGCTGCAGGTGATCGACTTCGCTGAAGGCAAGGCGCAACTGGTTGCCGTGCGCGCCTACTACGGCGGACCACTGGTCGGCCAGGAGCTGCGCCAGCTGCGTCGCCACATGCCCAATGTCGATACCCGTGTAGCCGCCATCTTCCGTCGCAACCACGCGATCCTGCCGCAGGGCGACACGGTGATCGAGGCCGATGACGAGGTGTTCTTCATCGCCGCCCGCGGGCACATTCGCGCGGTCATGAGCGAGATGCGCCGGCTCGACGAGAACTACAAGCGTATCGTCATCGCTGGCGGCGGGCACATCGGCGAACGCCTGGCCGAGGCCATCGAGAGCCGCTACCAGGTCAAAATCATCGAGATGAACCCGGCGCGCTGCCGCTACCTCTCCGACACCCTGGACAGCACCATCATCCTGCAGGGCAGCGCCTCGGACCGCGACCTGCTGGTGGAAGAGAACATCAACGAAGCGGATGTGTTTCTCGCCCTGACCAACGACGACGAGGCCAACATCATGTCCTCGCTACTGGCCAAGCGCCTCGGTGCGCGCAAGGTCATGTGCATCATCAACAACCCGGCCTACGTCGACCTGGTGCAGGGCGGCGAGATCGACATCGCCATCAGCCCGCAGCTCGCCACCATCGGCACCCTGCTGACCCACGTGCGCCGTGGCGATATCGTCAGCGCCCACTCGCTGCGCCGCGGCGCGGCCGAAGCCATCGAGGTGATCGCCCATGGCGACTCGCGTTCGAGCAAGGTCGTCGGCCGTCCCATCAGCAAGATCGCCCTGCCACCCGGCGCCACCATTGGCGCGGTGATCCGCGACGAGCAGGTGCTGATCGCTCACGACAACACGGTGATCGAGTCGGGCGACCACGTCATCCTGTTCCTGGTCGACAAGAAGCACATCCGCGACGTCGAGCGCCTGTTCCAGGCTGGCCTGACGTTCTTCTGACCTTCCTATCTCCGATCGAACGGCCCGCCACCTGGCGGGCCGTTTTGTTTTCTCAATCGACAACGCTTTCGGACGAAACTCGGCTCGGCAACAGCTTTCTATTCAATCGAGCCAATTCGAGCCAGATAGGCTCAGATTTCCATTTTATGTCCAGCTTTTGTACCCTCCGGACTGGTTGCCAGATGCTTCGCTCGATTGATGCAGACTATCGTCGCGCAAATACCTGCGGCACCTTGGCGCTTCACAGGCGTCCTTAACTACGGTCCATGCAGTTACCACTCCTAGACAGATAACGATCCGATTCCTCGGGTCTCTACAAGGAACAGGAGAAACTCCCATGAGGAACAGCACCATCACGACACACTCCCGCCGGCTGCTGATCAGCTGTGCCGCCCTGGCCAGCATCGGTCTCGCCGGCCTCACCCAGGCCGATACCCTGGAAAAGATCAAGGACAGCAGCAGCGTACGCATCGGCTACGCCAACGAGACGCCGTTCGCCTATACCGCGCTGGATGGCAGCGTCACCGGCGAATCGCCGGAAATCGTGCGCAAGGTCTTCGAGCGCATGGAGATCGACACCATCAAGCCGGTACTGACCGAGTGGGGCTCGCTGATCCCCGGTTTGCGTGCCGGTCGCTTCGACCTCATCGCCGCCGGCATGTACATCACCCCCGAACGCTGCAAGCAGGTGCTGTTCACCGACCCGCACTACCGCCTGCTCGACACCCTACTGGTGGCCGAGGGCAACCCGAAGAATCTGCGCAGCTACGAGGACATCGCCGGCAATCCCGAGGTGAAGATCGCCATCATGTCCGGCACGGTGAACCTGGGCTACGCGCGCAAGGCCGGCATCAAGGATTCGCAGATCCTCCAGGTGCCCGATACCACCTCGCAGCTGCAGGCGGTGCGCAGCGGCCGCGCCGACGCCGCCATCGGCACCCAGCTGACCATGCGCGGGCTTGCGCAGAAGGCCGGTGACGATGTCGAAGCCATCGATGACTTCCAGGACGATCCGTCGCGGGCCGGCTATGGCGCACTGGCATTCCGTCCGCAGGACGAAGCGCTAAGGGATGCGGTCAACGCCGAGTTGAAGAAATGGCTGGGCAGCGACGAGCACCTCGAGACCATCGAGCCGTTCGGTTTCGATCGCTCCAATCTGACCGACAAGACCGCCGCCGAGCTCTGCGGCGCCTGAAGCCCGTCGGGGCGGCTGGTTGGCGCGACTGACCCGCTGTCCCGCCTGTGAACGCTGACCAAGGCTTCGTAGCACGCTGCGCAGCCTCGGTCAGCGCTCCGGAAAACCGGATAGCGCCATCATGATCGAATTGCTTCCTCTGCTCTGGCAGGGTGCCTGGATCACCGTGAAGGTGACGTTCTTTGGCTCCCTGCTGGCCATTGCCTGCGCGCTGATTGCCGCGCTGGCCCGACTCTCGCCACTGGCGCCATTGCGCTGGCTGGCCATCGCTTACATTGAGGTATTCCGCGGCTCATCGCTGCTGGTGCAGCTGTTCTGGCTGTACTTCGTGCTGCCGATGCCGCCGTTCAACATCGCCATGAGCGCCTTCGCCGTGGCAGTGGTCGGCCTTGGGTTGAACATCGGCGCCTACGGGGCCGAGGTGCTGCGCGGCGCCATCCGCTCGGTGCACCAGGGCCAGCATGAGGCCTGTCAGGCGCTGAACATGACGCCGCTGACGCGCATGCGCCGAATCATCCTGCCGCAGGCACTGCTCGCGGCGATTCCGCCCGGCACCAACCTGCTGATCGAATTGCTGAAGAACACCTCGCTGGTATCGCTGATCACCCTGTCGGATCTGGCCTTCCGTGCCCGTCAGCTGGATCAGGCGACGCTGATGACGCTGGAGATATTCGGCCTGGCGCTGGTCATCTATTTCATCCTGGCACAGGCGATCAACTTCGGCACGCGCCAGCTCGAACGCCGCCTGGCCCGCGGACGGATGCGCGGAGGCCTGTCATGAATTTCTTCGACTGGCAGTTCGCCCGCGAGATCCTGCCGCGTCTGCTGGACGCCTCGCTGACCACCATCGGCATTGCCCTGGCCGGTTTCGCCATTGCCGTGGTGCTCGGCCTGTTTCTCGCCATCGCCCGCCGCAGCCGCCAACGCTGGCTGTCCTGGCCGATCACCGGGCTGATCGAGTTCATTCGCAGCACCCCGCTGCTGATCCAGGTGTACTTCCTGTTCTACGTCTTCCCCAACTATGGCCTCAATCTCAGCGCCATGCAGGCGGGGATCATCGGCATCGCGCTGCATTACGCCTGCTACACCGCCGAGGTCTACCGCGCCGGTCTGGATGCGGTGCCGCGCTCGCAGTGGGAAGCCGTCACCGCGCTGAACATGAAGCCCTGGACCGCCTACCGCGATGTGATCCTGCCGCAGGCGTTGCGTCCGGTTCTGCCGGCGCTGGGCAACTACCTGATCTCGATCCTCAAGGACACGCCGGTGCTTTCGGCGATCACGGTGGTGGAAATCATGCAGCGGGCCAAGAACATCGGTTCCGAAAGTTTCCGCTACCTGGAGCCGATCACCATGGTCGGCGTGTTCTTCCTCATTCTCAGCCTCGGCCTCGCCTGGTGCGTGCGCCGCCTGGAAAACCGCATGGAGCTGGCCCGATGAATACGCCAATGCCTGCCACAGAACAACCGAACACCGCTCACGAACCAGCCGAGGCAGCGCAACCGATGGTGCGCTTCGCCGGCGTGAGCAAGCACTACGGCGAGCTGACCGTGCTCGATGGGCTCGATCTGGAGATTCGCGAGGGCGAGAAGGTCGCGATCATCGGCCCCAGCGGCTCGGGCAAGTCGACGCTGCTGCGGGTGCTGATGACCCTGGAAGGGATCGACGACGGGCTGATCGAGGTGGACGGCGAACCCCTGACCCACATGCCCGATGGACATGGTCGTCTGGTGCCGGCCAATGCCCGCCATCTGCGTCGGGTGCGCGGCAAGGTCGGCATGGTCTTCCAGAGCTTCAACCTGTTTCCGCACATGAACGCGCTGCAGAACGTCATGGAGGCACCGGTGCAGGTGCTCGGGCTGAGCAAGGCCGAAGCCCGCGAACGGGCAGAGGAGTTGCTGGCGATGGTCGGCCTGGAGGACAAGCTGGAGCACTTCCCGGCGCAGCTCTCCGGCGGACAGCAACAGCGCGTGGCCATCGCCCGCGCACTGGCGATGCGGCCGAAAGTGATGCTCTTCGACGAGGTGACTTCGGCGCTCGACCCGGAGCTTTGCGGCGAGGTGCTGAATGTGATCCGTCGTCTCGGCGACGCGCATAACCTGACCATGCTCATGGTCACCCACCAGATGGGGTTCGCCCGTGAGTTCGCCGATCGAGTGTGCTTCTTCCACCAGGGCCGGATCCACGAGCAGGGCAGCCCGGACGAGCTGTTCAACAACCCGCGCGAGGAACGCACCCGGGAGTTCCTCAGTGCGGTCAACGAAGCGCACTGAGGTGTCGCACTGCTGTCACGCTCGGCGTGCAATATCCGGCGCGACAACTAAGACCATTGGCCTATGCCGCTGCTCTTGCCCGGTCAACGCTTTGCACTACAGTGAGAAGATTCCTTCCGGCGCCGCGCGCCAATCAAGGTCCGAACATGCTCGAATCGCTGGAAAAAATGCTCTCCCAAGGCATGGACAATCCGATGCTGCGCTTCGGTCTAGGCAAAGGCTATCTAGATGCCGGGCAACCAGGCAGGGCGGCCGAACATCTGCGCCGCTGCGTCGAACTCGATCCGAAGTATTCAGCCGCCTGGAAGCTATTGGGCAAGGCCCTGCAGGCCGACGGCGACAAGCCCGGCGCCCATCAGGCGTGGGAACGTGGCATCGCCGCGGCGAACGCCCAGGGTGACAAGCAGGCGGAAAAGGAAATGACCGTATTCCTGCGCCGTCTTGACCGGCTGACGCCCGACTGACGCGCGCTCAGTCTTCGCGCAGAAACCGCAGGCCGACCCCTTCGGCATCCACCCGCATCACCACCATCCGCAGCTCTGGCGCCGGAATCGGCAGATCCTGCACCTGGCCGGTCACCTCGTCGCCGGGATGCAGCACCACCAGCTCCGGATGTCGGACATAGACACCGCCATCGGATAGATCACGGGTCTGCGCAAAGACCTCGCCAAAGGCCGGATGCGTGATGCGGATGCGGCACTTCATGTTGGTACGCGGATGCTGTCTCTGGTTTTGCATGCGCTCGTCCCTGTCGTTGTTGTTTGAGCCTGATCAGTACCAGCGCTTCTCGCCGGCGGGGCGTTTCTTGAAGCGCTTCATGGTCCACATGTACTGGCTGGGATAGGCGCGCACGTACTTCTCGATCATTGCGCTCATCGCCGCTACGCCAGTTTCCGCATCTTCGCTGTACATCCCTTCGGGCGCGGCCTCGAGGACGACCTTGTAGCCCGAACCATCCTCCAGACGCAACGCATGAAGGAACACCCCAACCGCCTTGCCGCCGGCGAGCATGCCGGGCACGAACTTGCTGGTCAGCGCCTGGGTGGCGAAGAAGGGCACGAAGATACCACTGCCTTCGCTTGGCTCGGGGTCGGCCGGAATGCCCACCGCACCGCCACGGCGGACTTCCTTGATCACGCTGAGAATGCCCTCGCGGGTCGACGGCGCGACCCGGTTGCCCAGCTGCACGCGCTGCTGTTGCAGCAACTCGTCCACTGCCTTCAGCTTCGGCGGGCGGTAGAAGATGATCGGTTTGCATTGCGCGCAATAGAAGTGGTTCAGCACTTCCCAGTTGCCTAGGTGGCTGGTAATGCCGACCACGCCCTTGCCCGAGGCCAGCGCCGCCTGCAGCACCTCGAGACCCTCGACCTCACGAACCAGTCTCAGGGTCTTCTCCGCCGGCCAGATCCAGGCGCAGGCGCTTTCGGTGAAGGTCATGCCGGTTTCACGCAGGGTGCGGCCGAGCAGGGCGTCGAGTTCCGCCGGGTCGAGCTCGGGGAAGCACTTGTGCAAGTTGATGCGCGCCACCTCGCGCGAGCGGTTCGGCAGCTTCCACATCAGCCAGCCGATCGCCGAGCCCAGGCCCTGGACCATGCGCCAGGGCAGTCGAGCGAAGAGTCGCAGGGAGCCGACGACCAAGGCACCTTTGAGCTTTTCCACACCGCACTCCGAAATTTTCAGGTCGCCTAGTCTACCTGCAACCGTCGCCGGCTTTCAGGCGCAGCGGCGGCAACGACGCACATCCTGGCAGCTCAGGCGTGCAGTGTTTCAAACGTCGCCGGCCAGCTCGGCGTGGCGCTCGCAATCGGTCAGGTGGTCCATGACCATGCCGCAGGCCTGCATGTAGGCGTAGCAGATGGTCGGGCCGACGAAGCTGAAGCCGGCCTTCTTCAAGGCGCGGCTCATCGCCTCGGCCTCGGGCGAGACCGCCGGCACCTGATCGATGCGCTCGAAGCGGTTGATCTTCGGCTCGCCGCCGACGAACGACCAGACGAAACCCACCGGGTCCTCCAGCTGCAACCAGGCACGCGCGTTGCTGCGCGCCGCCTCGAGCTTGCGCCGGTTGCGGATGATGCCAGGGTCCAGCATGCGCTCATCGATCTCGGCATCGCTCATGCGCGCCAGCCGCTCGGCATCGAAACCGAACAGCACCTGCCGGTAGCGCTCGCGCTTGCGCAGCACGGTGATCCAGGACAGTCCGGCCTGGAAGGCTTCGAGCAGCAGAAATTCGAACAGCACCTGCGGATCTCGGGCCGGTACGCCCCACTCGCGATCGTGGTAGTCGATGTACAGCGGGTCCGTGCCGCACCAGGCGCAACGTGGCATGTGGTCTCCTTGTGCAGACCACGTCTGGGTGGCCGAAACCATCGCAAGCGCAGCCATGCGGGGGGTATACTCCGAGGCTTTCTGTCGAAGCCCAGCACAGGTGAAATTTTGAGCCAGACTACGCCTGCCGTGCGCACCTTCCAAGACCTGATCCTCGCCCTGCAAAGCTACTGGGCCGAGCAGGGTTGCGTGGTCCTGCAGCCCTATGACATGGAAATGGGCGCCGGTACTTTCCACACCGCCACCTTCCTGCGCGCCATCGGTCCCGAGACCTGGAACGCCGCCTACGTCCAGCCTTCGCGGCGCCCGGCCGACGGTCGCTACGGCGAAAACCCCAACCGCCTGCAGCACTACTACCAGTTCCAGGTGGTGTTGAAGCCCAACCCGGACAACATCCAGGACCTGTACCTGGAGTCGCTGCGTCGCATCGGCGTCGACACCTCGGTGCACGACGTGCGTTTCGTCGAGGACAACTGGGAATCGCCGACCCTCGGCGCCTGGGGTCTGGGCTGGGAGGTGTGGCTCAACGGCATGGAAGTCACCCAGTTCACCTACTTCCAGCAGGTCGGCGGCGTCGAGTGCTACCCGGTCACCGGTGAGATCACCTACGGTCTCGAGCGCCTGGCCATGTACCTGCAGGGCGTCGACTCGGTGTACGACCTGATCTGGGCCGACGGCCCGTTCGGCACCGTGACCTATGGCGACGTGTTCCACCAGAACGAGGTGGAACAGTCGACCTACAACTTCGAGCACGCCAACGTGCCGAAGCTGTTCGAATTGTTCGACTTCTACGAGAGCGAAGCCAACCGGCTGATGGCCGCCGAGCTGCCGCTGCCGGCCTACGAGATGGTGGTCAAGGCCTCGCACACCTTCAACCTGCTCGATGCCCGTCGCGCCATTTCGGTCACCGCGCGCCAGCAGTACATCCTGCGCGTGCGCAGCCTGGCGCGTTCGATCGCCCAGAGCTACCTGCTGGCCCGGGCCAAACTCGGCTTCCCCATGGCCACCCCCGAACTGCGTGACGAAGTGCTGGCCAAGCTGGAGGCTGCAGAATGAGTGCACTGGATTTCCTCGTCGAACTGGGTACCGAAGAACTGCCACCGAAGGCACTAGCCAAGCTGGCCGAAGCCTTCTGCGCCGGTATCGAGAAGGGCCTGAAGGACGCCGGCCTGAACTTCGCCAAAGCGCAGGCCTACGCCGCGCCGCGCCGTCTGGCGGTGCTGGTCGAGCAGCTGGCGACCCAGCAGCCGGATCGCAGCATCAACCTCGACGGCCCACCGCTGCAGGCCGCCTTCGACGCCGAAGGTGAGCCGACCCAGGCTGCTCTGGGTTTCGCCCGCAAGTGTGGCGTGGATCTGGCCGAGATCGATCGCAGCGGGCCGAAGCTCAAGTTCAGCCGCACCATCGAGGGCCAGCCTGCCGCCCAGCTGCTGCCAGGCATCGTCGAGGCCTCGCTGAACGATCTGCCGATCCCCAAGCGCATGCGCTGGGCTGCACGCAAGGAAGAGTTCGTCCGCCCGACCCAGTGGTTGGTGATGCTGTTCGGTGAGCAGGTGATCGATTGCGAGATCCTCGCCCAGCGCGCCGGTCGCGAATCCCGCGGCCACCGCTTCCACAGCCCAGGCCAGGTGCACATTTCCAAGCCGTCCAGCTATCTGGAAGACCTGCGGGGCGCCCATGTGATCGCCGACTTCGCCGAGCGCCGCGAGCTGATCGCCAAGCGCGTCGAGCAGCTGGCTGGCGAGCAGAACGGCACGGCCATTGTGCCGCCGGCGCTGCTCGATGAAGTGACCGCGCTGGTCGAGTGGCCGGTGCCGCTGGTCTGCTCGTTCGAGGAACGCTTCCTCGAAGTGCCTCAGGAAGCGCTGATCACCACCATGCAGGACAACCAGAAGTACTTCTGCCTGCTGGACGCCAACGGCAAGCTGCTGCCGCGCTTCATCACCGTGGCCAACATCGAATCGAAGGACCCGGCGCAGATCGTCGCCGGCAACGAGAAGGTCGTGCGTCCGCGCCTGACCGACGCCGAGTTCTTCTTCAAGCAGGACAAGAAGCAGAAGCTCGACAGCTTCAACGATCGCCTGAAAAACGTGGTGTTCCAGGCCCAGCTCGGCACCGTGTATGACAAGGCCGAGCGCGTCTCGCGCCTGGCCGGGCTGATCGCCGAACGTACCGGTGGCGACAAGCAGCGCGCCGCGCGCGCCGGCCTGCTCTGCAAGTGCGACCTGGCCACCGAAATGGTTGGCGAGTTCCCGGAAATGCAAGGCATCGCCGGCTACTACTACGCGCTCAACGACGGCGAGCCGGAAGACGTGGCGCTGGCATTGAACGAGCAGTACATGCCGCGCGGCGCGGGCGGCGAACTGCCGAGCACACTCACTGGCGCGGCCGTGGCCGTGGCCGACAAGCTCGACACCCTGGTCGGGATCTTCGGTATCGGCATGCTACCGACCGGCTCCAAGGACCCCTACGCCCTGCGCCGTGCCGCCCTCGGCGTGCTGCGCATCCTCATCGAGAAGCAACTGGATCTGGACTTGGTCGAAGCGGTGAACTTCGCCATTGGCCAGTTCGGTACGCAGGTCAAGTCAGCCGGGCTCGCCGATCAGGTGCTGGAGTTCATCTTCGACCGCCTGCGTGCGCGCTACGAAGACGAGGGCGTCGACGTCGCCGCCTACCTCTCGGTGCGTGCAGTGCAGCCCGGTTCGGCGCTGGACTTCGATCAGCGCGTGCAGGCCGTGCAGGCCTTCCGCACATTGCCGGAAGCCGAGGCGCTGGCCGCGGCGAACAAGCGCGTCTCCAACCTGCTGGCCAAGTTCGAGGCCAAGCTGCCGGAAGCGGTCGAGCCGCGCTGGTTCGACAACGCCACCGAGTTCTCGCTGTATTCGGCGATCCAGCAGGCCGAACAGGCCGTGCAGCCGCTGGCCGCCGCACGCCAGTACCGTGAGGCGCTGGAGCGTCTGGCGCACCTGCGTGGTCCGGTGGATGCCTTCTTCGAGGCGGTGCTGGTGAACGCCGAAGACGCTTCGGTGCGCGCCAACCGTTACGCCTTGCTGGCCCGGCTGAGAGGATTGTTCCTTGGCGTTGCCGATATTTCCGCACTTGGCTAAGCCCGTGAAGCTGATCGTGCTGGACCGCGACGGAGTGATCAACGAGGACTCCGACGAGTACGTCAAGTCGGTGGACGAGTGGATTCCCATCCCGGGCTCGCTGCAGGCGATCGCACGGCTGTGCAAGGCCGGCTGGACGGTGGCGGTGGCCACCAACCAGTCCGGCGTCGCGCGCGGCAAGTTCGACCTGAGCACCCTCGGCGACATGCATTTCAAAATGCAGCAGCTGGTGATGGAGCAGGGCGGGCGCATCGACCTGATCGTGCATTGCCCGCACGGTCCGGATGACGCTTGCGACTGCCGCAAGCCCAAGCCCGGAATGTTCCGCACCATCGCCGAGCACTTCGGCCTGGCGGACCTCAGGGGCGTGCCAGTAGTGGGCGACAGCCATCGCGACCTGCACGCTGGCATGCTGCTGGGCGGCGTGCCGTACCTGGTCAGGACCGGCAAGGGCCTGCGTACTCTGGAAGGCAGCCTGCCACCCGGTACACAGGTCTTCGATGACCTCGCCGCCGTAGTCGATCATCTACTCGAGAGTTCTCGATGAGCCTCCTGTTCCCCCTTCGCATTGTCCTGTTCTATTTCCTGCTGGCCTTCACCGCGTTCGCCTGGTGCTTGGTCAGCCTGGTGTTCGCGCCCTTCATGGCGTTTCGCGCCCGCTATCGCTTCGTGGTGCAGAACTGGTGCCGCTGCGCCGTCTGGCTCGGCAAGACCCTGGTCGGCCTGCGCTACGAGGTGCATGGCGCGGAGAACGTGCCGACTCGCCCCTGCGTGATCCTGGCCAAGCATCAGAGCACCTGGGAGACCTTCTTCCTATCGGCGTACTTCGAGCCGCTGACCCAGGTACTCAAGCGCGAGTTGCTGCGCGTGCCGTTCTTCGGCTGGGCGATCATGCTGCTCAAGCCCATCGCCATCGATCGTGACAACCCGAAAGCGGCGCTGCGCCAGGTCGCCAAGCAGGGCCACGAACGCCTGGAGCAGGGCGCCTGGGTTCTGATCTTCCCGGAGGGCACCCGCACGCCGGTCGGCCAACCAGCGAAGTTTTCCCGTAGCGGTGCGGCACTGGCAGTCAACGCCGGGCTGCCGGTGCTGCCGATCGCCCACAATGCCGGCATGTTCTGGCCGAAGGCTGGTTGGGGTAAGCGCCCCGGCACCATCCAGGTGGTCATCGGCCCACCGATGCTGGCCGAAAGCGAAGGCCCGCGCGCGGTGGCCGAACTCAACCAGCGCGCCGAAGACTGGGTCAACGCGCAGGTCAGTCAGCTCGAAGCACAGGGTCGCCCGACCCCCTGATCAACACCGGGGCCGGCAGGGACGCCCGCCCATCCTAGCGAGTCCCTATGCAGCAAATACCCAACCATCAGCTGGTCGCCGAATGGCTGCGCCTGCTGGACGGCTATCCCGCCGAAGCTGCCGCCGCGTTGCAGGCGGTGTCGGCCGACAAGAGTCAGGAGCTGGCCGAGCACTTCTATTCGCAGATGCTCGCCGATCCCCATTCGGCCAGTTTTCTCAGCCATGAACAGGTCAAGAGCCGTCTCGGCCAGTCCATGCAGAAATGGATCGTCACGGTCTGTTCTTCGACAGCCCACAGCGACCTCGACGCGGTAGTCGACCTGCAGCGCAAGGTCGGCGATATCCACGCGCGCATCGAGATACCGGTCAGCCTGGTGCTGCGCGGTTCCAGGCTGCTCAAGGGGCGCCTGCGCCAGCTGCTGGAACAGCGTGAACTCGACGAGCCGGTCAGGCGCAAGGCCGCGCGCATGGGCGCCGATCTGATCGATCTGGCGGTGGAGATCATCTGCTTCGCCTATTCACAGTCCCACGACCGCAATTCGCGGGCGGAAGAGGCCTATCGGCTGTTTTCGGTTTCGCAGAACATCGGCGTCGAGAAGGAGCGACAGCGCGCCGCACTGCTGGATTGGGAAAATCAGCTGATGTTCGATCTGGCCATCGGCAACCTCACCGGTGCACTGCCGCAGCTGGCCGGTTCCGAATTCGGCCTGTGGTTTCGCCACAAGGCCTCCCATGCCTTCCAGGGCTCGCCGGAAAGCTCGAGCATCCTCGATTACATCGCGCAGATCGACGAAGAGCTCAAATCCATCGCCACGCTGGAAGATGCCGCCGGACGCCTGAGCAAGCTGCACCAGATCCGCGAGCAGACGCGCTCGATCAAGTTCCTGCTCGACAGCCTGTTCGAGCAGGCCAACGACCTGGAGGCCGGCCGTGACGTGCTGACGCGTCTACTCAACCGCAAGTTCCTGCCGGTGGTGATGGCCAAGGAAGTGCTCTACGCGCGCCAGTCGAACAACACCTTCGGTGTGCTGGCGATCGACGTCGATCACTTCAAGCGCATCAACGACACGCATGGCCACGACGCCGGCGACCAGATCCTGCAGCAGGTTGGCGCGCTGCTGGCGAGCAACACCCGCGGCGGCGACTATGCCTTCCGCCTGGGCGGCGAGGAATTCCTGCTGGTGCTGGTGGACATCGATGCCAACAAGGCACTGGCGGCGGCGGAGAAGCTGCGCGAGCGCATCGCCCGCGAGCACTTCCGTCTGTCCAGCGGCGACGTGCTGCAGGTGACGGTCAGCATCGGCATGGCCGTCCATGACGGTCATCCGGACTATGAACGCCTGCTGCAACAGGCCGATCAGGCGCTTTATCAGGCCAAGCACGGCGGGCGCGATCGCTGCGTGCTGCACGCTGGCTGAAAGCAGACTCCCGTAAGAACAAAAGGGGAGCAACCTCGCGGTTGCTCCCCTTTTTTCGCGTTTCGATCAGGCCGGCGCGGAGCTGCGGATCAGGTGATCGAAGGCGCTCAGCGAGGCCTTGGCGCCCTCGCCGACGGCGATCACGATCTGCTTGTACGGCACCGTGGTCACGTCACCGGCGGCGAACACGCCGGGGATGCTGGTCTGGCCCTTGGCGTCGACGATGATTTCGCCGAAGCGCGACAGCTCCAGGGTGCCCTTGAGCCATTCGCTGTTGGGCAGCAGGCCGATCTGCACGAAGATGCCTTCCAGCTCGACTTCGTGCATCTCGTCATTGTTGCGGTCCTTGTAGACCAGGCCGGTGACCTTCTGGCCGTCGCCCTTGACCTCGGTGGTCTGCGCCATCTTCAGCACGCGGACGTTGGGCAGGCTGTTGAGCTTGCGCTGCAGCACGGCGTCGGCACGCAGCTCCTCGCCGAATTCGAGCAGGGTGACGTGGGCGACGATGCCGGCCAGGTCGATGGCCGCTTCCACGCCGGAGTTGCCGCCGCCGATCACCGCCACGCGCTTGCCCTTGAACAGCGGGCCGTCGCAGTGCGGGCAGTAGGCGACACCACGGCCGCGGTACTCCTGCTCGCCCGGCACGTTCATTTCGCGCCAGCGTGCACCGGTGGCGAGGATCAGGGTCTTGGCCTTGAGCTCGCCGCCGTTCTCGAACTGCACACGATGCAGGCCGTCGTCGCCGGCCGGGATCAGCTGGCTGGCGCGCTGCAGGTTCATGATGTCGACCTCGTACTCGCGCACATGCTCTTCCAGCGCGCGGGCCAGTTTCGGGCCTTCGGTTTCCTTCACCGAGATGAAGTTCTCGATGGCCATGGTGTCGAGCACCTGACCGCCGAAGCGCTCGGCCGCGACGCCGGTGCGGATGCCCTTGCGCGCCGCGTAGATCGCCGCTGCGGCGCCGGCCGGGCCACCGCCGACCACCAGCACGTCGAAGGCGTCCTTGGCCTTGAGCTTCTCGGCATCACGGGCGCTGGAACCGGTGTCGAGCTTGGCGAGGATCTCTTCCTCGCTCATGCGGCCCTGGGTGAACAGCTCGCCGTTGAGGTAGATGCTCGGCACCGACATGATCTGGCGGGCTTCGACTTCGTCCTGGAACAGTGCGCCGTCGATCGCCACGTGCTGGATGTTCGGGTTGAGCACGGCCATCAGGTTCAGCGCCTGGACCACGTCCGGGCAGTTCTGGCAGGACAGCGAGAAGTAGGTTTCGAAGCGGTAGTCGCCGTCGAGCGCCTTGATCTGCTCGATCACCTCCGGTGCGGTCTTCGACGGATGGCCGCCGACCTGCAGCAGGGCCAGCACCAGCGAGGTGAACTCGTGGCCCATGGGGATGCCGGCAAAACGCAGGCTGATGTCGCCGCCGATGCGGTTCAGCGAGAACGACGGCTTGCGCGCATCGTCGCCGTCGGTCTTCAAGGTGATCTTGTCGCTGAGGCCGGCGATGTCCTGCAGCAGGCTCAGCAGCTCCCGGGATTTCTCGCCGTCATCGAGGGACGCGACGATCTCGAATGGCTGGGTGACCTTCTCCAGATAGGCTTTCAACTGGGTCTTGAGATTGGTGTCCAACATGAGCAGCGGTACCCCGTACGGAATTCAGGAAATAAAACGCCCGGACGGTTCGCGTCCAGGCGTTGGGTTGCCAGAGGGCTTTGACCAGCCCCCCAGCACGCAGGGCAGATAGGCGAAGCCTTAGATCTTGCCGACCAGGTCCAGCGACGGAGCCAGGGTCTTCTCGCCTTCTTTCCACTTGGCCGGGCAGACTTCGCCCGGGTGAGCGGCGGTGTACTGAGCGGCTTTCAGCTTGCGCAGGGTCTCGGACACGTCACGAGCGATCTCGTTGGAGTGAATCTCGACGGTCTTGATCACGCCTTCCGGGTTGATCAGGAAGGTGCCACGCAGCGCCAGACCTTCTTCTTCGATGTGCACACCGAAAGTGCGGGTCAACTGGTGAGTCGGGTCACCGATCAGCGGGAACTGAGCCTTGCCAACGGCCGGCGAAGTTTCGTGCCAGACCTTGTGCGAGAAGTGGGTATCGGTGGTGACGATGTACACCTCGGTACCGGCCTTCTGGAACTCGGCGTAGCTGTTGGCAGCGTCTTCGATCTCGGTCGGGCAGTTGAAGGTGAAGGCAGCCGGCATGAAGATCAGCACGGACCACTTGCCCTTGAGGGACTCTTCGGTGACTTCGATGAATTTGCCGTTGTGGAAGGCATTGACTTTGAATGGCTGGACCTGAGTGTTGATCAAGGACATCTACTAACTCCTTAGCGGGTTAAGAATTTGACGGGGCCTACGATAGCGCAACCAGACGCATAACGTTATTGATTAAGGGAATAGCACCGATTACATATATCTATCAGTGAAACATCCGATCACGCGTGTATGCGGCGAGAGCTACGCCAGTGACCAGCCACGCCGGCCACGGTTCAATCTGGCCAGAAGGATCGGATTGCAGCGACACCCTGAGCCCCAACACGCACCGCGTGAGCGAGGTCCGCTTCGCCCAGTCCCCCAAGCAGATAAACCGGCTGATTGAACCCTGCCAACAGCGCCGCGACACGCGTCCAACCTAAGGGTGAGCTATCCGGATGGCTGGCAGTGGCTTGCACCGGCGACAACGTGACGAAATCTACTCCCAATGCCGTGGCCAGTTCCAGCTCCCTTGCATCATGGCACGAGGCTGCAAGCCAGCGCTCACCAGCAATGGGACGTGCAGCGCCATCGAACAGTCGGAGCTGCTCCGCCGTCAGGTGCCAACCGGCATCCGGAAAGTCGCTCGCCCAGTCCAGCGGTCCCTTGAGCATGACCCGCGCACGACCTGCGCATAGGGCAAGCACACGCTCGGCGAGCGATCGATAGTCGAGCGATGAGAGCGAAGGTGCACGCAGCTGAATCAGCCCGAAACCTGCGTCGAGCGCCTGTGCTAGCCCGTCGAGCAGCCGTTCGGCGGACAGGCCATCCGGTGTGATCAGATAACGCTGGGGCAGGCGGGCAGCAGCGACGATCGGCCGATTGGCCGCAGGAAAGCGATATGCAACGAGTTCATCGGCCGGCACCCACTTCAACGGCTGCCCTTCGACACCATGCGGCTCGCCGATGAATGCAGTAACCTCCCAGACTTCCAGGAGGACATGCTTGTCCGGGTAGTCATGACGCACCTGGATCAGCGGGCGAGCCGCCTTGACCTGAATCGCCAGCTCCTCCAGCAGCTCGCGCGCCAGCGCCGCCTCGACCTGCTCACCTGCCTCGACCTTGCCGCCCGGGAATTCCCAGAGGCCACCCTGATGCTTGTCGAGTGGTCGCTTGGCGATCAGCACCGCGCCTTCAACGCCGCGAATGACCGCCGCAGCGACATGAACTCGCTTCATTCCCGCATCTCCTGTCGGTCACTTTGGCCAATCACCGGCCATCCGCTGCGAGACGCTCGCGCAACGGAGGCTACCAGTCGCTGTCAGGTGCGGTACTCGGCGTTGATCTTCACGTACTCGTGGGACAGGTCGGTGGTCCAGATGGTCTCGCTGCAGCTGCCGCGGCCCAGTTCGATACGGATGGTGATCTCTTCTCGCGCCATCACCGCGGCGCCCTGCTCTTCGGTATAGCTGGGCGAGCGTCCGCCTTGGCTGGCGATGCAGACCTCGCCGAGGAACACGTCGATCTTGCTCACATCCAGTTCCGGCACACCGGCGTAGCCGACGGCGGCGAGGATGCGACCCCAGTTCGGGTCGGAGGCGAACAGTGCGGTCTTGATCAGTGGCGAATGGGCCACGGCGTAGGCGACATCCAGGCATTCCTGATGATTGCCACCCCCGTTGACCTGCACGGTGACGAACTTGGTCGCGCCCTCACCGTCGCGGACGATGGCCTGGGCCACCTCCATGAATACTTCGAGCACCGCCTGCTTGAGCTTGCCGAACAGCTCGCCGGAGGCGGAGGCGATCTCCGGCAGCGCCGCCTGGCCGGTGGCAATCAGCATGCAGCAGTCGTTGGTGGACGTGTCGCCGTCGATGGTGATGCGGTTGAAGGACTTGTTCGCCGCATCGCGCACCAGATCCTGCAACACGTTGCCGGCGACCTTGGCGTCGGTGGCGATGTAACCGAGCATGGTCGCCATGTTCGGCCGGATCATCCCGGCGCCCTTGCTGATACCGGTGACAGTGACGGTCACACCGTCGTGCTGGAACTGTCGGCTGGCGCCCTTGGGCAAGGTGTCGGTGGTCATGATGCCGGTCGCGGCCTCGGCCCAATGATCGGGCGAGAGGTCGTCGAGCGCGGCCTGCAGTGCCGACTCGATTTTCTGCACCGGCAGCGGTTCGCCGATCACGCCGGTGGAAAACGGCAGCACGGCAGTCTCGTCGACACCGGTCATTGCCGCCAGCGCGGCGCAGGTGTGACGGGCATCGGCCAGGCCCTGCGGCCCGGTGCCGGCGTTGGCGTTACCGGTGTTGGTGAGCAGGTAGCGCACCGGACCGTGCATGCGTTCGCGGGTGATCAGTACCGGCGCGGCACAGAAGGCGTTGGTGGTGGTCACTCCAGCCACTCGCGAGCCTTCGGCACAGCGCATCACCACCACGTCCTTGCGGCCGGGGCGCTTGATGCCGGCGGAGGCGATGCCCAGCTCGAAGCCGGGAACCGGGTGCAGCGTAGGTAAAGGACCAAGACCGACAGCCATGGGACGCTCCTTCAGACAGTGGTGGCCAACAGGCCAGGTAACAGGGAGAAAAACGCCGCGAGCGGCACAGGCCGGTCGCGGCGCGGATCAACGGGACGAGGTCGCGCTTACTGGACCTGACCGTGGCAATGCTTGTACTTCTTGCCCGAGCCGCACGGGCAGGGCTCGTTGCGTCCGATCTTCGGCTCGGTACGTACCGGAACGGCAGCGACGTCGGGTTGCCCTTCGACTTCCGCGTCCTCCTCCGGCTGGTCCAGAGCCGACACCTCGGCGTGCTGGAACTGCATGCGCTTGGCCAGTTCCTCGGCTTCGCGGCGCAGACGGGCTTCTTCTTCGGCCGGGTCTTCGCGGCGAACCTGAACATGGGAGAGCACGCGGATGCTGTCGCGCTTGATCGATTCGAGCAGGTCCTGGAACAGCGCGAAGGACTCGCGCTTGTATTCCTGCTTCGGGTTCTTCTGCGCATAACCGCGCAGGTGAATACCGTGGCGCAGATGGTCCATGGTCGACAGGTGTTCTTTCCACAGGTCGTCGAGCACACGCAGCACGATCTGCTTCTCGAAGGAACGTAGCGCTTCGGCGCCAGCCAACTCTTCCTTCTCGTTGTAGGCGGCCAGCAGTGCGTCGAGAATGCGCTCACGCAAGGTTTCTTCGTAGAGTTTCTCGTCCTCGTCGAGCCACTGCTGGACCGGCAGACGCGTACCGAAGTCGCTGTAGAGCACCGCTTCCAGGCCCGGGATGTCCCACTGCTCCGGCAGCGACTGCGGCGGAATGTGCGCGCTGATGGCCGCATCCAGCGCTTCCTGGCGGAACTCGGCGATGGTCTGACCGATTTCATCGGCGGCCAGCAGGCTGTTGCGCATGTGGTAAATCACCTTGCGCTGCTCGTTGGCCACATCATCGTACTCGAGCAGCTGCTTGCGCATATCGAAGTTGCGCCCTTCGACCTTGCGCTGCGCCTTCTCGATGGCGTTGGTGACCATGCGGTGCTCGATGGCCTCGCCGGATTCCATGCCCAGCGCCTTCATGAAATTCTTCACCCTGTCGGAGGCAAAGATGCGCATCAGGCTGTCTTCCAGCGACAGGTAGAAACGGCTCGAGCCCGGGTCGCCCTGGCGCCCCGCACGACCACGCAGCTGGTTGTCGATACGCCGCGATTCGTGACGCTCGGAGGCGATCACGTGCAGACCGCCCGCTTCCAGCACCTGCTGGTGGCGCTTCTGCCAATCGGCCTTGATCTGCGCGACCTGCTCTTCGCTCGGATTCTCCAGCGCCGCCACCTCAACTTCCCAGTTGCCGCCGAGGAGGATGTCGGTACCGCGGCCTGCCATGTTGGTGGCGATGGTCACCGCGCCGGGACGTCCAGCCTGGGCAATGATCTCGGCTTCCTTGTCGTGGTGCTTGGCGTTGAGCACCTTGTGCTCGAAGCCTTCCTTTTCCAGCAGGCGCGAAACGTACTCGGACGTCTCGATGGTGGCCGTGCCGACCAGCACCGGACGCCCCTGCTCGCGGCATTCCTTGATGTCGGCGATGATCGCGGCAAACTTCTCCTCCTGGGTCAGATAGACCAGGTCGTTGAAGTCCTTGCGCGCCAGCGGCTTGTTGGTCGGAATGACCACCACCGGCAGGTTGTAGATCTGCTGGAATTCGAATGCCTCGGTATCGGCGGTACCGGTCATGCCGGAGAGCTTCTTGTAGAGGCGGAAGTAGTTCTGGAAGGTGGTCGAGGCGAGGGTCTGGCTTTCCGGCTGGATCTGCAGCCCTTCCTTCGCCTCGATGGCCTGGTGCAGGCCTTCGGAAAGCCTGCGGCCCGGCATGGTCCGGCCGGTGTGCTCGTCGATCAGCAGCACCTGATTGTTCTGCACGATGTATTCGACGTTGCGGTGAAACAATTTGTGCGCACGCAGACCGGCATAGACGTGGGTCAGCAAGCCCAGGTTGTGTGCCGAGTACAAGCTTTCACCCTCTGCCAGCAAACCGGCCTGGGTCAGCATCTCCTCGATGTACTGGTGGCCCTGCTCGTTCAGTTCGACCTGGCGCGTTTTTTCATCGATGCTGAAGTGCCCTTCCTGGGTAACGACGCCCTCTTCTTCCTCGATATGCTGCGTAAGCCGCGGAATCAGCTGATTGATCTGCTGGTACAGCTTGGAGCTGTCCTCGGCCTGACCGGAGATGATCAGCGGAGTACGCGCTTCGTCGATGAGAATGGAGTCGACTTCGTCGATGACGGCGAAGTTGAGCTCACGCTGGTTCTTCTCTTCCAGGCTGAACGCCATGTTGTCGCGCAGGTAGTCGAAGCCGAACTCGTTGTTGGTGCCGTAAGTAATGTCAGCGGCATAGGCGGCACGCTTTTCTTCCGGCGGCTGGAACGGTGTGACGATACCGACGGAGAGGCCGAGAAATTCGTACAGCGGGCGCATCCAGTTGGCGTCGCGGCGGGCCAGGTAGTCATTGACCGTGACTACGTGCACACCCTTGCCGGCGAGCGCATTGAGGTACACGGCCAGGGTCGCCACCAGGGTCTTGCCTTCACCGGTACGCATCTCGGCGATGCGCCCCTCATGCAGGGTCATGCCGCCGATCAGCTGCACGTCGAAGTGGCGCATGCCCATCACGCGCTTGCCAGCCTCGCGGCAGACGGCGAACGCTTCGGGGAGGATCTGATCGAGGGTTTCGCCTTTCTCGAGACGGGCCTTGAACTCTTCGGTCTTGCTGCGCAGTTGCTCGTCGGAGAGCGACAGCATCTGCTCTTCGAGTGCATTGACGGCTTGCACCGCCTTGAGCATGCGTTTGACTTCACGCTCATTCTTGCTTCCAAAGAGTTTCTTCAATAAAGGCGCAAACATATCGACAAAGACTTCCATGCTGGGGATGGAGGCACGTCCGCGAGGTCACGGCTGCGTGCAAAGCGGCCATTCTACTCGGAAACGGCACTGAGGAAAGGTGCCTGACTGCGCAGCGCGGCGACCCGCCGATGGCGCTGGCAGGCGACCGTTCGGCGCTCAACATGGGGCTCGCCAAGTCACATTTCAACCAGACGCCACCCTCCAGTGGCCGGCTTCGGCCTTGCGCGCATCTGCTACCATGAGCACCGTTATCACGGATCTTCCGACCATCATGGCCTTTCGCCCATCACCGGCCCGCGCCCCGGCCTCCCTGCTACGCGAAGCAAAGCCGCTCAGAGCCTTGTTCGGTGAGGCGCTGCGACTCGAGCGCCTTCAGAAGTTGCTGGAAAGCCAACTGCAGCCGGCTGCGCGCGAACATTGTCGGGTGGCATCCTGGCGTGAAGGCTGTCTGCTGCTGATCGTTACCGATGGCCATTGGGCCACGCGCTTGCGTTACCAGCAGCGCCGCCTGCAGCGCCAGCTGGAAGCCATGGATGAGTTTGCCGGACTGTTACGCATCCAGTTCAAGGTGCAGCCACCGCCACCACCGAGACACAAGCCCGCCGCTACGCCTCCACTGTCGAGCAACGCGGCAGACAGCATTCAGGCCGCCGCTCAGGGCATTCGTGATCCGGGACTGCGGGCCGCACTCGAGCGCCTGGCCAGCCGCGGCAAAACCAGCGACTGACATCCTGCTACAAATGCGCGCCGCGTCCTTGCGCAGCCTCGGCCGGCACGGGTTAGCATGAGCCCGTCAATGCGGAGGTGTTCCATGTCGCTAAGCCGTTTGTTCGCAGGAGCGCGCTCATGCTGATCGGCGCCCTGCTCATCCTCACCTGGCTGGTACTGCTGATCCGCTACCCGCTGAGGGCCGTGCCGATCTCGCTGGGGGCCGTGCTCGGCCTCGCACTCGTCGCCGGCTGGGTGCTCTGGCAGGAACATCGTGAGGAACAACTGCTGGCGCGCCTCGAGATTCGGCTGAGCCACGACCCGCAGCGCTGTCCCGGCGCTCAGCCGCTGCATGTGCAACTGGTCAACCACACGGACAGGAAACTGCAGAGCCTGCAATGGGAAGTGGCCGCCCATTTTCCGGGCTCACGCACAAACCTTGCACGCCGCGCCTACGATGCTCCCACCTACCAGGGGCCCGGCGATCTGCAACCTGGCGCCCGCTGGGAATCCTGCCTACCCCTGCCGCTGCTGCGCAGCGGATATCGCGCCGCGACCTTGGAGTTTCATGCCGAGCGGCTGCAAGGGCGTTTCGTTCGCTGAAGCAACGGCACACTACCAATCTTTGCCGCACCCGCTTATGCTGTACAAATAAACAGTATCAATCTGCCAATAACCGAGGTGGTAAATGGCCGTCGAAGTGGTGTACCGCAGCAGTCGGGACCTGGAGCGTTTGTTCATGGATAAAGCCGAAGCCGATCGTCATGACAAGATGCTGGAGCTGGCCGAGACGCTAGCCACGGTTTTGCAGCAGGCTTCGCCATCGCTCAGCGAGCAGCAGGCCGAGGACATCGGCATCTATATGGCCAAGCATCGAGAGCTATTCGCCAAGGCGTTCAAGAGCAGCCCGGAAGCACTGTCAGAGTTGATAAGCGGCGCCTGAGCTCAGCGCGCAGGGCATGCGGCCTTTCGCTGCACCCGCGCCGATCTGCGGGGGAAACTTGTCGCTACCTGCCGGGTCCATTGCTGGCAGCCACCCCATACAGGTATCCAGGCATGACGAGTCCATTCCAGAAGATCAGTGATGTGTTTCGTCCCCGCTATAACGTCAACTTCAGCATCGAGAAGCCGGACGGCAGCATTCTGCTTACGCTGACCAGTGCTGAGGGTGTTGCGGTCAAGCGTTTCATCAGTGCGCAACAGTGGCGCGATCAGCAGCAGTTGCAGCGCTTGATCACCAGCCTGCAGGTGAGTCTGGCCATCGAACGCGGCGAACAGTTACCGCCTCGAGGCGCCTCGATGTTCCAACCCGTCTCGCTGTAGGAACACCAACCTGATTGCCTGCAGGTTGCCCGCTTCACCTTACCCCGCCTCAAAACAACAACAACAAAGATCTTACCCGTCGACTGTCAGTCCCTGACTCGCAGCGCACCGTTGTGCCTGGGCTTTGCCACCCTGGCGCAACGGTGAAGCCTATCCAGATACCTCAGAGCCAGGCCAACGCCTTGGCCTTTGCCACCGCCTGCGTTCGACGCGCTACGCCCAGCTTGGTATTTATTCGGCGGGCATGCGTCTTGACCGTATGCAGAGAGATGAATAGCTGCTCGGCGATTTCCTGGTTGGAACAACCCTGCGCGATCAGCCGCAACACGGTCAGCTCACGGTTGCTGAGCACGGTTTCATCCGTTATCGCCTGTACCGTCTCCGGCTCACGCTCGTAGTGGAGTAGGCGCTGGCGAAGCGACTCGCCTTTCGCCGTAGCAGGCAGAACGCGAGCCAGCCACTGGGGTTGGCGGTGGTGAAGCTCGTAAAGCGGCTTCACCAGATGCTGACGAGCCGCCTCGGCCAGCGCCGAACGCAGCTCCGTTTCGGCTTCGGCTGTCTGGCCCGCGGCCTGAAGCGCCTCGGCCAGGCTAAAGCGGCATTCACATGCCAGCCCCAGCCGCTGGGTCCGCAGGTTCTGCTCGACCTGTGCGCGCAGCTCGGTGATCGCTCGCTGTGGCTGCCCCTCCAGCACATCGATGACCGCAAGATAGCGCCGCAGCCGGGGTAGCAGCTCGTAGAATCCGGAAGGCGACAGGTAGCCGTGCCCCTCGTAGAGATCCAATACCTGGCAGAGCGCACTTCGGGCCTTGCGCAACTCTCCCTGGTGGAGCCACGCGACACCGTTGATGAGCGGCAGAATTCCTCGAAAACGCGCCTCCGGAACATGACGCCACTGTGAAAGCCGCTCGGCGTCGCGCAACCAATGATAGGCACAGGCGAATTCCTGGCTTCGCGCGGCCAGCTCGGCCAGCCCGACATAGCCGAAGAAGCAGTACGAATCGCCACAGGTCTCGGTCTCCTCCTTGCCGAGCTGATAGGCCTCCTGAGCAGGCTCATCCAGCCCCTGATAGGCCAGCAGATGACCCTGCAGAAGTTGCAAGCGGCCGATCAATGGACTGTGCCGAACCGTTTCGCGGAGGGCCTGCAATGCCTCATTCAGCACACCAACCGCGCGCTCAAACTCACCGGTGAGCTCCAACAGCTGGATGCGGTCCACGCTGAGCATCATCTCGTAAAGCACGCTGCCTTTGAGCCGAGCCAGCTTCATACCTTCGCTGTTGTACTGTTGCGCCAGCTCAAGCTTGCCCTCGGACATCGCCTGCTGGGTCAGCACCTGATAGCAGAGCACGCGCTGCGCCCAAGCATGATCGGACAGCACCTCAAGCGCCTGCAGACAATTTTCCCGAGCCCCAGGCTCTCCACGCAAGCGCGCAAGAAAGCCTCGCAACGCCTGCCATTGCGCCAGCAGTTGCGCCTGCCGCCGGGCATCGGGCTGAGGAAAGAATTTGGCCAGTTCGGCCAGACAGTCTTCCACTTCATCCAGACGCGCCGAGATGATCAGTGCCCACCCCTGAAGCACGATCAACCGCGTGGTACTGGCAAACAGATCCTGCGGCAGCTCGCTTCGCCATTTGAGGAATCGCGAAACGTTGTCGCCGATCAGCAACTGTTCCTGCCCGTAACGCTGCAGGTAATTGGCCGCGACTTCCGGCTGGCCTGCCCACAGGGCATGCTCCACCGCCTCGCGCATTTCGCCGCGGCTGGCGAACCATTGACAGGCACGCAGATGCACCTGGGTCGGCGCAGCCGCGTCAGCCAGGCGTTGGAGCATCAACGCCAGCGGCTTCCACAAGCGAAACCACTCGCCGCAATTGTCGATCTGCCTGATGAATAGCTGGCGCGTCTTGAGCACATCGAGAATTTCACTGCCGACGCCATCCAGCACATGGTCACAGAGCTCGGCAGAAAAACGCGGCATACGCGCCAGGGACAGCAGCGCGCGGCGCACTTCGTCGCCCAGCCCGGCCAGAACCTCGCGTTGCACGTAGTCACGCAATAATGGCGTGCCGGCCACAAGCCGCTCGCGCAGCGCCTGCTCATCGGCGCCGAGCAGCATCAGGCAGACGCCCGCCGGCCACCCTTCCATACCGCGGTGGAGCTGTTGAAAACTTTCCGGCGAAAGCGCCATTCGCTGAGCAGCGAGCATTCGCTCGAGCTCATCCTCGGTGAAGGCGAGAGCCTCGGCATCGAGTTCGCATAGATGCCCCTGCAACAAAAGCCGTGGCAGCTTCCATGCAGGCTGACGACGACTGGAGACCCACCAGCTGACCGATGTAGGACCAATGTCCAGCAGCATGTCGAGGCAGGCGTCCAGCTCCGCATCGCAGTCGCGCGGGTAATCGTCGAGCATGATCCAAAGAGGCTGCCGCAACCGGCGCAGCAGCGTGAGAATTGCAGTGTCGGCGCTCCCGACCAGCTCATCTTGCTGACCCAGGGCTCCGCTGAGCTGGCTGTACAGAGCGCCCACACTACAGGCCCGTCCGCCCAGGTCCAGCCACACCATGTGCGTGCCCTCCGGCACGAGCCGAGCGCACTCGCTCATCAGCACGGTTTTGCCGAATCCTGCCGGAGCACAGATCAGACGCAAGCGACAATCGGCGGCGAGCAAAGACTGAACGAGTCTCGGCCGCCCTATGTGCGCCGGCGGAAGTCTCGGAATAGACGCGAGTTGGTCTGCGGCTCCTGCCTCTGCACTGAGCGCATCAGGAATGAAGCGTACGGACATGGCGACGGTTCTCTTATTCGAATCAGTCCATTGAAACACAGCACGGCCTCGCCCGACGCCACCATCAATGGCATGCCCGTCGTCAGCGAGAATGGCATGCCCGTCGTCAGCGAGGCATCTGCGCCCGGCGGCGAGCGCAGACGCTGGAACGACTCTTTTCGGTTGCGAACGAGCCGGGAAACGAACCAGTAAGCTGAAATTATCATCCGCTGGTTCGAAACAAAAAAAAAGGCGGCCAGTCGGCCGCCTTATTCATCAGCTGGATGGAACCCGATCAGCGAACTCCGGCGTTACGCAGAGCTGCTGGCGTGAAGTCCCGGGCGGACGCACGGTAACCGTACTCGTGGGGCTTTTCCTCATTGCTCATGCCGATGGCGATGTAGCGACCGGAGATGATGTCGTACAGCGCTTCGAACGCATAAGCGGGCACCTTGTGCTGGTAGTACTGGAGCGAATGGGCTTCGCCTACCCGCCACAGTTGACCACGACCGTCGTACAGCTCCGACTGGACGATGGTCCAGCTATCCTCGTCGACGAAGAAACGGCGCTTGGCGTAGATGTTGCGCTCGCCACTCTTGAGCGTGGCTTCAATCTCCCAGACGCGGTGTAGCTCGTAACGCGCCAGATCCTGATTGACGTGGCCAGCCTTGATGACGTCGTCGTACTTCAGTTCGCTGGAAGCGATTTCATAGCTGTTGTACGGGATGTACAGCTCTTTCTTGCCGATCAACTTCCAGTCGTAGCGATCAGGTGCGCCGCTGAACATATCGAAGTTATCCGTGGTGCGCATACCGTCCGAAGCGGTACCCGGCCCGTCGTATGCAACTTGCGGCGCGCGGCGTACCCGACGCTGGCCAGCGTTGTAGATCCAGGCCTGACGGGGCTCCTTAACCTGATCCAGCGAGTCGTGCACCAGCAGGACGTTCCCTGCCAGGCGAGACGGCGCAGTCACCCGCTGTTTGAAGAAAAGCAGCGCGTTCTTGGCGCGCTCGGGATCCAGATCCGTCATACCCAGCGGGAACGCCACTTCGTCCTCGAAGTGAACCATGGTGTAGCTACCGTTGGTTTGCGGGGTAGCCTGGACGATATTGCGACGGACGTTGCCACCGCGATAGCGGGTGATATGGTTCCACACCACTTCCAGACCATTCTTCGGAATCGGGAATGCGTAATAACGGCTGTCGGTGAAGTTGGCGATACCGTTGCCGCCCTCGACGAGTTCGGTATTCACAGCACTCTTCTTCGCAGCCTCATAGATCTCATCCGGCACGGCGACCGAACGATGAGTCGGGAACACGCGAATCTTGTAGGTTTCCGGATAGCGCTTGAACATGGCCATCTGACCTGCGGTCAGCTTGTCCTTGTACTGTTCGGCGTTCTGCGAGGTGATGACGAACTTCGGCTGCTCGTCCTTGAACGGGTTAGTCAGATGCCCATTGTTGAGGGGGGCCGCGTCGGTCTTGAGACCACCGGTCCACTCAGGGATGCTGCCGTCGGCGTTACCGGCTTTTTCTGCGCCCAGCGGCGTCAGCGATGTACCGAGCTTGGCGGCTTCTTCTGGGGAAACGGCAGCCATCACACTGCTCGCGAGCAGGGAGAAGGCCAAGACACTCAATAGCTTTCCTGTTTTTTTCATACGATTCCAGTTCCTCTTGATCTTGTTATAGGCCGGAGGCCCATGCCTGTCGCTGATGTCCGGCCGATCATCCTCATCGGCCGGACACTCGGCTGGTCTCCTTAGAAGTTCACGCCCACGCTGAACGCGAGGAAGTCGCGGTCAACCAGCGTGTTGTAGTCGCCGCCGAAGAAATCGGTGTAGGACAGGCTGGCGGTGTACATATTCTGGTACTCGGCATCCAGACCAATGCTGACCGCCTTGGAGCCTTCGTTGAACAGACCGTTGGGGCCGTAGCCGTCGACGTCGTGGGAGAAGGACAGGTTGGGCTTGAGGTTGATGCCGGCGAAGACGTTGTCGTAGTCCGCGATGCCACGCAGGCGGTAGCCCCAGGAGTTGGCGGTGACGAAACCGTGGCGGCCGTAGCGGGCCAAAGCGGCTGGATCATCCGGGGTGCCGTAGATAGGATCACGCCCATAGCGCAGTTCGCTGGTGCTCTCGAGACCGCCGACATGCGTGTAGCCGACCTCGCCCACCACGGTCACCCTACCAGCGCCCAGTACTTGATCGAAGAAGTGAGTGAATGTGGTCTGCAACTGGGTGATTTCCTTGCGGTTGTAGCCGCGATTTTCTGCACCGAAAGTACTTTCAATGGGAGAGGTTCCCGGCGCAAGGGGATTAAGCAAAGCCCGAGTGAGGTCTTGAGTATTCAGCTGAACCGGTGCATTGGGTCGATAGCTGATCTCACCAGACCACGCGGTGCCAGTGGGCAATGTCGTAGAGAAGCTAAGGCCGTAAAGCTGGATATCTTCGGGGTACTCAAGGTAATAGCGGCCGTTGCCAAGCATGACGCTCTGCGCCAAACCAGAGCCAGCACCAGGCACGAGCCCATTAGCTGTACCGATAATGCCAGGCAGCTGCGCTGCGGTAGCCAAGCCAGCAGATCGCGTACTGACGTTTGGCGTCCGACTGTGGTAATTCATGAAATACGCACCATACTCGGTGGCATCACCCAACCAGCGCAATGCAAGACCGAACTGCCCCGAATCACGTGCATCCCGGTCGCCAGCTCGCGGCAAAACCACACCCTCAGGAGTGACTTCGAACCCCTGCCCGAACGCAGCAGCGACGGGTTGAAGAGGAGCGATTGCCGGGCTGCCCACGTGGTAGTTGGCATCACAACCATCCTGAACGACATCTACAGCGAAGAAAGTACCGCAATTATCGGCAACGGTCTGATCCCACTCGAGTTGATAGAACGCCTCCATGCTCAACCGGTCGGTCAGGCTCTGCGAGATGTAGAACATATTGACCGGAATCAGCCCCTCTTTGATCTCAGCACCCGGCCGGCGGAATGCTGCAGCGTCCAAGGGATTGATGGAGTTTATGCTGTTACCGATAAAGGTACTTTCGCCCCAGCTCACTACCTGCTTCCCAAGACGGACGGTCCCGGGCAGATCACCAACGGAATAATTGTGATAGACGAACGCGTCCAGAATTTGCGCGCCGGATGATTGAGCGGCTTCTTTCCGGTTGCTGTCGCTGATGTCCTTGAAAAGACGACTCTCATCCTTCAGCTCGAAGTCATACCAATACTTGCCGCGAACGAAGGCACCGCTATCGCGATAACGAAGCTCGAGATCGTGCACACCCTTGAAAATCTTGGAGAAGGTCTCGCCCTTCTTGAAGTTCAGACGACCATCGTCGCCGGTCTGGGTAAAGCCGGTACCGCCGTTGTTGATGCCGACCAGATCCCTGTCCCTGTCCGCCATGGACCAGCTGGCACCGATGGACATCGCCGAGTCGAATTGCCCTTCGATCTCGCCGATATTGAAGCTCACGGCGTAAGCCGGGGCGGCAGTGCCCAGCGCTACGGCGAGAGCTAGGGACTTCGGCTGGAAGATTCCTTGCCTTGTTGTTTTTGTCATGAGGCGCTCCTGATTGGTTCGAAGTGCGTAAACCCTACCCAGACGTAGAAGGAGGGTTAAGCGCACTAAGGTTTGATTTAGCTTGTAATCCTTTAGTATGAATAGCCTTTCCAGCATTGGCTTTCAGCGTGATTTCGTTCAGCCATGCGTATTTAAGGATGTTCTGAGCTTAGCCGTGAACGCTAGAAGCGCAAAGCCCGCCGCAGAGCCTTTCGTGCGGTTGAAATGAAGAAATGTCGGCTGGCTATCCGAAAGTAGTATTCACCATGCCGATAAGCAGCCCAATCCATCTGGATCAAGGCAGCCGGCATTGTGAAACACCAAACGCAGCCAGCGCGAGAACGAGCGGATCAGGCGCGAACACGCCACCGCTGCGTTACTTTAGGAAGCGCATATGGGGCCAATCGAAACGTAACTGCCGCAGCTCCCAGATCGCAGCGCGCATGACTGCCGCCAGGTCGGCGAATCGTCGCGGCCGTGTGGCTGCGCACTCATTGCGGGCGCGCATGACAATGAGCTCCGCCGAGACGCTTACATGCCCTTTACGGCGTAGATACCAGGGGCGTTGCGCCAGTAGCCCTTGTAGTCCATGCCGTAACCAAAAATGTAGCGGTCGATACAGCTGAGGCCAACATAATCGGCTTTGAGATCCGGGCGGGCCTTACGCTGATGATCCTTGTCGATCAGCACCGCTGTATGCACCGCGGCGGCGCCCGCGTGGCGACAAAAATCGATGATCGCACCCAGGGTGTGTCCTTCATCCAGGATGTCATCAATGATCAGCACGTCGCGATCGATGAAGGAGATTTCCGGCTTGGCTTTCCAGAAGAGCTCACCGCCACTGGTTTCATTGCGATAACGAGTGGCATGCAGGTAGGACAGTTCGAGCGGGAAGTTCAGCTTAGGGACGAGCTTGCCGGAAAAGATCAGGCCGCCATTCATGACGCAGAAGACCACAGGATTGCGGTCGGCCAGCTCGCCGTTGATCGTATCGGCGACCTGGCTGATTGCAGCTTCTACCTGTTCTTCGGTGTACAGGCAGTCAGCCTCGGCCATGACTTGGCGGATATGTGCGAGATCGACGGACATGAAGCGATTCCCCCAGAGAATTTAGTTGGGAGCACCAGCCGGGGCTGGCAGCTCGTGCGGTTGAATCGCCGTAATGCCAGGCGAACCCGGACAGCGAAAAACCTGACCGAACAGCCCGGTTTTGGCCGTTCGCGAAAGGGCGGGGAAGATACCCACCCTCGCCGCGCGCAGCAAGTCCGCTGGCCGGATGACGCACGAATAGCCGCTGACCCGGCGATGCTTTAATCTAAGCCGGTTTATTTGCCCGCCGGAGCCCACAATGCCCATTCGAGAGATCCGCCATCCGCTGATCCGCCACAAGCTCGGCCTGATGCGCCGCGCCGACATCAGCACCAAAAACTTCCGTGAACTGGCTCAGGAAGTGGGCTCGATCCTCACTTATGAAGCAACTTCTGATCTGCCGCTGGAACATTACAGCATCGACGGCTGGTGCGGCCCGGTGCAGGTCGAGAAGATATCCGGCAAGAAGATCACCGTCGTACCCATCCTGCGTGCGGGCATCGGCATGCTCGACGGCGTGCTCAGCCTGATCCCGGGCGCCAAGGTCAGTGCGGTAGGCATCGCCCGTAATGAGGAAACGCTGCAGGCGCAGACCTATTTGGAAAAACTGGTTCCGGAAATCGAACAGCGCCTGGCCATCATCATCGACCCCATGCTCGCCACCGGCGGCTCGATGGTCGCCACAATCGACATGCTGAAGAAGGCCGGTTGCAAGGAAATCCGTGCTTTGGTGCTGGTCGCCGCCCCGGAAGGCATCGCCGCTGTGGAAAAAGCACACCCGGACGTGCTGATTTTCACGGCATCCATCGATGAGCGTCTCGACGAACACGGCTACATCGTCCCGGGCCTGGGTGACGCTGGCGACAAGATCTTCGGCACCAAGCAGAAGGACATCTGAGCATGTCGCATACCGACGAGCCGCTTGGCCGGCAGGTACTGGCCGGCGCACAGATGCTGTTCGTGGCCTTCGGCGCCCTGGTGCTGATGCCGCTGATCACCGGCATGGACCCCAACGTAGCGCTGTTTACCGCCGGCCTTGGCACCCTGCTGTTCCAGCTGATCACGCGGCGTCAGGTACCGGTATTCCTGGCCTCCAGCTTCGCCTTTATCGCACCGATCATTGCGGCTAAGGGTGAGTTCGGCCTGCCGGCGGTCATGGGTGGCGTGGTCGCTGCCGGACTTGTCTACATGCTGCTCGGCTTCGCGGTGCGCCTGAAGGGCCCCGGCTTCATCGATCGCCTGCTGCCGCCGGTGGTCATCGCCCCAGTGATCATTTCGATCGGTCTGGCGCTGTCACCTGTGGCGGTGAACATGGCCATGGGCAAGGCCGGCGATGGCAGCGCCCAGTTGATCCCCTACCAGACGGCGATGCTGATCTCGATGCCGGCACTTGTCACGACCCTGCTCGTGGCGGTGCTGGGCAAGGGCTTGTTTCGCCTGGTACCGATTCTCGCCGGCGTTGCGGTCGGCTACGGGCTGTCGTTTGCTTTCGGCGTGGTGGATACCAGCGGTATCGCGGCCGCACCCTGGCTAGCGATGCCGAGCTTCGTCGCACCGGAGTTCAATATCGGCGCCATCCTGTTCATGGTGCCGGTCGCCCTGGCACCAGCCATCGAGCATATCGGCGGCGTGGTGGCCATCGGCAGCGTGACAGGCAACAACTACGTCAAGAAGCCAGGCTTGCACCGCACGCTACTGGGCGATGGCGTGGCCACCTCGGCAGCCGGCCTTTTCGGCGGCCCGCCGAATACCACCTATGCCGAAGTGACCGGCGCGGTGATGCTGACCAAGAACTACAACCCGAAGATCATGACCTGGGCGGCGGTATTCGCCATCGCCCTGGCGTTCATCGGCAAATTCGGCGCCGGCTTGCTGAGCATTCCGGTTCCGGTTATGGGTGGCATTCTCTGTCTGCTGTTCGGCTCGATTGCCGTGGTGGGTCTAAGCACGTTGATTCGTCATCAGGTCGACCTGTCCGAGGCACGCAACCTCATTATCGTTTCGGTGACGCTGGTGTTCGGCATCGGCGGCATGGCGTTCGGCTTCGGTGAATTCACCCTGTCCGGCATCTCGCTGTGCGCGATCATCGCCCTGCTGCTCAACCTCCTGCTCCCCGGCGGGGATGGTTGGCGCAACAAGCAGCTGAACGAAGATCTGTAAAAGCGTGACACCGGCTTTGCTGGTGCCACCACTCGGCGCCCTGAGTGGGCGCCCGGTCGAGCGTATCGACTAGACTGGCGCGATGAACGATTCGACCATTCCCCACCTACAACTCGAAGACACCAGCGTGAGCTGCGCCACCTGCGCGGCCTGCTGCTGTCGACTCGAAGTGTTGCTGTTCAGCGATACCGGCGTTCCGCAGCGCTATATCGACACCGACAGCTGGGGCGGCGAAGTCATGCTACGCCTGGAAGATGGCTGGTGCGCGGCGCTTGATCGGGACAGCATGCGCTGCAGGATCTACGAAAACCGGCCATTGATCTGCAGGGAGTTCGAGCTGGGCTCGGAAGATTGCCACGAAGAGCGCAAGGGCAGCGCCACGGCATATGGCTGAACGCTATCGGCAGTGCAGGGCTGGCGAACCGCCCTGCAGCACCTCAGGACGGCCTGCTTAGAAGGCCATTCGGTAATGCAAGGCGTAGCTTTCGACACCATCATTCGGCTTCTTGATGCCGGCGTTGGAATAGTGGATTGCGCGCACACCCACTTCGTGGCCACCGGCGAAACGCAGGCCTGCACCGATCCGATCCTCGAACTGGAAAGACGAACCGAGACCGTTGCCCTCGACCTCGGTGTTCTCGAACGCCGCGACGCCGATGCCTGCCTCGACATAGGGTTTGACCGATTCACCAGCGAACTCGTAGACGAAGACCGGGGCCAGCGAAATGCTGTGATTGCTCGACGACTCGTCGCCCTCCCAGTAGGTATAACCGGCATCCCAGTAGCCGGTCAGTCGGCCCACGCTGGTCTGGAACCAGCTGGTGCCGAAATCGAATTGCGCACCCAGGCGATAGGTCATGGTCGACTCGTCGGTCTGGCCGACCGCAACGGTAAAGTCTACGGCATGGGCAGCCGCCACCGAACCTACAGAGAGTGCCGCCACTGCAGCCAGGGAGAACAGTTTTTTCATGAGAACTTCCTTATCAAACACTGCATTTGTTTGGTTTTTTGGTGCCAGCATATTTGAGAAACCCCGCTGCGCTTGGAGTTCCTAGCGGGGGAAAAACTCGACTTTCGCGTTTTTGCCCCAAAGTATAGGCAACACGCTGGCCATTCGCCGCGGATCGCCGCTGCAATAGAAATGCTCGGAGGCCACCCCGCTGGCGAGCAGATGGCGCTCCGCCAGCAGATCGCGCAAGTGTCGCGCGACGGCTGCTCCGGTATCAATCAGGCGGACGTTTCCAGGCAGTAGCTCGCTGAGCAGCGGCCTTATAAAGGGGTAATGCGTGCAACCCAGAATCAGCGTGTCGCAGCCTTGTGCCAGCAGCGGCCCGACCCACGTCATCAGCATGGCGCGCGTTTCGGCACTGTTCAGATCGCCTGCCTCGATGCGCTCGACCAAGCCGGGGCACGGCTGAGTGATCACCCGGACATCTGCGGCAAAGCGATCAAGCAACGCGGCAAAGCGGGCGCTCTTCAGCGTTCCGGTGGTCGCCAGCACGCCGACGACACCACTTCGCGTGGCCAGGGCGGCGGGCTTGACGGCCGGTTCCATGGCGATGATCGGCAATTGCGGATACAGCTCGCGCAATTCGGTGACGCCAGCGGCGGTCGCAGTATTGCAGGCCACCACCAGCGCCTTCGCGCCCTTCTCGATAAAAAAGGCCGCAATGACACGGCAGCGCTCACGGATGTAGTCCGGGCTCTTTTCGCCATAGGGGACATGGGCGCTGTCGGCGAGATAGAGCAGCGACTCATGCGGCAGGCGCTGTCGGATCTCACGCAGCACCGAGAGCCCGCCTACTCCGGAGTCGAAGACGCCGACCGGTGCTGCGCAGTCAGCCATGGCTTGCGCCACACACCGCACAATGTGGATCGCGCTTGACCCGCAACTCACGGAAGCGACTGGACAGCGCATCGATCAGTAGCAGTCGACCAATCAGCGGCTCGCCGAAACCAACCAGCAGCTTGATCGCTTCCAACGCCTGCAGGCTGCCAACCATTCCCACCAGCGGCCCCACTACACCGGCTTCGCTGCAGGTCAGCTCGGCTTCGCTACCGTGCCCATAGAGGCAGTGGTAGCAGGGGCTCGTTTCGACTCGCGGATCGAACACCGAAAGCTGCCCCTCAAGACGGATCGCCGCGCCGCTGACCAGCGGCTTTTTCGCTTTCACGCATGCGGCGTTCACCGCTTCGCGAATGCCGAAGTTGTCCGTGCAATCGAGCACCAGATCGACCCGCTCCACTGCCGCATCCAGGGAATCGGCGTCCAACCCGCTGCGATACGGCACCAGCTGTACATGGGGGTTCAGCGCCCCCAGCCGGGCCATGGCCGAGTCGACCTTGTGCAAGCCAAGCGAGGGTGTGTCGTGAGCGATCTGCCGCTGCAGATTGGTCAGATCCAGCGCATCGAAGTCGGCCAGGTGCAGCTCACCGACACCCGCGGCCGCCAGATAGAGCGCTACCGGCGAGCCCAACCCGCCAAGCCCGACGATCAGCACGCAACTCTGTTTGAGGCGCAACTGGCCGTCGATATCGACCTGCTTGAGCAGGATCTGCCGGCTGTAGCGCAGCAGCTCTTCGTCACTCAGCATCCAAGCACCTCACAAAACGCAATCATGGCAGGCGGCCAAGGCTGATGCGCTCATGCCCACCCAGATCGAGCAGGCTTTGCACATCCTCGAAACCGCGGGAAAGCAAAAGCATGCGCACCGCCTCAGCCTGATCGTAACCGTGCTCCAGCAGCAACCAGCCACCCGACTGCAGGTGCGCCGCCGCCTGGACGATAATCGTGCGGATGTCGTCCAGGCCATCCGCACCCGCGATCAGCGCACTCTGCGGCTCGAAGCGGACATCGCCCTGCAGCAGGTGCGGGTCGCTGGCCGGAATATAGGGTGGGTTGCTGACGATCATCTGGAACCGCTCGCCGTTCAGACCGGCAAACCAGTCGCTCAGGGTGAACGCAGCGTTGTGCAGTCCGAGCCGCAGCCGGTTGCGCTCAGCCAGCCTCACGGCGGCCTCGATACGGTCCACACCGCAGACCTGCCACGCCGGCCGCTCGGTCGCCAGAGCCAGCGCAATCGCGCCGGTGCCGGTGCCCAGATCGAGCACCCGGGCCGGTGCAGCGGAGAGCAGCTGCAGCGCGGTCTCCACCAGCAGTTCGGTGTCAGGCCGGGGGATCAGCGTATCCGCTGCCACTTCAAGTTCCAGACTCCAGAAGCCCTGGCGCCCGAGAATATAGGCGACCGGTTCACCCCGACGCCTCCGTGCGAGATCAGCAGCAAAGCGCTCGGCACACTCTGCCGGCACCTCGCGCTCCGGCCAGGTGCGCAGATAGCTGGTCGACTTGTTCAGGGCGGCCGCGAGCAACCATTCGGCATCCAGCCTGGCGCTCGGCGAGTCCGGCAGATCGGCACTTTGCAGCAGGGACTCGATGGTTGGCATGAGGTGCTCTTAGCGCGGTGCGCAGCGAAAAGGATCAGTCGCCCAGCGCGGCCAGCTGGTCGGCCTGGTATTCCTGCAACAGCGGCTCGATGACCTGCTCCACGGCGCCGCCGATCACTTCGTTGAGCGAATACAGCGTCAGGTTGACGCGATGGTCGGTGACCCGGCCTTGGGGGAAATTGTAGGTACGGATACGTTCGGAGCGATCCCCGGAGCCGACCAGCAACTTGCGCGTCTCGGAGATTTCCTTGTGCGCCGCGGCGTCCTGACGGTCCTGCAGCTTGGCGGCGAGCCAGGCCATGGCCTTGGCGCGGTTCTTGTGCTGCGAACGCTCTTCCTGACACTCGACCACAATGCCAGTGGGCAGGTGCGTGATACGAATCGCTGAGTCGGTCTTGTTGACGTGCTGACCGCCGGCGCCGGAGGAGCGATAGGTGTCGATACGCAGCTCGGCCGGATTGATCTCCACCGCCGCCTGCTCATCCGGCTCCGGTAACACCGCCACGGTGCAGGCGGAGGTGTGAATGCGCCCCTGGGATTCGGTCTCCGGCACGCGCTGCACGCGGTGCGCGCCGGATTCGAACTTGAGCTTGGCGTAGACGTTGTCGCCCTCGACGCGGGAAATCACTTCCTTGTAGCCGCCGTGCTCGCCTTCGCTCTCGGAGAGGATCTCGACTCGCCAGCCTTGCTTCTCGGCATAGCGCGAATACATGCGGAACAGATCGCCGGCAAAGATCGCCGCCTCGTCGCCGCCGGTGCCGGCGCGAATCTCGAGGAACACGTTGCGCCCGTCGTTGGGGTCCTTGGGCAGCAGCATGCGCTGCAGGTTGGCTTCAAGCGTCTCGAGCTGGGCCTTGGCTTCGGCAACCTCCTCCTCGGCCATCTCGCGCATGTCGGGATCACTGTCCTTGAGCAGCGCCTGAGCGCCCTCGAGATCCTGCTGAACCTTGCACAGCTGGCGATAGGCGACGATCACCGGCTCGACTTCGGCGTACTCGCGGGAATAGGCGCGAAAACGGCTTTGATCGCTGATGACTTCGGCGTCGCCGAGCAGTGCGGTGAGTTCTTCGAAACGGTCCTGCAGGATGTCCAGCTTGTTCAGCAGCGAAGCTTTCATGGTTTTTCCGTGCCCTCGTGCAGGGCGAAGAGTTCCTGGGCCATGCTCAGCGCCTCGACGCGGCCCTCGGCGGAGAGTTTCTTCAGTTGCACGCTGGGTGCATGCAGCAGTTTGTTGGTCAGGCCACGGGCGAGCTGAACGAGAACCTCCTCGGCGCTGCCCCCATTGGCCAGCAGCCGCTGAGCCTTGCTCAGCTCGTCATCGCGAATGCGCTCGGCGTGCTGCCGGTAGGCCTTGAGCACATCAACTGCGGCCAGCTCGCGCAGGCGCTGCATGAAGTCCTCGGTGCCAGCCGCGACCAGCTCCTCGGCGGCTTGGGCAGCGCCCTGGCGACTCTTGAGGTTCTCCGCAACCACCTCATGCAGATCATCGACCGTGTACAGATAGACGTCGTCCAGCTCGCCGACCTGCGATTCAATGTCCCGCGGCACGGCGATATCGACCATGAACATCGGCTTGTGCTTGCGTCGCTTCAGCGCCTGTTCGACCGCGCCCTTGCCGAGAATCGGCAGCTGGCTGGCGGTGGAACTGATGACGATGTCGCTGTTGTGCAACTCGTCCGGGATATCGGCAAGCAGGATCGCCTGCGCGCCTAGCTCGGCGGCCAGCGCGCTGGCCCGCTCGAGGGTGCGGTTGGCGACCACGATCTTCTTCACGCCCTGCTCGTGCAGATGGCGCGCGACCAGGGTGATGGTCTCACCGGCGCCGATCAGCAGGGCCTGGCTGCGTTGCAGATTGCTGAAGATCTGCCGCGCCAGACTGACCGCGGCAAACGCCACCGAAACCGGGTTCTCGCCGATGGCGGTGTCGGTGCGCACGGTCTTCGCGGTGCTGAAGGTGGCCTGAAACAACCGGCCAAGCAGAGGCCCGACGCTGCCGGCCTCACGGGCGACCGCATAGGCCGACTTCATCTGCCCGAGAATCTGCGGTTCGCCCAGCACCAGCGAATCGAGCCCGGAGGCGACACGCATCATATGACGCACAGCCTGGTCGTCGACGTGCACATAGGCGCAGGCCTTGAGCTCGTCGAGGCTGAGGCGGTGATAGTTGGCCAACCAGGCCAGTACGGCATCGGCTTCGACCTGATCCTGCTGCAGGTACAGTTCACTGCGATTGCAGGTCGAAAGAATCGCCGCCTCACGCGTTGGCGTGACGCGACACAGCTGACGCAGGGCCTCGACCATCTGATCCGGCGTGAAGGCTACGCGCTCGCGGACGTCCACCGAAGCGGTCTTGTGATTGATACCAAGCGCGAGGAAAGCCATGCAGAACCGCTGATTGGAAAACGGAGCGCGCAATTCTCCTACTTCGTCTGATGGAGAACAACCATTGCCCTTGATTGTCCGATTCGATGGCCATGCCCGTCACCTGGCACCATTCTGGCGGCCATGGGCTTGCCCGGCGGCTTGTGTCATCATGCCGCGACCGCACACCAGCCGTACATTTCCCCTATGAATAGACTTGCCGCATTCGCCGCCCTGCTGTTACTCGGCGGCTGTCAGACCTTCCTGCAGCAGGCGCCGGAAAGCGCCCCGCCGGTCGAGGATGCAGCGCCACCGAGTACGCCGGTTGCCGAGCCGGCGCAGGGCTCGTTCAGCCGCGAATCGCTCTATGCACTGCTGGTCGCGGAACTGGCAGGACAGCGAAATCGGTTCGACATCGCCCTGGGCAACTATGTACAGCAGGCGCATGCGACCCAGGATGCCGGTGTCGCTGAGCGCGGCTTTCGCATCGCCGAATACCTCGGCGCCGACCAAGCCGCACTGGATACGGCACTGATCTGGGCACGCAATGCGCCGGAGAATCTAGACGCCCAGCGCGCTGCCGCCGTGCAGCTCGCCCGTGCCGGGCGCTACGAAGAATCGCTGGAGTTCATGGAGAAAGTCCTGCAGGGCCAGGGCGACACGCATTTCGACTTCCTTGCGCTGTCTGCTTCAGAAACCGACCCCGATACCCGCGCCGGCCTGCTGCAGAGCTTCGACAAGCTGCTGGCCAAGCACCCGGACAATCCGCAGCTGTCCTTCGGCAAAGCCGTTCTGCTACAGCAGGACGATCGCAGCGAGGAAGCCCTCGCTCTGCTGCAGAAGCAGCCTGCCAAGCAACGTCAGATCCCCTCCATCCTCCTGGAAGCGCGCCTGCTGCATAGCCTGCAGCGCGGCGATGAAGCCCTGCCGCTGCTGGAGAAGAGCCTGCGCCAGCACCCCGAAGACAAGCGCCTGCGCCTGACCTATGCGCGCCTGCTGGTCGAACAGGATCGCCTGGAAGAAGCCATGGGCGAGTTCGCGACGCTGGTCCAGCAACACCCTACCGATGACGACCTGCGTTTCTCCATGGCGCTGGTCTGCATGGAAGCGCAGGCCTGGCGTGAAGCGACCGTTTATCTCGAGGAGTTGATCGAACGCGGCAGCCATATCGACGCGGCTTACTTCAACCTCGGCCGCGCCTATCAGGCGATGGACAAGAACGCCAAGGCGCTTGAGGCACTGGCCCAGGTCGGCCCCGGCAATGAGTATCTGCCGGCGAAGCTGCTGCAGAGCCAACTGCTGTTCTCCGGCAACCGCGACGATGACGCCTCCAGGGTGCTTGCCGAGGCCCGACAGCAGCAGCCGGACTATGCGATTCAGCTGTACCTCATCGAGATCGAAGCCCTCTCCGAGCACGACCGCACCGAGCAGGCCTGGACGCTGGCCGAACAGGCGCTCGAGGAGTTTCCCGACGATCTCAACCTGCTGTACACCCGCGCCATGCTCGCCGAGAAACGCGGCGACCTCGGCCAGCTGGAACGCGATCTGCGTTTCATCATCGAACGCGAACCGGACAACGCCATGGCGCTCAATGCCCTTGGCTACACCCTCACCGACCGCACCGATCGTCACCAGGAAGCACTGCAGCTGATCGAGCAGGCCTACCAGCTCAACCCGGATGATCCGGCGATTCTCGACAGTCTCGGCTGGGTCAACTTCCGGCTGGGCAATCTCAGCGAGGCCGAGGCGCTGCTGCGCAAGGCCCTGCAGCGCTTCCCCGACCACGAGGTAGCGGCGCACCTGGGCGAGGTACTCTGGACCAAGGGTGAACGCAGCGAGGCCCGCGCGGTCTGGTCGAAGGCACTCAAACTACAACCGGACAGCCAGATCCTGCGCGAAACGCTCAAGCGGCTGACCGGCTCGGAGAAGCCCTGACCCATGTCCCTACTGCAAAAACTCGCCGCCCCCTGCCTGGCCCTGCTGCTCGCCGGTTGTGCCGGCGTGGGCCCGCGCGAATCGGTCGAAGGCCCCGGCAACGCGGCGGCCTGGAAGGAGCACCGCAGCCAGATCGAGACCCTCGACGGCTGGCAGATCAGCGGCAAGATCGGCATCCGCGCGCCGCAGGAATCCGGCAGCGGCACGCTGTTCTGGCTGCAGCGCCAGGAGTATTTCGATATTCGCCTGTCCGGCCCGCTTGGCCGCGGCGCCACCCGTCTGACCGGCCGACCGGATGCCGTGTCACTGGAAGTGGCCGGCCAGGGCCGCTTCGAGGCGGACTCCCCGGAAGCGCTGGTCGAGGCCCAGCTCGGCTGGCAACTGCCGGTATCGCACCTGCTCTGGTGGGTGCGCGGCCTACCCGCGCCTGACAGCCGCAGCCGCCTGAGTCTGGACAGCGACAGCCGTCTGGCGCGCCTGGAGCAGGACGGCTGGCAGGTTAACTACCTGGCCTACGCCGAGCACAACGGCTTCACTCTGCCCGAGCGCATCCGCCTGGAGGGCCATGACCTGCAGATCACCCTGGTGGTCAAGGACTGGCAGCCGCGCCAGCTGGGCCGCTGAATGCAGACGCTGACCCTGCCGGCGCCGGCCAAACTCAACCTGATGCTGCACATCACCGGGCGTCGTGCCGATGGCTATCACGAACTGCAGACCCTGTTCCAGTTCCTCGATTACGGTGACGAGCTCAGCTTCCGCCTGCGGGAGGATGGGCAGATCCACCTGTTGACCGAATTGCCGGGCGTCGATCACGACAGCAACCTGATCGTTCGCGCCGCACGCCTGCTGCAACGAGAAAGCGACTGCACTCTGGGGGCCGACATCCGGCTGACCAAGCGCCTGCCGATGGGCGGCGGGATCGGTGGCGGCAGCTCGGATGCCGCCACCACCCTGCTCGGCCTCGACCATCTGTGGAATACCGGGCTTGGCGAGGACCGCCTGGCCGAGCTGGGCCTGAGTCTGGGGGCCGATGTACCGGTGTTCGTTCGCGGTCGCGCGGCCTTCGCCGAGGGGGTCGGAGAGCGCCTGCAACCGGTCGATCTGGCCGAGCCCTGGTTCCTCGTCATAGCGCCGCAAGTCTCTGTTAGTACAGCGGAAATATTTGCCGACCCGGAGTTGACACGTAATACCCCGGCCATTACAGTTCGCAGCCTTCTTGCAGGGGGCGGTCATAACGACTGTCAGCCGGTGGTCGAGAAGCGTTATCCGGAAGTTCGTAACGCTTTGAGCTTGTTGAACAAATTCGTTCAGGCAAGGATGACCGGCACTGGAGCTTGTGTGTTTGGGAGCTTCCCAAACGAGGGCGAGGCTGATAAAGTCCGCCGCCAACTTCCAGCCACTTTGCCGAGTTTCGTGGCCCGCGGTCGTAACGTCTCGATGTTGCACCGAAGCCTGGAACGGATGGCACAGGAAGCGAGTGCGTAGCACAAGGGTTGTACGATACAGGGGCGTCGCCAAGCGGTAAGGCACCAGGTTTTGATCCTGGCATGCGTTGGTTCGAATCCAGCCGCC